>Ga0153931_100098_pt1 | contig 36373 bp, 27 predicted proteins | sample TSNJ015MetaG_FD_104730 | JGI IMG/M metagenome (GOLD analysis project Ga0153931, IMG submission 104730) | Attine ant fungus gardens microbial communities from New Jersey, USA - TSNJ015 MetaG | ecosystem: Host-associated > Fungi > Mycelium > Unclassified | place: USA: New Jersey, Wharton State... | reverse complement strand
TTCAGGTTCACGACATAGGTGTTGTGGTGCTTGTCGTGGTTAAATTCCAGGGCTTCCTTGGAAATGTGCGGCTGCAGGGCTTCGTGTGCTTAAGGCAGCGGCGGCAATTCGAAAGCCATGATGATTCTCCTAATCAGGTCTGTTGCGGTGAGCGCAAGGCCGATCACGGGCGGCCAGAAATGCACCGACGAGTTTTTACTCTTTGCGGCGCAGGGTTCGGATCATAGCACCGGGGTCAAGGCTTAACCACGCAACAACTGTGTGGGATAGAGGTTCCAGAGCTGTTTGGAATAAATCACTGCGCCAATATCAATTGCCCTGCGACTGTAAACATCATCAACGCCACCACCAGATCGAGAATCCGCCAGGTACTCGGCCGCGCCAGCCACGGTGCAAGCCATGCGGCACCCAGTGCAAGAGTGAAAAACCACAGCAGCGACGCACTCGCCGCGCCCACGACATAAGCCCCCGGCACCGACTGCTGCGCACCGAGCGAGCCGATCAGCAACACCGTGTCCAGATAAACGTGCGGATTGAGCAACGTCACTGCCAGCGCGCTGAGCATCACCGCGCGCAACGAGCGTACGGTGTGGTTTTCGCCCTGATCCAGACTCTGTTTCGAGAACGCCCGGCGCAGCGCCTGGCTGCCGTACCAGATCAGAAAGACGGCGCCGCCCCAGCGCGCCACTGCGAGTAATGTCGGGTTCTGCGCCAACACCGTGGCCAGGCCGAAAACCCCGGCCGCCACCAGCAGCGCATCGCACGCCACACACAACGCCGCCACCGGCAGGTGATGTTCGCGCCGCAGGCTCTGGGCCAATACAAAAGCATTCTGCGTGCCGATCGCCATGATCAACCCGAACGCCACCAGCAGGCCGTTCACATAGCTTTGCCACATAACGATTACTCCGCGTTGGCTGCGAGATCGCGCAGTACGTGCATGGCGCGTTTGGCGTCGGCCTGTCCGACAAACAAATGGTCGTGGTAGTAACCGGCGATCACGTTGCAACTGATCCCGGCCTTGCCCAGTGCTGTGGCGAACGCAGCGGTGAGGCCGACCGCTTCCAATGCCGAATGCACGTTGAGGGTGATCCACGCCGCGACATAATCGAAACTGAACCCGGCGTGTTCCGCCTGAGAGCGTTCGAGGATCACGGTCAGGCCTTCCTGTTCACGAAAGCTGCCGACAATCTCCAGACCGTTGGGCAACTGAGCGTCACGCAGGGTGCAGAACACGTATTCGCCGGCATTGAGCTGCGGGCTCATGCTGCGCAGCAACGTCGTGAGTGAGGTTTCGCCAGCCATTGCAGTGTTCCTTGATAAAGAGTGCTTGCTGGCTATTCTCCGGTCGAAAGCTGTATAAGAAAAACCAATAGTGCTGATCGCTCATTAGGAAAACTGATGTTCGACTATAAATTGCTTTCCGCGCTGGCCGCTGTGGTCGAGCAGGCCGGATTCGAACGCGCCGCGCAGGTGCTGGGCTTGTCGCAATCGGCGATTTCCCAGCGGATCAAACTGCTGGAAGCGCGGGTCGGCCAACCGGTGCTGGTGCGCGGCACGCCGCCGTCGCCGACCGAGATTGGCCGGCGGCTGCTCAACCATGTGCAGCAGGTGCGCCTGCTTGAGCGTGACTTGCAGACCCTGGTGCCGGCGCTCGACGAAGAGGGCCTGCCGGAGCGTTTGCGCATCGCCCTCAACGCCGACAGCCTCGCCACCTGGTGGGCCGAAGCCGTGGGCGATTTCTGCGCCGAGCAGCATTTATTGCTGGATCTGGTGGTGGAAGATCAGACCGTCGGCCTCAAGCGCATGCGAGCCGGGGAAGTCGCGGCGTGTGTCTGTGCCAGCGAACGCCCGGTGGCCGGTGCGCGCAGTGTGTTGCTCGGGGCGATGCGCTATCGGGCGCTGGCCAGTCCGGCGTTCATCGAACGGCATTTTCCCGATGGCGTGCGCGCCGAACAGTTGCCGCGTACCCCGGCGCTGGTGTTCGGGCCGGACGATTTCCTCCAGCATCGCTACCTCGCATCGCTCGGTGTCGACGGTGGTTTCGAGCACCACTTGTGCCCGTCCTCCGAAGGTTTTGTGCGTCTGACCGAAGCCGGGTTCGGTTGGGGACTGGTGCCGGAACTGCAAGTGCGCGAGCAGTTGCAACGCGGGACTTTGCGCGAACTGTTGCCAGATAAACCGATCGATGTGCCGTTGTACTGGCATCATTGGCGCAATGGCGGTCAGTTGCTGGGCTTGCTGACCGAACAATTGCTACGTTCTTCACCACGATGGCTGGTGCCCTTGGGCTGACGGTCAGCGTCAAGACAGACGTATCAGGTAAACGAAAGACATCGGAGCGTTACATGAAAATTCTGGTCACCGGCGCAAGCGGCTTCATTGGCGGACGCTTTGCGCGTTTCGCCCTGGAGCAGGGCCTGGACGTGCGGGTCAACGGTCGCCGGGCCGAGAGCGTCGAGCATCTGGTGCGCCGTGGCGCCGAGTTCGTCCCGGGCGATCTCACCGATGCGGATCTGGTGCGTGAACTTTGCGCCGACGTCGAAGCCGTGGTGCACTGTGCCGGTGCCGTCGGCCTGTGGGGGCGTTATCAGGACTTTCATCAGGGCAACGTGCAGGTCACCGAAAACGTCGTCGAAGCCTGCCTCAAGCAGCGCGTGCGGCGGTTGGTGCATCTGTCGTCGCCGTCGATCTACTTCGATGGCCGCGATCACCTCGGCCTGACCGAAGAGCAAGTGCCCAAGCGCTTCAAACATCACTACGCAGCGACCAAATACCTGGCCGAGCAAAAGGTCTTCGGCGCCCAGGAGTTCGGCCTCGAAACCATCGCCCTGCGCCCGCGTTTCGTCACCGGTGCCGGCGACATGAGCATCTTCCCGCGCCTGCTGAACATGCAGCGCAAGGGGCGTCTGGCGATCATCGGTGACGGCCTGAACAAGGTCGATTTCACCAGCGTGCAGAACCTCAACGAAGCGCTGCTCAGCAGTCTGCTGGCGGCCGGTTCCGCGTTGGGTAAGGCCTACAACATCAGCAATGGCGCGCCGGTGCCGTTGTGGGATGTGGTCAATTATGTGATGCGCAAAATGGAAGTGCCGCAGGTCACCAAATACCGCTCGTACGGTCTGGCCTACAGCGTTGCGGCGCTCAACGAAGGCGTGTGCAAACTCTGGCCGGGACGCCCGGAGCCGACCCTGTCGCGGCTGGGCATGCAGGTCATGAAGAAAAATTTCACCCTCGACATCAGTCGCGCCCGGCATTATCTGGACTACGATCCGAAAGTCAGCCTGTGGTCGGCCCTCGACGAGTTCTGTGGCTGGTGGAAAGCCCAGGACATCCGTTGATACAAGTCGCCCGGCCGGCAATGAACCGCACTGCCGCTTGAGGGTCAATCCCTGCGGCTGCGGCGGTTATACTTCGCAGCATTCAGCCATCACCGCGTTCCACAAAGGTTGCCTCAATGTCCATGCGTAACGATGCCAACGACGATTTCGACGATGTACCGAGCCTGCGGGCCGACACCTTTGACGACGATGACATTCCGCCGACCGCCCGCACTTCCGTGCATTCGCGCACGCCGCCGGTAGTCAAGGTCAAGGCCGCGAGCACCGGGCCGTTGTGGGCGCTGGTTGGCGCGCTGTTCTTTGCTTTCATCGGTCTGGCCTGGTGGAGCTTCCAGCAGATTTCGCTGATGGAGCAGCAACTGGTGGCCACCCAGGAAAGCTTTGCGCGCATCAGCGAGGAAGCGGCGGGGCGCCTGCAGGATATTTCCGGCAAGGTCGTCGCCAGCCAGAGCAACGTCAACAGCGACAGCGAAGCCTTGAAGCAGCAGATCAAACAGCTGGAAACCCAGTTGCTGGATCAAAGTAAACAGCAGCAAGGCGTGGTCGGTCAGACCAGCGATCTGGACAAGCGTCTGGCGCAGATGACCGCGCAGACCACCGAACAACAGAACGCCAATACCCAGTTGCAGGCTCAGGTCAAAGCCCTGAGTGCGGAACTGGCAACCCTGAAAAGCGCCCCGGTCGACACCGGCAAGTTCGATGCGCAGCTCAAGAGCCTGAGTGCCGACATTGCCGCGTTGAAGAAGCAAGGCAACCCGAGCGCGGCGATTGAGCGTCTGGAGCAGGAAATCATCGTCCTCAAGAGTGAACAGGACAACCGCCCGGCCGCTGTGCAGGGTGGCGGCAATACCGCCGAGTTCGACGCATTCCGTGGCCAGATGACCCGCAACATCAACACCCTGCAGGCGCAGATCCAGAACTTGCAGCAGCAGATCAATGCCCGGCCATAGGGCCGGAGTCAGGAACCTTTGTGGCGAGGGAGCTTGCTCCCGCTGGGGTGCGAAGCGCTCCCCTGCTTTCGTTCAGGTAGAGCGCACTTGCAGGTTTTGCGACTGCTTCGCAGCCGAGCGGGAGCAAGCTCCCTCGCCACAGGAAATGCGGCAACTTCTGGATTCATCTTCGACCGCCGTCCTACCCCAAGCCGTCTACGCTCTTGAAACACCAACAAGAACGAGGGATGCGTTATGGGGTTTTTGCATAAAGTGGTGTGGCTCGGTGTAATGCTTTTTGTGGGGGTAGCGCAGGTCAACGCTGCCACCGCGCAAAAGGACGACAGCAAGGCCGCCATTGCGCTGCTGGAAAAGGCCCTGGCCTATTACCACGACAATGGCGACAAGGCCTTCGCCGCGTTCAGCCGTCAGGGCGAGTTTGTCGACAAGGATCGCTACGTGTTCGTGGTCGATACCAAAGGCGTGATGCTCGCCAGTGGTGGCCCATCCTCAGCCTTGATCGGCCGTGACGTCAGCGAGGTGCTTGCGCCGGATTTGCAGAAAGCCTTCAAGGACGCCTTGCTGGTGCCGGAAGGCAACGGCATTCAACAGGCCGAATACCGCTGGCAGAACTGGGCGGACGGCAAGGTCGAGCGCAAACATGTGTATTACCAGCGCATCGGTCAGCGCATTCTGGCGGTCGGTTATTACCTGCCGCGTGCTTCAGCCGAGCAGGCCAAGGCACTCCTCGACAAGGCTGCAACCGATCTGGGGAAAAACGAGAAGGGCACCCTGACGGCCATCAACTCGCTCAAGGGCGGTTATCTGCAGGATGACTTGTATGTGTTCGTCGTCGATTTGAACACCCAGCGCTACGTTGCTCACGGCACCAACCTGCGCTTGATCAATACCGATTTCAGCAAGATCAACGACCCGGAAGGCAAACCGGTGGGCGAGCCGATTCTGGCGCTGATCGCCAAGCAGGATGACGGCGAATACGAATACCGCTGGAAAAATCCGGTGACCGGCAAGGTCGAGGACAAGCATGCCTACCTGAAAAAGGTCGGGCATTTTCTGGTGGCGGTGGGTTACTACAGCCCCTGAGTGAACTGCCTTTGTAGGAGTGAGCCTGCTCGCGATGAGGGAGTGTCATTCAACAGTGATGTCGACTGACACACCCTCATCGCGAGCAGGCTCACTCCTACAGGGTTTAGCGATGTTGCTGTTATTTGGCGCCGTGCTCCCGCCCGCGCAGCAACTTGTTCGGCATCGCAATTGCCGCCGCCAGCCCCAACAGCGACACCGCCGTACTCACCCACAGCAAATGCCGGAACGTCACCGAAAGCTCGGCGCGCAAGGCGTGCTGTGCCTCACCCGGGGCGGCGTTCAAACCGTCGAGCAGCACATTGCCCGAATGCCCCTCGCTGATCAGCGCGTTGCTCGCCAGATGGGCAAAACTCGAGTCCTGCAAAAAGGCCAGCAACAGCGCCGACATCAACGCCACGCCCACCGCGCCGCCCAGCGAGCGGAACAGGTTGGTGGTGCTGGTGGCGACGCCGATGTCGCGCTGATCCACCGAGTTCTGCGTGCCGACCAGTGAGGTCGGGAACTGCATGCCGCCGGCAATCCCGCTGAGCAGCATGAACAGGCTGCTGACCAGCGTCGCGTCCGGTGGGCTGAACGCCATGCCGAGAATCGAGATCGGCATCAGCAGCGCGCCAGTCAGAATCTGTGGTTTGTAACGGCCGGTGACCGAGGTGCGGCGTCCGGCGAAATAAGCGCCAATCGGCAGCCCCATCGCCAGCGGCAGCAAGTGCAACGCCGCCGCATCGGCCCCGGCGCCGGTGACGCTCTGGAAGCGCAACGGCATCAACACGATCAGCGAGATCGCCTGGAAACTGGTGAAGAAAATCGTGCACCAGCACAGCAACGCATTGCGGTTGGTGAACAGGTGCATCGGCAGCAGCGGCTCCCGCGCCCGGCGTTCATGCCAGACGAACACCGCCAGTATCAGCACTGCACAGGCAAACAAGCCGAGCACTTCGCTGCTGCGCCACGAATGGCCCTGACCGACCTGAGTGATGCCCAGCAGCAGGGCGGTCAAACCGATGATCATCAGCAGCGTGCCGAGGTAGTCGATGATCGGCTTGCGCTGCGGAATCGGCAGCCCGCGCAGGTTGCGATTGGCAACCCACCAGGCGCCGAGCCCCAGCGGCAGGTTGATCAGGAACACCCAGCGCCACGACAGATATTCGGTCATGTAGCCACCGAGCACCGGCCCGGCGACGCTGGCGACCGCGTACATGCTGCTGAAGTAACCCTGATAACGTCCGCGTTCGCGGGGCGGGACGATGTCGCCGATGATCGCCTGACTGACCGAAATCATTCCGCCGGCGCCGATGCCCTGGAGAATCCGCGCCAGCACCAGTTGTTCCATGCTTTGCGCCATACCGCAGAACAGCGAGGCGAGGGTGAACAGGCCCATGCCGAACAGCATCAGTTTGCGCCGCCCGTACAAATCGCCGAGCTTGCCGTAGATTGGCACAGCCACGGTCATCGCCACCATGTACCCGGAAATCACCCAGGCCAGCAGGCTGACATCCTTGAATTGTGCGGAGATGGCGGGCATCGAGACGGCGACGATGGTCTGATCCAGCGCGCCGAGAAAGATCGCCAGCATCAGCGCGACCAGCACGCTGCGAATGGCCGGTTTGGGTGTTTCAGGCTGGTGAAGATTGGTCACGGGCGAAACCTGCGGGCAGTGAGAGTCCCGCGGATCGTCAGGCGAGCGGGAATGCTCGCCAGTGTAAGTCGGTAGGAAGCTATTCGATAGCCTCATAAGGAAGTCCGACGTAATTTTCTGCAATGGTTTTTCGCCCCGCTTCTGAACTGACAAAGTAGTCCAGTTCCGAGGCGCTGATGCGCTGACTGAAATCATCGTGTTCGTCGAAGCGATGCAGCATCGAGGTCATCCACCAGGAAAACCGTTCGGCTTTCCATACCCGGCGCAGGCAGATTTCCGAGTATTTCTCCAACAAGTCCGTGCGTCCTTCGCGGTAAACCTTCAGCAGGATATTGAACAAAGTGCTGACGTCACTGGCCGCCAGATTCAGGCCCTTGGCGCCAGTGGGCGGGACGATATGCGCGGCATCGCCAAGCAGAAACATCCGCCCGTACTGCATCGGCTCGACGACAAAACTGCGCAGCGGCGCGATACTTTTTTCAATCGACGGGCCGGTCACCAGTTTTTCGGCAAGCGCCGCGGGCAAGCGGGTTTTGAGTTCATCCCAAAAGCGCTGATCGGACCAGGCGGCGACATTTTCCTCGGCCGGCACTTGCAGGTAGTAACGGGTGCGGGTGGCCGAGCGCATGCTGCACAGGGCGAAGCCGCGTTCGTGACGGGCGTACACCAGCTCATCGTGCACCGGCGGCGTGTCGGCGAGAATCCCCAGCCAGCCGAACGGATAGACCCGCTCGAAAACCTTCAGGCAGTCTTCGGGAATCGACTGCCGGGCCACGCCGTGAAAACCATCGCAACCGGCGATGTAATCGCAGTCGACGCGCCAGGTTTCACCGTCCTTTTCGAAAGTGACAAAGGCCTCGTCGCTTTTCATGCCGTGAGGAACGACATCGCTCACTTCATAAAACGACAGCGCCCCGGCCTCCCGACGAGCGGCCATCAGGTCGCGAGTGACTTCGGTCTGGCCGTAAACCATCACGGTTTTTCCGCCGGTCAAACCCTGCAGATCGATGTGTGCCAGACGTCCATCCAATGCCAGATCGAAGCCGGTGTGTACCAACCCTTCGGCATCCATGCGCGCACCCACCCCGGCCTGACGCAACAGCTCTACCATGCCTTGTTCAAGCACCCCGGCGCGAATTCGCCCGAGCACGTAATCGGGTGTCTGGCGTTCGACAATCAGGGTGTCGATGCCAGCGTTGTGCAGCAACTGACCGAGGAGCAATCCGGACGGACCGGCGCCGATGATGGCGACTTGGGTTTTCAGCGTTTTCATTGTTTTTATGACTCGCAAGCTTCACGCGACGGGAGCCGGTGAATGATTTTTATGGATCGAGTGCTTGCATTTTTCCCTTGCGGGTCTGTCAATTGAAGGTGAAAACTGAGCCGATACCTGTACATTCTGCCAATCGGTGCGATTATCGCCCGCAACCTCGAGGCCTGGATTGAAGTGATGAACAAGCCTGACCTGCCTTCGATTCCGGTGTTCAAGCTCTACGGTGAAAGCCTGGACTGGCCGACCCCTGACTTGCTGCACTGTGAAACCATTTCCAAACGCAGCCGCGAACATCAATGGGAAATCAAACCCCACCGCCACGCCGATTTGTGCCAGTTGCTCTTCGTCTTCAAAGGTCAGGCAGAGCTTGAAATCGAAGGTCAACGCACGCAGCTCAACGAACCCGCCATTCAAGTCCTGCCACCGTTGTCGGTGCATGGCTTCCGCTTTTCCGAGGACGTCGAAGGATTCGTCGTCACCCTCGCCAATCCGTTGATCAATCACTTGCAGGCGCAACTGGGCAATTCGGTGCACGCACTGGCCCAGGCCGAGCACTATCCGGCGGGCAAGGATGCGGAGTACCTGAACAGTCTTTTTTCAGCGTTGCAGGCCGAGTACAACGGCCATCAGCCAGCGCGGGAAATGCTCATGCATTCGCTGGTGAGCGTGATCATGGTGTGGGTGAGCCGACAGGCGATCGTGCGCCATAACGCCAGCCAGCGACCGCAACGCCAGCGCGAATACCTCAACGGGTTCATTCAATTGGTGGAGGAGACTTACCGCCAGCATGTGAAGGTCGAAGACCTCGCCCATCGCCTGGGGATTTCGGTGTCGCACCTCAATGGCACCTGCCGGGAACTGGCAGGGCAGCCGGCGCTGCAGATCATGCACGAACGCCAGTTGCTGGAAGCCAAACGTTTGCTGACCTACACCAGCATGACCATTTACGAGATGTCGGAGTTGTTGGGGTTTTCCGATCCGACCAACTTCACGCGCCTGTTCCGGCGCCGGGTGGGGATATCGCCAAAGGCCTTCCGCGATCGGCTGAAGGCCGAGCAGTGATCTTGTAAACGCTGCGTTTTCCTGTGGGAGGGGGCTTGCTCCCGAAAGCGGTCTATCAGTTTGCATCAATGCTGAATGACACACCGCATTCGGGAGCAAGCCCCCTCCCACAAGACTGCATGCCAGCTCAGGTCGATCAGCGCAACGCATTGAGCGTCGCGTTATGCGGAATGCAGCGTTCGAAATTGCAACTTGCGAACTCGCGGGGCAGTTGTCGCAGTTGCTCGACCCGCCAGGCCGCGGTGCCGTACAGCGCCAGCGTGGCGGCGCAGGTGATGAAAATCGCGAAGTACCTTCTTGTTCTGATGTTCATGGCGTTGACCTCTGAACGCATACCCTGCGGTATTACTTTCAGCATAGGTCAGCGGTACAGAGTTTCCAGCCACGGCTCCCGCGTAGGTGACATACCTTCAGCACACGGATGACACCTGTGGGAGCGGGCTTGCTCGCGAAGGCGGTGTGTCAGTCTGGATTGCCCTCGACTGACACGACGCATTCGCGAGCAAGCCCGCTCCCACAGGAATACCGGATTTACAGGCCAATATCCCATTTTGGATTTTCCGGGAATCGCTCGACGAGAAAATCCAGCATGCTGCGCAGCGCCGCCGGCATGTGTTTGCGTGACGCATACACCGCGTAGATGTTCATCTGCCGTGGCTCGGCATCGGGCAGCAGGCGCACCAGTTCACCGGCATGCACATGCACCCCGGCCTGATAGGTCGGCAGCATCGCCACCCCCGCGCCGGCCAGCGTCGCCCGCAACAGGGTGCTGGCCTCGTTGGCGCTGATGTTGCCCTGCACCGGCACCGACACCGGTTCGCCGTCCTCCTCGAAATGCCACAGGCTCTTGCCGAAATACGAGTGCGTGAGGCAGTTGTGTCGGCTCAGTTCCTCGACCCGCTGCGGTGGCGGGTTGTCGCGCAAATAAGCCGGTGCGGCGCAGACCACCGAGCGGCACACGGTCAAGCGTCGGGCGATCAGGTTCGGGTCCAGGTCATTGCTGGTGCGGATCGCCAGGTCGATGCGCTCATCCACCAGGTTCACCGTGCGGTCGAGCATCTGCAGATCGATGCTGACCCCGGGGTAACGTTTGACGTACGCCGCCATCGCATCGGCCAGTTGCGCCTGGCCGAACGAGGTGCTGACGCTGATGCGCAGCAATCCTCGCGGTGCATCGTGCGGTTCACTGACTGCCGCCTGCATATCCGTCGAGAGTTCGAGCATCTGCCGACAGCGCGGCAGGATTTCACTGCCGGCGGCGGTCAGGCTCAACTTGCGCGTGGTGCGGTGCATCAGACGTGCGCCAACCCAATCTTCCAGCTCCGCCAGATAGCGCGACACCACCGGCCGTGACAGGTCCAGATGATCGGCGGCCGCCGACTGGCTGCCCAGATCCACCACCGTGACAAACACCCGCATTGCTTGAAGACGATCCATGATTTGCCCGCTTTCAGAAACAAACTATGTCCAAGCATCGCATTTTTTGTACCGAGTCAGGCAACTAAGCTCTGTCCCATCGCCAACCACGGCATTCGGACCACGGAGCAACAGATGATCGGCTTCACTACCCTCAAGCGCGTTTTGCTGGCCACCGCCACCCTCGGTTTCGCGGCCCACGCCGCTGCCGCCAACCTGACCCTGGATGTCTACAACCCGGGCACCACCGCGATTTTTCCGGTGACTTCGGTGCTGGTCAGCGGCGAGAAAGACGCGATCCTGGTCGACGCGCAATTCGGCAAGGCCCAGGCCGAGCAGGTGGTGGAAAAGATCCGCGCCAGCGGCAAGCACTTGACCACCATCTACATCAGCCACGGTGACCCGGATTACTACTTCGGCCTCGACACCCTGACTCAGGCTTTCCCCGACGCCACCGTGCTGGCCTCGCAGCCGACCGTCGATCACATCAAGCAGACCGTCGACGGCAAACTCGCCTTCTGGGGGCCGAAAATGGGCGCCGACGTGCCGGCCAAAACCATCGTGCCGGGCGTGCTCAAGGGCGACAGCCTGATGCTCGAAGGGCAGAAGTTGCAGGTGGTGGGACTTGAAGGCAAACAACCGGATCGCAGCTTCGTGTGGATTCCGTCGCTCAAGGCTGTGGTCGGTGGCGTCGTGGTCGCCGAGAACATTCATGTGTGGATGGCTGATACCCAGACCGCGCAATCCCATGCCGACTGGCTGCAAACCCTGCACTCGATCGAAACCCTGAAGCCGAAAACCGTGGTGCCGGGTCACTATCTGGGCGAGAGCAGCCGCTCGCTGGCCAGCGTGAAATTCACCGCCGACTACATTAAGGCTTTCGACGAAGAAACCGCCAAGGCCAAGGATTCCGCCGCACTGATCAAGGCCATGCAAAAACGCTACCCGAAACTCGGCGAAGAAAGCTCGCTGGAGCTGAGCGCCAAAGTCGCCAAGGGCGAGATGAAGTGGTAACCCGATTGATCTGAAACAGAGGTCGAGAGGACTTTTGTGGCGAGGGAGCTTGCTCCCGCCCGCCTGCGCAGCAGGCGTAAAACCTGCCAATGCGTTGTATCTGAAACGGGCGGGGAGTGCTTCGCCCTCCAGCGGGAGCAAGCTCCCTCGCCACAGGGAATACCGCTTCAAGATTAGATTTATGCCGTCGTTGAAACTCTCAAGCCAACTGGAGAATGTCATGAGCAAGATCGCAATCATTGGTGCCACCGGCCGTGCCGGTAGCCAACTGCTGGAAGAAGCCCTGCGTCGCGGCCATAGCGTCACCGCCATCGCCCGCGATACCTCGAAGATCGGTAACCGTGCCGGTGTGGTCAGCAAGAATGTCGATGTGCTGGATTCGGCGGCGCTGCAAGCCGCTGTGGCCGGTCATGACGTGGTGATCAGCGCCGCGCATTTCGCCACCGTACCGGCCAGTGCCGTGGTCGGCCCGGTGAAGCAGGCGGGCGTGAAGCGTCTGCTGGTGGTCGGGGGGGCCGGTTCGCTGTTGCTGCCGGACGACACCCGAGTGATCGACAGCGCGGGTTTCCCCGCCGAATACAAAACCGAGGCCAGTGCGGGGGCGGCGTTTCTCGATGCGTTGCGTCAGGAACAGGATCTGGACTGGACCTTCCTCTCGCCATCGGCAGAGTTTGTCGAAGGTGAGCGCACCGGCACCTTCCGCGTCGGCAAGGATCACTTGCTGAGGAGTACCGAAGGTCGTAGCTGGATCACCTTCGCCGATTACGCGATCGCGCTGATCGACGAAGTGGAAACGCCGAAGCATTCGCGTCAGCGGTTTACGGTCGGCTACTAAGCAACGACGCGGACCAAATGTGGGAGCGGGCTTGCTCGCGAAGGCGGTGTGTCAGCGACATTTGAAGTGACTGACACTCCGCCTTCGCGAGCAAGCCCGCTCCCACAGGGGTATTTGTTTGTTTCAGCGGGTATGCGCCTGTTCCACCAGCCAGATCATCAACTCCTCCAACTGCGGCGATGCTTCCCCACCCTGCGGCATTACCACGTAGTACCCCAGCCCCGTCTTCACCTTCAGATCAAACGGCATCACCAGCCGCCCCGCGCGCAGGTCATCGCCGATCAGCGACCAGTCGCCAATCGCCACACCCGTCCCGTGGGAGGCCATCGACATCGCCTGATCCAGCGTCTCGAAATGCTGCCCCGTGTCGACGTTGCTCAATTGCATCCCGGCGGCTGTCAGCCACACGGTCCAGTCCTGGATATCGTGGGTGGGATGCAGCAGCAGATGCTGTTGCAGATCGGCCGGTTCGCTCAGCGCCGGTGGGCCCTTCAATAGCGCTGGCGAACAGACCGGCGTCAGTTGTTCATCGAACAGATGCAGGGCGGTCGACGAATTGTCCGGCGGCGTGCCGTAGATCACCGCGGCATCGAATGGCTCACGCTGAAAGTCCACGCCGTGGGCCAGTGTGGTGGTCAGTTTGACCGGCACATCCGGGCGTTCCTTTTGCCACTGCAGCAGGCGCGGCACCAGCCAGCGCATCACGCAACTCGGCGCCTTGAATTGCAGGGTTTGCCGCTTGAGACCGATCTGCTCGGTCGCTTCGCTGATCAGGCCAAAGATCTTCTCCACCCGTGGCAGCCACTCACGCCCTTCAGCGGTCATCTCAAGGCCTCGGGCCAGACGAATGAACAATTCATAACCGAGATGATCCTCCAGCCCGGCGATCTGCCGGCTCACTGCGCCCTGGGTGATGTGCAACTGCTCGGCCGCCCGGGTGAAGTTGCAGCACTGCGCAGTGATCAGAAACGTGTGCAGGGCGGGCAGGGGAGGCAGTCGTTTCATGGGGATCCGAGGTATGACGTGAGGACATGGCTAGTATGACTTTTAATCGATTGTTGCCGCTACTCGCCGCCCGTTCAATGAGCCCATTCCACCCGGATCGATGTGGGAGCGAGCTTGCTCGCGAATACGGTTTTCTATTCAGCATCAATGTGGCTGATACACCGCTTTCGCGAGCAAGCTCGCTCCCACACTGGCACGGCGTATTGAACAACAAGAAGGGCAATCGGCATGGCGACGTGTGGCGAAGTACTGGTCAAGTTACTCGAGGATTACGGGGTCGAGCAGGTGTTCGGCATTCCCGGGGTGCACACCGTTGAGCTGTATCGCGGGCTGGCCCGTTCGCGCATCAACCACGTCACTCCACGGCATGAACAGGGTGCCGGTTTCATGGCCGACGGCTACGCGCGCACCAGCGGCAAACCGGGTGTGTGCTTCATCATCACCGGCCCGGGCATGACCAACATCACCACCGCGATGGGCCAGGCCTACGCCGACTCGATCCCGATGCTGGTGATCTCCAGCGTGCAGACCCGCAGCCAGTTGGGCGGCGGTCGTGGCAAGCTTCACGAGTTGCCGAACCAGAGCGCGCTGGTCGGCGGTGTCGCGGCGTTCTCCCACACCCTGATGTCCGCTGCGGAATTGCCGGGCGTGCTGGCCCGTGCCTTCGCCCTGTTCCAGGCCGGGCGTCCACGTCCGGTGCACATCGAGATTCCGCTGGACGTGCTGGTCGAAGAGGCCGATGAATTGCTCGGCAGCGTTCCGGTGAACATCGATCGTGCCGGTGCGGCACCGAGTGCCGTCAGCCGTATGACTGAGCTGCTGGCCAACGCCCGGCGTCCGCTGATTCTCGCTGGCGGCGGAGCCATCGACGCCGCACCCGAGCTGACCCGACTGGCCGAGCGCCTCGATGCCCCCGTAGCACTGACCATCAACGCCAAAGGCATGTTGCCGTCGAACCACCCGCTGCTGATCGGCTCGACGCAAACGCTGGTCGCGACCCGTGCACTGGTGGCCGATGCCGACGTGGTGCTGGCGATCGGCACCGAGCTGGCGGAGACCGATTACGACGTCACCTTCGCCGGTGGTTTCGAGATCCCCGGCAAGTTGCTGCGCATCGACATCGACGCCGATCAGACCGTGCGCAACTATCCGCCGCACGTGGCGTTGGTCGCCGATTCGCGCAACGCCGCGCAAGCGCTGCTCAGTGCGCTGGCACAGCAAAAACTCGCCGAACGCAGCAGCGATTGGGGTCAGGTTCGCGCCGCACAACTGCGCACTGAACTGGCCGCAAGCTGGGATGCGCCGACCCTGGCCCAGACCCTCTTTCTCGACACTGTGCTTGATGAACTGCCGGATGCGGTGTTCGTCGGCGATTCCACGCAACCGGTGTACACCGGCAACCTCACGTTCAACCCGGATCACCCGCGCCGCTGGTTCAATTCGTCGACCGGTTACGGCACCCTCGGTTACGCCTTGCCGGCGGCGATCGGCGCATGGCTCGGCGGCCGCATCAAGGGCGGCGCGCGCCCGCCAGTGGTGTGCCTGATCGGCGATGGCGGCTTGCAGTTCACCCTGCCGGAACTGGCCAGTGCGGTTGAAGCGCGCACGCCGGTGATCGTCCTGTTGTGGAATAACCAGGGCTACGAAGAGATCAAGAAGTACATGGTCAACCGTGCCATCGAGCCAGTTGGCGTCGATATCTACACCCCGGATTTCATCGGCGTCGCCAAGGCCCTGGGCTGCGCCGCCGAAGCGATCAGCTCGGTTGAACAGCTGCGTGGTGCGCTGCGTGCCGCCACTGATCGTCAGGGCCCGACCCTGATTGAAATCGACCAGACTCAATGGATGCAGGCGGTGGCCAAATGATCAATTTCCCAACCACACTCGATGGCCTGTACATCAACGGCCAATGGTCCGCCGGTCGCGAGCATCTGCGGGTGATCAACCCGGCCACCGAAGCGCTGCTGACCACGGTCAATGGCGGCGATGAACGCGCGGTTGATCTGGCCGTCAGCGCAGCCACTGAAGCGTTCAAGAGCTGGTCGAAAACCAGCGGTGCCGAGCGCGGCGCGATCCTGCGCAACATCGCTAATGGCGTGCGCAACGGTCGCGATCACCTGATGCAGCTGCAGTCGAGCAATAACGGCAAACCGCAGTTCGAAGCGTCCATCGACGTCGATGATGTGATCGCCACGTTCGAGTATTACGCCGAACTCGCCGAAGGTCTCGATGCGCACCAGGACAACAACGTGGCGCTGCCCAGCGACGACTTCAGTGCGCGTCTGCGGCGTGAGCCGTGTGGTGTGGTCGGGCTGATCGTGCCGTGGAATTTCCCGATGGTCACCACCGCGTGGAAACTCGCGCCGGCGCTGGCCGCCGGTTGCTGCGTAGTGCTGAAACCGTCGGAAGTCACGCCGCTGCCGGAGCTGGAACTGGCGGCGATCATCGCCGAATCCGGTCTGCCCCAAGGCGTGTTCAACCTGGTGTGCGGCACCGGTCTGGCGGTCGGTGCGCCGCTGTCGGCGGATCCGCGCATCGCCAAGATCTCCTTCACCGGCAGCAACGCGGTCGGCGTGCAAGTGATGCAACGCGCCGCCGAAACCGTGAAGGGCGTGAGCCTGGAACTGGGTGGCAAATCTTCGCTGCTGGTGCTGGCCGATGCCGATCTGGAACTGGCGGTGGAGCTGGCCTGTGGCGGCGGTTTTTTCAACGCCGGGCAGATGTGCTCGGCCACCAGTCGGGTGTTGGTCGCCGATGAGCTGGCCGACGAATTCCTTATCCGTTTGCAGGCCCGCGCGGAAAAAATCCGCGTGGCCGATCCGTTCGATCCTGAAGTGGAGATGGGCGCGCTGGTCAATCAGGCGCAGTATCAGCGCGTGCTCGGCCACATCGATCGCGGCTTGAGCGCCGGGGCGAAATTGATCTGCGGCGGCAATCGTCCGGCGGATCTGCCACGCGGGTATTTCCTGCAGCCGACGGTGTTCACCGAAGTGCCCCTCGACAGTGCGTTGTGGTGTGAAGAGATCTTTGGCCCGGTGCTCTGCGTACGCAGCTTCTCTTCAGAAGCCGAGGCGATTGCCTTGGCCAACGACAGCCAGTTCGGGCTGGTCGCCAGTGTGGTGACTCGCGATGCGGCTGCGGCAGATCGGGTGGCGAATGCGTTGCAGGCCGGGCTGGTGTGGATCAATGCGCCGCAGGTGATCTTCCCGCAGACGGCGTGGGGTGGCTACAAGCAGAGCAGCATCGGCCGTGAATTGGGGCCGTGGGGCCTGGCCGCTTTTCAGGAAATCAAGCACGTGATCCGGGCGCTCTGAACGGCGTGTCGGGTCTTGGCGATCTGATCCGGATTTTTTGCTGAGCATTCCGGCCTCTTCGCGAGCAAGCTCGCTCCCACATTGGATGTGTGATCAACACTAATCCACTGTGGGAGCGGGCTTGCTCGCGAAAGCGTCAGCCGCAGCAGAGCAGATTCCGGATCAGACCGACTGCCGCAACCGCGCCAGATCCCGCAACGGCGGCGCGCCAAACAAGCGGCTGTACTCGCGGCTGAACTGCGACGGACTTTCATACCCCACCCGATACCCCGCCGCCGACGCTTCCAGCCCTTCGGCCAGCATCAGGCGTCGCGCCTCTTGCAGGCGCAGCTGCTTCTGGTACTGCAACGGACTCATCGCCGTCATCGCCTTGAAGCGATGGTGCAGGGTCGAGACGCTGAGGTTCACTTCCTTCGCCAGATCATCGATGCGCAGCGGCTGCTCGAAGTTGCCGTTGAGCCATTTGATCGCCTGGCTGATGCGGTGGCTCTGGCTGTTGGCAATCGCGATTTCATACAGACGATGACCCTGCGGACTGCGCAGCAGGCGATAGAGAATCTCCCGGCGAATCAGTGGCGCGAGCATGGCGATGTCTTTCGGCGCGTCGAGCAGGCGCGCCAGCCGCAGCACCGCGTCGAGCATCGCACTGTCGATCTGCTCGACATACAGACCGCGTCCCGTGGGCCGGGTCGGCACACCCATCGGGCCGGCGTCGGCGATCAGTGCGGTGATTTCCGCCGGGTCGATGTCCAGCCGCACAGCGAGGATCGGCTCCTCCGGCGAGACATTCACCACCCGTCCGCTGAGCGGCATCGAGACCGAGACCACTAGGTAATTCAGCGGATCGTAATTGAAGTACTCATCCGCCAGCCGCACCTCTTTCCGACCCTGAGCCATGATGCACAGCGCCGGTTGCGCCAGTACCGGGGCGAATTCGTGGGATTGGGTGTGGCGCGACATGAACAGCGAGCCGATGGCGGTCGCATAACTGCCATCGTCGGTGGTGTTGCGACGGATGATCGCCGCGAGTTCTGCGCGCTGTTTTTCCATGTCGGCATCGGGCGGGGCTTGGAAACGATCGAATGACGTCATGCACGGCATCCTCGGCAAGGGATCTGGAATGGGGCAGAGCATAAGTTTGTGCAAGCGCGAGCGGTAGACACATCCTGTCAAATGCTTGCCTGATTCTGCATGGGCTGGTTTTGCGCGTCGGCCATCAGCCCGCGACCGCCACCTTACCCCTTGCGGCGAATACCCCTGTAGGAGCTGCCGCAGGCTGCGATCTTTTGATTTTAAAAGCGAAAGTCAAAAGATCGCAGCCTGCGGCAGCTCCTACACAAAACGCGTATGACAGGGGTGTGACAGGGTTTTAGTGGTGGTTGCCGGACTTTTGTGCAGTCTCGCAGGATTGTGCAACGCAGCGGCAGGAATCGACTAACGGCGCCTTGTGCGCGGCCCTTAACCTTGGATCCTGTCGCAGCCCGTCCCCCGGCTGCCACGCGACTCCCTGGGAGGGTTGAACATGTCCAAGCAGATTCCCGTCAGTCATATGGCCTTCGTTCGAGCGCGCGCCGGACGCTCCGCTGAACTCGGTGTGCGCCTCAGTGCCTTGATCGAACCGTCGCGCGCCGCCCCCGGTTGCCTGAGCTTTGCCCTGCAGCATTCGCAATGCGATCCGGAGCTGTGGCTGGTCTCCGGTTTCTGGAGCCATCAACAGGCGATGACGGCTTATTTCAACAGCCCGTCGATGCAGATCTTTGCCGAGTTGGTCCAGGATCTGGTGGTCAACAGCTTGGATTTCCACACCTTCAAAGAGGTGTCAGCGGCGCAGGCGCTCGGACAATGTCCGGCACCGATACACAAACTCGCCGGTTGAGGGTTTAATGTCCGGCTTATTCGTCTGAGCCAGGATGTGTGCCATGGCACGTAAAGAGTTTGAACACTTCGAAGCAGTCTCCGCAGTCGTCCCCGTCGAGTTGGGCGGCAACAAGGGTTATCACGCGGCAATCGCGGTCAAGGCCCTGGTCGATGGCGGTGCGCCACGCTTCCACAAACTGCTGGGTGATCAGGTGTTTCCCGGCGCCATCGCTGCCGATGACGCGGCGACCCAGGAGCTGGACCGCCTCAAGGGTGTCACCGATGACGCCGAGCTGATCTGGTAACTGCGCTTACTTGCCCGCACCCGGGCGCCACATCTTGAACAGGGCTTCAGGCCCCAACTGGAAATAGTCCGCCGGCCCGCCGCCGCGCAGAATCGGTTCTGCCGCGGCGGTGTCGTAGATCCCGTCCTTCAACAGCCACTTGGCGATATGCACGGCGACCACTTCGCCGAGAATCAGCCAGCTCGGCACGGTTTCGCCATCGGCACGCTGCAACTGAATGATCTGTGTGACCTTGCATTCGAAGGACACCGGGCTTTCGGCTACCCGTGGCACTGCAATCACCTTCGACGCCACCGGCGTCAGCCCGGCCAATTCAAACTCGTTGACCTGCGGCGCGACCATCGCGCAGCTCTGGTTCATCTGCTCGGCCAGCGGCCGGGTGGCGAGGTTCCAGGCGAATTCACCGGTCTGCTCGATGTTGTTCAGGCTGTCTTTGCGCCCGACACTGGAAAAACCAATGATCGGCGGAATGTAGTTGAACGCGTTGAAGAAGCTGTAGGGCGCCAGATTCAGCTGGCCGTGGGCATCCTGCGAAGAAATCCAGCCGATGGGGCGCGGGCCGACGATGGCGTTGAACGGATCGTGGGGCAGGCCGTGGCCATTGGCGGGTTCGTAGTAGTGGATGTCATCGGACATGGTGAATGAATTCCTGAGGCTGCGTTTCGGATGCGGCCATAGTGCAAGGACGCTCCACGTATTTCCAGTCAAGCGCTGATCCCCCTGTAGGAGCTGCCGAAGGCTGCGATCTTTTGATTTTGTTTTTTAAGATCAAGATCAAAAGATCGCAGCGTTCGGCAGCTCCTACAGGGGATTTGGGTGATTTGAGAATATGTGATGTTTCAGAAATGACTAAGCCCGGCCGAAGCCGGGCTGTGGAAGAACTGCTCATACTTAGCTGATGGCTGCAGCAGTACCGGTCTTGTCGAAGCCGTCAGCTGCGACGGTTTTGCCGATGTTGGTTTTATCAAAACCATCTGCGGCGTAAGTGCCCGAGTGGCTGGTTTCGATGACGGCGGAACCGCCGGTAATAAAGTCGGAGGATTTGGTTTTGTCCGAGCCATCGGCAGCGAAGGTGTTGGCGGCCAGTACGGACAGGGTCAGGGCGAGGATCAGTTTGGTTTTCATGTTCTTTACTCCAGATTCGTTGGCGGATGTGTCTTGCATGGGTTTAATGCTACGCCAACTAAGTTGATTGAAAAGCGCAAATTAATGCTAAAAACAATCGATTAACTTGATATTAAGGGCGGCGCGTTGAAATCGCTTTCGTCGTCGGAGCGAGCGTCGCGCAGGTCATCGATCAGGTGATTGCAGAATGAGGGGGCAGCATTAATCAGCGATTAATCGGTGTTAACCGAAGGTGAGGGATTTTTCATACTTGCGATTGGCAAGCGGGTGCTGCCGAGTTGTCCTGATTGATCTGGAACCAGGGTGCGCCCCTCGCGAGCAAGCCCGCTCCCACAGAGGAGTGCATTCCAGTGTGGGAGCGGGCTTGCTCGCGAAGGGGCGCCTACAGCCACCGTTGCAGTGGCTGTGAAAACCCGATCAGTCAGTCACGATCCGCGAGTGTTTCTGCGTGTCTTTCATGGTGATGTACACCAGCAGCGACACCGCGATGCACGCAGTCACGTACCAGTAATAACCGGTTTCCATGCCGATGCTCTTGAACCACAGCGCGATGTATTCAGCTGTGCCGCCGAAGATCGACACGGTCAGCGCGTACGGCAGGCCGACGCCCAGCGCGCGGATTTCGGTCGGGAACAGTTCGGCTTTCACCACGGCGTTGATCGAGGTGTAGCCGCTGACGATGATCAGTGCGGCCATGATCAGGAAGAACGCGCCCCACCAGGTCTGGATGGTGTGCAGGGTCATCAGGATCGGCACGGTGAAGATTGTACCGAGCACGCCGAAGGCGATCAGGATCGGACGCCGACCGATTTTATCGGACAGACCACCGATGATCGGTTGCAGGCACATGAACAGGAACAGTGTGGCAGCAGAAATGGTGGTCGAGTCGGAGATGCTCATGCCGACGGTGTTCACCAGGTATTTCTGCATGTAGGTGGTGTAGGTGTAGAACGCCAGCGTACCGCCCATGGTCAGGCCGACCACGGTCAGCAGTTCTTTCGGGTGACGCATCAAGGTGCGCATCGCGCTTTCCTTGGACTTCTCTTTCTTGGTGAACGACTCGGTCTCTTCCATGCCGCGACGCAGGTACAGCGCAACGATCGCGCACAGTGCGCCGATGGCGAACGGAATACGCCAGCCCCACGCGTACAGCTGTTCGGTGGTCAGCATGTTCTGCAGCACGATCAGCACGCCCAGCGCGATGAGCTGGCCGGAGATCAGGGTCACGTACTGGAAGCTGGAGAAGAAACCGCGACGTTCCTTGGTCGCCATCTCCGACAGGTAGGTGGCCGAGGTGCCGTATTCGCCGCCGACCGACAGGCCTTGCAGCAGTCGGGCGAAGACCAGCAGGATCGGCGCGCCGATGCCGATGGTTTCGTAGTTCGGGCTGAGGGCGATCAGCAAGGAGCCGAAGCACATCAGGTAGACCGAAGCCATCAGGGCTTTCTTGCGACCGACCTTGTCGGCGTAGAGGCCCATCAGCCAGCCACCGATCGGGCGCATCAGGAAGCCCACGGCGAAGATCGCGGCGGTGTTCATCAGTTGCGCGGTGGTGGAACCGGCGGGGAAGAAGGTCTTGGCGAAGTACAGCGAGAAGGCGGCGTAGACGTACCAGTCGTACCACTCGACCATGTTGCCGACCGAGCCGCTGAAGATCGATTTGATCCGGCTGGCGGTGGTTCTTTGTTTGGCGGGCGCGGCAGCCGACCCAAGGGGCAGGGCGTTGGAGTTATCCATTGAAGGATCCTTCGTTTAATTGTTTTTGTGGAGCGCGTAGAAACGCAGCCTGCCGGGGCTATAGCAGGAGCTGTGCCAACGGGGAGAGGGGCGGTTTAGAGGGGGTGGCGGGATTTAATGAGCGGAAATCCGCTTATGGCTGGATTGTGGTGAGCGGAAAATTGCTCATTCAGGCTGCTGATGGATCAATGTTGCCTGTGCCGGCCTCTTCGCGGGCAAGCCCGCTCCCACAGTGGTCGGTGGTGTTCACACATTCTGTGTTCAGCACAAAACCCTGTGGGAGCGGGCTTGCCCGCGAAGAGGCCCGATCAAACACTGCAGAACTCAGCTGCCCGAAACAAACATCTCCCGACTCAACCCATGCCGCTGCAGCTTTTCATTGAAGGTCCGGCGCGGCAGTTGCAACTCCTCCAGCACTGCTTTCACATCACCCTTGTGCCGGGTCAGCGCGGCACGCAGGCACTGCGCTTCAAACGCTTCCTGCTGCGCGGCCAGTGACTGGCCGGGGTCGATGCCTTGCACCGGTTCATCGAGGCCCAGCACCTGCCGCTCGGCGACGTTCGCCAGTTCCCGCACATTGCCTGGCCAGTCGTGGCTGAGTAGGTGACTCAATTGCGCCCCGCTCAACGGCGGGAAAGTGCGGCCCAGACGCTGGGCGGCGCTGAAGGCGAACGATTCGAACAGCAACGGAATGTCTTCGCGCCGATCGCGCAGCGGCGGCAGACGCAGTTCGGCGACGTTCAGGCGATACGCCAGGTCTTCGCGAAAACGTCCAGCCCGGGCCTCGTCCAGCAGATCAGGCTTGGTCGCGGCGACGATCCGCAGATCGACGCGAATGCTCTGGTTCGACCCCAGCCGCTCCAGCTTCTGCTCCTGCAACACCCGCAGCAGTTTCACTTGCTGGGCCAGCGGCATGCTTTCGATCTCATCGAGAAACAGCGTGCCGCCGTCGGCGTATTCCAGCTTGCCGATGCGCTTGCCGGAGGCCCCGGTGAACGCGCCGCTTTCATGGCCGAACAATTCCGCTTCGAACAACTGCTCGGGGATCGCCGCGCAGTTCAGCGCCACGAAGGGCTTGTCGGCGCGCGGGCCGAAATCATGCAGGCAACGCGCGATCAATTCCTTGCCGCTGCCGGTTTCGCCACGGATCAACACGTTGACCGGCAGCGCCGCCAGATCCAGCACTTGCCGGCGCAAGGTCTGCATGCCACGCGACACGCCGAGCAGCGTCGCATCGAGTCTGGCGCGGTGGTCGGCCTGCTCGTGCAGGGCACGGTTCTCCAGGACCAGCCGACGCTTGTCGAGCGCCCGGCGCAGGCTGCCGAGCAGGGTTTCCGGGCTGAACGGTTTTTCCAGAAAGTCGTAGGCGCCGTCACGCATGGCTTCGACCGCCATCGGCACATCGCCGTGACCGGTCAGCAGAATCACCGGCAGATCGGCATCACGTTTCTGCACTTCGGCCAGCAACTGCAGACCACTGAGCCCGGGCATGCGCACATCGCTGAGGATCACCCCGGGAAAGTGCGCCGGCAGCGCGGCGAGGCAATCTTCGGCGCGGCTGAACAGCTGCACCGCGAACCCCGACAGGCTCAGCCATTGCTCGACGGCGCTGCGAATGCTGCTCTCGTCATCGACCACCATCACTGAGTTGAGCATCAGATGTGTGCCTCCAGATCGATCGGCAGGGTCAAGGTGAAGATGGCGCCGGACTCGCCATTTTCGGCACTCAGGCGGCCGCCGGATTCATGCACGATGGCAAAGGATACCGCCAGCCCCAGGCCCAGGCCGTCACCCACCGGTTTGGTGGTGAAGAACGGGTCGAACACCTGGTTCAAGTGCTGTTCGGCAATCCCGCCGCCGTTGTCGATCACGCTCAGGCGCCACAGTTGCTCGTCGGCCTCCAGGCGGATTTCCAGGCGCTTGCACGGTTTGCCCTGCATCGCATCGAGGGCATTGCGCAGCAGGTTGATCAGCACCTGCTCGAGGCGGATCGCGTCACCCCGCACCCAGGCCGGACGCGTCAGGTGCAGCACCAGACTGACCTGTTCGTCGCGCAGGCGGGCGTCGAGCAGTTGCAGCGATTGATCAACCACGGTCGCCAGATCCAGCCGTTCGCGCAGGCCGCTGGGGCTCTTGCGGGCGAAGGTTTTCAGGTGGCCGGTGAGCGACGCCATGCGCGTGAGCATGTCGTCCACCGGTTTGAGCGCCTTGTACGCATCATCGACGCGGCCGTGCTCGAGCAGCAAGCGTAGCGTCGCCAGTTGCATGCGTTGCGCGGTCAGCGGTTGATTGATTTCGTGGGCGAGAGCGGCGGACATCTGCCCCAGCGCGGCAAGCTTGGCCGATTGCACCAGCCCATCCTGTGCGGTGCGCAGATCGCGGGTGCGTTCTTCGACCAGCTGTTCGAGTTCCTCGCGGTTGCGCTGACGGACTTTCGACAGGCGCCAGCGCTGGTTGAGGAACAGCAGCAGAAACACCAGCGCCAGCCACACACCCGCAGCGGCCAGCCCGGCATTGCGCAAATCTTCGAAGGCCACTTGCGGGCGTCGCAGCAAGTGCAGGGTCCAGCCTTCGGTGGTCAGCGGCAGCGATTCCCACAGGTAGTCCGCCGTTCCGTCCGGGCCTTCGACCCGCCGCAGGTCGCTGTTGTCGTCGAAGTGGCGCAGGGACAGATGCGTCAACGGCAGCAGCGATTGTTTGTCGTACTGCCGGGTGCGCTTGATCTCAGCCATGTCGCGGCTGTCCAGCGGCCGCAGCGAGCGATAGCGCCAGCCGGGCTGGTTGGCGATGAAGATGATCCCGCGCGCATCGCTGACCAGCAGCGTGTCGCTGCCCTGGCTCCACTCGCGCTCCAGTTCCGGGAATTCCAGCTTGACCACCATCGCGCCGAGGAACTCATTGTTGTCGCCCAGCACCGCGCTGGACAGGAAGTACCCGGGGATGCCGCTGGTCACGCCCACCGCGTAGAAACGCCCGCTGCCCTGAGTGCGGGTCTGGCTGAAGTACGGGCGAAAACCGTAGTTGTGGCCGACGTAGCTGCTGGGCAGGCGCCAGTTGCTGGCGGCCACCGCGAGGCCGGTGTGATCGAGCAGTTCGAGGGTCGAGGACTGCGCCGCGCCGTTGATCTTCTCCAGTTTCAGATTCAGCGCGTCCTGTTGCTCGGCACTCACCGGCCCGCCGAGCGCCCCACGCAATTGCGGGTCCAGCGCGAGCACGGCGGGCAGGGCGCGATAGCGGTCAATCAGGGTGTGCAGCGCATTGGCGTAGAGCGTTAACTGCTGGCTGGCGCGGGCGGCGTCCTCTTCCAGCGCCTGACGTTCGGCGTGGCGGATGGCAAGGGTCGCGGCAATGGCCGCACCGGCAATGATCAGCAGGGTGTACAACGACAGACGCAGGATACGGGAAGTCGGCAGCATGCTGGGCTAATGGATAAGGGGACGGGCGGGCACGATAGCATGTGCTCGTCCGTCCTTCTCATTTGTGCGCGCGCAGGTCAGACAGATGTGAATTGGCTGGATCTGGAACGCAGCATAGTTCGCGTGTATTCCAGCTCGTTGATCACGGCCGCCGTGGCATGCCATAGATTTTGCGGTGTATCGCCTTCGTTTCGGCTCAATAGCCCATAGGTATTTATTGCCGTGAAGCCACCGGCTTCGAAGGCGTTTTCGATGTCGAGCATGTTGGCGGACAAATAATCGATCAGCCCACTCACATTGGCGATCCCCTCGGCAGTTTTTTCAGCGCTGAGCTCTTGGCTGGCTCCGGCGAATTCATGGACTATTTCAACTGCACCCAAAAATACGCTCGCTGTGGCGCTGATTTCGGCGGCGGCTTGCGGCAGTATTTCCTTGGCACCGACACTGATCAGGGTGGACGTCGCTTCCTTGGAGGCCTTGAGCGCTCCCTTCTGCGTATCGGGGATCATTTTTGCGTACTTTTGCTGCAGGTACTCGATCGGTGCCATGGTTTTATATTCGGCTTTCTCGACAATTTTTTCCTTGGACAGGCGGCTGGCCTTGAATTTGATCGAGGCACTGGCGCCCGTGCGCTCGGCGGCGTAATCCCACAATCCACTGATCAGTTTCTTCGCGCCAATGCCCATCGCGACCCCTACGACATTACCCGCGCCGGGAGCGACGGCGGCCAACGCCTGTGCGCCAATGCCGACCAGAATGCCGCCACCGTAGGACACTATTTGTCCTGTCAGATGCACACCGGTGCGGCGCAGGGCGGCACCTGTTAATTGCGCTGGCGAGCGCTGATTGAGTACCTGCTGCTGGGCATCCAGACCCCGGCGCAGCGACAGTGCCAGAATGTTCAGGTGACGTCCGATCTGTTGTGACAGGTTATCCTTGCCCCGGGTGCGCTGCCTTCTCTCGGCGCTCTGCGCTTTCCTCTGATCACGCTGATCGGGGGTTTCGATAGCCAGGAAGTCATCCAGCCCCTGGCCATCGGTGTCGATGTAACCGACCGGGTTGTTGGCGACAAAGGCATAGAGATTCAGCCCGTCGATATCTCCCGCCGGATCGGCACTGATCCAGCGTTGCAACCAGGGTGCATAGTAGCGGGCGCCATAGTAGTAGAGGCCACTACTGTCCATTTCCCGGCCCGAATAGCGCAGGGTTTTATAGCTCGCTTCCAGCGCCGAACGGGCAGCCCACCAGGCTGTGCCACCAAACGCGTAATAGTGCTCCAGGCTGATGACGCCCGCATGGCGATCCAGTTCCAGCGCGCAGGAGCCGAGGTGGTCGTCGAGGCTGTAACGCATCTGATCGTCCTCGATGGCTGCCGGTCGACCGCTGAGCCAGTGCAGGCAACGCGCCCCCGGCAGGGAGATGACATGCAGCTGCTGACCATCGCTGCGGGTGTGGATTTCCAGGCCCGGCAGGTAACGTACCTCGCGGCGATGGGTGATCGACGGCGTGTGGCTCAGCGCGCATTTGTAGACGCGCTCACCCTGGCTGTAGCGGTAGATTTCTTCGTCGTCGGGCAAGCCATTGGCGTGTTGCAGCAGGGTGGCACGGGCCAGTTGATCGTAACTGTTCCACTCCAGAGGCAGGGCGCCGGGCTGCAGTTTCAACTGGTTGCCATGGTGGTCGAAGTGATCGCTGAACACCGGGTCGGGGTCAGCGGTTTTCCAGCGCAGCCCCCGATTGCTGTTCGGGTCGATCTTCATCTCATGGCAGAAGTTGTGGCCTTCGCGCATGTGGACAAGCTCGACGAGGTTGTTGCCCGCATCGTAATGATAATGCTCGGTGTAGTTGAAGCGCCGTCCGGGGTCGATGGGCTCGATCAGTTGCGGCAAGCCTGGCGACTGTTGCGGGATCTGGCCTTCGAAGCCGCGACTTTCGATCAGCCGATACAACGAGTCGTAGACGAAGTGGCGATTGCCATCGACGCGCTGATTGGCGAAATACACCGTGCCCAGGGTGTGGTCTTCGATGCGTAAGATATTGCCGACCGGGTCGTAGGTGTAATGCAGATCCTGCAGCGGTTTTTCCTGGTCTTTACCTGCCAGCAGGTGCAGCAGGCGGCCGTCGACGGGATCGTAGACGCGGCGGCTGCGAACGCCATTGCCGGCCAGTTGTTCGAGTGGTTGACCGGAAGCGTTGTACGTGGCTGCGTCGAGCACCGTTCGCGCGGCGTTCGTTCCGGCAATCCATAGCGACGCCTGATGCAACTGTCCGGCGACGTCGTAGCGTGAGCATTGTCGATGACCGCCGGCATCGGTGAGCTGCAAGACGTTGCCGTGCGCGTCGAACGCCATTCGGGTGATGAACGCGGTGGGCTCGCCGGCCAGGGTGCAGGCTTCGCTGAGTGCCTGGCCGCCCAGACTGTAGCTGTCGATGAGCACCGTGGCGCCGGGGTCCGATCGCTCGCTCAGTTCGCCCCGCAAGTTATGTTCGGGGGCCGCGTTGTGGTCGGCATAGGTGTAGCGCTCGACATCGGCTTGCGCATTTTCGGCAACGGCAATCAACCGCAGCATCGGGTCGTAATCGTAACGCCACCGGTTGCCGCGTTGATCGTGGCGTTGCCGCAGCTCATTCGCCAGACCGGGCAGGCTGATGCGCCAGCCGGCATCCACGCTGTCGACTTTCAGCGCCATACCACTCAAGCCGTACACGGTGCTCAGACCAGCGCTGGCGGCTGTGTCGAACAGGCGTGGGTCCCACTGTTCGATCAGCCGTCCGGCCGCGTCATGCCGTTGCCGACTGATCAGGGTTTGCTGCGGCTGGCTGTCATCCGCCCGCAGATAATCGACCTGACGCACCGTCAGGCCACGTCCATCAGTGACTGTCAGCTGTGGGGTGCGCCAGTGAATGTTGCGGTTCATGATCAAGGGTCGCCCGCTGGTGTCAGGGTCATGGCCGACTCCCGGAACCGGCACGGTAGCGTTCACGGATGGCGGGGACTTTTTCCCGATACATGCTCAGGAACTCGCGGGCGATTGCGATACTTTCTCGGGCGCGGCCTGTCTGGCGTGTGAGGTCTGCCTGACGTACGGTTCTGGCTTTTGTCGTACCGACACGGTTGAGGGCCAGATCGAACAGGTAGTCACGCGTGTGGTGGCGCTCATCGTAAAATTCGCTGATACCCAGTTCGGCGAAGGCTGCGTTGTTCGCAGCCGACAGTTGCGAAACCAGCGTATCGAGCTCATCCAGGGTGTCTTGGATTTTCCCCAGTTTCATCGATGACAGACCTTCCTCCGCTTCCTGGGCCTGCTGGGCGATGCTGCCCATGGCCATGGCTTCGCCAACCCCGGGCACGTAGGCGCCGGCAATTTTGCTGATGCTGTCTACCGCCAGTTGCTGCAGGCCTTCGCGGCTGCGTACGTCATATTTGTCACGGGGCGGAAGCAATGGCGCAGGCTGCCCGACAGCCTGAACGGCATCCCGGTTGAAGGTGGAGGTTTGCGGGACAATCGGGGTATTCAACGCCATTTTGTCTACCAGCGTATCGAACGTCGCGACGCCTTTGTCGGCCACCTGGTTGCCCAGCGTCAGCCCGATCAGATCACCGGATAGCTGCGGCAGTGCTTCGGCGGCAAACGTGGCGGCATTGAACGAAGTGAACCAGCCAGTGGCGGCGCTGCCGATTTGATAGAGCGTGTTTTTTGCCAGCGTCCGGCGCCATTGCCCGGGATGTTGCAGGTCGATGAGTTGACCCTGTAGCGTCTGCATCCCGCTGTCGATGGCGGACAGTTGCTTCGCGTTCCCGCTGATCAGGCGCTTGAGTTGCTGGGGCGAGCGGTTGTAGCCGCCGTCATCGAAATAGCCGATCGGGTTGTTGCCGACGAACGCGTACAGATTCAGGCCGTCGATGTCGCCCCCCGGATCAGCGCTGATCCAACGCTGCAGCCACGGCGCGTAATAGCGTGCGCCGTAGTAGTACAGGCCGCTGACATCCATTTCCTTGCCCGAATAACGCAAGGTCTTGTACTCGACCTCCACGGCCGAGCTCGCGCTCATCCACGCGGTGGCGCCAAACGGGTAATAACCTTCGTGACTGATCAGGCGTGCCTGCCGGTCCAGTTCCATCACGCATGAACCCAAGTGATCGTCGAGGGTGTAGCGCAACTGGTCGTCGGCAATGCCCGGCGGTTTGCCGCTCAGCCAATGCAGGCAACTGACGTGGCCCGAGCCCGTGGCGAGGTCGATCACGTGCAGCTCCTCACCGTTGTCCTTGCTGCGGATTTCCAGCCCGGGCAGATAACACACCTCGTGAAAGTGCTGACTGGCACCGGCGTAGGTTTCATGGCGTTTGTAGACGCGCACGCCCTGGCTGTAGTGATAAAACTCGGCGTCATCAAGAGCGTTTTCGCGTTTGATCAGGGTCACTGCCGCCAGTTGATCGCGGGCATTCCACTGCAGCGCCTGTCCCGGTTGCAGAGTCGTGAGGTTGCCATGGCGATCGAACAACCGGTCGAAATCCGGTTCGGGATCACCTTCGTTCCAGCGCACGCCACGGTTGCTGGCCGCGTCGATACGCATTTGCCGGGTGTAGCAGGCGCCGTCACGCACGTGGCACAGTTCCGTCAGGTTGCCGCCCTGATCGTAGCGGTAGGTCTGCAGGTAATTGCGCCGATCGTTGGGATCGCTCGGCTGTGGCCGGCCGGGAAGGTCGCTGGGGGCGGCGTCGTCGTAGCCGCTGGCGCTGATCAGTCGATACAGCGAGTCGTAGCTGAATGCACGTTCGCCGTCGACCCGCTGATTGGCGAAATGACTGGGGCTGAAAACGTGATCGAGGATGCGTGTCGGGTTGCCGACCGGATCGTACTCATAGGTGAAGTCTTGCAGCGGTGATTCCGCACCTTTCTGCGCCCATTGCCGCAGCAGGCGGTCGGTGCCGGGTTCATAACACCAGTAGCTGTCGACGCCGTTGCCGGCCTGCTGCGCGATGATTTGTCCGGCGGCATTGAAGCGGGCGTCGAGCAACACCGTTTGCCAGTCACTGTGCCCGGCCAGCAGCAGTTGCAGATGCCGCAGCTGGCCGGCAAGGTCGTAGCGCGATTGCTGGCGGTGGCCGCCGGCGTCGGTCTGTTCCAGCACCGCGCCCAGTGGACTGAAACGGCGTTGCGTGACAAACACCCGGGCGTCGGCAAAGCGGCGGCTTTCGCGCAGCGTCTCACCGGCCAGGCTGTAGCTGTTCAGGCTCAGACTGCCGGATGCATCGAGTTGCTCCAGCAACCGACCGCGCTGGTTGTGATCGGCCGAGGCGCGGGCGTCGGCATAGGTGAAGGTCTCGCTGTGCGGTTCGGCGCTGTTGCTGATCTCGACGTTGCGCAGTTGCTCGTCGTAGCGGTTGCGCCAGTGCACGCCGCGCGCATCCCAGCGCTGCAAGGCTTGTCCGGCCAGCCCGGGCAGGCTCAGGCGCCAGCCGCCATCGACGCTGCTGATCTTCAATGGCTGGCCGCTGAGGTCGTACAGGCTGGCGACACCGGGTTCACTCAGGCGCGGGTCGAACCGCGCCACCAAACGGCCGGCGGCGTCGTACTGCTGGCGTGTGACCTGGGCTTCGGCGCGCTCATCGGCATGGGCGCGCAGGTAGGTAATCTGGCGTACGGGCAAGCTGCGACTGTCGATCGCGATCAGCGACGGTGTGCGTCGATGCAGATTGGCGTTCATCACTGCAACGTCTGTGCTGATGTCGGCGGTTGCAGCAGGACAGACTCGTCAGTGTCATTGAAGTCCTCTTTGGCCAGGTACCACGGATGATGATGCTCGCGGGAAACATAGCCCTTGGCGTTGATCAGCTTGATCGCACGGCCGAGCGGGTCATAGAACAGTTGGTCGAAGTAGCCGTGCTGGCGCAGGGATTGATCGTTGACATAGCCATGGCTGTCGGCAAAAAACGGCCGGAACTGCCGCACCGCCAACCCTTTGTTGTTGTACTCGACCCGTGCGCTGACCCGCCAGCGCGAATCGGTGTGTTCCTCGCGCAGCTGTCCGCGATCGACGATCAGCGACCCATCTTCGGCCACTGCATAGGCGATTCCGGGCTCTACCCGTTGCAGGGTTTGCAGCGGCCGGCCAAAGCCGTCCACGTAGCTGATGATGATCTGCACCAATGCCGGCACCGGATCATCGGGGTAGCGGTCGGCGTTGAATACCGCGCTGTGCACCGGTTGGCGTGCAACCCTGGTCATGAGTTTGCGCAGCGCCAGTTCTGCCGGCGTCGGCGCCTTCAGTTGCGCCAGCCGGCGACGCGCGCTGGCGCGAATGTGCAGGCTCGGCAACACATCGCCGCTGGCCTGCCACTGCGCCAGCAGATCCGGCGTGGCGTTGACCACGGACGGCAGCCGTCCCATCCAGCTGAACAAATCCTTGCGCAAGGTACTCGCGGCTTGTTGTACCGCCGCCGCCGGGTCGGCGATGGCTGAATCTGGCGTCAGGTCCAGAGGGCGAACGTATTCGCTGAGCGGGCGGAAGCCGGCGGCGACCGCGTTTTCGGTGCCGTGGAAACTGCTGGCCAACGGTTGGCCGGAAGGCTCGTAGAGCGCTTCCTGAATATTCTCGTTGGCGTCGATGATGCGCACTGGCGCCAGGGCGTGGTAGTCGTATTCGCAGCGGGTGACGCAGCCATCGGGCAGTTCGACGCTTTTGATCAGCAGGTGGTATTCGTCGTACTGCGCCTTGGTCCAGCCGTGGCTCAGGGTTTCGCGGTATTCAAAGACCCGGAAGAAATCGTCGGCGCTGGCGTACTTCGCGTAGTTGAACCTCGCGGACCAAAGGTTCTGTGAGGCCTTGGTTGCCGCCGGTTTTTCGAACAAGCGCGGCATTTCGGTGTAACCGATGTTCTGCAACTCGACCCGGATATCGAACGGCGGCGGCAGACTGGCGTAGGCGTCGAGGGCGGTCTGGTCAAGCTGTGCCAGTTCCATCGGCCCGGCCAGCGCTTCGAAGTCGGCTGCACCGTCGGGCAACAGGCTGCCGCCCTCGGTCTTGAGATAGCGTTGCACGGTTTGCCCGGTCAGCACCCTGAGCGCGTTCCATTGCGGCGAGTCTTGATGCGCCTTGAGTAATTCCCATGACACCTCCCGCGGGGTGAGGCCCTCGGGGTGCTTGCCTTTGGGCAGTATCAGCGCATTGCTGCGTTGCTCAAAGGGCAGGCCCAGACGCCACTCTTGCAACTTCTCGTGCAGATCGATCGCGCTCGCGCGGGTTTCGTTGAGATAAAAAAACTGCTGCGCCGGGTCATGCGCATCGCGCCACCACTGTTGTTCATCGGGGTCGTCGAAGGGCGGGGCATCGGCGGCGGTGCGACGTCGCGCGTAGCTGACGGTCAGGCTGTGCGTGGCGTGGCCGAACTGGCTGCTATTGAGCAACACTTCATGACGGCACAACGGGTCGTCAATGTAACCGTCGTACTGATAGCTGATGGTTTCCAGCGGCAGTGGCAGCAGCACGCTGGCCGGTTCGTGTCGGCCTTCGGGCTGCACGTCACGCACCAGATAACGGCGCTCCTCAGCCGCGAGCAGCCGTGTGCTGGCCGGGTCGTCGCTGTCGGCCCAGGTTTCGCGGCGGGCCACGGCGCCGGCCAGCGCCCGAGCGATTCTATAGCGTGTCGCTTCGTCCGCCGGTGTCACCGGTTCATCGCATTCATCGTTGCGGTGATAGCGGCTGAAGACCGTTGGCTGCAACGCGTGCGCCTCGGCATCGGCATCGAAGTAGCCGTGTCTTGGCCGGTCCATGGCTTGCCCGGTGAGGAACCAGGTCAAGACCCGCACCGGTGCCGTGAAGCCGACGTCGTCATCGCCGCTGGCGCTTTCGCTGTCAGTCTGTTGCAGATGGCCGAAGCCACTGAATTCGCGCTCGATGCTGTCGTAGAACCCTTCGCGATAGAGGCACGCCTGCGTCAGGCAATTGCCGGTGATTTCATCCAGCTGCCGTTGCCGGCTGACCACTTGCACCGCGAACGGCAAATGGCAGACCGGTGTCTCGGCGGGATGTTCGATCAGCCACTGCTGTTTTTCGTCCAGCCATTCCTGAGCGGAGCTGCGATACACCACCTGCGTGGCGCAGCCCATATTGTTGTTGGTTGCCGTCAACAGGTAGGGCTTGGCTGCGATGAAATCGTAACGCCAGTGCTGCGGGGTCATGTGCGGCACGGTCAGGATCAGGCTGGCACAACCCAGGCCTTGCAGGTCGGCAAAACTGACATGGCACAGGCGGTCGTAGCTCACGCCCTCCGGCCACGGTACGAAGACGGGTGTCTGTTCCAGACCATTGCCGCCGCGATTGAGGTAGATCTCGAAGCCGGAGGTTTTCAGGTAAAACAGGGCCGGTGCACCGGAGCCGTCGATGTCGGCGATCCTGATTTGCTCGACGTTGAACTCGGCATATTGGAAGGGCAATGCACTGATCACCCGACCTGTGCCGAATTTGCCATGTCCCAGATTGGGCCAGCATTTGATTTCGTTGTGGCGGATCCGGCACAGCTCGCTCATGTCGCTGCCGAGCATGTTGCCCAGAAACACCAGCTCGGTGGGTGAGTTGCTGAACAGCGGCAAACTGTCCTCATGGTCTTCACGAGGCACTTCTTCGGCGCTGGAAAAACCGTTTTCCCGGCGGTTGGCATACAGGCGCACGGCGCGTGGGCCGATCATCGCCAATGAGTTGAGGCCATCGCCCACCAGGTCGCCCAGTTGCGAAAGGGTGTTGAAAAACTCCAGTGGCATCCCGGTAAACGGCAGGAACGGCGCCCAACTGCGGTCGGCGTTCAACGTGCGATAACCGCTGATGCCCGGTTGGGCGACGATCCAGTCCAGCCGCCCGTCGCCGGTCAGATCGAGCAATATCTGCCGGGCGGCGCTGTTGCGATTCGCCACCGGGATCTGCTCCAGCGCCGACCAGGCGCCATAGGTAATGGCGTCCGGCCCTGATGGGGCGCGCAACGGTTCGCGGTAATACCAGCACTGATCGTAACGGCAGAGGAAACCCGGCACGCCTTCACCGTACAGATCCACGCACTGGTAAAACTGTCCATCCTCAATGCCCGGCATGTTTTCTTCGGCGAACAGCCGTGCGGCGGTTTTGTTGATCGCGAAGGGCGAGTAATCGAACTCCACCGGCGGGGTCGTTTCCACTGCGCCGCTGGCATCGAAGGCTTGATAGTGAGCGGCGGTGATCCGGTTGTAAGTCCAGGGGCCGGCGTCCGGTGGATACTCCAGCAACAGCCGTCGCACCAGCAGCGGATAGTCTCCGGCGGGCCGCGAGAAGTGGTGGAACATCAGGATTTGCCGGCACAGACGCCGCGTGCCCAGCTCGAAACCCTGGCCATAGCTGGAAAAGGGATCCTGGCGTTTCTCCCACAGTTGCAGGCTGTCGCCACCGTACACGGGGGCCTGCGTCAGATCACGGGTGCGCTCGCCGTAGTCAAACAGCAGATGAAAGTGCCAATCCAGTTCGGCCGGATCTTCCACGGTCCAGCTGTACAAGTGCTGGCTGGCGCTGACGTTGCCGTAGAACACCGCGCGCAGGTAGCGCTGGGCGCGGTAGTCGTGGATCGGGTCGGGATCCTGATCATCGGCCAGGTAGTCGAAGCAGATGTGCTCGCCGCGCGGATTCATGCTTTCGCACAGCAGCCAATGGCTGACCCGCAGCGCATCGTCCGGATCGGCCCGGCGCGAGGCGCTGGTCTTGCCGTATACCTGCAATGAGCCGTCAGCCCCGTGGATCAGCCAGAAGGGGGGCTCGGCTGCCGTTTTCGTTGCCCGTTGCCAGCGCTCGCGGAGGGCAAAGTCACCCTCGACCCTCGGCCAGTAACGGACCACGTTGTGATAGCCGACCTCAATCCCGTTATAGGATTTTTCCAGGCGCGACTTCGGTGTGCCATCGTCGTTGAGTTCAGGCAACCACTCTTCACCGTCGTCACCGATGATTTCATCGAGATCGGTATACCGCGGTACGCCTTTTTGGGTACGACGGCTGATCTGACCAATCCCCAGGCTCCAGCCGACACCAAACGGCCCGTTGCCGGCCTGGCTGTTGTAAGTCAGGGAGAGTTGCGGGTCCCAGCCACGTCCGACGGACAGGGGCAGCGGCAGTTCAAATGAAGCGGCGCCGGTCGCGCCGACCGCGCCCCAGCTTTTGCCGATCGTGGTGATCGAAGCGCTGCTGGCGATGGACGGGGTGATGATGCTCAGCTCTTGATCGGCCATGGTCGGATCCATTGCACACGCGAGGCGCGTGGGTGGATAGACGCTAGCAGCAAGCGGGGACGTCGTAACCTGTCAGATCTGACAGGTGCCAAATAGCCATTAATGTGCAGCGCGGCCGCAGGGGCATGCGCGCACAAAAAAAGGCCGGTCCGTCGTATGACGGGCCGGCCTTTTTCGCGGCTGCGAAGCGCTTACTGCACTTCTACCGCCAGGCTTTCGGCGATCTTCTGTTGCCAGATCGCCGGGCCGGTGATGTGTACCGACTCACCGTTGCTGTCCACCGCGACGGTGACCGGCATGTCCTTGACCTCGAACTCGTAGATCGCTTCCATGCCCAGCTCGGCGAAGGCCAGCACCTTGGATTTCTTGATGGCCTGGGCCACCAGGTAAGCGGCGCCGCCCACGGCCATCAGGTACACGGCCTTGTTGTCCTTGATCGCTTCGATCGCGGTCGGGCCACGCTCGGACTTGCCGATCATGCCCAGCAGACCGGTCTGCTCGAGGATCTGCCGGGTGAACTTGTCCATCCGCGTCGCGGTAGTCGGACCTGCCGGGCCAACCACTTCGTCACCGACCGGATCAACCGGGCCGACGTAGTAGATGAAGCGACCTTTCAGATCCACCGGCAGGGTTTCACCCTTGTTCAGCATCTCGACCATGCGCTTGTGCGCCGCGTCGCGACCGGTGAGCATCTTGCCGTTGAGCAGGACGGTTTCGCCCGGCTTCCAGCTCTGCACTTCTTCCGGGGTCAGGGTGT
>Ga0153931_100097_pt1 | contig 36735 bp, 23 predicted proteins | sample TSNJ015MetaG_FD_104730 | JGI IMG/M metagenome (GOLD analysis project Ga0153931, IMG submission 104730) | Attine ant fungus gardens microbial communities from New Jersey, USA - TSNJ015 MetaG | ecosystem: Host-associated > Fungi > Mycelium > Unclassified | place: USA: New Jersey, Wharton State... | reverse complement strand
CTCCCACACAGGCGTCCACAGGGACACCCGGGTTGTCTGGATGTTTGCGGAATGTGAGCTAGATTGCACCCCATGTCTTTGCCTGAACCGGTGTTTGATTACGAAGCCCGTCTCGCTGCCTGTGCCCGCGGCGAGCAGTCGGCCCTGCGCGATTTGTACGTGCAGGAAGGCCCGCGCCTGCTCGGCGTTGCCAAACGACTGGTACGTGACGCGGCGCTGGCCGAAGACATCGTGCATGAGGCGTTTATCAAGATCTGGAACGGTGCGGCGCAATTTGATCCGGCGCGCGGTTCAGCGCGCGGCTGGATGTTCAGCGTGACCCGGCATCTGGCGTTGAACCAGCTGCGTGATCAAAGCCGGGAGACGCCGTTCAACGAAGAACACGATGCCGAGCCTGACGAGGACGCCTTCGATGTGCAGGGCCATTCGGCGCGGATCCATCGTTGTCTGGAACAACTCGACCCGCAGCGGCGAAGCTGCATTCTCCACGCCTATGTCGACGGCTACAGTCATGCACAGATTTCCGCGCGCCTGGGCACGCCGCTGGGCACGGTCAAAGCCTGGATCAAACGCAGCCTCAACGCTTTGCGGGAGTGCATGGGATGACCACTGAATCGGCGCAGGAACGTGATGAACTGGCCAGTGAATACGTGCTCGGCACCCTGTCGGCGCCGGAGCGTGAAGCGCTGCAACAGCGCTTGCCCCACGACCCCGAATTGCAAGCGGCGGTGGATGCCTGGGAGCGACGCTTGCTCGACCTGACCGAATTTGCCGGGACGCAGCAGCCTTCGCCGCACTTGTGGCCGCGCATCGAGCGCAGTGTCGAGCGGCTCGCGCAGAAAGCGCCGGCTGCGCCGTCAACCTCGTGGTGGAATCTGCTGCCGCTGTGGCGCGGGCTGAGCGCCGCCGGACTGGCGGCCACGCTGGTATTGGGGGCAATTCTGCTGACGCAGACCCCGCCGAAGCCGAATTATCTGGTGGTGCTGGTCGCGCCGCAGGACAAGGCGCCAGGCTGGGTGATTCAGGCCAGTAATCCACGAGAAATTCAGTTGATCCCGCTGGGCGTGGTCGAAGTGCCGGCGGACAAGGCGCTGGAATTCTGGACCAAGGCTGACGGCTGGCAAGGGCCGGTGTCGCTGGGGCTGGTCAAACCGGGCGAGGCGCTGTCGGTGCCGCTGGACAAGCTGCCGCCGCTGCAACCGAATCAGCTGTTCGAGCTGACGCTGGAAGGCGCCAATGGCTCGCCGATCGGTAAACCGACCGGGCCGATTCAGGCGATTGGTCGCGCGGTGAAAGTGCTGTGACGGCGTCTCACCCGCCCCTCGCCATGCAGCGTTTGTAGCGCTCATCCACCCGTTTGGCGAACCACGCCGTGGTCAGCTTGCGGGTGATTTTCGGGCTCTGCAGCACGATACCCGGCAACACCGCGCGCGGCAAAGTCTTGCCTTCGGCCTTCTCGGCCAATTCGAACACTCGTTGATAAAGCCTGGTGTCTTCAAACTCAAGAGTCTTGCCCTTCTCCAGTTGATCGCGAATGGTCGGGTTGCGCATGCCCAGCGACTTGCCGAGGGTGCGCACCGCCAGTTCGGTGCTACCGGGCATGATCGAGTCGTAGCGGATCACATCGCCATCCAGCGCCAGCGGGATGCCCGAGGCTCGGCTGACGGCGTTCTGGAACGCGGCATTGCGGCTGGCGTACCAACCAGCGTTGAAGTCGGCAAAGCGGTACAGCGGCTCGCGATAACTCACCGGATAGCCGAGCAAATGGGCGATGCCGAAGTACATGCCGCCACGGCGGGTGAACACTTCGTGGCGAATCGTGCCGCTTACCGGGTACGGATAATCCTTGGCGTGTTGCTCGGCGAATTCGACGCTGACCTGCATCGGCCCGGCGGTGTGTACCGGGTTGAAGCCGCCGAACAAGGTGCGGCCCATCGGCACCATGCCGATGAAGTCGTCGAAGATTGCGCTCAGCTCTTTCTCGCTGCGTGCCGCGTTGAGGCGTTCGCTATAGGTTTTGCCGGTGGGCGAACGCACGGCCAGTGCGGCGCTGACCAGCATTCCGGGGATGTGTGCCTTGCCGGCACGGCGGTCGATTTCGTCGCGGGCGATCTTGCCCAGGCCCGGCACCGTCGGGTCGACCTGAAAAGTCGACTCCTGCTCGGCCACGGCCAGCACCGAACAGAGGTTTTGTGTGGTCGGGCTGATGTGCTGGGCGGCGAACGCGGCGTAGATGTCGGTGGCCCAGCCCTGACGGTCGGGCACTTTCGCCGGCATCAGCCGCACGATTTCGGCCTTCACTTCGGCGGGCGCACGCGGCGCCGGCGCCTGGCTGCGCTGGCCGGCGCAACCGGCGAGCACCAGCAGCGCGGCGAGGGAGATCAGTAATCGAGGGGTGTGCATGGCGCTCCTTGGCGTGCATTGAGGCGGGTTCACCATACGATCAAAAGTGTGGCGCAGGCTAGGACTGTGACCTTTGTGGTGAGGGGATTTATCCCCTCACCACAGGTATCCATTCGGATCTGGAATTTCAGCAAGATAAACCGTTTGCAAAACGTTACTGCGAACTCCTATCATTTGCGCCTGGAGTCGCATTTGCGCAAGGAGTTCCCCGCGCCGTTCAAATTTTCTCATCGGCGGCGCGCCGCCAGGTACGAAACATGTCCACTCCAGCTCGACCCGGTGTTCCTTTTCGCCCAACGCTTCTCGCTTTGCTGTGCTCCCTGACGGTCACTGCCTACGCTGCCGATGAAGATGCCAAGGCGTTGGTGCTCGACAACGTCAACATCAATGCCCAGGCGCCGACGCCCAGCGCCCTGCCCCCGGTTTATTCCGGTGGTCAGGTCGCCCGTGGCGGTCAGCTCGGCGTGCTGGGCAATCAGGACATGATGGATGTGCCGTTCAGCGCTGCGTCCTATACCGAACAGCTGATTCAAGACCAGCAGGCCGAAGACGTCGCCGACGTGCTGCTCAACGATTCTTCAGTACGTCAGGCCTCGGGTTTCTCCAACCAGGCGCAGTTGTTCATGATCCGCGGCTTGCCGCTCAACGGCGACGACATTTCCTATAACGGCCTGTACGGCGTGCTGCCGCGGCAGATCATTTCCACCGACGCCCTGGAGCGCGTGGAAGTGTTCAAAGGCCCGAACGCCTTCATCAACGGCGTGACTCCGACCGGCTCCGGCATCGGCGGTGGCGTCAATCTGCAACCCAAGCGTGCCGGCGACGAGCCGCTGCGCCGCTACACCACCGACATCAACAGCGAAGGCCGCATCGGTCAGCACTTCGACATCGGCCAGCGTTTCGGCGAAGACAACCGCTTCGGCGCGCGGATCAACCTGTCCCAGCGCGAAGGCGACACCGGCATCGACCACGAAAACCAGCGCTCGAAACTGTTCAGCATCGGCCTTGATTATCGCGGTGACGCGCTGCGTATTTCCGGCGACTTCGCCTATCAGAAGGAACGCGTCAACGGTGGGCGCAACTCGGTCAACCTCGGCACCGCCACGCACATTCCGGACGCGCCGTCGGCCGACACCAACTACGCGCCGAAGTGGGGCTACACCGACATCGAAGACACCTTCGGCATGCTCCGCGCCGAATACGACCTGAACGACAACTGGACCGCGTACGTCGCCGGCGGCGCCAAGCACACCCGCGAAGTCGGGCGCTACAATTCGACCACGCTGGTGGGCAACAACGGCGCCTCGTTCACCACCGGCTCGTTCATTCCTCACGATGAAGACAACACCAGCCTGATGGCCGGCCTGAACGGCAAGTTCAACACCGGTGCTGTCAGCCACAAGCTCAACTTCGGCCTCAGCGGTCTGTGGGCCGAGCAGCGCAGCGCCTATGATTTCGACCTGACCAAGTACGCCAACAACATCTACCACCCGGTGGAAACCCCATCGCCGGTCGGCAATTTTTCCGGCGGCGATCTCAATGACCCGGGCATCGTCGGCAAGACCTTCAACCGCAGCCTCGCGCTCTCCGACACCCTCGGTTTCTTCGATGATCGCCTGCTGATCACCGCTGGCCTGCGTCGTCAGCAACTGGTGGTGCAAGGCTACAACTACGCCAGTTACGGCAGCGGCAGCCGCAAGTCGAGCTACGACGAATCGATCACCACGCCGGTCTACGGCATCGTGTTCAAGCCGTGGGAGCACGTGTCGTTCTACGCCAACCACATCGAAGGACTGGCACAGGGTCCGACCTCGCCGACCAGCACCGGTGGCTTCCAGGTAACCAACGGCAACGAAGTCTACGCGCCGGCACGCTCCAAGCAGACCGAGGCCGGAGTCAAAGTCGACATGGGCACTTACGGTGCCAGCCTGGGCGTGTATCGCATCGAGCAGCCAAGCGATGGTTACTGTGAAATCAACAGTGCCACCACTTGCACTTACGTGCGTGAAGGCGAGCAGATCAACAAAGGCGTGGAAATGAACGTGTTCGGCGAGCCGATCAGCGGCCTGCGCCTGCTCAGCGGCGTGACCGTGATGCACACCGAACTGAAGAACACCCAGAACGGCGCCAACGACGGTAACCGTGCCATTGGCGTGCCGAGCTTCCAGTTCAACGCCGGCGCCGACTGGGATGTGCCGGGCCTGCAAGGCGTGGCGCTGAATGCGCGGATGCTGCGCACCGGCGGCCAATATGCCGACGCGGCCAACAATCTCAGTCTGCCGACCTGGAACCGCTTCGACGCGGGTGCGCGTTACGCATTCAAGGTGTCGCAGAAAGACGTGACCCTGCGTCTGGGCGTCGAAAACCTGGCCAACAAGAAATACTGGGAATCGGCACAGGGTGGCTATCTGACTCAGGGTGAGCCGCGCGTGGCGAAGTTGTCGGGCACCATCGATTTCTAAACGTCATCCCTTCGTAACAAGGGCCCCGCAGCTTTACCGTTGCGGGGCCTTTTTTTGCGCCGGGTCATAAGCCCCCTTCGCGAGCAAGCCCGCTCCCACCTTGGAATGCGTTCGACTGTGGGAGCGGGCTTGCTCGCGAAGAGGCCGGCACTGGCTACCCTTTCCATCTGATCCATACTTGCTGCACAGCCAACGGAGGACAGGCCCATGAACCGCAGCGACGTTCTGATCATCGGCGCCGGCCCCACCGGTCTGGTGCTGGCCCTGTGGCTGAGCAAACTCGGTGTGCGCGTGCGCATCATCGACAAGGCCTCCGCCCCCGGCAGCACCTCAAGAGCGCTGGCGGTGCAGGCGCGCACGCTGGAGTTGTACCGGCAACTGGACCTGGCCGACACCGTGGTGCGCAACGGCCATCGGGTGGCGGCGGCGAATTTCTGGGTCAACGGCAAACCGGTCGCGCAATTGCCGCTGAACCGCATCGGCGAAGGCCTGACGCCGTACGCATTCGTCGAAATCTTCCCGCAGGATCAACACGAACGGCTGCTGATCGAGCGTCTCGAAGACTACGGCGTCACCGTCGAACGCGACACCACGCTGGAAAGTTTCGAAGAGACCGGCGACGGCCTCACCGCGCACTTGCGCCTGCCCGATGGCGAACAGGAAATCTGCCAGGCCTGCTATCTGGCGGGATGTGACGGCGCCCGCTCAGTGGTGCGCAAAACCCTCGACACCGGTTTTCCCGGCGGCACCTATCAGCAGATTTTCTACGTCGCCGACGTCAAGGCCAGCGGCCCGGCGATGAACGGTGAGCTGCACCTGGATCTGGATGAAGCGGACTTCCTCGCCGTGTTTCCACTGGCCGGCGAAGGCCGTGCCCGCCTGATCGGCACGGTGCGTGACGAGCGCGCGGATCGCGCCGAAAGCCTGGAATTCTCCGATGTCAGCAGCCGCGCCATCGAACACCTGAAAGTGCACATCGAAGACGTGAACTGGTTCTCGACCTACCGTGTGCATCACCGCGTGGCCGAGCACTTTCGCAGCGGTCGGGCGTTTCTGCTCGGCGACGCCGCGCACGTGCACAGCCCGGCGGGCGGTCAGGGCATGAACACCGGCATTGGCGATGCGATCAACCTGGCGTGGAAACTCGCCGCCGTGCTCAACGGCAGCGCCACGGCGAAGCTGCTCGACACGTACGAAACCGAACGCATCGCCTTCGCCCGGCGACTGGTATCGACCACCGACAAAGTGTTCAGTTTCGTCACCGCCGAGGGGCGCATCGCCGATCTGCTGCGCACGCGCCTGGCACCGTTTCTGATCCCGAAAATGGCCTCATTCGAGGCCAGCCGCGAATTCCTCTTCCGCACCGTCTCGCAAGTCACCCTCAACTACCGCGGCATGCCGCTGAGCCAGGGTACGGCCGGCCACGTCCACGGTGGCGACCGCTTACCGTGGGCGCATGATGGTGAGGGGGATAATTATGAACCGCTGCGGCAGCCGTGCTGGCAGGTGCATGTGTACGGCGACACCAGCGACGAGATGATCGCCTGGTGCAATGAACACAACCTGCCGCTGCACGTGTTCGACTGGCGGCCGGCGTTTGATACGGCGGGGTTGGCACGTAACGGGTTTTATCTGCTGCGCCCGGATACCTATGTGGCGATTGCCGATAACAGTGCGGATCCGAAGGTGATCGAGCGGTACTTTCGGGATCACGGGATCCGGCCGTTCTTCGCCTGCCCCTGACACAGCACAACCCCACTGTGGGAGCGGGCTTGCTCGCGAAGGCGGCGTGTCAGTCAACCCATTCGTTGCTGATACACCGCCTTCGCGAGCAAGCCCGCTCCCACAGGGGGTTCTGCGGTATTCGTCAGATCCCGGCCAATGCCAGATCCATCGCAAAGTAGGTGAAGATCAGATCCGCACCCGCGCGCTTGATCGCGCCCAGGCTTTCACGCACCACACGGTCCTCATCGATCGCACCGGCCTGCGCGCCGAACTTGATCATCGCGTACTCGCCGCTGACCTGATACGCCGACAGCGGCAGGTTCGAGGCTTCACGAATGTCGCGGATGATGTCGAGGTACGCACCGGCCGGTTTGACCATCAGCGCGTCGGCGCCTTCCTGCTCGTCGAGCAGCGATTCACGCAGGGCTTCGCGGCGGTTCATCGGGTTCATCTGATAGCTTTTGCGGTCGCCCTTCAGCGCACTGCCACCGGCCTCGCGGAACGGGCCGTACAGTGCCGAGGCAAATTTGGTCGAATAAGCCATGATCGGAATCTGGGTGAAACCCGCGTCATCCAGCGCGCGGCGAATCGCCCGCACCTGACCGTCCATCGCCGCCGACGGGGCAATCACGTCAGCGCCGGCACGCGCCGCGGCCACCGCCTGTTTGCCAAGGTTGATCAGGGTCTGGTCGTTGTCGACCTCGTGGTTGTGCATCACACCGCAGTGGCCGTGATCGGTGTATTCGCAGAAGCAGGTGTCGGACATCACGATCATTTCCGGCACCGCGTCCTTGGCAATCCGCGACATGCGCGAAACCAGGCCGTTTTCGCGCCAGGTGTCGCTGCCGTTGGCGTCCAGATGATGGGATACGCCAAAGGTCATCACCGACTTGATGCCGGCACGGGCATAGCGCTCGATTTCGCTGGCCAGCTTGCGCTCGGGAATGCGCATCACCCCCGGCATGCTCTTGATCGGCACGAAGTCATCGATCTCTTCTTCGACGAAAATCGGCAGCACCAGATCATTCAGGCTGAACTCGGTTTCCTGGAACAGACTGCGCAGGCTCGCATTGCGGCGCAGACGGCGGGGACGTGCTTCGGGGAACTGGCTGGACATGGATCTTCCTGAAAACGGCAGATGAGACGAAAGTCGTAGGGGGCGAAGCTTATGCCTTCGGTGGGCGCAGGTACAAACCTGGATCAATCAAGAGTGCATTACCGAGGACGCAATAATCTGCGGGCGTCATCACTATTCCTGTGGGAGCGGGCTTGCTCGCGAAGGAGGTGTATCAGAAAAAGACGTGTTGACTGACACGACGCCTTCGCGAGCAAGCCCGCTCCCACAGGGTTATGTGTGGCCTCAGGAAGGAATGGTCAACCCGCGCACCACAGCCGGCCGCGCCAGAAAGCGCTCCAGCACTCGGGTCACGTTCGGGAAATTACTGATCCCGACCAGATCCCCTGCCTCATAGAAACCGATCAGGTTACGCACCCACGGGAACGTGGCAATGTCGGCGATGGTGTAGCGCTCGCCCATGATCCACTCGCGACCTTCCAGGCGTTTGTCGAGCACGTTGAGCAGGCGCTTGCTCTCCTCGACATAGCGGTCACGCGGACGCTTGTCCTCGTAGTCCTTGCCGGCGAATTTGTTGAAGAAACCGAGCTGGCCGAACATCGGGCCGATACCGCCCATCTGGAACATCAGCCACTGAATCGTCTCGTAGCGCAGCGCGCCTTCCTGCGCCAGCAACTGACCGCTCTTGTCGGCGAGGTAGATCAGGATCGCGCCGGACTCGAACAGCGGCAGCGGCTGGTCTTGCGGGCCGTGGGGATCGAGGATCGCCGGAATCTTGTTGTTGGGGTTCAGCGACAGGAACTCGGGAGATAGCTGATCCTGCGTGTCGAAGCCCACGCGGTGCGGCTCGTAGGGCAGGCCGATCTCTTCGAGCATGATCGAGACCTTGACGCCGTTGGGGGTCGGCAGGGAATAGAGCTGAATCCAGTCAGGGTACTGCGCGGGCCATTTGTGGGTGATGGGGAACGCGGACAGATCGGTCATGGGAAGCATCCAGTCACATGGAAAGCAATGATCATAATGTAGGAGCTGCCGCAGGCTGCGATCTTTTGATCTGGCTTTAAAAACCAAGATCAAAAGATCGCAGCCTGCGGCAGCTCCTACACGAACCGTAACATCCTGCGGGTAAGGTGCCTGAACCAAACCGGCCTCAGAGGACTCTGAGCTATGCCTTTCGCACAGGAAGCGCAACACACGACATGGACAACATCCGGTGCTGGGAGCCCGCGGTGTAAGGGTTGGTCAACCCCAACCGAATCTGCTGAAGAATCCTTTATTCGATGACGAACCTCATGAGTTTCGCCAAACGCTTCAAACATCGCGCCTACGTGGCCCTGCCCTCCCTGCTGGCGGTCAGTGCGCTGACCTTGTCGCTCGAATCGAGCCAGATTCGCGCGCAACCGGTGGACGGCACCCAGACCCTGATTTTCCTGCGCCACGCGGAAAAGCCCGCTGGCGGTCTCGGCCAGCTCAACTGCCAGGGCCTGAACCGGGCGATCGAACTGTCGACCCTGCTGCCGGAAAAATTCGGCAAGGCCGATTACGTGTTTGCCGCCAACCCGACACGCAATGTCGAGGAAGGCGAACAAGACAACTCCTACAGCTACATCCGCCCGTTGATGACCATCAGTCCCGCGGCGATCAAGCTCGGCCTGCCGGTGAACATCGAGTTCTCCGCCAACGACACCAGTGACCTGGCGCGCGAGCTGACCGAAGACAAATATCACAACGCAACGATCTACACCGCGTGGTCGCACGGCTATCTGCCGGAGCTGATCAACAAGGTTGCCGGCAAGGCCGTCGGCGAAAAGCAGACCATCACCGATGACTGGGCGGCTGGCGATTTCGATTCGCTGTATGTGCTGACCCTGACCTGGCACAACGGCAAGGCCAGTCTGCAGAGCCACAGCTACAAGCAAGGACTGGATAACGGCAAGGTGACTTGTCCGACTTGATTCTTGCGGTGCCTGTGCCGGCCCTTTCGCGAGCAAGCCCGCTCCCACACTGGATCTTCACTGGGCAGAAATTTTGTGCCTGACGCAGATCCCCTGTGGGAGCGGGCTTGCTCGCGAAGAGGCCCGCAAGAACACCCTCAAACCTGCTGATTCACCCGCTCGCGCAAATACTCCAACACCGCCGCGCGCTCCCCGGCAAACTCGATCCGCCCGCCCTTCTTCTCACGCTGGAACGCATACATCGGGTCGTAATACTCGCGCAGCAACCCTTCGATCCAGCCGCGATGCAAATCCACCGCCCCGCTACGCTCCTGCTCCGCCAGCGCATCCTCCATCAACAGCAACATCCGCCGATGCCGCTCGCCACCAAGGCGCTTCTGCACGTTGTTCAGACTGTCCAGCAAGCGCTCCGCGAACAAAGTGAAACTGTCCTCGCCATGCACCGCCGCAAACTCGGCTGACAGCTCCACCACGTAATCGCGCAGAATCCGCTCGACCCGGTCTTCGAAACAGTCTTCCAGCCAGACCATCGGGTACTGCTGCATGCCCTGATACAGCGGCAACGGCAGCGCACAACTGCCGACTACCCGACTCTCGTCTTCCAGCACAAACTGCTCGATACCGGCATCGCGCTTCTTGAGGATGTCGATGGCCAGACGGTTTTCAAAATCGATGTTCGACGGTTGGCCGGTGGCGCGTTTGCCGAAACTGGAGCCGCGATGGTTGGCGTGACCTTCCAGATCCAGCCCGTTGCGCAACTGCACCAGCACCTCGGTCTTGCCGGTGCCGGTCATGCCACCCAACAACACGAAATCACACTGGCCGATCGCTTGCTCAAGCGTGTCGATGAGAAAATTGCGCAGCGCCTTGTAGCCGCCGCCAACCCGCGGATAGTCGATACCGGCCTCGTCACGCAGCCACTGTTGAGTGATCTGCGACCGCAGGCCGCCACGAAAACAATAGAGATAACCCTCAGGATGGGCCCGGGCGAAATCGGCCCAGGCCTGAATGCGCTCGGCCTTCACTGCGCCGGACACCAGCTGATGGCCCAGTTCGATGGCGGCCTGCTGACCGTGCAGCTTGTAGCAGGTGCCGACCTTCTGCCGTTCGATGTCGTTCATCAGCGGCAGGTTGACCACGCCGGGAAACGCGCCGTGGGCAAACTCGACCGGCGCACGGGCATCCATCATCGGCCGGTCGTTGAGGAAAATGTCGCGGTAATCGGTGCAGTCGAGTGTCATCAATTCACCTCGACTGCGTGGGTCTGTCGCTCGACCAGTTCGCCGATCGGCGCCAGGTCCAGGCCCAGTTCGGCAGCCACGGCGAGGAATTCGGCGTTGCCTTCGGGAGTCACTGCAATCAGCAGACCGCCGCTGGTCTGCGGATCGCACAGCACGCGCTTGTGCAGCTCCTGCAGACGGCCAAGCTTGCTCGAATAACTGTCGAAGTTGCGCAGGGTACCGCCGGGCACGCAGCCCTGTTCGAGGTAGTATTCGACGCTGTCCAGACGCGGCACGTGGTTGTAGCCGATGCGTGCGGTCAGGTGGCTGCCATCGGCCATTTCCACCAGATGCCCGAGCAGACCGAAACCGGTGACGTCAGTCATCGCGGCGACCCCGGCGAGTTTGCCGAAACGGCTGCCGGGCTTGTTCAGGGTGCACATCCAGTCCCGGGCCACACCAATGTCGCCGGGGCGCAATTTGCCCTTTTTCTCGGCGGTGGTCAGGATGCCGATGCCCAGCGGTTTGGTCAGGTACAGCAGGCAACCGGCGCTGGCGGTGTCGTTGCGCTTCATGTGGCGCTTTTCCACCAGACCGGTCACGGCCAGGCCGAAGATCGGCTCCGGCGCATCAATCGAATGCCCACCGGCCAGCGGAATGCCGGCGGCGTCACACACCGCGCGCCCGCCGCGAATCACTTCCCGCGCCACTTCCGGCGCCAGCACATTCACCGGCCAGCCGAGGATCGCAATCGCCATCAACGGATCGCCGCCCATCGCATAGATGTCGCTGATCGCGTTGGTCGCGGCGATACGGCCGAAATCGAACGGGTCGTCGACAATCGGCATGAAGAAGTCAGTGGTCGACACCACACCGCGCTCGGCATCGATCTCGTACACCGCCGCATCATCACGCGAGGCATTGCCGACCCACAGTTTCGGGTCAAGGTTCTGCGCACCGCTGCCGGCCAGAATCACTTCCAGCACCTGCGGGGAAATCTTGCAGCCACAACCGGCACCGTGGCTGTATTGGGTCAGACGAATCGGCTCGCTCATGGGAGAGTCTCTGGCAGTTGATGGGGCGGATTCTAGCAGAGCGCGGGCCGGCTGAATTTGCGCTGACTGTCCAGGCCCCCTACGCGAGCAAGCCCGCTCCCACATTTGATCGCTGCCATCCGCAAATCCTGTGTTCACCGAAGATTCCCTGTGGGAGCGAGCTTGCTCGCGAAAGCTATCGCCCGCTCACCCCCGCTTCACGGCCGGGCACAAAAGGTGCCCTGATGAAAAACCATCTGCCACTGCTCACCCTGCCGCCGCCATACCGAACTGCGTAAACTGTCCACCGGCACCCGCTGGCCGACAGCGACGGTATGGCAGTGATATGTCACCAGCGCCGAATCTTCCGACAACGGCTTGAGCGTGAACTGACTGACGGTACGTTGTGTGAACGCTTGCTGCGGCAGCGCTTCCAGCACATCAGATTTGTTCCAGATGCCGCCGCTGGCGCCGAATTCGACAAAGTCGTCCGCGATCAGCAGTGCCAGTTCAGCGGCGTCCTCGCGCACAGCACGGGATAGCAGGCGCTGCTCAAGATGCAGCAGATGGTGTAACAGATCCATGGCATAAACCCTTCCGTTGAAGCACGAGGTCAAACAGTCGCCGTCTTCGGCAGGTCCTACAAGAAATAGCGTCTTACATCCCGAGGCTACATCGCCTTGCGTCATTGCCTACGACAACGCCAGAATCGTCCGGACTTGACGATTTGAAGGCTGCTGAGGGCGAACAGGTTCAGAGGATAGCTATTCATACTCAACGCTTACCGCTGGGTGTCGCGCTTTGTACTTCGGCAAAAATCTCGGTAATCGGTCTGTGTGGCTGGCGCTTTTGCATCTGCCTTACCTGCTCGCTTAACCGCAGCAACTCTTCACTCGGCTTGGCCCATTGATCTTCCGGCAACGGCTCCGACCATTGGCGCATGGCCTCAGGCAGGGTTTGCTTGCCGATCCTTTCGAGGCGGCGCACTTCCCATTCGACGAGGCGGTTGGGAATCGTCCACAGGGTCATGACGTGATACAGATACCAGAAGAAGCCGGACAGCCTCGTGCGTGAGCCGTCGCGGATCTGCTGATGCATGCGTGCGCGGGCGTTGCGGAAGGTGTGCACGCCTTCGTGGGGCGGGTCGTCGGGGCCTTGCAGGTCTTGCAGATCCTGAATCGATTTGAGGTCGTTGACTTCGTATTCCATGTAGCCGCGAATGGCTTCCCAATGGCTGATGGCGAGGGGCAGCGCGGCGCAGGGGAATTCGAGGCTGGTGAGGGTTTCGCCGTGGTAGAAACCGATGCCCATGCCGTATTGGCGGTGGATGCCGTATTGGGTTGCGCCCTGGGCTTCGATGATCCAGGCGGAGAGGGATTCCCAGGGGACGAAGACGGGTTCGGTGGCGTCTTTGGGCATGAAGCAGACTTCGCGGCGTTGGCGGTTGAAGCGGGTCGGGATGATTGAGGCGCGTTTTTTGTGGTTGTGGTGCCAGACCGCGAGACCGATGAAAAGCCCCCAAAAAAGAGCAAGAAAGGCCTTCCCATAAGCCTCATGAAAAATTCCTCGTATGGCATGGAAAATGTCCTCCCAATCCATCCCGAACAAAAAGAACAGAAAACCACCGATCAAGGGAAACAGAAAGGCAATCATGCATGCAACGCTGAATGGCCCACCCAAAGTCATTTGCCACATAAAAACTTGTGGAGCCCCCAACCCAAAGTCCATGTAACCGTCATTCAGCTCACCAATATGCGGGCCATAAGGTGGTATCTGTGTTGGTAGGGGAAGCGGCGCGAGATAGGTAATTCTGCCGTTCGGAAAAGGTTCGATATCGCCGGCTTTTCGCGGACGTGCAACCTGCAGTGCGCTGACAGATGGATTGTGGTTATTCGCCATGATCGGCTTGCTCCAGAAACTGGGCTTCTACTAGCAACATGGGCGGATTTCCTTTGACCAGTTGAGGAGCAACCACCGCAAAATGCCCGTCACCCTGCGGGTCAATATGGATGACACGGGTTCGCGACGCCCACTCACCTTTGTCGTTCAGGTTTTGAACGCATACGGCCAATTCCAGTGTTTCTTTTGCTGGCGTGTACTCGGCGCTGTGATCAATCGGGTATTGAAGGCAGAGCACCAATCCTTCTGGCGATGACTTGACGATTCGCAGGCTGCTTAACACTTCGTCGCTAAGCACGTCTTTACGTTCTCGCGGCGCGCCTCGACCGTGGAGGGGCATGGAGATACGGTGTGCGCCAATGCCCAGCCGGTGTTTCGGCTTCCCATCCAAAGGAGGAAGAAGGTTTTCCAATGTCAGTCTGGGTAGGACCAGATGGATATCGCTGGGTTTGGCTTTGAATAACAGGTTTTTCAGCCAAGAGTCGTAGGGGTTCGGACCAAGTTGTGCGTAAGGCGCCTGTATCAGAAAGGCCAAATAACTTTGGTAGTCCTCCAAGGAGTGATCACCGCGCATCTCCGCATCCAGGCTCCAAGGCGTGATTTTCAGCCACTTATTGTGAGCGCTAAGGTTATAGCGATTGAAGAGCCAGGTGCCACTGAGTTCCAAAACGGTAAATAACGCGCCTGCCAGGTTGAACCGAAAAAACACGGTAGAAAGGCGTGTGCCGGCTGCGGCCCAAGCGGCAGTTCTTGCTTCACTGTTAGTGGCAGTAACCACGGTATAACCGGCGTATAGGGTCTGCCCCAGACCATACGTATTGACGGTAGTCATTCCGCCGGCTCCAAATGTTGCCAGTGCGGCCGCACCCTGCGCAGGGTGATTACCGCTTCGAATTGCTTGTTGCCAGTTTTTATGTTGAGTAATCAAGCTAGTGAATGAAGAGATAAATCCCAAAAGATAGGTCGGAATTCCTAACCCTAGATGCAACTTCCCCATCTGCACATGCACATGCTGCAAGGCATGGAGTTGAAGCCCAGCAACAAGCGCCGTGCTCCGAGCTTTCAATGCCGTATCTGCCAAGCTCTGTGCCGCGGTAAAACCAGCGGCACCGGTAGTCATCAAAGCATTCAGAACAGGTCCCCAAACCCGTTCGTTCCTGGACTGATTTTTTAGTTCTTTAATAGCCCCCACCAAATTCACCACCTGCACCAAAACCACCACCAACCCCATCCCTTCCGTCTTCACCAGACTGGTCCTGGACAGCCCTCCAATCCCCAACCGAATATTCCCCAACAAACTCCGCAACTCCCCCTGCTGTGCCGGTGGAAACACCACTGTCACCCCCGCTCTTGCAGGCGTCGCGCCGTACAACCGGGCCGAGCGATCCGGTAGTTCTTCAATCGGGCTCAACGCCGCCGCCAGTCGTCCTTCCACCTGGGTCAGTTGTGCCCGCACCCGCACAATCTCTTCCTGCAACTCCACCGCCCTTGGCGTCTTGTGGCCCGGACGATTTTTGTTGTGGGTGATCTGGTTGCGTTCGCGGTTGAGGGTCTTGAGGTACTCGCGCTCGCGCAGCAGCTCTTTGATCACGGTTTGCAGCGCGGCCTGTTCTGTGGGGCTGGCGACGGTGAAGGTCACGCCGCTGGTTTTTGCCGCGTCGAAGAGGCGCAGGCGCAGTGCTTTGGGCAGGCGCTGGAACAGTTCATCGAGGTCGGGGATTTTCTCGCCCGCAAGGTCGAAACCTTCCAGCACCCGGTCAAGGCCCAGGTTCAGTGCCGGGCTGTAGGTGTCCTGCACGGCAGCCGCGACAACACGGGTGTGTTCGGGCATATCGTCGAGGGCCGGCACTTGCGGTTGTTCGATCTTTTTCAGTTTGGCCAGCCAGTCCGGCAGGTTGTTGAACGTCGCCATACCGGCGTTGATCAGCGTCGAGTATTGCCCGCTCTGCTCCGATTGCAGGCGCAGCGGCAAGGTGTAGAAGGCGGTTCGGGTCAGTTCCGGGTGTTGCTCCACAAACCCGAGCATTTTCTCGCTGGCTTCGTCGCTGCGGCATAGATCCTTGAGGCAGGCGTACTCGGCGCTGAGCGCTTGATGAAGTTGCGCCGCCACTTGCGCATCGTAGTACCAGGCCGCGCGATGAAAGCGCCCGGCGACCAGCAGTTGCGTGCGGTCGACGGTGATGCGTTCGAGCAGGCGATTCCAGCGGCCGAGATCGTCGCGCAGCAGGTTCAGTCGCTCGTCCATGGCCGGGCGGTCGATCAGGTCGTTGACCCCGCGCTTGCCGCTGAGCAGCGGGCCGTCGAGCACATCCTTGATGCGGCGCTCCTGATCCTTGCCGAGGCTGATCAGGGTCTCCAGATGCGCGTCGACGAATGCAGCAGGAGCGACGTCTGCGAAGTATTGGCGCGTGTAAAAACGCCGATCCATCTCAGCCGTGGGCGCGGCGCGGTTCGGCTGCATTTCGTCGTCGGTCCCCTTGGCACGCAGTTTTTGCAGCTCGGGCGGCGCCGGTGCATCGGGTTGGACCTCCCCGCCCTTGTTCAGGTAGTCGAGCAACGCCCGGCGCGTGTTCTCCCGATCCGGCTCGGGCAGTTGTTCCAGATCGGCAAACAGCGTCTTGGCCTGCGGTTGCTCACTGGCCTTGGCCAGACCGTTGAAGTCCTGATCACTGAGCTGACTCAAGGACTCGATGTAACTGGCCAGCAGGTAATCACGCGCGTTGTTGCCACTGTTGCTCCATTCATCGACCCAACCGACCACAGTGTCCTGATACTCGGCCAGATCGCGCATCACCCCCAGATCGTCGTTGACCAGCAGAAACAATGTGTCGTCCTGATAGGGCCCGCGTACCCGGCCGAGGAATTCGCCGATGTGTGCCGCGCGAAAACGCTGCGGCTGCTCCCACAAATAGGGTTCGCGCTCGTGTTCGGGGGCATCACTGACTTGCACGGCTGGCAGCCGCGTAGCATCGGCTTCGGCGACAGGCTCTGCACTGACCGCCACCTCTGCCAGCCACTGTCGGGCTTGCGCCACGGTCAGTAAATGCTCGCCGCCGGTCAGACAATGTACCGGCCCGAGATCGACCGCTTGCATGAAGTGGTCTCGCTCCTCGCGGCTGTCCAGCACCTGATGGCATTTGCCTGCCGTCCACTGCACTTCGGCGAAGGTCACGTACAGCGTGCTTTGGCGGGAGAAGATCAGCGCCGGACGCTCCTCGATGGCGGCGCGCTGATCCTCAGCCACCGTTTTACCCTGATGCAAAAGCGCGGTGACGATGCCGTCGAGCATTCGGTACTCGTACAACTCGCCGCTGAGGCTGTCGATGATGTACAGCCAGCCGTCGCGCAAGCGGCGAATGCCCAGCGGGCGGGCAGTCAGGGTGTACGGCAACTTCAATTCTGAGCTCGGATCGAACGCCCGCTCCACCAGACCGTAGCTCAACGGCAGCAACTGCACGTGGGTTTGCCGTAGCGGGCAGCTGTCGAGGGAGCCGAAGGGTTTCTTGGAGGCTGCGGCGGCGTCGAGGATGGCGGGATGGGTCATGGGCGTTCCCTTTGACTGACCCACCGCTGCGCCATATCAACGGCCAGCGTGACACGCTCGCCCGGTGATTGCAGGGAGGGCGTGTGGAGCACGTGGTGGATTGGCGGGTGTTCGGCGATGTCGTGGCTGTCGAGCAGCGCAAGCAGGTTGGCGTAGTTGAACAACTCGGATTGACTGCTCAGGCCGAGGGCACTGGCTTGGGTTTCCATACGATCCAGCAATGGCCAGCGCTGGCCCAGCGTTTCCCCGACATGGAATTCACGGAAGTGCTTCAACAGATGCGCATCCAGCTCCAGCAACCTGCGACGCCGGTCAACCTGATCCAACGCCGCGTTCAGCTCCGGATCAAGGCGATACGGCACGGCAAGCGCCGGACACTCAGCCAGCCGAGGTCGATGACCGTGCCAAACATCATTAACGCAGTCCGCCGTCACCACACAGGTCAAAGGTCCGAACAATCGCTGATCGGCATGGGCAAACAACGCGTGCGCCACCGCCGCATCGGCGATGCGCAAAAATGCCGATTGCCCGGCGGGTAACTCGACGACCAGCAGTTTGCGCAGGTGCTCGGCAACGCTGAACATTGGCGCGGCGCTGAACAGCAACACGCCCCACTCCGCCTGCGCATGTTGCAGATGGAACCGGGCCAGCGGATCGTCCGCATGCGCAATCGCGACCAACAGGGGCGAAATGTCGCGCAGCGCTGAAAAGGGTGGCTGGTCGTAGAGAGCAACGGTGCCGGGCGCCGAACTGTGCTGTTTCAGCCGCGCCGGCAAGTCGGTGATCGTCGCACCGTCCAGCAACAGAAAGGCCTGTTGCTCGGTCCACGGCAGACCTTCGGGAAAAGCGCTCGACAAGCTCATGCGTGAGCGGCCTCGCAGGCCAGGCAACGCGAGCCGCGTGCGGAAACGAATGCATGGCGCTGCTGAACCGGATCGAACGCCACCTTCAACAATGGCAACGCCCCTGGCACCAAAGGCTCTGCCGCCATCCCCAGCGCAGGCGCACCGCCCTGGACAATCGGCACGCTGCTGCAAATGCCTTCCGGCCCCAGCGTCAACCAATGCCCACCGGCCGTGATCGTCACATGCGTACCACCATCGATCACCACTTGCTGGCCCGCGCCCAGGTGGATCTGCTGCGCTGCGCTAAGCCTTTGGCTGGCTACCCGAACGTGCCGGTCGCCCTGAACCCACAGGTGATCATCCTGCTTGAGCTCGGTCAGACGGTTGCCATGGGTCAGATGATGTTCATCACTGCGCAGGTCGTGGCTGGCCAGACCACCGATCACCACCGTGCGCTGATTGTCGACCTGCACCCGCTGGTCATTGAGTACCAACTGGACAAAGTCACGCTGGGCGCGGATGGCGATTTCTTCGGCACCTTTCCTGTCCTCGATACGCAGCTCGTTGTAGCCGCCTCCACCGGGGGTGCTGTGACTGCGAAGCACCGTGCGCGTTTGTTCAGCGGGCAAATTGAGCGGCACGGGCGTCGCGGCGTTGGCCAGACAACCGAGGACAAACGGCTTGTCGGGATCGCCGCCAGTGAAACCGACCAACACTTCCATGCCGACACGCGGGATCTGCACGCTGCCATATTGATCATGGGCCCAGCCACTGGTGACCCGCAGCCAGCAACTGGATTGTTCATTGCGCTGCCCTTCCCTGTCCCACAGCAACTGGACCTTTACCCGGCCATAGGCGTCGCAGTAAATCTCCTCGCCGGGAGGCCCGGTGACCACGGCATGCTGGTTGCCGGTCATTCGGGGTTTGGGGTGTTCAAGCGCAGGGCGGAAGATGACGTCCCAAGGTGTCGCGACGAAGTCATTACGATAACCCTGGCTGAAGCCGTCACCGGAATCAGTGCCGGTGGCCGACTCCTCCAGCACTTGCGGCTGCTTGCCAATGTGCTCGACGCTGGTCAGCAGCCACAAACCATTGAGGTCGGCGCGCGGATGTCCGCCCATGTCTACGAAGCTGCCACTGCGCATCAGGCTTTGGTCGCTGCGACCTTTTCCCTGACGGTAATCGGCGCGATGCCGTTCGAGGCTTCTCTGGCTTAGATGTCTGCCACGATCACGGTGGGTGAACTGCCCGGGAAAGCTGTAATCCTCGAGTACAGGAAGCCGCGCTTCCCTGGCCGCGGCATCGAGTTGCACGGTGGGGTTTTCAAAATGGTAATCACGGCGGCTGACCTGGGTGGGACGGGTCTCCAGGCGCACGGTGAAACGCTCGATCACCGACGCCTCGGCGACCATGCCGCTGCCCTGCGCATAGGCAGTCGGCGCGTCGGGCCTGGGGAACACGGTCTGGTCATCGCCGAACACCAACAGGTGCCGATCGGGGCTGTGCTGGAAATGAAAATGCAGCCCCTCCTCCTCGCACAACCGCTGGATGAAATGCAGATCGCTCTCGTTGTATTGCACGCAATACAGGCGCGCCGGGTACTCGGCATTGAGCACAAAGCGCCAGGCATCGGCCTGCATGCCGTGATCACTCAACACTCGCGCGATGATTTGCGGCACGCTCTGATGCTGAAAGATGCGCTGATTGTGACGATGAGCGAGATAGGCCAGATGCGGCACCAAAAGGATCTGGTAGCGCGTCAGACGTGCGCCGGAGTCGCCTTGGGCAACTCGATAAACCTGCCCATGAAGGCCCGAACCGTCTGCGCAGAAAGACACAAAGGCTGGGCGATGCAGAAGAGACTCGAGATCCAGGTCACGGCGTTCACTGACCAGTTCGAGTTCGACCTCATAGGTTTGGTTAAGCGCCTCCCTGGCTCGGAATTCGAGCACTTGAAGATCGCTGGAGACACCTTCGATATCAAGTCTGAAAACAATAGGTTTGCCGACGGTCAGCATCCACATTTCCCTGTGTCTTTTTAGGCACGGGACTTTGCGTGGATCTACAGATAGCCGCAGTCGGGAAAGTCGCTTATTTGTGTAGGACGCATCCGGGATCTTTTGCAGTGCAAAAAAAAACCGCCCTCTCGGGCGGCTAAAGTACTTCGACCATGATTCAGAAGCTTTGACTGAAGCTGATGTTGAATGCGCTGTCGTTGTTGTCGCTCGACACCTGGCCCGAGTAGCCGATGCCCAGCTTGCCGGTCGGGGTGACCTGGAAGTCGATGCCGGCTTCGAGCAATGCGCTGTCCTTGGCAATCGGCACGCCCTGGGTGCTGAACGAGGCGCCGCCGTCGATGAAGGTCAGGTCGGCGTCAGGTTTGGTGTCGCCGTAGGCATGTCGCCAGCCGATGGCCGCACGTGGCGTCAGTTGGCTGCCGTTGGCCAGGGTCACCAACTTGCCGACGCGTACCCCGAGGGTCGAGTAGGTGATGTCCTGATCGGCGTCGGCCTTCAGGCGCCCCACTCCCCCTTTTTCCTTGCCGGTGTCGCTGTCGTAATTGACGTAGGCCAGCCCGGCGAACGGTTCGATGGCAACACCGCCGGCGTTGATCGCGTAACCCACTTCACCGAACACCTGCGCGCTGCGCGCGTCGTAATCGGCCTTCAGGCGATCGTTGTAAGTACCGACGCTGACATCGCGTTTGGTCTCGATGCTGTGCCAGCTGTAAGCCGCGCCGAGGCGCACCGCCAATGCATCGAATTGCGAGTTCAGATAACCGGCCAGGTGGTAGCTGTCGACCTTGGCATCCGAGTTGCGATCATGCGCGTTGAGGTTGCTGCGGGTGTAGCCGGCCGCCATCCCGGCACGCCAGGTGTCATCCAGGGCCTTGTCGGTGCCGAGCATGAAACCGCCGAGGTTGCGATCGACTTTCGCCGTGTTGCTGTCGCCGCCCATGTCGCCCCAGGCACCGAGGGCACGGATCCAGCCGACCATTTCACCGTGGCAGCCGTTGCTGCTCAGTTGCGTGTCGCTCGGTGCCAGGGTTTTGCGCGGATCATCCGCGGCGCTGCACGATGGCTGGCGCATGCGGTCATTGACCGCCTCGCGGATGAAGCGCGAATCCTCCAGCATCGCGCTGGCGGTGCTGGCGTGGATTTCTCCGGAGAGGCTGTCGAACGCATTGCGCGCACCGGCCACGCTGAGGTTGACGATCTGGTTCTGCAACGCCGCGCCGGCCGCACCGTTATTGGACAGTGCCGTGGCGGTGCCGCGCTGGTTGCCCGTGGCAGCGACATCGGCGAACGAGTTGCCGTTGCGGCTCACGGCCAGGGTCACCGAGTCGGCACCGTAGACCAGCGAGCTGTCGAGGAACGCGTACTGCGGCAGATCGGCGGCACTGAAGGTACCGGTCACCCCACCGCCCGCTGTAATCAGCGAGTAAGTGGTGTTGCCGGTGAACGGCGCCAGGCTGTTGACCACCAGACCGCCACCCAGGGCTGCCGTGCCACCCACCGCCAGTGGCGTGGCGGTTGGCGAGCTGACGGTCAGCGCCAGCACACCATCACTGCTGTTGGTCAGGTTGCCGGCCACGCTCAAGGTGCCGTCAGCGCCACCGGAAGCCACCATACCGTGGTTGACCACTGAGCCGACGCTGCCATTACCGCTCAGGCCTGCGCCGTTGGCGACCGTGACTTGTGCACCCAACGAAGCCCGGGCCGCACGGCTGCCGACTTGCAACACGCCTTGATCGACCGAGACGGTGCCACTGAACGGCTGATTACCGGTCAGCAACAACGTACCGGCGCCGCGTTTGGCCATCGCCCCGAGTCCGCTGAGGATGCCGTTGAACTGGCCATTGGCATTCTGCTGGAACACCAGTGTGGCGTTGTCGGTGATGTTGCCTTGCAGGCTGGTGGTGTTACCGATCAGCGTACCGCCACTGACGGTGGTACCCCCGCTGTAGGTGTTGGCGCCAGTCAGTACAAGGGTGCCGGAATCGAGTTTCTCGATACCGCCGGTGCCGATCAGCGGCACGTCGATTTCAGCACTGGCCCCGGCATTGACCCGCACCGGCGCCAGACTGCCGTCGGCACCGTTGACCGGCGTCAGCGTACCGCCAGCCCCCGGAACCAGACTGTAGCCGCTGGTGAGGAACTGCAGGCCAGTGAAGTTTTGATTGCCCTGCACAGTGACGGTACCGGCCTGGCCGCTGAACACGGCAAACTGACCATTTGAAGCCTGGGCCTGAGTACCGCTCGGATCGGTCCAGTTGGTGCCCGGGCCCCACACGCCGCTACCGCCACCAATGCTGCCGTCAGGATTGGTGGTGCCACCGTTCCAGAACTGCACTTCACCCGGTGTGCCCTGCACCAGCAGGTTGACCTGATTGGCGATGGCGGTTTGCAGCGTCAGGTTGGCCGCCGATACCGGCAGGCTGCCGTAGACCAGACCGTTGTCGGTCAGGCTGCCGCCGTAGCGGAACAGTTGATAGACCCCGGTACCAAAGCCGCCGGCGTTGCTGATATTCAGCGTGCCGTCGAGGGTCAAGTTGCCGGCCACGTTGACCACGGTGGTTGAGCTGGCGGCCGAGCCGAGACTGAAGTCCAGGTTGGTGCCCGAGGACAACGCCAGCGAACCGACCGACAACGGTGTGGCACTGCCGCCACCGATCAGCGTCGCACCACTGGCCAGTTGCACGTTGCCGCCCAGTTGCCCGCTGCCGCCGACTTTCGCGCCGCTGGCAACGCTGACGTTGGCGCTGTTGAACACGCCGTTGACGATCAGATTGCCAGCCTGCACCGAAGTGTTGCCGGTGAAGGTGTTGTTGCCGGTCAGGAGCAATTGGCCGGTGCCGGTTTTGTTCAGCGTGCCGGCGCCGGTGAGGTTACCGGTATAGCTGCCGTCGGCGTTCTGCGCGAAGGTCAACGCCGCGTTGTTGACGATCGCGCCTTGCAGGCTGCTGGTGTCGCCAGTGGTCGTGCCACCGTTCAGCGTGGTCCCGCCGCTGTAGGTATTGGCGCCACTCAGCACAAGATCACCGCTGCCGTTTTTCACCAGACTGCCTGTGCCGGTGACGGCGCCAAGCAGTGTGGTGTTCTGGTTACCGGCCAGGGTCAACTGCGAACCGAGATTGATCGCGTTGGCCAGTTGCAGCGCCGAAGTGCTGTCGAGGGTGCCGTTGCCGGTCACGTTGAGTGCACCGCTACTGATTGCGCTGTTGTTGCCCAGCACCAGCGTGCCGCCTGCGAGTTGAGTGCCGCCGCTATAGGTGTTGCTGCCGTTGAGCGTCAGGCTCGACGCCCCGGTCTTGATCAGACTGCCGCTGCCGCTGACTACACCACCGAGGGTCAAGGCGTTGCTGCCGGCGACGGTCAGGCCGCCGTTGAGTACCACGTTGTTGGCCAGGCTGACCGCGGCGTTGCTGTCCAGTGCGGTACCGTCCGCAGCGGTCAAAACACCGCTGCCGAGCGCGGCATTGTTGCCGACCACGATCTTGCCGCCATTGAGCGCGGTGCCACCGGTGTAGCCGTTGGCAGCGTTGAGCACCAGCGTACCGGTGTCGTATTTGCCGAGGGTGCCGCTGCCGTTGAGCGCGACGCCGACGGTCGCGGTGGCGTTCGGATCGACGCGTACCGAGGCATTGCCCAGCGAACCGTTGACCAGGTTCAGCGAACCCGCCGTGCCGTTCTGCAGGCTGTAGCCGTCGGTGACGAACTGCATGCCGGTGATGGTTTGCGCACCGTTGACGGTCACAGTGCCCGCCGTTCCCTGGAACACCGCGAAGTTGCTGGTCCAGGCCTGATTGGTGATGCCGTTGACGTCGGTCCAGTTGGTGGTACCGGTGCCCCAGGTGCCGCTGCCGCCATCGACCGAGCCGTTGGCGATCAGTTGATTGCCGTCCCAGAACTGCACGGTGACGCCCGGCGCACTCACCAGCAGGTTGATCTGGTTGGCCAGCGCCGTTTGCAAGGTCAGATCGCCGGGGGTGACGCTGCCCGGCACCGTGCCGATCAGCATGCCGTTGTCAGTGAGGCCGCCGGTGTAGTTGATCAGGCGATACACGCCGCTGCCGAAGCCGCCGATATCGCTGACATTCAAGGTGCCGTCGAGGGTCAGGTTGCCGCCGACATTCACCAGCGCATTACCGCCACCGGAGACCGGTGCACCCAGGCCGACATCGAAGTTGGCGTTGCCGTTGAACACCAGCGAATCCACCGACAGCGTGCTGCCGGTGACAGCTGCCAGATGCCCGCCATCGGCCACGGTTACGGCACCGGTCAAGGTGCCGCTGCCGCCGAGAGTGCCGCCGCTGTTGACCAGCACGTTGCCACTGGCCAGCGAACCGTTGACCTGCAGGGTGCCGGCGTTGACGTTGGTATCGCCGGTCAGGTCGCTGATGCCGCTGAGGGTCAGCGTACCCGTGCCGAGTTTGGTCAGTCCGCCGTCACCGCTGAGGATGCCGGCGAAGGTGCTGCTGACGTTGTTGCCACCGAGGCTCAGGGTGCTGCCGGTGCCGATCAACGCGGTACCGCTGCCGGTCAGGCTGGCGAGGCTGCCCGAAGCGCCGAGATTCAGCGCCGCGCCGCCCGCGAGATTGACCGTGGCGTTGTTGCCCAGCGCCGAATTGCTCAGGGTGGTCAGGCTGCCGGACAGCACATCGAAGGTGCCGCTGAAGGTGTTGTTGCCCGACAGCGTTACATCGGCCAGACCGTTTTTGGTCAGGGTGCCGGCCCCGGCGATCACACCGCCGAGGGTCAGGTTGTTGTTGCCGGTCAGACCGAGGTTGGCATTGAGGTTGATGTTGTTCGCCAGCACCAGCGGGGAGCTGCTGTCGAGACTTGAAGCGCCCGCCACTGTCAACGCACCGCCGCCCAGTGCTGCGCCAGTGCCAAGGGTCAGCGTACCGGCATTCAGCGTGGTGCCACCGGTGTAAGTGTTGATACCGTTGAGCGTCAGGTTCGACGTGCCGTTTTTGATCAGCCCGCCGGTGCCGCTGACCACGCCGCTGAGCGCTACGTCGCTGCTGCCGGTATTGGTCAGATTGGCGTTGAGCGCCACGTTGTTGCCCAGCGACACCGAGGTGTTGCTGTCCAGCGCCGAGACACCGGCCACGGTCAGGTTACCCAGACCGAGTGCGCCGTTGCTGCCGGCGGTCAGTGTGCCGGCGTTGAGAGTGACGCCGCCGAGGAAATTGTTAGCCCCGCTCAGGATCAGGTTGGCCGCGCCGTTCTTGGTCAGGCTGCCGGCGCCATTGATCGCGCCGCTCAGTGTCAGATCGTTGCTGCCGACGACACCAAGGTTGCCCGCCAGATTGATCGCGTTACCCGCCGTAAAGGCGCCGCTGGCATCCAGTGTGGTGCCGCTCGCCGCGTTCAGAGTGGCCGAGCCCAGCGCGCTGTTCGACGCCAGAATCAAGCCGCCCGCATTCAACGCCACTGGCCCGAGGAAGGCGTTGTTGCCACCAAGGGTCAGGCTCGCCGCGCCATTTTTGATCAGCCCGCCGGTACCGCCGATCACCCCGTTGAGGGTCAGCGCATTGCTGCCGACCAGAGTCAGATTGCCGTTGAGCGTTGCCGCGTTAGCCAAAGTGACCGCTGTGTTGCTATCGAGTTGTGTGCCGGCGTTGGCGGTCAGTGTGCCGCTGCCCAGCGCGGTGTTGCTGCCGACAATGATCTTGCCGCCGTCCAGTTGCGTACCGCCGCTGTAGGTGTTGGCGCCATTGAGCACCAGGGTACCGGCGTCGAGCTTATTGAGGATGCCACTGCCGTTGATGCTGGCGCCGATGGTCGCGGTCACACCCGGATCGACCCGCACCGCCGTGGTCCCACCACTGCCATTGACGGCGGTCAGTTGTCCCGCCGCGCCGTTCACCAGGTTGTAGCCGTCGGTGAGGAACTGCATGCCAGTGAACAGCTGCGTGCCATTCACGGTCACAGTGCCGGCGGTGCCCTGGAACACCGCGAAGTCGCCGGCCCAAAGTTGGTTGACCAGGCCGTTGGCATCGGTCCAGTTGGTGCCGACCGCGTTCCACGTGCCGCTGCCGCCGTCGACCACGCCGTTGGCAATGGTCTGGCTGCCATCCCAGTAACGGATGTTGCTGTTCGGGGCCGACACTTGAATGTTGATCTGATTGGCCACACTGGTCTGCACCAGCAGATCGCCGAGAGCGTAACCGACCGGCACACTGGCGACGTCCAGCCCCAGATCCGTCAGGGCACCGGTGTAGTTGAACAGACGATAGACACCGACACCGAAACCACCGGCATCAGTGACATTGAGATTGCCGTTGAGGGTCAGGTTGCCGCCGACGTTCATCAGTGACGTGGTCGACGGTGTCGCCAGCGCCACATCAACGTTGCTGCCCGCACCGAGGGTCAGATTACTCGCCGACAGAGTGTTGCCCGACGACAGCGCCAGATGGCCGCCGTTGTTGATGTTCACCGTGCCGATCGCCGAGCCGGTACCGGTCAAGGTGCCAGTATTGTTGACGTTGAGCTGTGTACTGTTCAGCGATCCTGTGAGGTTGAGGGTACCGCCATTGACCGTGGTGTTGCCGGTAAGCCCGCTGATCCCGGTGAGGTTCAGGGTGCCGGTGCCGATCTTGGTCAGGCCACCGCTGCCGCTGAGATCACCGTCGAAGGTGCTGCTGGTGCTGACCCCGCCCACGGTCAAGGTGTTGCTGCCGGTGAGTTGCACACTGCCGCTGCCGGACAACCCGGCCAGGCTGGCATCGCTGCCCAGATTGAGACCGGCACCGGCGCTGATGTTCACGCCGGAGGTATTGCCCAATGCAGCGCTGTTCAGCGTGGTAACGCTGCCGGAGATGATATTCACGGCGCCGGTAAAGGTGTTGCTGCCGGCCAGCGTCAGGTCCGACAAACCGTTTTTGGTCAGGCTGCCGGCACCGTCGATGATGCCGTTGAGGGCCAGGTCGTTATTGCCGGCCACCGTCAACCCGGCGTTCAAGGTGATCGCATTGCCGATGCCGAACGAGGCGCTGTTATCCAGGGTCGCCGCGCCGCCGACGGTCAAGCCGCCGCTGCCCAGACCGTTGGCATTGCCCAGGGTCAGGGTGCCGGCGTTGAGGGTGGTGCCGCCGCTGAAAGTGTTGTTGCCGTTGAGCGTCAGGTTGGCCGCGCCGTTCTTGATCAACTGGCCGCTGCCGCTGGTGACGCCGCTGAGGCTCAGGTCCTGCGTACCGCCGATGGTCAGCGCGGCATTGAGGCCGATGCCGTTGGTGAGGTTGACCAGCGGCGAGTTGCTGTCCAGCGTCGCCGCGCCAGCCACCGTCACGGCGCCGCTACCGAGTGCCGAACTGTTGCCAACGGTCACGGTGCCGGCATTCAGCGTGGTGCCGCCGCCGTAACTGTTGGCCGCATTGAGAATCAGATTGGCCGTGCCGTTTTTCACCAGACTGCCGGCGCCGCTGACCAGACCGGTCAGGGTCAGATCTGCCGTGCCGCCGATGTTCAAGGCACCGGCCAGCGCCACCGCGTTGTTCAGGCTGACCGCGGTGTTGGCGTCCAGCGTGGTGTTGGCCGCCGCGTTCAGCGTACCGGCGCCCAGCGCGGTGTTACTGCCGACAATCAACTTGCCGGTGTTCAATGCGGTGTTGCCAAAATAGGTGTTGGCGCCATTGAGGGTCAGGTCGGCGGCGCCGTTCTTGACCAGACCACCGATGCCGGCAACAACGCCGCCAAGGGTCAGCGCATTGCTCCCGCCCAAGGTCAGATTACCGCCGAGGTTGATATTGTTCGCCAGGGTCGCCGCCGTGCCGGCATCCAGCGTGGTGCCGTTCGACGCATTCAGCGCGCCAGTGCCGAGTGCGGTATTGGAGCCGACGATCAACGAACCGGCCGTCAACGCGGTGGTGCCGGTGTAGGTGTTGTTGCCGTTGAGGGTCAGGCTCGACGCACCGGTCTTGATCAATCCGTTGACGCCGCTGATCACCCCGCCGAGGGTCAGCGCGTTGGCGCCGCCAGCGGTGAGGTTGGCATTGAGAGTGATCGCATTGTTCAGCGTTACCGCCGAGCTGCTGTTGAGTGTTCCTGCCCCGGCCACGGTCAGGGCGCCCGAGCCCAGCGCAGCGCCGTTGCCGACGGTCAGGCTGCCGGCATTGAGCGTGGTACCGCCGCTGTAGGTGTTACTGCCGTTGAGCGTGAGATTGGCGGTGCCGTTTTTCACCAGTTGGCTGATACCGCTGATCACGCCACCGAGGGTCAGCGCGTTGCCGCCGCCAATCCCCAGGCTGTTGTTGAGGATGACGTTGTTGTTCAGCGTTACCGCCGCATTGCTGTCGAGCGTCGCCACGCCGCCGACGGTGATGTCGCCGCTGCCGAGCGCCGCATTGGCGCCCGCCGTGAGGGTGCCGGCGTTCAACGCGATGGGACCGAGGAAGGTATTGGCGCCATTGAGAATCAGGTTGGCTGCGCCGTTTTTGGTCAGTCCGCCGCTGCCGCTGACAATACCGCCCAAGGTCAGGTTGGCGCTGCCGCCGATGTTCAGGTTGCCACCGAGACTGACCGCGTTGGTCAGCGCTACGGCAGTGCTGCTGTCGAGGGTGGTGCCTGCCGCCGTGGTCAATGCGCCAGTGCCTAGCGCGGTGTTGCTGCCGACAATCAGCGTACCGGCGTTGAGCGCGGTGCCGCCGGAGAAGGTGTTGTTGCCGCTGAGGCTCAGGTTCGCGGTGCCATTCTTGATCAGGTTGCCGGTGCCGCTGACGACGCCGCTCAGGCCCAGTGCCTGGGTGCCGCCGATGGTCACTCCGCCCGCCAGCGCGACGGCGTTGGCCAGGGTCACCGCGGTGGTCGCATCCAACGTGGTGCCGGCCGCCGCGCTCAGCGCACCGGTCCCCAGCGCGGTGTTGCTGCCAACGAACAGGCTACCGGCGTTAAGCGCCGTACTGCCGCTGTTGGTGTTGTTGCCGGTCAGGGTCAGGCTCGCGGTGCCAGACTTGGTGATGCCGCCAGTGCCGGACAACACGCCGCCCAGGGACAGGGCGTTGCTGCCGAGCACGTTGAGCGCGCCGGTCATGCCGATGTTGTTGGCCAGCGTGACGTTGGCGGTGCTGTCGAGGCTGGTGCCGGCGGCGGTGTTCAGCGCGCCGCTGCCGAGTGAGTTGTTGTTGGTCACCAGCAAGCTGCCGGCGCTCAGGGTGGTGGTGCCGGTGTAACCACTGTTGGCACCGCTGAGGGTCAGGCTGCCGCTGCCAGTCTTGGTCAAGCCGCTGCTGCCGGTGATCAGGCCGCCGAGCGTCAGTGCGCCGGTGCCGCCGGCCGTCAATGTGCTGCCGAGGCTGATGGCGTTGCTCAGATTGATCGTGCCGGGTGCGCTCAAGGTTGTCGCGCCGGTGACGTTAAGGGTACCGGTGCTCAGCGCCAGATTGTTGCCCAACTGCACGGTGCCGCCGTTGAGCGTAGTGTTGCCCAGGTAGGTGTTGGCGGCGCTGAGGCTCAGCTGTCCGGAACCGACCTTGGTCAGGCCGCCACTGCCGGAAATCACCCCGCTCAGGGTCGTGGCGTTGGTGCCCTGCACGGTCACGCCACCGGCGCCGAGGGAGATCAGATTGCTGATGTTCAACCCGGCGTTGCTGGCCTGCAGGATCCCGCCGTTGGAGGTGAGCACCCCGCTGCCGAACGTGGCGTTGTTGTTGAACTGGGCGACACCGCCATTGAGCGTGGTCGCACCGCTGACCAATGGTCCCTGCAAGGTCCAGGTGCCGCTGTTGATGGTCAGGTTGTTGAAGTTGACGTAGGTGGCGCTCGACGCCGTGCCGACCCCGGTGGTCCCGCCGCCGACGCCAAGCGGGTTCTGCAGAATCAGACTGTTGGTGCCGCCCGCGCCGCCATCAACGGTGCCGGTGGGGGCAAAGGTCAGGTTGATACCGATCAGTCCGCCGAGACCGACGCTGATCTGTACACCGTCACCGACCTGCACCGAAGAACCCGTCACTGCCGTAAAGGTGTTGGTGCTGGCAGCGCCCATCGACACGCCACCGGTGATCGCGCCGGCGTTGGTGAACGTGTTACCCGCCGCCGAGGTTTCGAAGGCGACGCGGCCAGTAATGGTGCCGGTGCTGCTGTTGGTCATGTTGACCTGCGAACCGCCGTAGACGCCGACCACCGGAGTATCCGCCAGGGTGATGCCGCCGACCGAGAGACCGGTCGAGGTGATGGTGCCGTTGTTGGTGATGGTGGTTGTGCCAGCCGCGGCGTTGTTCACCGCAATCCCCAGACCATCGATGCTGGTCAGGTTGAGCCCGAGCAACATGCCAGTGCCGCGAATGATCCCGCTGGCGTTGTTGAGCACACTGACCGTACTGGTCGCACCGGTGCCAATGAACGCACCGCCGCTCAAGACCGACACAAGCCCGATAAAGGCAGGGTCAATGGTGCCGGAGTTGTTCAGAGTGATGTTGACCCCGGTCAGGTCCATCACATGGCCGCCGAGGGTCGCATTCATTGCCGCCCCCGAGTTGACATTGACCGTCAGACCGTTGGTGGCACTGGCGAAATTGTTGAGAAACAGCGGCAGCGTCGGCACCCCGGTACAGGTCACCGTGGAACCGGCCGTGGAGCAGGTGGCCAGTGCAGGCGCGCTGACGCCGCCGAACAACAGTCCGGCGACACTCAGGTGCACAGCAAGGGAAAGTGGGGAAAAACGCGAAACGAGGGCGACACCAAACCTTGCTTCCACGGGCTACTCCTTGTCGTGGCCAAATTCTTCCTTGAAGGCGTGGGAAACGTGCTTATTCCACACGCGAATCAAGACTGCGACGGTCATCACAAAACCGCGTCTTGGCTGACAAGCTAGTAGACGCCCCGCGATGGGGCACTGATTAAATGGTGTTAATACTTTAATACTAGGGCCGTCTAGAACGAGGGTTTCGGCCCGTAAACACTGGATCCGACGGCAGTTGACTCCCCCTGTGGGAGCGGGCTTGCTCGCGAAGGCGTCGTGTCAGACAGCGCTGTTTCACCTGACACACCGCTTTCGCGAGCAAGCCCGCTCCACAAGGGGAAATGGGTATATCGGGAAAACTGGTACGCCTTGTGCAAACGTTTGCGACCTGCCTGTAACGGCTTTTTCGTAACAAAAACGTACAGACCCGCAGAAACCGGGCCTCGATCCGCAAAAAAGGACTTTGAATGCACGCCGCTTCCCTTCTCCGCGCCCCATTTGCGCGCACGTTCGCTGTTTCCCTGCTACTGACCGGCGTTACCGGAGTTCTCAGCCATACCGCACTGGCGCAACCGGTCCTGCCCGAAGAGTCCGCTCAGGGCGAGGCCCTCAGCCCGGAAGCTGCCCCGCCGAAAAAAGGCGCTTACCTGTCGGACTGGTACAACCAGGACCTGACGCTGATCGGCAGCAAGGACATCAGCTTCGGGCCGCAACCGGCCGACGATATCTATCTGGAATACGAATACTTCGGGCGCAAGGGGCCGTTCGAGCTGTACGGCTACATAGACATTCCGAAGATCTTCAACATCGGCAACAGCCACGACAAAGGTGTGTGGGATCACGGCTCGCCAGTGTTCATGGAGCATGAGCCGCGCATCTCCATCGACTACCTCGCCGGCCGCAGCCTGGCCATCGGCCCGTTCAAGGAATGGTACGTGGCGTTCGACTGGATCTACGATCACGGCAGCCGCAAGGAGAACCGCGCCAACACGCTGTACAGCGGCTTCGGCACCGACATCGACACCCATTCGCGGGTCAACCTGTCGGCCAACCTGTACGGGCGCTACCAGTGGGAAAACTACGGTGCGAGCAATGAATATTCGTGGGACGGTTACCGCGCCCAGCTCAAGTACATCGTGCCCATCGACAAATTCAGCAACGGCGCGTCGCTGACCTATATCGGCTTCACCAACTTCGATTTCGGCTCCGACATCCACAAGGACAACCCGGCGCGCACCGCCAACGCCACGGTGGCGACCAACGTGTTGCTGTACTCGTTCACCCACTTGCGCTTCACCCTGGTCGGCCGCTATTTCCACAACGGCGGCAACTGGGAGGACGGCAGCGAGCTGAACTTCGGCGATGGCAATTTCCGCGCGCGCTCCAACGGTTGGGGTTACTACGCCGGCATTGGCTACCAGTTCTGAATCAAGGAGATTTTCATGCAAGCAATGACGCGTCTGACCCTGGCCGCTGCGGCCCTGCTCTCTTCCACTACTTGGGCGGCTGAAGCGCCGATCCAGCCGAAAGTGGTGCTGATCACCATGTTCGCCCCCGAGGCGCAGAACTGGATCGAGCGCCTCGACCTGAAACAGGAAATCCGCGTGCCGGGGCTGTCCGCCGAGTACCCGAGCATTCGCTGCAACAGCCAGCAGGTGTGCCTGCTGACCACCGGCATGGGCCAGACCAACGCCGCGGCTTCGACCCTGGCCCTGGCGCTGTCGCCGAAATTCGACCTGCGCAAAAGCTGGTTCCTGATCGCCGGGATCGCCGGGATCAGCCCGAAACACGGGACCATCGGCACCGCGGCGTGGGCGCATTATCTGGTGGAATTCGGTACGCAATGGGAGCTGGATTCGCGCGATGCGCCGTCGAGCTGGCCGACCGGTTACCTCGGCATCAACACCAAAGGCCCGAACGAAAAACCGCCGTTGGACTACAAGACCGAAGTCTTCGAACTCAACCCGAAACTACAGGCCAAAGCCTTCGCCCTGAGCCACAAGGTCGAGCTGAGCGAGAGCAAGGAATCAGCGGCCTGGCGCCTGAAATACCCGTCCGCCCCGGCCAACCAGCCGCCGGTCGTTACGCGCTGCGACACGCTGGCGGGCAACACCTGGTTCTCCGGTACACGCCTGAGCGAACGCGCCGAGGTCTGGACCAAACTGTTGACTGATAACAAGGGTGAATATTGCACCACGCAACAGGAAGACAACTCCACCTATGAAGCCCTGCTCCGCGCCAGTCGCGAAGGTCTGGTGGATGTGCAGCGTCTGGCCGTAGTACGCGCCGGCTCCGACTTTGATCGCCCGGCTCCGGGCGGCAGTGAGGTGGACAACCTGCTGAAATACGCCGATCAGGGCGGCTTCGTGCCGGCGCTGGAAAACCTCTATCGCGCCGGCAATCCGCTGGTGCAGGACATCCTGAAAAACTGGTCGGCGTGGGAAAACGGCGTCCCGCAATCCTGAAACCTGCGCAGCAAAAAATGTGGGAGCGGGCTTGCTCGCGAAGGCGGCTTACCAGTCAACAAATCCGGTGACTGACAGACCGCTTTCGCGAGCAAGCCCGCTCCCACAGTTGTTTTGCGGTGTTAGGGGATAAGGATAATCTTGTCGCCACCGCCCTGATTCACCTCCGCATAGCGCTGCACCCCCTCCGCCAGCGGCACCTCCACCAGGCCCTGTGGCAACGGCAGCCGATCCTCATCGAAGAAGCGTCCGAACTGCTCGAGCATCGCCGCACAGGCTTGCACGCTGTACAGCAGCGAGTTGATCCCGACCACCGAACCACCCTTGCGGTACAGCGCCAGCGCTGGCAACTGCACATGGCCGTCGATCGGTGCGGCAATGATCGCAATGCGCCCGAACGGTGCCAATGCCGCTACCGAGGCCGGCAGCCAGAAACCGGTGGTATCGAAGATCACGTCGGCGCCGCCGCTGTATACCGCGTTGACCTGCGCGCCGAGGTCTTCGGGTTTATCCAGCTGAATCGTCGAATAACCCTGCGCCTGCAACTCCTTGACCTGCTCCGGCCGCCGCGCGGCCGCCAGAATCTGCGCTCCCCGCACCTTGGCCAGCGCCAACGCCGCCGTGGCCACCGCACCGCCGCCGATCACCAGCAAACGTGTTTCGCCAGTCACCAGGCTGCGCTCCAGCGCATCCCACGCCGTGGTGTACGGCACGCCGAGGCTGGCAGCCTGAGCGAAACTCAGATGCGCCGGTTTGGCTGCCACTCCGGTGGCCGGCAGTTTGACGAACTGCGCATGGGAGCCATCGGCAAAAAAGCCCAGGTCGCGCCCGGTGCCCCAGACCTCCCGACCGATCAACGCTTGCGGCCCTTGCACCACTACGCCTGCAAAATCACGACCGGGAATCCGCGGCAATGTGGTGTACGGAAAACGCCCGAGCACGTTCTTCACATCGCTGGGGTTCAGGCCGGCGGCCTTGATCTCGACCAGCACTTCATCAGCGCCAGGCACCGGGGTCGGCACGTCAACGAAACGCAAGGAAGACAGGTCGCCGGTTTTATCGAATTGCAGTGCTTTCATGAGGACATCCACCAAAGGAAAAAAGGACAGTTCAGGACAACCAACCGACGACCAGTTGCCGGCCCATCGGCCACAACTGCTCACCCGCGAGCATGCCCAGCAGCCCCACCAGCGCAATGGCCGGTGGCGCCGGGGAACGGAAATTCAGCGCGCCATAGAGCAGGCCGACACCCAGACCGATGGCCAGCGAAATCAGGTAGTTCATGGAGGAAACTCCGCCGCGAAAAGACAATGAGCAGAGTCTAGGGAAGGATGGACAGAGGCGTCGGCCAAGGACTTCTGAATTTCGGCCAATTCCTTGAGTTCACTGCAGTCCCCTGTGGGAGCGGGCTTGCTCGCGAAGGCGGCGGGTCAGTCTCTTATTCTTCACAGACATACCGCTTTCGCGAGCAAGCCCGCTCCCACAAGAGTTGCGCTCAGGTGGTCATAAATTGCGAAGGCGCCACACCCAGCTCGCGCCGGAACATGTCACTGAAACTGCTTGGCGAATACCCCAGCTCCCGAGCAATCGCACTCACTGGCACGCCCTGAATCAACTCGGCCACCGCCGTCGCAAGTTGCACCTGCCGCCGCCATTCGGCGAAGCCCATGCCCAGGCTGTCCTTGAACAACCGCGCCAGCGTGCGCACACTCGCCCCGGCATTTTCCGCATGCTGTTCGAAAGGAATGTCCAGCGACGGTGCGGCCATCACCGCCTGGCAGAGGTTCATCAGACGCCGGTCGGAATCGTCCGGCAGCGGGATCTTCAGTTGCGAGCGCCGGGCGCGCTTGAGTTCCAGTAGCGCCAGCCCGACCAAGGCCTCGTAATAGGCCGGCTCGCCGCTGTCGCCCTGCTCCACCAGCCCGACGATCAACTCACGCAACAGCCCACCGACCTCGATCACCTGCACGGTCGAATCCAGTGTCGCCGCCAGCAACGGTCGCAGATAAATGTTGCGCATCTGCAAGTCCGACACCACACGAATCCCATGCGGCACCCCGGGCGGCAACCACACCGCCCGCTGCGGCGGCACCACCAGCGCCTCATGCGGCGTCTCGACCCACATCACCCCGCTCATCGCATACAGCAACTGCCCCCAGACATGCTCGTGCGGCTCGATGAACAAGCCACGCGGATACGTGCGTGCCAGCGGCTGCACCGGGACATCGGTATCACTCAAATCAGGGGGGGCGGCGAGGGCCATGGCGAGCAATCATTGGGGGTTGGCGGAGCGGCCATGTTAACCACTGCGCCCATGCGTCGCCAACGATAGATACCGTCGGACAATCCGAGTGAATTTTCCCGGTGCGCGGTGATCCTTCTAATACCACAGGGAGGATTACGGGCTTTATGAACAACGCAAAACTGTTTGTCATCGACTACACCCTTCACGGCACGCCCAAGTCGTTCATTATCCGTTCGGACAAAATGGACAACGCCGAGGCGTGGCACTGGGCAAGCTGCGACGCCGGCGTGGGTCGCATCCCGCGCTTCGGCCGGGAAAAGGTACAAAAGACCAGCAAACCGATGGCGGAGAAATTCGGCGTGGAAAACGTCACATGGCGACCGGCGAGCTAGACTCTCGCCAGGCAATGGGGACTCTTTGGGGGCGTACACAATGACCAGCATCTTCAGCCCGGCGCATCTGGATTACGGTCTGGACACTCTGTTCGGTCGTATTACCAAAAGCGTGGACTGTCAGGTGGGTCTTGAGGCTGTCGAAGACGACCCCTATAGCTTCGCCCTGCGCGTGCCGGCGCCGTTACCGGAAGATCTCGACCAGGCGAAAACCGTGGTGGTCAGGGTCGACGGTCGACGACTGCAAGGCACGGTACGCCGTACCGAACGGCTGGATGATGAAAGCCTGAAACTGCAAGTGGAGCCTGATTAGGCTCCACTTTTTTTGCGCGCGATTATTTGGGGTGGGCGCAATGGCAGCCTTTGCTTGAACATTCTTCACCGCCCTTGTGGTGGTGCGCGCAGGCCTCGCAGCAGTAGTGTTTGCCGTGTACGGCGTAAGAGTGGTCGCCTTCTTTGATGGTGCATTTGCAGTTGGGGCAGTCGCATTTTCTATCGGGCATGGGGGCAGACTCCTTTTTTGGTGGTTGTCTGGGCTTTTGGGATAAGCCGTAAATACCAGTGTAGGAGCTGACGAAGGCTGCGATCTTTTGATTTTGCCTGGGTGCGATTTGGATACTTGGTTTTTGGGTGTATATCCGTTTTTTCGGGTGCTGCGGCTGGCGGTTTCGCTCTTACAGCGAGTCACCTTTTCCAAACGCCGAAAAGGTAACCCAAAAGGCTTTGCCCCGGCGTACGGCACTTCGCTTAGGCTCAGTGTTCCCTCGCTACGGTGTCCATCCGGGGG
>Ga0153931_100096_pt1 | contig 36918 bp, 30 predicted proteins | sample TSNJ015MetaG_FD_104730 | JGI IMG/M metagenome (GOLD analysis project Ga0153931, IMG submission 104730) | Attine ant fungus gardens microbial communities from New Jersey, USA - TSNJ015 MetaG | ecosystem: Host-associated > Fungi > Mycelium > Unclassified | place: USA: New Jersey, Wharton State... | reverse complement strand
AGCGGGCTTGCTCGCGAAAGCGGTATGTCAGTGACACATGAGCTGACTGAACTACTGCCTTCGCGAGCAAGCCCGCTCCCACAGTTGGATCGCAGTGCATCAGGTAGATGGGTGCTGCTCGTTTGTACTCGGTCAAAGGTGGGAGCTGGCTTGCCTGCGATGGCATCAACCCGACGCACCTGATGGGCCGAGGTGCCTGCATCGCAGGCAAGCCCGCTCCCACAGTAAAGCCGCTCCGCTTGTGCTTGCGCCCCTCAGGTCGGTGCCTGGGTGGTTGCGAAATCTGAGCGAAAACAGGGCGCAACACACACCCAACGCTCTTCGATCATCAGATCACGAACCGCGCCACCATCGCGTTCAAATCCACCGCCAGGCGCGACAGCTCGTGGCTGGCGGCGCTGGTCTGGTTGGCGCCGGCTGCCGACTGAGTCGCCAGGTCGCGGATGTTGACCAGGTTGCGGTCCACCTCACGCGACACTTGGGCCTGCTCTTCAGAAGCACTGGCGATGACCAGGTTGCGCTCGTTGATCAAACTGATCGACTGCGTAATCTGCTCCAGCGCCACACCGGCGGCACGGGCCATTTCCAGGGTGCTCTGGGTGCGCTGATTGCTTTGTTGCATCGACTGCACCGCTTCGCCGGTGCCCGTCTGAATGCCGGCGACCATTTTCTCGATTTCCTGGGTCGACTGCGCGGTGCGATGCGCCAGCGCCCGCACTTCATCGGCCACCACCGCAAAGCCACGCCCGGCTTCACCGGCGCGGGCTGCCTCAATGGCTGCGTTGAGCGCCAGCAGGTTGGTCTGTTCGGCAATCGCGCGGATCACGTCCAGCACCTTGCCGATGTCACGGCCCTGCGTGGCCAGGCCTTCGATCATCACCGAGGTGGTTTGCACGTCCTGGGTCATGGTTTGAATCGCACCGACCGTTTCCACTACCCGATCACGGCCTTCGCGCGCGGCCTGGTTGGACTGGCTGGACGCTTCGGAGGTGGATACCGCATTGCGCGCCACCTCTTCCACGGCGGCGGTCATTTCGTTGACGGCGGTGGCGGCCTGGTCGATTTCGTTGTTCTGTTGTTGCAGGCCTCTGGAGGCTTCCTCGGTGACCGCGCTCAATTCTTCGGCAGCAGAGGCCAGTTGCGTGGCCGAACCGGCGATGTGCTGGATGGTCTGGCGCAGGTTGGTCTGCATCGCAGACAAAGCGCCAAGCAGACGGGCCGGTTCATCCTTGCCATCATCTTCGACGAGCGTGGTCAGGTTACCGCTGGCGATGGTTTCGGCCACTTGCACCGCTTTGCGCAGCGGCGCAACGATGCTGCGGGTCAGCAGCCAGGCGAGTAACACCGTCATCAACGCCGCCACCACCGAAACGATGATGATGCCGCTGACGGCCTGTTGGTAGCTGCCTTCAGCATCCCGCCCGGCCTGGTCGGCATCGGCGCTGTTGATCGCGATCAGTTTGTTCAGCTGCTCGCCCATCAGATCCGTACCGTCCTTGATCCGCGTATTGATGAGGCTGCGCATTTCGTCGACTTTGTTCTGCTGCGACAGCGACATCATCTCGGCCTGCGCCGCGAAGTAATTGTCGAGGGTGGCGGCGAAGGTTTTGTAAAGCGCCGCCTCTTCCGGGCCTGCCGGCATGACCGCGTAAGCACTCTGGGCCTGCTTGACCTTGTCGACCAACACCGCCACGCGGGTCTTGGCTTCCTCAAGGGCGGCGGGCTCACGGTTGATCAATATCCGGAACGACAAGATGCGCAAGCGCAGGACGTTTTCCGTCATGTTGCCGAGAAATTTCACGCTGGGTAACTGGTTGGTCCCCATGTCCAGGGAAGACTGGCGAATCTGTGTCATGCGATTGACGGCAAATACGCCAAGGATCACGACCAGCAACGCAATGAACGCAAAACCGAGGAAGGCGCGCGGGGCAATATTCAGATTACGAAGGGACATAGGGCTGCTCTCGAGAGATAGTGGGCGAGCGTCCCTGCCGCGACACGATCAGTCGGCGCCAACGCACCGCTCTGATCTTTGGGCACCAATGTTATAAGAGTTGGGTGGGCTTAAATACGGTATCGGCAGGTGCCGGGATTTAATGCAGGGTGTTGCGAAATATTTTTACACACTTCTGACGGCCGGCACTTTCTGGCATCCTGCGCCCCCCTTTCCCTACCGGGCCTGTATTTTGTCTGACACTCAAACCCCTCGCCCCCGCTATAAATCCGACCTGATCTACGGCCTGGAAGATCGCCCGCACTTTACTGCGGCGATTTTTGCCGCACTGCAACATGTGCTCGCCAGTTTCGTCGGCATCATTACCCCCACCTTGATCGTCGGCGGCGTGCTGGGCCTTGAAAGCGAAGTGCCGTACCTGGTGAGCATGGCGCTGTTCGTGTCCGGGCTCGGCACGTTTGTGCAGGCGCGCACGTTCGGCCCGATCGGTTCGGGCCTGTTGTGCCTGCAGGGCACCAGCTTTTCGTTTATCAGCGTGATTCTCAGCGCCGGCTTTATGGTCAAGGCCCGAGGCGGCGGCACCGATGAAATTCTCTCGACGCTCTTTGGTATCTGCTTTTTCGCAGCCTTTATCGAAGTGGTGCTGAGCCAGTTCATCGGCAAGTTGCGCAAGCTGATCACCCCGGTGGTGACCGGCACCATCATTACCCTGATGGGCTTGTCGCTGATCAAAGTGGCGGTCACCGACATGGCCGGCGGTTACGGCTCCAGCGATTTGGGCGCGGCCGGCAACATGGGCCTGGCGGCGCTGGTGCTGCTGACTATTGTGGTCCTCAACCGGTTCAGCAGCCCGTTCCTGCGCCTGGGTTCGATCGTGATCGGCCTGACGCTGGGTTTTGTGGTGGCCTGGTGGATGGGCCGGGTCGATCTGGCAGCCCTGCCTCAAGTGCCGCTGATCAGCGTGCCGGTGCCGTTCAAGTACGGTTTCTCGTTTGATTGGGTGGCGTTTATCCCGGTGGCGGTGATCTTCCTGATTTCGCCTTTGGAAGCCGCTGGCGACTTGACTGCCAACTCGATGATTTCGCAACAACCGGTCAAGGGCCCGCTGTATATCAAACGCATCAAGTCGGGCCTGCTGGCGGACGGCCTCAACTCGGCCATGGCCGCCACCTTCAATAGCCTGCCGATGGTGACCTTCGCGCAGAATAACGGAGTGATCCAGTTGACCGGCGTGGCCAGCCGCTACGTGGCGTATTTCATCGCCGGCCTGCTGGTGCTGCTGGGGCTGTTCCCGATGATCGGCGCGGTGCTGCAATTGATGCCCAAGCCGGTGCTCGGCGGCGCCACCCTGATCATGTTCGGCACCGTGGCCGTGGCCGGGATCAAGATTCTTGCCGAGGCCGGACTGCACCGGCGCAATGTGCTGATCGTGGCGATTTCCCTGGGCATGGGCCTGGGTGTGGCCGCCGTGCCGGAAGTGCTGCGCGACCTGCCCAAGGCGCTGCACAACATCTTCGAGTCGCCGATCACGGTGGGCGCGTTCTGTGCAATCGTGCTGAACATTTTCCTGCCCGAAGAGTTCATAGAGCTGGAAGAAGATGAATTTGATCCGGAGTCCTCTACCCTCAAGGTCATGCAGGACCCTGACGTCACGAAATAGGAGCACTTTTGAATGCGCAAGCTCATGGTTCTATCGTTACTGCTGCTGACCTTGAGCGCCTGTGCGCTGTTCCCCAATCGCGACCCGGTCAACATCAGCGTGGTCGGCATCGAGCCGCTGCAAAGCCAGGACCTGGAAGTACGATTTGCGGTGAAACTGCGGGTGCAAAACCCGAATGAAACGGCGATCGACTACAGCGGCGTAGCCCTGGATCTGGACGTCAATGGCCGGCCGTTGGCGTCCGGGGTCAGTGACCAGTCCGGCTCGATCCCACGGTTTTCTGAAACCGTGCTGAGTGTGCCGGTGAGCGTTTCGGCGTTTTCCGTATTGCGCCAGACCCTGGGCCTGAGCCAGACCCAAAGCTTGAACAACCTGCCCTATGTGCTGCGCGGCAAACTGGCGGGTGGCCTGTTTGGCACCCAGCGTTTTGTCGAGCGCGGCACGCTGGACCTGCCGAACACGGCGACCTGGTGATGGCCCGCCAACCGGTACTGTTGACCCCACGACTGATCCTGTGCCCGCTGGTGCTCGCGGATGCCGAGGCCATCCAGCAGCAGTTTGCGCATTGGGACGTGGTGCGCTACCTCAACGCCACAGTGCCTTGGCCCTACCCGGCCGATGGCGCGCGTTGCTACCTGGAACAGGTCGCCTTGCCGGCCATGGCACGGGGCGAGCAGTGGCATTGGTCGATCCGCCTAAAAAGTGCACCGGAGCAGTTGATCGGCACTATCAGCCTGATGGACGAACCGGACGATAACCGCGGCTTCTGGCTGGGCCCGCAATGGCAAGGCCAGGGCTTGATGACCGAAGCCAGTGCGGCGGTGACCGAGTACTGGTTCGAGGTACTCAAGCGCCCCGTGCTGCGTGTGCCCAAGGCGGCGCCCAATATTGGCTCGCGGCGGATATCCGAGCGCACCGGCATGCGCTTGATCAGGTCGCAGGAAGGTCGGTTTGTGGAAGGCACCTTCGCGCGCGACATTTGGGAAATAACCCGCGAAGAGTGGCTCAACACGCTACCTGCCACGCCGTAGTCGCCAGGCTTGCCGGCGCCTGCGGCTTGACCGGCTTCACTCGGTGAGGGTGCGCACGCCTGGTTTGGCGCGCTCATCCACGACCAGCTCAAACACATCCGGCCGCGCGTAATGCCCCACCACGTCATAGTCATAACGTGCCCGGACGAGGTCCTCGGTATTGATCTGCGCGGTCAATAACCCGGCCTCTCCCACCAACGGCCCGGCCAGAACATCGCCCATCGGCCCGATAATCACACTGCCGCCCGCGATCAACGCACGGTCTGACGGCCAATTGGCCACTTGCACGCCGAGCGCCGCAGGCGAGGCCTGCACCTGGCAGGCGCTGACCACAAAGCAGCGCCCTTCATGGGCGACATGGCGCATGCTCACCTGCCACATTTCGCGTTCGTCCACGGTCGGCGCGCACCACACGTCCACGCCCTTGGCGTACATCGCGGTGCGCAGCAGCGGCATCATGTTTTCCCAGCACACCGCCCCACCGATCCGGCCTACAGCGGTGTCGATCACCGGCAAGGTCGAACCATCGCCCGTGCCCCAGATCAGCCGTTCGGTGCCGGTGGGCATCAGTTTGCGGTGCTTGGCAACCAGTCCGCCGTTTGGCTCGAAATACAGCACCGTGCAATACAACGTGCTGGCACTGCGCTCGATCACGCCGATTACCAGGCTGGCACCGGTGCGGGCAGACAACCCGGCCAGCGCTTGCGTCTCGACGCCCGGCACGTCGATGGCGTTGGCAAAATAACGGGTAAAGGCTTCGCGCCCCTCCGGCAAGCGATAACCCAGCTGCGTGCCGAAGCTTTCGCCCTTGGGATAGCCGCCCAGCAAGGCTTCAGGCATCACCACCAATTGCGCACCGCTGCGCAGAATCTCGTGCTCATAGCTCAGGATTTGCGCCAGGGTTTGCGCTTTGCCTTCTGGCAAGGCACCGATTTGCAAGGCAGCCACGGTAGAAAGGGGCATCACGATCACTCCAAATAAGGGGGGTTGCCCATTCTCCGATCAGCCGTGATCATGAATAAAGCCCACTTCAATGCTGAATGATATGAGCCAAATGAATATCGCCCAGGTTGACCTGAACCTGCTGAAAACCTTCGAAGCCCTGCACGACGAGTCCAGTGCCAGCCGCGCCGCGTTGCGCCTGGGCGTTACCCAGTCGGCGATCAGCGCAGGCCTGCGACGTTTGCGCGACGTGTATGGCGACCCATTATTTGTGCGCACCGGCCGCGGCCTGGCACCGACGTTGCGCGCCAATCAGCTCAAGCCGGTGATCAGCGAAGCGCTGGACCGCTGCCGACAAAGCCTGGCCATGGTCCATCCGGACAATCTCGACTACCAAGGGCGCTCAGTGGTCCTGGGTTTATCCGATGACTTCGAAATTGCTTACGGCCGTCGGTTGATGGAAGCCATCGCCGATTGTGCGCCCAAGCTGCGGGTGATCTTCCGCCAGACCCACAGCCAGATCGTCGCCGCGGCCCTGCTTGACCGTAGCCTGGACCTGGCGATCACCGCGGGCGGGTTTGCCGAACGCAGGCTGAGTCGACAGGTAGTGGGCGAAGGGGATTACCGCTGCCTGGTCGACCCGGACAGCCTGGCGCCCAGCCAGCACGCTATCAGCCTGGATGAGTTCGTCGCGCGCGAGCACGTGCTGGTGTCGTCGGGCGGTTTTATCGGGATCACTGATGAAGGGTTGGCGGCGCAAGGGCTGAGCCGCCAGGTGTGCGCGTCCACCAGCCACTTTGCCGCGCTGCCGTATCTGCTCAAAGGCAGCACGGCCGTGGCGACGATTCCCGGCCATGCGGCCCAGGCCATTGCGCACATGACCGGCTTGCGTGTACTGCCCTGCCCGTTGGCGCTGCCGGTTTACCCGGTAGAACTGGGCTGGCGCACCCAGGCGCAGCTTGATCCGCTGTTGCTCAAGGTGCGCGAGGCGATTGTGGCGTGCTTTATTTCGCCGCGGCCATCAGCTTGTTGACTTCGCTGCGCACCATATTGGAAAACTCCGGCGGCGACATGCCGTCGAGTTCTGCGCGCACCCATTCAGCCCACTTGCCCTTGCGCTTGGCGCGCTCGCCGAACAAGCGCGCCGCTTCGCCCTTGGCCTTGCCCAAGTTGGTCTGCCACAGGTCGTAGAGGCGTGACTTTTCATCTTCCAGCTCGGCGCGTTCGGCGAGGGTTTTGTTGGCGAGATTGAAGCTCATGTGGAATTACCTGCTGCACAAATAGACGACATCTTACACTGTAGGTCGAAATATCCTGATTCGGATTTTGCCCAAAAACAGGCCCCGGCAAAAAAACTGCAACTTTTGCCGCCGCCTGACACTCCATTGTTCACTGTCACATTCACCTGCAAGGAGTCACACAATGGCCCGCAAATCTGCTGCCCAAGCTGTCGAAGATCAAATCAAGGATCAAGCTTTCAGTGAACTGACGGCGTTGATCGAAGAGTCGGACAAACTGCTCAAGAGCAGCGCCTCCCTGGTAGGCGAAGAAGGTGAAACCCTGCGCGAACAGGTTGCCATCAAACTCAAGCAAGCGCTGGAGTCGGTGTCCAACGTGCGCGAGCGCAGCAAGCCGGTGGTCGACGCGACCGAAACCTACATCGGCGGCCATCCATGGCAGACCGTGGCCATCTCTGCAGGTTTTGGCCTGGTGGTGGGGTTGTTGCTGGGTCGCCGTAACTGATCCACCGTACTTGATGCATGGGGGCTGCGCCGTTGGCGCAGCCCCTTTTTTACGTCTCCAGCAAGGCCTGCAAGCGCGCCAGCTCGCGCGCGTCCAGCTCAATACCTTGTTGCTGCGACTTCGCCCGTGTGCGGTGACGTCGATCCCCCGGTAACCGCCGCAACCCCGCCGCATGCATCTGCCGCACCAGTTCCTGGCTGCGTTCGGCGAAGTTTTGCCCGGCCGTCTTGCTCGGGTCGATGACGATCAGCAATTGCCCGGTCCAGGGTGTACGCGCCCCCGGATGATCGGCCCAGTTGAATTCAAACGAGAAATTGCCTCCGGTCAACGCCGCCGCCAGCAACTCGACCATCATCGACAAGGCCGAGCCCTTGTGCCCGCCAAAGGGCAACAGCGCGCCGCCTTCGAGCACGGCTTTGGGGTCCTGGGTCGGCTGGCCGAGGCTGTCAACGCCCATGCCCGGCGGCAAGCGCTCGCCCTTGCGCGCGGCAATCTGCACGTCGCCATGGGCAATGGCGCTGGTGGCCAGGTCGAAGACAATGGGCGAGCCGTCGGCACGCGGTGCGGCGAAGGCGATGGGGTTGGTGCCGAACAATGGCCGGTCGGCGCCATGCGGCACCACGCAAGTCATGCTGTTGACCACGCTCAACGCCACCAGCCCTTCTTCGGCGAAGGGCTCGACATCCGGCCACAGCGCAGCAAAGTGATGAGAGTTGTGAATCGCCAGCAGTGCGATGCCGGCGCTGCGAGCTTTGTCTACCAACAACGCGCGCGCCGCTTCAAGGGCCGGCTGGGCGAACCCGTTGCCGGCGTCCACCCGCACGAAGCCGGACGCCACATCCGTGACCACGGGCGTGGCCTTGCCGTCGACCCACCCGCTGGCCAGCGTGCTGAGGTAACCGGGGATACGGAAAATGCCGTGGCTGTGCGCACCGTCGCGCTCGGCGCTGGCGCAATTGCGCGCCAGGATCGAGGCAACCTGCGGTGAGGTGCCGTGCTTGACGAATATCGCGTGCAGCAATCCCACCAGGTCATCGAAACCGATGAATGCTGCAGGACTGTCAACGAGCGGGGACTGGGCAGACATCTGTAGCTCCGATTTTATAATTGGAAGAGACAACAAGAATCCAGACCGCCGATTAAACAACGCCTCCTGTGCCTGCTGTCAACGGGCGCTTGCGTTATCTACCGCCCAGCGTGCTGCGCGACCTCCTACTTTGGCGCTTGATGACCGCCGCGTGAAAGGAGAGCGCCCCATGACGCAAGTGACACCACCGTACTTTTTCGATGAGTTCCTACAGACCGTCAAACGCAAATCCCCGTCAGCGCGAGAGCGCGCGCTGGGGTTTTCGGTCAAGGACCTTGATTGGCTGCATACGCTCTACTACGCCACCGATGCAGCGCGCCAGAATGAGGCGGTGCACGGCTACCCGATGAAGGTGGAAAGGCTGTTGGCCAACGCTGGGGGCAAGCCCGCCATTGTGCTGGCCGGGGCGTTTATGATGAGCCCCACACCCGATGCCAGTAAGGCCGTGCTCTACAGCCCCTATGGCGGCCTTGAGCTGTTCGACAGCCGCGCCGACCTGCTCATTGAGGTGCAGGAACGCCTGGCGCATCCGGCCAAGCGCGAAGAGCTGATGCAGTTTGTATCCATCGGCGAGCGTGATGCACTGCCGGTCAATCTGCACCTGACGGTGAGCACCGCCGTCATCCCGGGCGCGGTCATGGAAGACCAGGAGCAGGCCATCCTGGCCGGCCAACAAAAAAATGTGACCGCGATGCTCGACCAGTTACGCAAGCTCCCCAGCTTGGGTTGGATGCTCGACACATTGCTCGCCATCATGGCCCGCTCCTGCTTTCCCGGCCTCACGCAGAGCGATACGCGGGTTAATTTTTTCAGCCAGGCCTCGGCGGCAGCGGACCGTCGCTGGGTCGCCTCGATGCCACTGCGCGATGCGCTGCTGCAGTTTTACGTCAAGCAAGCCTGGCCCTCGGGGCAGACACACACGTTCTTCAACATCGGCCATGACACCCGCGCGTTTACCGAGGCGCAATTGGCCGAAGACCAACAACGCTGGGACAGCCTCGTCGAACAAACCAGCGGTCTCCTTTCAAAGCTGTTGCACAGCCTGCTCCAGACCTACTGGAACGAAGACTTCGACGGTGGGCAATCACGCCTGCGGTTTTTTGCCCGGGTGATGAGTGATAAGTTTCGCGCCGACCTGTTGTTCAAACACCAGAATACGATCCTGAGCACTGAAGAAAGCCAGGCGCTGCGCGCGCTGTTTCTCTCGGACCAGACCGCCCGCACCGCCTACGCCAGCACCCTTAGCGTGGAAAAAGTGCGTATTCAAGCGCCCTATCATCAGACGGTGGAACTGGCCAGCACCTTGCTGATCAGCTATACCCACGCCTATCTCTACACCCAGTCGCGCGGTCTGCAGGTGCTCAAGGACTTGAATGACCTTAACGACACGCTGCGGGTCATGCTCAGGACCGCCGGGCATGAAGATGAGCTGCTTAACGTCGTCTCCCTGGATGAGCGCAATCTGTTTGTCGGTCTGGACCCGTTGCACGTCACGGGCCATCGCGTGGTCGGCAACGTCTTCGAGGAGATGATCGAGGACATCGCGGCCAAACAGTTCAACAACCTGGAGCATGCGCTGGGCCTCTATCGGCAAGGCGCGGGCAGCATCGACCTGGCCGCTCTGCTCGACAGTGCGCTGGACGTACGCACCCTGCTCGACAGCCGGCTGATGGAGCAGGAAACCGACGGGCGCTGGAGCGTTCACCCCATCACTACGGGCAGTGGACAGCCCAGCACGGTCATCGCGGAAAAGGCCAGGGCGCACTTGCAGCGGCTGCAGGCGGTCGATGCCGCGCTGGTGCTTGAACGCAGTCAATACAGGCCCCTTCGCGCGCTGGCAGCCCACGCCCTGGAGGCAGAGTTGGCCAGCAGGCACCTGCCGCTGAGTGGTGACGCTATTGAGATCAACACCTACGCCACCACGGCGCTGGAGCGCGAAGAGCGGCCCCCGCAGGCCTCGTTGAACATGGTTGAACACTTCATCGCGCGCCTCGCCCGGCAGGCCAGTGCCTTGACCGGCTCCAGCCGGAGCGGGTTTTACCAGCGGCGCAAAGGTGTCGCCCACCAAGTGCCCAGTTTGACCGTGGCCACGTTCAACGCGGTCATCGAGCGGGTGTTGAGCACGTTTACGCAAGGCTTGCGCGCGCTGCCTCACCTGCTGCTGGACACTCACCCTTCGCATCTCAGCCAGGCGATGTTTCAGGGCCTCAGTGGCGAAGCTGAGCTGAGGCGCTTGTCCAAGACCTTGCCGCAGGCTCATCTCGGGCTGCTGGGCAGCGTGCTCAATGCCGACAGCATGGACAGGCTGACGCGCCACGGCCTGAACGGCTTTATACCGGATGCCTATGGCTTGACCTTGAAGGTCGGCACGCAGAACGCGCTGCAGCCCCTGGCCAATTGTTTTGTGCTGTCGGAACGCGGCGGCCTGGACGTTCTTCATTCCGGTGCGGCGTTGCTCTGGACGGTGAGTCGCGGCTATGAGGCGTTTGATTCGATCAAGGCCTTGCGCGACGCAGTGGGGCAACGCCTGCAGGATGAGCGGGCGCGCCTGCCCCTTGTCGAAAACTTGCCGGCCTCCAGGCGTGTGCCTCATCAACGCCTTCAATTGGGCCCGATGCAACGCATCGACGATCATTTGCTCAACAACCGTCAACAGTCCTACAGCCAGTTCCTGTCGGGCGAGGTTGATCACCTGCTGTCGATGACAGTGGGCGTACAACGCTTTCAGGACTGCATGGACGCGCTGATTCGGCGGGCGCCGCCGTCCAACCTGGAAAGGGCTGTCACGCTTACCCGCGCCCTGGTCAACCAGCAGGCGCTGCCGGTATGGCTGGGCATGGCGCAGCCGTCAGAGCAGATCCTGCACGCCGAACTGCTGGAACAATATCGCCTCAGTGCGCCGGACGAGCGTGACTATCTGCACAGCATCACGCCACTGCGCGAACAGGTCATGAGCACGCTTTCAACCCTGCTCAATGCGCGCTTTCCCGGGCAGGTGGTCAACCCGGACAACATCCTGATTCCTGCGCGTATCGAACGCGAAGGCAACATTCAAACGCTGACGGATTTCGCCCTGCGGCACCTGCCCGCGTTGCGCGCTGAGCAGATCCGCCCGACCTCACGCACTGCCACCCCGCTGCCGTCCACGCTGGATGGTCATGCCGTGGTGCAACTGGTTCGGCAGCTGGACTTGAAAAGCCTCTACCAGCCATTGCTGACCATTCACCTGGGCGGTCAAACCGAAGACACGCGCCAGCGCCGTCACCTGTTCTGTCAGCAGTTGCCCTGGCAACTGCTGCAATACGCCCATGAACAAAAACTGGATGGGCGGCTGTCCGGCTCGGCCTGGGGCTTTATCCGCCAAGTGTTGGATATGCCCGACGCCGTGGCTCGCGCCACCGTGCGCGGTGTGACGGCAACCATTCGCCCGCTGGAACTGATGGCCACCGAGGGTGCAGCCCTGGTCAAGGCTTTGGGTTGCTACCTGATCGGCCCGCACGCCAACGCTTCCGGCCCTGTGGTGCTGTACGCGCCCTACAGCCCCCACCATGTATTGAGGGAATACGCGAACGAAGCCGCCCTGCTCACTGAGTTCAGTACGCCCGGCGCCTTGCAGGAGTGGATCGTGGGTCAGCTGGAAACAGCCCATCAGGCGACTTACCGCCATCTGCTGCTGCCGCAAGGGCGTCAGCAGAATGCGGAGATTCGCCTGGGCTCATCACCCATCCGCGGTCATCTGCTCAACCGTCTGTTTGCGGACAACAGCGAGATGCTGAACCGAATGCTGAGCTGCCAGTTCACGCCCACGGGCAAAACACAATGGGAGGCGATCATCAGCCTGCTGACCAGCGAAATCCCCAAGACCCTGCAACTGATGGCGGGCAAACTCACGTACCCGCTGGTGGTGTGGCGCAGCTACAAACTGTTCAAACTGTCGGCCGAAGACTTGCAGCAACAGCGCTGGGCGCACGCCTTGAAAACCTTTGCATTAGGCGTGGCCGAAATGGCCACTTTGCGCACAAGCCTGGACAGGGTTTTGCCCGATGTGCCAACACCCGCGGAGCAACCGACGCTGGAGCATTGGCTCAAGGCCCCTGCCCCCACCGCGACCAGCCTGGCGGAGCAAGACCTGACAGCGCCGCTGCGTACGCAACTGCAAACCTTCGAACACCATGACATGGCCCTGGCCGACCTGACAAAAAGCGCCTACAGCCACGTGTACCACGATGACCTCGGCGCTCTCAGCCTGGTGCCGGTGGCCGGCAAAGTCTACCCGGTGAAAAAAGCCGGTGAGCACTGGCGCATCAGCAACGGTGTACAGCACGGCCCTTATTTGCAGCGCAACGCGCTGGGCGAGTGGGTGCTGGACCTCGACCGGCATCACCCGCGCTTTGGTAAAACCTTGAGCCGCTACGCAGGCAGGCTTTCCACCCGTGCAGCCGAGCGGGAAGCCATCAATATCGAGGCCGTGGGGTTGCGGGAAATCGCCGCGCTGTCCAGCTGGAAGGCGCGCTGTATCGATGAAGCACTCAACGTCGCGACCTACTATGCGGTCACCTGCAAGCGCAACATCGTCAACTTTGCCGTGCAAAGAGCCCCGAACAGCCGGGTCGGACGTTTTTTAAGTGAGTTGTTCGGCGTCATCACACTGACCGCTGAACAGGTGCACAGGGTTGAACGGCGAGTCGACGAAGTGCTCGGTGAACTGGTCAACCCCACCCTGACCGCCTCCGACTCGACGCGCTTTGTCAGCGGCATCCACCGGTACAGCCCGCACGACACCTTCGCGTTCGTCTTGCCCAACGATGCCGACAAGAAGATCTACCTGCTGGACCGGTTCTTCGACCCGCGCATGGACATCTATCAAAACCGCTTGATCGCGCCGTTCGACATTTCGGCGCACGCACGCGCGACGACGTTGATTCACGAGATAACGCACCTGATCTCCGCGACCGAAGATCTGGCCTACCTGGACACCATGCGACCGTTCACAGACCTGATCAATGTACAGATCAGCGGCGCGCCGGTGATGTTGATGGACCTTGCTCACCTGCGCGACACAGCGCTGTCAACCTTGACGCCGGCGACGATGCTGTTCAAGACCTGGGATGTGTTCAGCGAGCAATGGGAGGATTTCGGTGACCGTCCCTGGACCCGAGCTTTAAAGAATAAAGTGTTGAACACCACCGGTGCGCGCACGCTCAACGATGCCAGGGCGATCTTCATGAGCGACCCGGACAAACGCATCGATACCATTCTGGCCAATGCCGACTCGGTGACTTACTTGATCTGCCAATTGGGACGAGCGCTGGATGCGGGAGCCTGAGCAGGCTCCCGGCGGAACGTCAGTCTTTCTGGTCACGCAGGATATTGCCCGAAGCGCCATCAATGCGCGCTTCATAGACGACGCCATCGGACTTGCGCCCTTTGACTTCCCAGTAGCCTTTGTCATCGGCTTCGGCGCTGTAGACTTCGACATACCCGGCCTTGGCCTTGGCGGTTTCAATGGCTTTCTCGATGGTGATCCAGCCCGCACCCGGTTTATCCGCCAGGGCTGCGCCAGCGCTGAGCAGCGCGGTGGTTGCACACAGGGCGACTAAGGTTTTCTTCAGCATTTTCGTACTCCATTGGGGGAATGACGGACTCATGTCCTCTGTTTTTCTGATGTTCCCAAACGAGAATAAGTTCCAATTGATGTGCAATCGCCATGATGGCTGTTCTCGCCATCCGCCTCGGGAGGTTAGAATGTGCGAAATCAGGATGAGTTAATGAGCGAAAAGTCCCTTTCAGAAGCCGAATATGACGCCATCACCGACGCCGCCGCGCATTGGTGCATGCGCTTGCATGCCGATGACTGCACGGCAGGCGAGCGTCAGGCTTTTGCAGATTGGCACGACGCCCATCCCCTGCACGCCTTCGAATACGCAGCCATGCTGGAAATCTGGGACGTGGCCGATCACCTGCCACGCAGCGAGCCGGCGCCAGCGGTGCTGGCGTTCAAGCCGCGCAGACGGCTGCGCGCCTACGCCGTTGCGGCCGCCGTGTGCCTGGCGGCCTTGCCGCTGGCCGCCCTCACGGGCTGGGAAGCGGGCTGGTTGCCCAGCTCGTATGAACACTTCGAAGCCACCCAGGGCTTGCGCAAGGTCACCCTCGGCGATGGCAGCCAGGTGGAGCTGAACCTGGGCACCGAGCTGGTCTACAGCCATTACAAGGACGAACGCCGGGCCACCTTGAAAAAGGGCGAGGCGTTTTTCAAGGTCGCTCACGACAGCCATCATCCCTTCATCGTGCGCGCTGGCGACGGCCAGGTGCGGGTCACGGGCACGCAATTCAACGTCTGGAAATACGAAGACCTGGTGCGGGTAACGCTGCTTGAAGGCTCGGTACAGATCGCCAGCGACGCCGTGCATGGCAGCGTGCCGCTGACTCCGGGCATGCAGGCGAGCTACCACACAGGCGATGCCACGCCGCAAATCGCCGCGATCAGCGCCAATGACTCCGCGCTTGCCTGGCGCCAGGGCAAACTGGTGCTCGACAACCTGGCGCTGGCCGATGCATTGCCGCTGATCAACCGCTACCTGAATAAGCCCGTGATGCTGGCAGACACCACCACCGGGACCATTCGCATCGGCGGCATTTACAACATCAACGAGGTCAACAACCTCGTCCCCTCCCTGCCCAGGGTTTTGCCGGTCTACCTGACCCAGAACCAGGACGGCAACCCCGTGCTCAATTCGATTCCCCGTAAAGCCCCCAAAGGCTGATGCGCTTTGCACGAACGGGCTCGCTTGCGCCCTGAGTGTCCATTTTTGAAACACTTCCCTGCCCTGAACCGCCCGTGCTGCGCGGATTCACCGTTCGGTCACACCGACTGTTACAGCCATGAGACAACCTTCAGGCGGGGCCGTACATGCCCGGCCACAGGGCCACTGTCTCAACGCTGATACAGCACGGCCATCACTTCGCCCGGCTTTAACCCCAACCCTCTGAATTTGAAAAACAAATAAAAAGCGGCACGCGTTCTGCTCTCTCCCTTACAGCGCTGTTTAGGGTCAGCGCGAAGAATAAGGAACACTGCCGTGGACACACACAATCCAGGCTCACTGAGCCTCCTGCTGATCAGCTGCGTTCTGAGTGCCGGCGCAAGCCTTCCAGTGCTCGCGGCAGGTGATGGCGTGATCGTGATTGAGCGCCAGGTTCAACCGTATGTGATCGGTCGCTCACGCGGCGTCGACCCCTACCCCAACACCGTCAATGCCAACCCGTCAGCACAAGTCCTGCGCGCCTCCACCAATGAACTCAGCGACAACGACATTGGGCGCATCAGCAGCGGCTCAAGCATTACTCGCAGCATCATGCCCAATGGCGACATCACTGGCTTGAACACGATCGGCAGCGGTCCAGGCCTGGGCGCCAGCAGCGCGGCCGGCCACAGTGGCGGCGGCATTTCGGGCACGGTCAACGGCGCGATATCCAGCGGCCTCGCACCGCTGAACAACATCGGCGGCATGGTCGGGGGGGCGATGAAATGAATCGCACCTGGATGCTACTGGCAGCGCTCGGTTGCACAGCGGCGATGGCCGACAGCAACAACAACGCCAGCATTGATAACTCGGGCACGCAGTACAACGGCGTGGTCTCGATCAACCAGGCCGCAGGCGATCAGCAACAGTTGAGCAACAACGTCGCGATCGCTGTAGGCCATAACGCCCAGGCAACGGTGACCGTCACGCAAAAAATCAGCGGCGCCGCGGCCGACCGCGCGCTGAACGCCAGGACGACGATCCAGGGCAACGCTTTCAGCAATGGCAACGGCGCACTGAGTGTCAATCAGTCGGCCGGGGCCCAGAACCAGATGATCAATGCCGTGCGAATCAGCGTCAGCGCTGGCCCGCAGAGCATCGACGACAGCGTCATGTCGCAACAGAACGTTGCGCTTGCAACCGACTCAGGATTGACCTCTACCACTGGCAGCCGCCAGGTCGTGACCAGCGACCAGGCCTTCACCGGCAGCCGTGGAGTGGTACAGGTCAACCAGAGCGCCGGGGTGGGGAACCGAGTGGCTAACACCCTGAACTTACGACTCAACTGATGGAGCTGAGTCGGTAGCTGGAACGTACCAACACTTAACCAACTAATAGAAGCAAGGAGATACACCATGAAAACTACAATGGCCCTCAAACCACTGGCTTTCGCTCTCGCTGCGCTCATGGCTGTTGCTGCTCAAGCGGGTCAACCCAACCATCATCCACAGCCTGCGCCAACGACCGCAGCGGCGACCACCCAAGACGGTCAAAGCAACCACGGCAACGTGGTGCTCAATGACAAAACCAAGAACAACGCTTCGGCGAATGACTCGTACAACAACATCAGCGGCGTGGCCAACGGCAACGTGCTGAGCGGCGACAACAACCAAGGCAAAAACGATGTCGCCATCGTATCCGGCGACGCCGACTTCGTATTCGCCAGCACCGGCACCGCACAGTCGAACACCGGCAACCTGGTGGTCAACAGCGGCACCAAAAACAACGCGTCCCTCAACGACAGCGGTAACCACGCTTCGGGCGTGATTCAATTGAACGCCGCATCGGGCGCCTCCAACCAGGGCAGCAGCAGTGTGGCAATCGCCTCGGGTAATGGCGACAGCGGCGCCGCAACCGTCGCCGGCGTGCAGGACGTGTCGGGTAACCTGACGCAGAACCTGAGCAGCGGCCACGGCTGGAGCAGCAAACCGGTGGTCAACAACGCCAGCGTGAACAACTCGATGAACTTCAGCTCCGGGGTGTCGAACTCCAACGTTCTGTCGGGCAGCAACAACCAAGGTCAGAACAACGTCGCAATCACTCGCTTCTGATGCAGACAGGGCCTTGGCAACAAGGCCCTTTTTATTTCCAGTGTCCAACAGGTCCTACGATCATGCGCTTCGGAGCCCTCCTTCTGCTGCTGGCACTCACCGGCCCGACCTGGGCGGCGCAAATGGCAGTGGTCATGCCCAACGGCGCGGTGGTCTACAAGAAGGTCGAGAGCATCCGCGAGCGCAAGTTCGCCAACCTGGTGGAACAGAAAACCGATTTCAGCTGCGGCGCGGCCGCACTGGCGACCATCCTGCGCCAAGCCTATTGGATGGACGTGGATGAAGACCACGTCATCAAGGGCATGCTGGTCAACGCCGACCAGAACCTCGTACGCACCCAGGGCTTCTCGATGCTGGACATGAAGCGCTACCTGGAAAGCATCCACATGCGCGCCAAGGGCTACCGGATCACCCCGCAAGTACTGATCACCGTAAAAGTGCCGGTGGTGGTGTTGCTGGATATTCGTGGCTACAAGCACTTCGTGGTGTTGCAGCGGGCCGACAAGGACTGGGTGTATATCGGCGACCCCGTGCTGGGTAACAAGCGTTATGCCAAAGACGATTTCGTCAAAGGCTGGAACGGCATTGTGTTCGCGGTTATCGGCGAGGGCTACGACAAGGCCAACGCCCTGCTCACGCCGCCCAACCCACTGACCGCCAAGAGCCAGCTGAACGAGTTCAGCCCCGTACGTGACAGTGAATTGATGGACTTCGGTTTTATCCAGAGCGACTTCTTCTAGAAGCGCAATAAGGAGCAGGACGCTCCAGGAGCACACGATGAACACTCGACGCTGGCTGACGGTCATGTGCCTGGCAGCCTCAGTACCTGCTTATGCTTCCTCGGCGTTCAAGCCGATCGAACTCAAGGACTCGGAAATGGCCGAGCTGCGTGGCCGTTATGTCATGCCGGGGCGGATTATCAGCTTCGGGATCGTCATGAGCAGCACCTGGACCAATGCCGCCGGTGCAACCGTCACTGGCACGGCCAATATGCAGGTCAGCTCAGCCACCGTGACCCCTCAGTTTTATGTGCAGGTGACCGGCAATGATGGCACCGGCATCGCCAAGCAACCCCAAGGCACCGGCACGGTCATCGGCGGCGCAGGCCTGGGCACGGGCCAGGGCGTGACGCAAAGCGTGCGCGCAGCGGGCGACGGCAACACCGCCAGCAACGGCGTGGACATCAACGTCACCCGAAACGGCCTGGCGCCTGCCAACTACGTGCAATCAGGGCAAGCGCTGATGGCTGGCCAGCCGATCACCGGCGGCACCGCTGCTGGCCAGGTGACGGTCACGGCCCATAACGGCGGGCTGCAAATGGCGCTACAGGCCAGTAACAACCAGGGCAATGTGGTGCAGCAAATTGGTGGCGGCAACGTCCTGCAGGGCACGGTCATTCAAGGCAACAGCAACTTTGTGAACAACATGACCCAACTGAATGTGGTGCTGGGCAACAACGGTCTGAACAACCTCACGCAGAACCTCAATCTTGATCAACTCAAAGGCCTACGCCCCTCCGGTTATTGAACTACGCTGAGCCACGACACTTACGCATTAGAAAGGGACGGCTTATTTCATGCATCGATCGCTATCGTTACGTGCCGTGGTTTGCTTGAGTACGCTCTTGCCCGCATCAATGCTATACGCCGCACCCGATGCCGACATTGAGGGCTTGAAACAGGAACTGCTGGAACTCAAACAACGCTATGAAGTGCAGCAAAAAGCACTGGCCGTACTGGAACAACGCGTACGACAAGTAGAAGACCAACCCGCAACTCCCACCCCCAAACGCTTGGCCAAATCCCCCGCCGACTTCCAGAAAGGCGGCACCACCGTGGCCGGTCATACGCCTGGCACAGGTGCGGCGGCGGCCTCGGGTGGCGCCGGCGGCGGCAGTTCCTACGGGCAAAGCCTCAAGGACGACTCGGCCCCGGCACAAAGCGTGAGCAACCTGTACAACGAAGCCAGCGGTTTCTTCGGTAATGGCAAGTTCAGCTTCGAAACCGGCCTTACCTATGCCCGCTACGATGCCCGCCAGCTTTCCCTCAACGGCTTTTTGGCCCTGGACTCAATCTTCCTCGGCAACATTAACCTGGACCGAATCAAATCCGACAGTTGGACCCTGGACCTGACCGGGCGCTACAACCTGGATAACCGCTGGCAGTTCGACTTGAACGTGCCGGTGGTGTACCGCGAGTCGACCTATCAGTCGGGCGGCGCCAACGGCGACTCCAACGCCACGTCCGAAGCGTCGGTGACCCGAGACCCAACCATCGGCGATGTCAACTTCGGCATTGCTTACAAGTTTCTGGATGAAAGCGCCAACCTGCCGGATGCCGTGGTGTCAGTGCGCGTCAAAGCACCGACCGGCCAGGAGCCCTACGGCATCAAGCTGATCGAGCAAGTCAATAACAATAACCTGGCGGTGCCGGAAAGCCTGCCGACGGGTAACGGTGTGTGGTCGGTGACGCCAGGCATCTCCCTGGTGAAGACCTTCGATCCGGCGGTGCTGTTCGGCTCGCTGTCGTATACGCATAACTTCGAGGAGTCATTCGGCGATATCAGCCCTAACGTCAACCAGAAAGTCCCCGGCAAAATCAGCCTGGGCGACAGCTTCCAACTTGGCCTGGGGGTCGCCTTTGCCCTTAACGAAAAAATGAGCATGTCGTTTTCCGTGTCGGACCTGGTGCAGCGCAAAAGCAAGATCAAGCAAAACGGCCAGGACTGGCAGTCAGTGGTGTCCAGCGATGCCAACGCCGGTTACTTCAACGTGGGCATGACCATTGCCGCGTCGGAAAACCTGACCATCGTGCCGAACCTGTCGATCGGCATGACGGACGATGCGCCGGACTTTACGTTCAGCCTGAAATTCCCGTACTACTTTTAAGCCGCGCAAGGAAAAGCCCCGCAACGATGAGGGTCGTTGCGGGGCTTTCGTTTTACCCGCCCTAGCGGATCTGGTGTTTGTGCAGCAATCGGTAGAACGTCGGCCGGGAAACCCCCAGCACACGGGCTGCGACACTCAGGTTGTCGCTGTGACGATTGAGCACATCGCACAGCGCCTGGCGTTCGGCGCGGTGCTTGTAATCTTCCAGTGTAGCCATCGGTGGCGCAATTGCCTGCTCGCCCAGCAAACCCAGGTCCGCCGCTTCGATCTGCCGCCCTTCGGCCAGCACCAGGCCGCGGCGGACGCGATTGGCCAACTCGCGCACGTTGCCCGGCCAAGGGTGCTGCCCCATGGCTACCAGCGCATCCTCGCTGAAGCTGCGCGGGCGGCGCCCGGTTTCCTGACTGTAGAAGCGTGAAAAGTGGTTGGCCAGCATCGCTACATCGCCGTGGCGCTCACGCAAGGGCGCGGTGACCACCTGCAGCACATTCAGGCGGTAATACAGGTCTTCACGAAAGGTGCCCTTCTCAACCGCGGTTTCCAGGTCGACGTGGGTTGCCGCCAATACCCGCACATCCACAGGGATGGGTTGGCTGCCGCCGACACGTTCGATTTGCTTCTCTTGCAAAAAGCGCAAGAGGTTGGCTTGCAGCTCCATCGGCAAATCACCGATTTCATCCAGAAACAGCGTGCCTCCGTGAGCCGCCTCGATGCGTCCGACCTTGCGCTGGTGTGCGCCGGTAAACGCACCTTTTTCATGGCCGAACAGTTCGGACTGAATCAGGTGTTCGGGAATTGCACCGCAGTTGATGGCCACAAATGGCTTGGCGTGGCGCTGGGACTTGCGGTGCAGGGTCTTGGCCACCAGCTCTTTACCGGTGCCGCTGTCACCGCGAATCAACACGGGCGATTCCGTCGGTGCCAACTTGGCCAAAAGCTTGCGCAGTTCACGAATCGGCCGGCTGTCACCCAGCAATTCGTGTTCGGGCTCATCGATCAGCGTATGGCCTTTGCCACGCAAACGGGCCATGCCGAACGCACGCCCCAGCGTGACCTGCACGCGCGCCACGTCAAACGGCAAGGTGTGGAAGTCGAAAAACCACTCGCAGACGAAATCTCCGACATTTTGCAGGCGCAAAACGTCCTGGCTGAGCACCGCGATCCACTCGGTGCCACTGCGGCTGATCAACTCCTTGACCGCTTCCGGGCGCTCAAGGTGATAGGGCTGCAAGCGCAGCAGGCCAACATCGCAGGACCGATCGCCGACGGTGCCAAGGGCACAGCTGTCGACTTCCCATCCGGCGGTACGCAAACCGGGCAGCAGTCCGTGACAGTCATCACACGGATCGACCACAAGCAGACGACGCTGGACAGGTGTAACAACCATGACTATTCCTTGGCGCCAATATTATTAAAGTTATTTAGAAACAAAGGTTTGTGAGGTCTGGCGCTAACACTAGCAAGGTATTGACGCGGGCCTTGTACCATTTCGCTATAAGTGTTGGCACAAAGCCAGCGCTGAAAGTTTGCGGGTAAAAGAGTGCCGTGCACCGCAACGGTTATTCAGCTTTCAAAACAGCCGCTTACATGACGTTGATCACGGAAAGTTGAAATTTCTTGCTCTAGCATGTGACCCGTACCCCGCCATCGAGCATCAGTACAAGTAACTCGCCGTCTGGCTCGCCCAACCGACGGCACTCACTTGAATGGGCATTAGAGAGAAGACCCACATGAACGCCCCGCTCCGCATCAACGAAGCTCTTTTGATCGCAGACCGTGCTTTCCAACCCTTCCAGTGCGTGGCCTGGCACGATGGCAATGGCGCCCTCAGCCTGAGCGTCATCGACCGCACCAACACGCGTATTGGCAGCAAACAGCTGTCCTCGAGTGCCTATACCGACCCGGCTCAGTTGGAAGATCTGTTGTTGCAGGCCCGCGCCGAACTCGACAAAGATGGCTATAAGTTGCAGTCCTGGGCAATGCCCAAGTAAGACAACACAGCAACTTCCGATCATTGCCCTGGTGTAAAAACAATGATCGGAAGTTCAGTGCATACGCATTGCGCGTGACGGCGCTTACTGCGCCCCCAGAATAAACCGTTCTAACGCTTGTGCAGCACCATCCTCGACATTGCTGCCGGTGACGACGCTGGCCTGACGTTTGACGGCCTCTTCTGCCTGGCCCATGGCAATCGACAAACCGGCCACGTGAAACATCGCCGGGTCGTTGCCGCCGTCGCCAATGGCGGCCGTCTGCTCCAGCGGTACACCCAGGTGCGCAGCCAGGGCTTTCAGGGCATCACCCTTGTTGGCCTGCATCGCCGTCACGTCCAGGTAAATCGGTTGCGAACGCGACACATGGGCCAGCCCCTGAACCTTGGGCTGCAACTGCGCTTCAAGCTCGACCAGCAACTCAGCGTTGCGACTGGCCGCGACAATTTTGTCGACCCGATCCAGGTACGGCTCAAAACTCTCCACGACCAGTGGCCCGTACCCCAGGCCAGCAGCTTCAACCGCCACCATGGGCCCAGGCGGGTCACGCCGCAGCCATTCGCCGTCGGCAAACAGCCAGACTTCCACGCCCGGATGCCCGGAGAACAGCGCCAATGTGACCAGCGCCGCCTCCGCCGGCAGGTGATGGGCCAGCAGCACGCTGCCGTCGGGATTGATCAACGTGCCGCCGTTAAAGCCTGCCACCGGCACATCGATGCCGAACGTTTCGATCATCTGCATCATGGCCTTGGGCGGCCGCCCGCTGGCCAGGCTGAAGAACACGCCGGCGTCGCGCATGGCGCGCACCGTATCAATGGTGCGCTGACTGGGCGTGTGGTCGGGACGCAGCAGCGTCCCGTCCATATCGCTCAGGACAAATCGGATGGGATGGATCGCGGCATCATTCATCCCAGGCTATGCCAGGTACGGCCATCGCGGGCCAGCAAGGCATCGGCCGCTGCCGGGCCATCTTCACCGGCCTTATAGGCCTGAATGCCACCGTCCTCTTTCCAGGCGTCAAGGAACGGCTGCACCGCACGCCAGCCGTTTTCGATGTTGTCAGCGCGCTGGAACAGGGTCTGGTCACCGGTCATGCAGTCGTAGATCAGGGTTTCGTAACCCGTCGACGGTTGCATCTCGAAAAAGTCCTTGTAGTCAAAACCCAATTCGATATTGGCCATCTCAAGGGTGGGCCCAGGCTTTTTGGCCAGCAGGTCGAACCACATGCCTTCATTGGGCTGGATCTGGATTTTAAGGTAGGTGGGCTTGAGCTCATCCACTTCGGTATCGCGGAACTGCGCGTAAGGCGCGTGCTTGAAGCAGATCACGATTTCGGTATCGCGAATGCTCATGCGCTTGCCGGTGCGCAAGTAAAACGGCACGCCGACCCAGCGCCAGTTGTCGATCATCACCTTGAGGGCGACGAACGTCTCGGTGCTGCTGTCGGGCGCGACGTTGGCTTCTTCGCGGTAGCCGGGAAGCGCCTTGCCGGCGATCTCGCCTGCGGTGTACTGGCCGCGTACCGAGTTGGCCCGCGCATCTTCCAACGACCACGGCCGGATGGCGCCGACGACCTTGGCCTTTTCACCACGCACCGCATCGGCACCAAACGCTGCCGGCGGCTCCATGGCTACCATTGCGAGCAACTGGAACAGGTGATTGGGCACCATGTCGCGCAGGGTGCCGGTTTTTTCAAAGAAGTTTCCGCGGGTTTCCACGCCGACGGTCTCGGCCGCGGTGATTTGCACGTGGTCGATGTAATGATTGTTCCAGAACGCTTCAAAGAGCACGTTGGAGAAACGGCTGATCAGAATGTTCTGCACCGTTTCCTTACCCAGGTAATGGTCGATGCGGTAGATCTGCTTCTCGCTCATCACCTTGAGCAGGCATGCGTTCAGCGCTTCGGCGGTGGCGAGGTCGGAACCAAACGGTTTCTCGATCACCACACGACGGAAGCCATCGTCGGTTTCGTTGAGCAAGCCGGCGCTGCCCAGGCGCTGCACTACTTCACTGAAGAAGCGCGGCGCAGTCGCCAGGTAGAACACCGCATTACCGGTGCCGCTGTCGGCGATCTTCTTGCCGATGTCGGCGTAGGTGCTGTCGTCGAGGAAATCGCCCTCGACGTAACTGATGCCCTTGGCCAACTGCGCCCACAACTCTGGGTCGAGGGCGTTTTCGCCATTGCCCTTGACCTTGCTTGCGGCCTCGGTGCGGATGAAGTCCTCGAGTTTCTTGGCGAAGTCGGCATCGCTGATGGCGTTGTGATCAACGCCCACAATGCGCAGGCCTTCGCCCAGCAGCCCGTCACGACTCAGGTTGTACAGCGCCGGCATGAGCAGGCGCTTGACCAGGTCGCCATGGGCGCCAAACAGAAACAGCGTGGTGGGCGGAGCGGGTTCGGCCTTGGGTTTCTTGCCGTTAGCGGTCATTTTTTGGAAGTCTCCACATGGCCGCCAAAGCCGAAGCGCATGGCAGACAGCATTTTGTCACCGTAGGTGCTCTGCTGACGGGAACGGAAGCGAGCGAACAACGAGGTGGACAGCACCGGTACCGGCACCGCTTGCTCCATGGCCGCTTCGATGGTCCAACGGCCTTCGCCACTGTCGGCCACGGAACCTGAGTAGCCGTCAAGCTTGGGATCGGTGGCCAGCGCGTCGGCGGTCAGGTCCAGCAACCAGGACGAGACCACGCTGCCACGGCGCCAGACTTCGGCGATGTCAGCAACGTTGAGATCAAAGCGCTGATCTTCCGGTAGGTTTTCCGAGTTTTTAGTCTTGAGGATGTCGAAGCCTTCGGCAAAGGCCTGCATCATCCCGTACTCGATGCCGTTGTGAATCATCTTCACAAAGTGCCCGGAGCCCGCTGGACCCGCATGGATATAGCCATGCTCGGCGCGGCTGTCAGCCGAGGCAGAACGGTCCTTGGTGCGAGGGATATTACCCAGGCCCGGGGCCAGGCTGGCGAAGATCGGGTCGAGGCGCTGCACGGTCTCGGCGTCGCCACCGATCATCATGCAATAGCCACGCTCCAGGCCCCAGACGCCGCCGGAGGTGCCGACGTCGACGTAGTGCAGGCCTTTTTCCGACAGGGCTTTAGCACGACGTACGTCGTCTTTATAGTTGGTGTTGCCGCCGTCGATGATCACGTCACCGTCTTCAAGCAGCTCACTGAGTTCATTGATGGTGTTTTCGGTCGGGTCGCCTGCAGGCAGCATGACCCAGATGGCGCGAGGCTTTTGCAGCCCTGCGACCAAGGCCTTCAAGTCGGCAACGCCTGTGGCGCCCTCCTCGCTCAAGCCTTTGACGAAGGCTTCGTTACGGTCGTATACAACGGTGGTATGCCCATTGAGCATCAGGCGCCGCGCAATGTTACCGCCCATGCGGCCTAGTCCGATAATCCCCAGTTGCATGTGCTGATGCTCCTAACTGCCAAATAAATGTGTGACATAGTTTATAGCGCAATGAGGCTAATGAGGGTTAGTCCAGAGCGGATCCTTGTAGTTTCATGACAAAAAAATGGCCATCGTTTCAGCATCACGGCCGTAAAAGTCACAATGACCATCAAAAATAAAAAAGTTCCATTGATTCAAAAAAGAATTCAGAATCGCTGCGACTGTTGCCGAGGACCTCGATTAAGCGTTCCGGCACCGCGATCTACCGGCTATTTGCGAGGTAAGCAATGAGCACAGCACAGACGATCCGCCCGCCACAGACCCTCTATGTCACCGTCCGTCGCGACGAACTGCGCCAGTTGAAAGACGAGCGCGATCAGCTGCAGCAGGAAGTCCTGCGCCTGCGCTCACACCTTCAAGCGCAAATCAACCAAACGTCCGGGCCCCAGCCCGCACTTTGCTGAACGTGGGCTGAACGAACCGTTCAGGAATAACTCACGAAGTTTTCACATCCTCCTCCCGATACTCCCGCCGAATAGGGCCACCCACATGCGGTAGCCCTCTGCTGCGCGTATTCCTGCGCGGCAACTGGCAATTATCGGGTTGGAGCGCTGGATGGCGATGTTCAAACGCAGCACGAAGTCTGCGAAAGGCTTTGATTGGGCCGGCCTCGGCTGGTTGTTTCTGTTTTTCTGGTATTTCTCGGGCATTACCCAACTGCTGATCCAGCTGACCGGCACTTCCGGCTTCAGCGGATTTCGCCAAGCCTTTTTCCTGAGTGCGTTCTGGCTCGCGCCGATGCTGCTGTTCCCGCACCGTACGCGCCTGCTCGCCGCCTTGATCGGCGTTGTGCTGTGGGCCTGCTCCATGGCCAGCCTGGGTTATTTCTTCATTTACCAGCAGGAATTTTCCCAAAGCGTCATCTTCATCATGTTCGAGTCGAACATCTCTGAAGCTGGCGAATACGCCACTCAATACTTTGCCTGGTGGATCGTGCTGGCGTTCATTGCCCACACCGCCCTGGCGATTTTCCTGTGGACTCGCCTGCGTCCGGTTTACCTGCCGCGTGGTCAGTCGATCCTGGCGGCCACGGCGATTGTCCTGGCGGTGGTCGGTTATCCGTTGGTGAAACAGATTGCAGCCAACCCCACCATGGAACTGGCCATCGATGGCTTCGAGTCGCGGGTAGAGCCTGCCGTGCCTTGGCAGATGATCGTCGCCTATCGCCGCTACACCGAACAGTTGAACAGCATGCAAGGCATGCTCACGAGCGCCAGTCAGATCCCGCCCCTGAAGAACCTCAAGGACAGCATGGCCGGCCAGCCGTCGACCCTGGTACTGGTAATCGGTGAGTCCACCAACCGCCAGCGCATGAGCCTCTACGGCTACCCGCGCAATACCACACCGGAACTGGACAAGCTGCGCGACCAACTGGCGGTGTTCGATAACGTCATCACCCCGCGCCCCTACACGATTGAAGCGCTGCAGCAGGTGCTGACCTTCGCCGACGAAGAAAACCCTGACCTGTACCTCAAGACACCGTCGATTGTCAGCGTGATGAAACAGGCTGGCTACAAAACCTACTGGATCACCAACCAGCAGACGATGACCAAGCGCAACACCATGCTCACGACCTTTTCCGAACAGGCCGACGAGCAGGTGTACCTCAATAACAACCGCAACCAGAACGCCCGTCAGTACGACGGCGACGTGCTGGCGCCGTTCGCCAAGGCCCTGGCCGACCCCACCGAGCGCAAGTTCATCGTGGTGCACTTGCTGGGCACCCACATGAGCTACCAGTACCGTTATCCGCCGACCTTTGACAAATTCACCGATCGTCAGGGCGTACCGCCAGGCATCAGCGACCAGCAGCTGCCGACCTACAACAGCTACGACAACGCGGTGCTTTACAACGACTTCGTGGTATCAAGCCTGATCAAGGACTACGCCAAGACCGACCCCAACGGGTTCCTGCTGTACCTGTCGGACCACGGCGAAGATGTCTTCGACTCCGCCGGCCATGGCACGCTGGGGCGCAACGAAGGCAAGCCGACGGCACCGATGTACACCATTCCGTTCATGGCGTACGCCTCGCCCAAGTGGCGCGAAACCCACGACTGGAGTTTCGCCAGTGACCGGCAACGCCCTTACAGCAGCTCGCAACTGATTCACACCTGGGCGGACATGGCCGGGCTGAGCTTTGATGAATGGGACCGCAGCAAAAGCCTGGTCAATGACAGCTTCAAGGCGCGCCCACGGATGATTGGCGACCCGTATATAGGCCAGAAAAAAGGCCTTATTGATTTCAGCTTGATCAAGCCGAAGAAGGTCGATGCCGCCGAAGTGGTGGTCAAATAATCACCGGCGCTGCAACACAAAGATAACAATCATTCTCGTTTAAGCCTAAAGTTCCCCCGCTCCTTTCGTCTTTGAGCCATGCCTTCCCTTCCGGGGTGGCATCAAAGACGACAAGGAGTCCGCTGCGATGTTCGCACCTTTTACCCGTTCCATGACCCTCACCTTTGGCCTGTTCGGCGCCGTTGCCAGCCCGGACCTGATGGCTGAAACAGACCCCGAACACCCGCCGATCAGAGCCTATGAACTGGGTGCGACCAGCATCACCGCCGAAGGCCTGGGCACCACCACCGAGCACACCGGGGCTTACACGACCGGATCGATGAGCACCGCCACCAAGCTGAACCTGTCCATCAAGGAAACCCCGCAATCCATTTCGGTGATCAGCCGCCAGCAGATGGATGACTTCAATCTCAATACCCTCACCGATGCCTTACGCCAGACCACCGGCGTTACGGTGCAGCACCTGGATTCGGACCGGGCGAGTTACTCTTCCCGCGGCTACTCGATCAGTAACTTCCAGATCGACGGCATGCTCAATACCTTTGGCCGCATGAAGTCCGACGCCGACACCATCATCTACGACCGCATCGAGGTTGTGCGCGGCGCCACCGGCCTGACGACCGGGGCGGGCGACCCTTCTGCCACCGTCAACATGATCCGCAAGCGCCCCACCACAGAGTGGCAAGCCAAGACCGGCGTCAGCGGTGCCAGCCATGACAATTACTACAGCTACATCGATGTAGGCGGCCCACTGGCGTTTGACGGACGCCTGCGTGGCCGCACAGTGCTGGCGTACCGTGACAGCCAATCCTTTCGCGACAGCTATGCGATGCAGCGGGAAGTGGGCTACGGCATCCTCGAAGCCGATCTGACGGACAACACCGTTGTTGCCGTGGGCGTGGACTACCAGAACAAGCATGTGCAAGGCAGCTCCTGGGGCACCCTGCCCTATTGGAACAGCGATGGCAGCAAGGCTCAGCTGTCCCGCTCCGCCAACCTGGCCACCGACTGGAGCTCCTGGCCACTCAAAGACACAACCACCTTTGCCTCCATCGATCACAGACTGTCCGCAGACTGGCGCCTTAAAGCTGCCTACACCCATCGCCAAAGCGACACGGACGGCAAGGTGTATTACGGCGGCGCCGGCTTTCCCAATCCGGATGGCAGCGGCATGACGGCCTGGACCAACCAGATGGTCGGCACATCGAAAATGGACGTGGTGGATTTGAATATCGCCGGTTCTTATTCGCTGCTGGGGCGCGAGCATGAATTGATGGTCGGGTATGGCGAATCCGAACAGCGCGATACGGCGCCCTTTCAGCGCATCAATATTCCCGAGGGCTACACGGACATCGAAGATTGGCGACACATGAGTGGCATCGCCAAGTTCCCGGACCGCACCACTGGCCTCAAGGGCGAACACAGCAGCCGAAAACAGAAGGCGGGCTACCTCGCCACACGCCTGAGCCTGACCGACCGGCTGCATGCCGTATTGGGCAGCCGCTATGGCAGTTGGGAAATCGAAAGCGTCTCACCTGAATACAACACCGATAACCAACTGACCCAATCCACTAAAACGCGCCAGACCCACAATGACATGTGGACGCCTTACGCTGGCCTGCTTTACGACCTCACACCCGAATACACCGTGTACGCCAGCTACACCGATATTTTCAACCCGCAAACCGCGCGTGATTCCAGCAAGAAGTACTTGGAACCGGTGGTGGGCAGCAACTACGAAATAGGCCTCAAAGGCAGCCTGTTGAACGAACGCCTGAATCTGGCGACGGCGTATTTCTGGAGCACTCAGGATAACGTGGCCGAACTGGACAACAACGCCGCGCCGGACCCGGTCAGCCGCGAGCAGTTCTACACCGCCAGCGGCCAAGGCAACAAGGTGCAGGGCTTTGAAGTCGAGGTCTCGGGTGAGGTCATGCCGGACTGGAATCTGTCGGCGGGCTATACCTATACCCACTCGGCGAACGGTGACAAGCAGCGCAACAACACCAACCTGCCGCTCAACCTGCTGAAAATCTCGACGGCCTATCGCCTGCCGGGTGAGTGGCGCGGGTTAACGGTGGGCGGTGCGGTTAATTGGCAGAGCGATTTTTACGCTTTCGCTAACCGACCGACAGGCGGCCGCAACGAGGAAGGCGACCTGAACACCCAGAGCACCAGAATCACCCAACAGGCCTACACGGCGGTCAACCTGATGTCGCGCTACCAATTCGACGAACATGTTTCAGCGTCGCTTAACATCAACAATCTATTTGATAAAAAGTATTACGAGCGTGTCGGCTTTTATAATGGCGTGTACTGGGGCGACCCGCGTTCCCTCACACTTGCGCTGGACTGGAGGCTTTAAATCGCGGTCCCGAAGTTAACAAAATCGTTAACTTTGGGGCGCCAACCCGTTAATTCCCACTTAATAAGATCGCCCCACAATCGCCCCATGAATCTGATCACGGACGAGGCGGATACCGATCACACTTAATGGGGACACCTCACATGAAATTTTCGACCTTGATGCTTGCCAGCCTGATGACCCTGACTTCCGTAGCCGCCTTTGCAGAAGGCGGTTCAGAGCGCTCGAAGGAGTTCTATAACAACTTCACCTTCATGCAACAGAAGACTCATGGCACCACTGACCAAACAGCGATTGCCGATGGCAAGAATGTAAAGACCCGCACGGCTGAACAATCCAGTGAAGAACCGCAACCCAACAGCTGATTTAATACTTAGTTAATCCGCATTACCCTGTGCCATCCCGCTCCGTTGGTAAAGGTCAACTTGGCGCCATTCGATGGCGCCTTTTTTTGCACTTTTATTTATCAAAGCGCTTTGTTCCAGGACAACATGCGCCCCTATGCCGGAACAACACGCGCCCTGCGCAAAAAAACTCCTAGGTGCCGAAGCGCTGCAGTTGCATCTCCTGCAAGCGGCTGAGCGTGCGGCGGAACGGAAACTCCAGATAGCCTTCGGTGTAGAGGCTTTCAAGCGGCACCTGGGCCTCGATGTATAAAGGCACCTTGCGGTCATAGCACTCGTCCACCAGCGCGATAAAACGTCTCACGCTGTCATCGTGCACCGACAGCTGAGGCAGCTCGCGGTCACCGGCCACCACGCGTTGGGCCGCGTCTTCGGTGCCGCGGGCAATCCTTGGCGGGCGTTGTTGCGCGCTCAAGCAGGGGACGTCTCCCAACAGGATGGCCGTGAACCGATCGCACAGCAGCATGAAGTCCATGGCGGCCAACGGTTGCTCGCACAGCTGCGCGTAACGACACCAGAGCACCGTGTCGCACCATTGCACCGCCACAATCGAGCGCAAGCCGACACTGACTGGCCCGCTGCGCACCGCCTGCCCTGCGCTCAATTGCTTGAACAACGTAGCGAGCGCATCTGGCTGGCTCACCCAGTAGCGCTGCAGCCCCACGCCGGGATGCAAACGATGATCTTCGCTACCGTCTACCGCCACCACCTGCATATGCTGTTTGATCGCCTCGATGCCTGGCACAAAGCGCTCGCGGTTGAAGCCGTCGGCGTAGAGCTGATCTGGCGGTTGATTGGACGTGCTGACCATCACTACGCCCTGATCAAACATGACCTGGAACAAACGGCCGAGAATGATCGCATCGCCAATGTCATTGACGAACAATTCGTCGAAACACAGCACGCGGACTTCCTGGCTCAGCTCGCGGGCCAATGCCTGCAGCGGGTCCTGGATACCCGTGAGTTGAAACAGACGCTGATGCACCCACCCCATGAAATGATGAAAATGCTGACGGCGTGCTGGCACCCGCAGGCTTTGATAGAACTGGTCCATCAACCAGGTCTTGCCCCGTCCCACCGGCCCCCACAGGTAAACACCGGTCACGGGCGAACGGCCCTGATGCAGGGCTTCGTGACAGAGTTGCAGGGCTTCAACCGCACGGCGCTGGGCCTCGTCTGGCACGAAACCTTGCTGGGTGGTGGCGTGTTGATAAGCGGCGAGTGGCGAGTCGAACGTCATGCGCGCCAGTATGACTTACACAGAGATATCCAGCCGCGAAATCTTGCCCTGCTCGTTCAGTCGAAAGGTATAGCGCAGCGCCAGCGGGCTGCCGGGGAAATTACCGGAAACCACATTGCTGACCAACACTTTGCCGGTGCGATGCTGCACGTTCAGCACTTCAACCCGGGGCTGATAACGACGCCCGGTGTCCTCCATCCAGCGCACAATCGCGGCGGTGCCGACTTGATGCTCACCCTCATCAAACACATTGGCATCGGCGGCAAAACACTGGTCAATGGTTGAAGTGTTGCGAGTATTGGTCGCGGCGATGTAGCCCACAATCGCGGGTGCCAATTCAGGAAGGGACATGGCGCAGCTCCTTTTTAAGGATGTATGACGCCATGCTAAGCCAGGGTTGTGTCAGTTTTTGTCAGGAGTAAACGGCCCGGACTCGTTCTGCTCCATCAGCTTGCGCCAGGCTCGCAACAGGTCGCTGCGTCGGCCAGGGTATCGATCACCCTGAGCGTCGGCCGCGGCCACTCGATCAGTGCGAAAGGTGCGATAAGCGCCGCGCAACTCGCACCACGCCACAATCACGCGCACTTCATTGAGAAACCCCAGGGCCAGCGGCCAGATCAGGCGCTGGCTGTGGGTTTGGCTGGCGTCGGCGTAATCGATGTGCAGCTTGGCCTGATTGCGGATCGCTTCGCGAAACACATTCAGCGGCACGCGATTTTCCGGGTAACCGAACCCCGGAGGGCCGGGTAACAGCGTGGGGTTGCGCAACGCTTCCTGGGCGGCGGGATCGAGCACATCGGCGATTTTCGCCAACGCATTGGCCGCGGCGCGGCTCAGCACATCGTCGCCACGTTGATCGACATAACGCAGGCCCAGCACGATCGCTTCGGTTTCCTCGGCGTTCAGCATTAATGGCGGCAGAAACAGCCCGCTACGCAGCACATACCCTACCCCGGCCTCGCCAAAAATCGGTGCCCCCAGCGCTGTCAATTCAGCGATATCGCGATACAGCGTGCGCTCGGACACCTCCAGTTGCGCTGCCAATACAGCGGCAGTCACCGGGCGTTTCTTGCCCCGCAGGGCCTGCAACAACGTCAGCAACCGTGTGGTACGCGACACGTCAAACCCGCCGAGAAAGGAAAAAAGTGCCGCAGCTTAACAGAGCCCCCTGTCAGAAAACGTCAGCAGTAAAAAAGCCTCTTGACCGAATAAATTACGCGGATCATATTAAATACATGTTTTAAGACATGTAAAAAATCACCCCACAGGAGTCTTTGTATGCGCAATAAAGTCTTTGGTCGCCGCAGCGGCCTGCAGGTATCGGAACTGGCTCTGGGCACCGGTAATTTCGGCACAGGCTGGGGCCATGGCGCCGAGCGCGACGAAGCCAGGCAGATCTTCGATGGCTATCTCGAAGCAGGAGGCAACTTCCTGGATACCGCCAACGGTTACCAGTTCGGCCAGGCCGAAAAACTGCTGGGGGAGTTTATCGCCGCCGAGCGCGACAACCTGGTGGTCGCCACCAAATACAGCCTGCGCACCCAGCCTTCCGATGAAGGCACGCTCAAGCTCGGTAACAACCGCAAAAACATGGTGCGAGCCGTCGAAGAGAGTCTCAAGCGCTTGAACACCGACCGCATCGACCTGCTCTGGGCGCACATGAGCGACAACGTCACGCCGATGGAAGAGATCCTGCGCGGCTTCGATGATTTGGTGCGTGCCGGCAAAATCCACTACGCCGGCCTGTCCAACTTTCCCGCCTGGCGCATTGCCCGCGCGGATCTGTTGGCCGAAGTGCGCAGCTTCGCGCCGATCATCGGCGTCCAGGTGGAATACAGCCTGGCCGAGCGCAGCGCCGACCGCGAGTTGCTGCCGATGGCCGAAGCGTTGGGCCTGGGCGCCACGCTGTGGTCGCCGTTGGGCGGTGGTTTCCTCACCGGCAAATACCGTGAAACGCAGGACGACAACCGCGCCAACAAACTGGGCATGCTGATCCACTCGGAAAAGAGCGCCCGCGAAACCGCAGTACTCGACACCCTGCTGGCAGTCGCTGGCGAACTCGACGCCAGCCCAACCCACGTCGCCATTGCCTGGCTGCGCGAAAAAGCCCGGCGCTCGACCACCGCGCTGATCCCGATCCTCGGCTCACGCACCCGCGCGCAGCTCGATGCAACCCTGGGTGCGCTGAACGTGCAATTATCGGCCGAACACGTGACCCGCCTGGATGGCGCCAGTGCCCAGCCGCTGGGCGTTCCGCACACCATCATTGCCGAGCGTTTCCCAATCGAAACCGGCTTGGATGCCCCTCGCCCACCGGTTATCTAAGGCAAAAAAAAACGGCCTGAGCAGGCCGTTTTTTTAATCGCAGACTTTACGCAAGGCTCTTGCTGACCACCTCGAATACGTCGCTGGACAGCTCACCGGAGGCACGAATGCGCTCCAGCTCCGCCTTCATCAGCGCCTGGCGCGCGCCATCGTATTTGCGCCAGCGGGTCAACGGCGCCAATTGGCGCGAAGCGATCTGCGGGTTGAACCCGTTCAACTGGATCACCAGATCGGCCAGGAAACGATAGCCCGAGCCATCGGCGGCGTGGAAGTTGATCAGGTTCTGCCCGGCAAACGCGCCGACCAGCGCCCGCACCTTGTTCGGGTTCTTGAGGGTGAACGCCGGGTGCTCCATCAACGCCCTGACGCGCGCCAAGCCGCCCGGCAAGGTGCTGCCGGCCTGCACGCTGAACCACTGGTCCATGACCAGCGGGTTGTCCTTGAAGTTCTCGGCAAACACCGCCAACGCCTGCGCCTTTTCCGCCTCGAACGGCGAGTTGACCAACACGGCCAGCGCCGTCAGGCGCTCCGTCATGTTGTCGCTGGTGTCGAACTGGTCCAGCGTTGCCGCCAGCACTTCCTGCTTGCCGCTGAGCATCAGGTACGACAGCGCAATGTTCTGCAGGGCGCGACGGGCAAAGTGCTCGGCCGCCGCCACGTAAGGTGTCTGCTTGGACAGCTCGCGGTTCGCCTGGTAGCGCAGCCACAGCGATTCGTAGAGGTTGTCGGCCAGCTGCTTGCGCGCATACTCACGGGCGGCGTGGATGGCCTCGACGTCCGCCACTTCACTGATTTCAGTCAGGTAGGCCTCGCTTGGCAGCGAGAGCATCTCGGCGACCATCGCCTGGTCCAGGCTTTCATCGCTCAACACCGTGCGCAGCGCGTCGATCAGGCGTTGATCCAGCTTCAACGGCTGACCCGCTTGATGCTGTCCGATCAGCTCCTGCAACACTTGCACCGACAGTTGCTGGCCGGCATCCCAGCGATTGAACCCGTCGCTGTCGTGTTGCATCAGGAACATCAGTTGGTCGCGGTTGTACGGGAAGCTCAGTTTCACCGGCGCCGAGAAGCCGCGCAGCAACGACGGCAGCGGCTGTTCGGCGATATCGACGAACGTGAAGGTCTGCTCGGCTTCGGTCACCGAAATCACTCGGGACGTGGCGCCAGCGCTGGCCTCACCGGCCAGGCGCAAGGCAATCCCGGCGCCGTTGGCGTCCAGCAGGCCCAGCGCCACCGGAATAACGAACGGCAGCTTTTCAACTTTGTCCGGGGTTTGCGGGCAGCTTTGACGGAAGGTCAGGCTGTAGGTCTTGGCAGCGGCGTCGTAGGACTCGCTCACCGCCAGACGCGGTGTACCGGCCTGGCTGTACCAGCGTTTGAACTGGGTCAGGTCCGCGCCGTTGGCGTCTTCCATGGCCTTGATGAAGTCGTCGCACGTCACGGCCTGGCCGTCATGGCGCTCGAAATAGAGATCACTGCCCTTACGGAAGCCTTCAGCGCCGAGCAAGGTGTGGATCATGCCGACCACTTCCGAGCCCTTTTCGTACACGGTCAAGGTGTAGAAGTTGGAGATTTCGATGAAGCTGTCCGGGCGCACGGCGTGCGCCATCGGGCCTGCGTCTTCAGCGAACTGGTGAGTACGCAGGTACGCCACGTCCTGGATGCGCTTGACCGTGGCAGAGTTCATGTCGGCGGAGAAGCCGGAATCACGGAACACCGTGAAGCCTTCCTTCAGCGACAGCTGGAACCAGTCGCGGCAGGTCACGCGGTTGCCCGACCAGTTGTGAAAGTATTCGTGCGCGACGATCGCCTCGACGCGCTGGTGCGCAGCGTCAGTGGCGGTTTCTGCGCGCGCCAGCACGGCGCTGGAGTTGAAGATATTGAGGCCCTTGTTCTCCATGGCGCCCATGTTGAAGTCGTTGACCGCCACGATCATGAAGATGTCGAGGTCGTACTCGCGGCCGTAGGTCTCTTCGTCCCAGCGCATGGATTTTTTCAGGCTGTTCATAGCGTGCTGGCATTTGTCGATGTTTTCCGGCTCGACGTAGATGCGCAGCGCCACTTCACGGCTGGTCATGGTGGTGAAGGTGTCTTCGACGCACCACAAATCGCCGGCCACCAGCGCGAACAGGTAGGCCGGTTTCTTGAACGGGTCTTCCCAGGTCGCCCAGTGGCGCCCGTCTTCACCCGGGCCGCTGGCAATCGGGTTGCCGTTGGACAGCAGCACCGGGTAGCTGTGTTGCTCGGCGATCACCGTGGTGGTGAAGGTGCTCATCACGTCCGGGCGGTCGAGGTAATAGGTGATTTTGCGAAAACCTTCGGCCTCGCACTGGGTGCAGAACATGCCGCTGGATTTGTACAGGCCTTCCAGCGCGGTGTTGGTTTCCGGGTGGATGCGCACGCTGGTGTCGACCGTGAAGGTCTCGCGGGTCGGGTGCAGGGTCAGGTGGCTGTCGGTCAACTGGTAGTCGGCTTCGCTCAGCTCACGGTCGCCCAGGTTGACGGTCAGCAGTTCAAGCTGCTGGCCATCGAGCACCAGCGGCGGCAGGCCCGCACCACGCTCGGGGTTGCGGCGCATCACCAGCTGCGCGTGGACCAGGCTGTGGTCCTCGAACAACTCGAAGGTCAGGTGCGTCTCTTCGATCAGGTAGTCCGGCGCCTGATAGTCCTTCAGGTAAATCATCTT
>Ga0153931_100095_pt1 | contig 37685 bp, 25 predicted proteins | sample TSNJ015MetaG_FD_104730 | JGI IMG/M metagenome (GOLD analysis project Ga0153931, IMG submission 104730) | Attine ant fungus gardens microbial communities from New Jersey, USA - TSNJ015 MetaG | ecosystem: Host-associated > Fungi > Mycelium > Unclassified | place: USA: New Jersey, Wharton State... | reverse complement strand
TTGGGCTTTGCCATTGGTTCTCTTATTGCTGCCACTTCTTTCGGCGCTCTGGCACAAGGCCAAGGCGCAGTTGAAGGCCAGCTGTTCTACAAGAAGCAGTACAACGATAGCGTTAAGCACATCGAAGACGGCTTCAACCCTGGCGCAAGCATCGGTTACTTCTTGACCGACGACGTGTCGATCAACCTGAACTACGACACCACCAACCACACCCGTTCGAACGACGGTACTGGCAGCCAGAAGATCAAAGGTGACACTGGCAGCGTGACTGCTCAGTACCACTTCGGTCAGGCTGGTGTTGACTCCCTGCGTCCATACGTTGAAGGTGGTTTCGGTCACCAGAGCCGTACCAACGTTGAAGTTGACGGCCACAAAGGTCGCGACCAGTCCACTCTGGCTATCGCTGGCGCTGGTGTGAAGTACTACTTCACCAACAACCTGTTCGCACGTGCCGGTGTTGAGTCCGACTACAACCTGGACAACGGCAAGTGGGATTACTCCGCACTGGTTGGCCTGGGCGTAAACTTCGGCGGTAACGCTGGCGCAGTAGCTCCAGCTCCTACCCCAGCACCAGCTCCAGAGCCAACTCCAGAGCCAGAAGCTCCAGTTGCTCAGGTTGTTCGTGTTGAGCTGGACGTGAAGTTCGACTTCGACAAGTCGGTTGTTAAGCCTAACAGCTACGGCGACGTGAAAAACCTCGCTGACTTCATGAAACAGTACCCACAAACCACCACCGTTGTTGAAGGTCACACTGACTCCGTCGGTCCTGACGCTTACAACCAGAAGCTGTCCCAGCGTCGTGCTGACGCGGTCAAGCAAGTTCTGGTCAAAGACGGTATTGCTCCTAACCGTGTAAGCTCGGTTGGTTATGGCAAATCCCGCCCAGTTGCTGACAACGCAACTGAAGCTGGCCGTGCTATCAACCGTCGCGTAGAAGCCTCGGTAGAAGCTCAAGCTGCTCAGTAATTACTGAGTGGTAAAAAAAAGCCCGGCTTAGGCCGGGCTTTTTTTCGTCTGGCGTTTGCTTCAAGCGCTGGCGGATACGGCCACGCATGCCGCCTGTGCAGCCGCGGCGACACTGCCGATGACCAGGATTGCCGGGCTCTTCAAGGCGAACGCCTGCGCATCCTTGTGCATCTGCCCCAACGTGCTACGGCATTCTCGCTGTTGAGGCAGCGATGCGTTTTCGATCATCGCCACCGGCATATCCTCTGCCATGGCGCCCTCCAGCAGCTGCTGACGGATTTCCTCCAGTTTCGCCACGCCCATGTACACCACCAACGTCGTCCCGCTTTCGGCCAGTGCACGCCAGTTCAGGCTGCTGTTGTCCTGGGTATGCGCCGTAACGAGCGTTACACCGCGACTGACCCCGCGCAACGTCAGCGGGATATCGCAGTTTGTCGCACCGGCCAGGCCCGCCGTGATCCCGTTGACCAACTCCACGGCCACGCCACGTTCGCGCAACCACATCGCTTCTTCGCCGCCACGCCCGAAAATGCACGGGTCACCACCTTTTAATCGCACCACGCATTTGCCTTGCCGGGCATAACGCAGCATCAGGCGATGGATAAAATCCTGTGGCGTCGAACGGCAGCCACCGCGTTTGCCTACGCTGATAATCCGCGCGTCAAGGCAGTGTTCCAGCACAGCCGGGTTGACCAGGTCATCAATCAACACCACGTCGGCCTCATGGAGGGCCCGCACCGCCTTCAGGGTCAGCAGTTCAGGATCACCGGGCCCCGCACCCACCAGCCAGACTGTTGCGCTCATGTTTTTTCCTCACACACTGATTGCGATTGGCTGCGGGTTGCTGGCCAAAAGACGTTTGATTTCCGGTACGCACGAGCCGCATTGCGTGCCGCAGCCCAGCGCCTGCTTGAGCCCGTTAAGGTCCAGGCCGCGAGTGATGCCTGCGCACACGGCGTTTTCGCTGACGTTCTTGCAGTTGCACACAATCTTGCCGCTGGCTGCCGCACCGCCCGGTGGCGCGCTGAGCGGTGCCAGCAGCCAGCGTCGCAATTGATCGTCAGTGCGGCCTTCCAGCCAAAGGCTTTGCAGCCAATGCCGAGCCAGGGTTTCGCCGGCCAGGCGCAACGCGGTAATCCGGCCTTGTTCGATTTTTACGCGTTTACCGATCGAGCGGCGCGGGTCGTCATACGCCATCACAGGGCCGTCGTTGAGCCCCAGCAAGGCGTCGATACGCGTCAGCAGTTGCAGGTCGGGCGCCTCGGTATGTGCCGCGCGCACCACCAGTGCCGGCCGTTCGCGCCCGGCCAGGCTCAGGCTCACGTAGGCAAAGCCCTCGCACAGTGGGCGCAGTGCCTCGACGTGTTGCTGCACATCGCCTTCGATCAACGCAAACAGCTGCCACGGCAGCTGCACAGCCTCCAGGCGCACACCGCTGTGTTTGAGTTCCGGCTGTTTCGACAAAGGGTCGAAGGCTGGCTGGGTCAACGTATTTACGCCCCCCTTGAGAAAACGGTCACCCCAATGCATTGGCAGGAACGCTTGCCCGGGGCGCACGCTGTCATCACTGTTGATGGCAACAATCACGCTGCCGCGACGGCTCTTGAGGTTGACCAGGTCACCGTCCTTGAAGCGATGGCGGCGCAACTCATCCGGGTGCAGGCTCAGCAGTGCTTCGTTCACATGCCCAAACAACTGGGCTGCAGTACCTGTGCGACTCATGCCGTGCCATTGATCACGCAGGCGGCCGGTGATCAGCGTCAGCGGGAAGCGTGCGTCGCGCTGCTCTTTGGCGGCGCGGTAGGGGTCGGCAACAAAGTGCGCGCGGCCGCTCTCGGTGGGGAACACGCCGTCGGTGTACAGGCGCGCAGTTCCAGATTGCGCGCCTGTGGGAAACGGCCATTGCTGCGGACCTATCTGATCGAGCAGGGCATGGCTGATGCCCGTCAGGTCAAGGTCGCGGTTGCGGGTCAGCAGTTTGTATTCATCAAAGATCTGCGAGGGGTGTTCAAAGGCGAAAAGACCCGGTTTTCCGGGACAAAGACGTCGCTCCAGGCGCTGGGCAAAATCCACAGTGATTGCCCAATCCGGACGCGCCTCCCCAGGTGGGGCGATTGCCCGTCGCACGTGGGAAATGCGCCGTTCAGAGTTGGTCACCGTGCCTTCTTTCTCGCCCCAACTGGCCGCTGGTAACAGCAGGTCAGCGAAACGGGCCGTCTCGGTTGTACGAAAAGCCTCCTGTAGCACCACGAAAGGGCACGTCTCCAAGGCCATGCGCACGGTGTTCTGGTCGGGCAAGGATTGGGCCGGGTTGGTGCAGGCGATCCACAAGGCCTTGATCTTGCCGGCCTGTACCTGTTCAAACAGTTCGATGGCTGTCAGCCCGGTGCTGGCTGGCAGTTGTTCAACACCCCAATACGCGGCCACTTCGGCCCGATGTTCCGGGTTCGCCGCCTCGCGATGGCCGGGCAGCAAATTCGACAAACTGCCGGTCTCGCGCCCACCCATCGCATTCGGCTGACCCGTCAGGGAAAACGGCCCGCAACCCGCTCGGCCAAGCGTGCCGGTGGCCAGGTGCAAATTGATCAGCGCGCTGTTCTTGGCGCTGCCGGCGGTGGATTGGTTGAGCCCCATGCACCACAGCGACAGAAAACTGCTGGAGGTGCCGACCCATTCGGCGCACAGGCGCAGCTGTTCGACGCTGATTCCGCACAGCTGCGTGACCATTTGCGGCGTGTAGTCATGCACCAGCCGTTTCAGCTCGGCCAGCCCATCGGTATGCGCCTGGATGAAGTCTCGGTCGATCCAGTCTTCCCACAACAACAGATGCAAAATCCCGTGGAATAACGCCACATCCGTCCCAGGCAGGATGGCCAGGTGCAGGTCAGCCAAATCGCAGGTGTCCGTGCGGCGTGGGTCGATCACCAGCACTTTCATCTGCGGGCGCCGCGTTTTGGCTTCCTCAAGGCGTCGGAACAATACCGGGTGGGCGTAGGCCATGTTGCTGCCGACGATCATTACGCAGTCGCTGCACTCCAGGTCTTCATAACTGCACGGCGGCGCATCGGCGCCCAGGCTGCGCTTGTAGCCCACCACTGCCGAGGACATGCACAGCCGCGAGTTGCTGTCGATGTTGTTGGTGCCGACCAGCGCGCGCGCGAGCTTGTTGAAGCTGTAGTAGTCCTCGGTCAGCAATTGCCCGGAAATGTAGAACGCCACGCTGTCCGGCCCGTGTTCGCTGATGGTCTCGGCGAACACGTTGGCCGCGTGCTCCAGTGCGGTTTCCCAGTCGGTGCGTGCTCGCGCCAAGCCTTTGCCCAGACGCAGCTCCGGGTACAACGCGCGGGCCGCCAGGTCGCCGGTCAGGTGCAGACTTGAGCCTTTGCTGCACAACTTGCCGAAGTTCGCCGGGTGGTTCGGGTCGCCTTGTACACCGAGGATCTGCGCGCCGTCGTGCTCGATCAGCACGCCGCAACCCACCCCGCAATAACAGCAGGTGGACGCGGTGACCTGGCGGTTCATCAACCCGCGTCCCGCAGGGCCAACATGACCCGGCCGTTTTCCACGCGGGCGGGGTGATGGTGCGCGCAGCCGATGTCCGGTGCCTGGGCTTCGCCGGATGCCAGATCAATCTGCCAGTTGTGCAGCGGGCAGGCCACGCGCTTGCCGTAGATCAGGCCTTGGGATAACGGACCGCCCTTGTGCGGGCAGCGGTCATCGAGGGCGAACACTTCGTCATCACTGGTGCGAAAAATCGCGATATCACCTTTGGGCCCATTGATGATTCGCGAGCCCAGGGCGTTGATTTCATCGAGTGCGCAGATATCCAGCCAGTTCATACCGAGACCTCCAGCTGTTTGACGGGGATGACCTCGAATTCCTTTTTCAGCAGCGGCTGTTCCAGGCGTTCTTTCCAAGGGTCTTGTTCGAACGACAGCGAAAACTGCAGACGCTCGTTGAGGGCTTGACGGCGAGCCGGGTCTTCCAGTACGGCCTTCTTGATGTGCTCCATGCCCACGCGTTGCAGGTAGTGCACGGTGCGCTCGAGGTAGAAGGCTTCTTCGCGGTAAAGCTGTAGGAAGGCGCCGTTGTATTCACGGACTTCTTCGGCGGTTTTCAGCTTGACGAAGAACTCCGCGACTTCGGTTTTGATCCCGCCGTTGCCGCCGATGTACATCTCCCAGCCGGAGTCCACGCCGATGATGCCCACGTCCTTGATGCCGGCTTCCGAGCAATTGCGTGGGCAACCGGACACCGCCAACTTGACCTTGTGCGGCGACCACATATTGAACAGGTCATGCTCCAGCTCAATGCCCAGCTGCGTCGAATTCTGTGTGCCAAAACGGCAGAACTCACTGCCGACGCAGGTCTTCACGGTGCGGATGGATTTGCCATAGGCGTGACCGGAAGGCATGTCGAGGTCCTTCCAAACCCCTGGCAGGTCCTGTTTCTTGATGCCCAGCAGGTCGATGCGTTGACCGCCGGTGACCTTGACCATCGGCACGTTGTACTTGTCGGCCACGTCGGCAATACGCCGCAGCTCTGACGGATTGGTCACACCGCCCCACATCCTCGGGACTACGGAGTAGGTGCCGTCTTTCTGAATATTGGCGTGGGCACGTTCGTTGATCAGGCGCGATTGCGGATCATCCCTGGCTTCGCCCGGCCAGGTGGAAATCAGGTAGTAGTTGAGGGCCGGGCGGCAGGTGGCGCAGCCGTTGGGCGTGCGCCAGTTCAAGTAGCTCATGGTGCCGGCGATGGTCAGCAAGTGCTGATCGCGGATGGCCTGGCGGATTTGCCCGTGGTTGAGGTCGCTGCAACCGCAGATCGCTTTTTCGCTCTTCGGTTTGACGTCCGCGGCACCGCCAACGGTGTTGATCAGGATCTGTTCCACCAGCCCGGCGCAGGAGCCACAGGAGCTGGCGGCCTTGGTGTGCTTCTTGACCTCGTCAACGCTGAACAGCCCGTGTGCCTGGATGGCCTTGACGATGGTGCCCTTGCATACGCCGTTGCAACCGCAGACTTCGGCGTTGTCCGCCATGCTCATGGCCTTGTCCTGGCCTTGATGGCCGACATCGCCTAATGCGTTTTCGCCGAACATCAGGTGGTCGCGGATCTCGCCTATCGCATGGTTCTCACGGATCTGACGGAAATACCAACCGCCGTCAGCGGTATCGCCGTACAGGCAGGCACCGACCAGGATGTCGTCCTTGATCACCAGTTTTTTGTACACGCCGCCAATTGGGTCGCTGAGGGTGATGGTTTCGGTGCCTTCGCCGCCCATAAAGTCGCCGGCGGAGAACAGGTCGATACCGGTGACCTTCAATTTGGTTGAGGTGACCGAGCCCTTGTAGCTGGCAAATCCCAGCTGCGCCAGGTGATTGGCGCAGACTTTGGCTTGCTCGAACAGTGGCGCAACCAGGCCATAGGCGATGCCACGATGGCTGGCGCATTCGCCGATGGCATAAATGCGTGGGTCGTAGGTCTGCAAGGTGTCGTTGACCAGAATCCCGCGGTTGCACGGGATGCCGGATTTTTCTGCGAGTTCGGTGTTGGGGCGAATGCCGGCAGCCATCACCACCAGGTCAGCGGGGATGACGTCGCCATTCTTGAATTGCACCGAGCCGACACGTCCGTTGCCGGCGTCGTGCAGTGCCTGCGTCTGTTCACGCAGACGGAACACCAGGCCACGGCTTTCCAGTTCGGTTTGCAGCAATTGGCCGCTGGTCTTGTCCAGTTGCCGCTCCAACAGCCATTCGCCGATATGCACCACGGTCACGTGCATGCCGCGCAGCATCAGGCCGTTGGCGGCCTCCAGGCCGAGCAGGCCACCGCCGATCACAACAGCATGCGTGTGGGTCTTGGCGGTGTCGATCATGGCCTGAGTGTCGGCGATGTCGCGGTAGCCGATCACGCCCTGCAAGGTGTTACCGGGGATCGGCAGGATAAACGGCGTCGAACCGGTGGCGATCAGCAGGCGATCGTATTCGGCTGTGGTGCCGTCTTCGGCGATGACCAGGCGTTTGACACGGTCGATCTGCACCACTTTGCGGTTGAGCAACAGCTTGATGTGGTTATCCAGGTACCAGTCGAGATCGTTGAGCACGATCTCTTCGAACGTTTGCTCGCCGGCCAGCACCGGCGACAGCAGAATGCGGTTGTAGTTGGTGTGGGGCTCGGCGCCGAACACGGTGATGTCGTACAGGTCGCTGCTCAGTTTGAGTAATTCTTCAAGGGTGCGAACCCCGGCCATGCCGTTGCCGATCATCACCAATTTGAGTTTTTTCATGTCGTTCTCCGCAATGGCTCGACCAATTACGCGCAAACAAAAAAAGGCGTCCCCGCTAGTGATCTAGCGAGGACGCCTTTGTCCTGGTCCCGTTCTCTCGGGAAGCTCGCCCTTCGACGTTGAAGGGGCGGCTGTATGTGTGTTGTTGGGGAAGCTAATGCAGTGGCTGTGCCAAGTTGGCCAGCCTGCGGGTTTATTGGGGCTTTGAGTCAAAGCCGCCTGGGGATTTGCCCTCTAGTGGTGCAACAGCCAGTACAGCAGCACCAGATTGACCAGCAGCGACACGGCGGCCAGGCTTTGCCAGACCTTGAGCGGTTCGCGCTCCAGCAAGGGCCGTGGTCGCACGCTCAATTCACGGCGGTCGGCCTGCTCCAGCACCAGCAGCCATTCTTCGGCGGTTTCATAACGTTGCGCGGGTGAGGCCGCCACGGCGCGTTCCAGACTCAGTGGCAACCCGTCAGGCAGGTCGGGACGGTAGCGGCTGGCGCTGACGGGCTGGGCGAAACGCGGCCGTTGGAAAGCTTCGATTTCGCCGTAGGGATAATGCCCGGTCAGCAGGTAATACAAGGTAACGCCAACACTGTATAAATCCTGCTGCGGCGTAGGCCGCTCGCCGCTGAACGCTTCGGGTGCGATAAAACTTGGCGTGCCGGGCAGCAAATGAGCGCGGTCTTCGGAGAGCCCCGGGCAATAGGCCAGGCCGAAATCCAGCACGCGCAGTTCGCCATCGTCACCCAGCAGCAGGTTTTCCGGCTTGATATCGCGGTGCAGGATTTGTCGCCGATGCAGCAGGCCCATCGCACGCAGCAGCCGCTCGGCGATGAACTGCCACTGCGCCAGGGGCAATGGGCCCTGTTGCCGGAACAGTTCAGCAAAGGTTTGCCCCGGGTATTCGCGCATCACGTAGTACAGGTGCTGGCGCCCACTGGCCGCGTGAACTTCAGGAAACGCGCGCCCGGCAACCCGCCGCAAAAACCACTCTTCAGATAGCAGCGCTTGGCCGGCATCGCTGTCATCGTCGCGGTTGAGCGGCAAGGTTTTCAGCAGCCAGGGTTGTTGCTGGGCATCACGTACCCGGTACAGCAACGACTGTCGACTCTGCGCCAGCAGGCTTTCAACCTGCCAGCCTTCAAAGCGTTGCCCAGGTTTGAGCGGCGGTGGCAGCGGCCATTGCTGCAACTGCACCAGCGCATCGCCAAGGGTGGCGGCGCCGAGCTGGTCGATGCGCACCAGCAGGGCGCTGGCATTGTCCTGACTGGCGGCCAGGTGCGCGGCGTTGACCAGCGTGTTGACCGCCACATCGAGGTCAGTTTGCTCGCGCAGGATCGCACTGATGCTGTGCTCACCCAAGGCGGCCCACACACCGTCGCTGAGCAATAAAAAACATTCGCCTGCGCGCAGTTCACCGTCGAGAAAATCCAGCACCAGGTGCTGGTCCAGACCGAGCGCGCGCTTGAGCACGTGCTGCATGCCCGGCTGTTCCCACACATGGTCTTCGCTGATGCGCTGCAACTCGCCGTCCAGCCAGCGATACACCCGGCAATCGCCGACGTGCGCGAGGGTGAAACGTTGGCCGCGCAACACCAGTGCACTCAAGGTGGTCAGCAGCGGCTGGCCGCCGCCGTTGGCCTGCAACCAGCGATTCTGCGCCAGCAACAGACGCTCGAGCGCCTGGGCCACGCCCCAGGTTTGCGGCGTGGCGTAGTAGTCCAGCGCCAGCGCCTGCAAGGTCGAGCGCGCCGCCAGGCCGCCATCGGCGCATTGGCTGACGCCATCGGCGATGGCGCACAGGTAACCTTTACTCGCCGCCAGCTCTGCCACGGGGGTGACGACGCGCAGGGCGTCCTGGTTTTCGGCCCGAGGGCCAATGGCGCTGGCCTGCGCGACACTCAGTTGCAAGCCCATCAGACGCGTGCGGCGGTCACGGCAGCCGAACCCCAGGTGGTTCTCCAGCGACGTTTGACCCCGTGCAGGCCGAACCAGGCCAGCACGCCGAGGCTGGCGAACAGCCACAGGGCCATTTGATAACTGCCGGTGCTTTGCTTGATCGCGCCCATGCCTGCCGCGAGGGCGAAGCCGCCGATCCCGCCGGCCATGCCGATCAGGCCGGTCATCACGCCGATCTCGCGGCGAAAACGCTGGGGCACCAGTTGAAACACCGCACCATTACCTGCGCCGAGGCCGAGCATGGTGCAGACGAAAAGTGCCAACGCAGCGTAAGAACTTGGCAGGTTGAAACCCACCGCTGCGATGCAGATCGCCGCCACGCTGTACATGCCGAGCAGGGTGCGAATCCCGCCGAAACGGTCCGCCAGGGCGCCACCCAACGGGCGCATCAGGCTGCCGCCAAACACACAGGCCGCGGTGTAGTAGCCCGCGGTCACCGGGCTCAAGCCGTATTGGTCGTTAAAGTAGCCGGGCAGGGCGCTGGCCAGGCCGATAAAGCCGCCGAACGTCACGCTGTAAAAGAACATGAACCACCAGCTGTCGCGGTCGCCCAGGGCTTTAAAGTAGTCGGCCATGGATTTGGCCTTCGGGCGTTCCGGGGCATTGCGCGCAAGCCAGGCGAAGACAACCAACGTGATGACCAATGGAATCAGCGCGAAGCCGAACACATTGCTCCAGCCAAACGCGGCGGCGAGTACCGGTGCCAGCAATGCAGCAAACACGGTGCCGGAGTTGCCGGCACCGGCGATGCCCATGGCCTTGCCCTGGTGTTCAGCGGGATACCACTGAGAGGCCAGCGGCAGGGCGACCGCAAACGAGGCGCCCGCCATGCCCAGGAACATGCCCAGCAGCAGGGCCTGCTCGTAACTGTGAATGCCCAGTTGCCAGGCGCCGAACAGTGCGGCAATCACAATGACCTGGCCGATCAGCCCGGCGGTTTTAGGCGACAGTTTGTCGGCCAGCATGCCCATCAGAAAACGCAGCACCGCGCCGGCCAGGATCGGCGTGGCCACTACCAGTCCGCGCTGTTGAGTGGTCAAGTGCAGGTCGGCGGCGATCTGCACCGCCAGCGGTCCCAACAGGTACCAGACCATGAAACTCAGGTCGAAATACAGGAACGCGGCAAACAGGGTCGGGGTGTGCCCGGATTTCCAGAAGCTTGATTTCATCACGCACCTCAACGGTTGGGGTCTTGTAAGAAGGCCAAGTGATGGGGCCGCCGGCTAAAGGCCACCCCACCGGCCCCAGGCTCTGGGGCCAAAACGAAAAAACGCCGCCACCGGGCTCGCGAGGGCAAACCGGATGTGCGACGTCTTTGTCGTGGAAGGGGCAACCGCCGTTGGTTACCTGTGGTGAATGCTTAGCAAGAGCTGCGCCAGATCAGCCGAGCAACTCGCTCATGGCGATAATCTGCTCCGCCACCTGGATCAGTTTCTGTTGGCGGCTCATGGCTTGGCGGCGCATCAGGGTGTAGGCCTCTTCTTCGTTGCAGTGTTTCATTTTCATCAGCATGCCTTTGGCCAGCTCGATGCGTTTACGCTCGGCCAGTTGCTGGTCGCGCGCCTGGAGCTGGGCGCGCAAGGCCTGATCGCTTTCAAAACGGGCCATGGCCACGTCCAGGATCGGCTGCAGGCGCTGGGCCTGAATGCCTTCGACGATATAAGCGCTGACCCCGGATTTGATGGCCTGGCGCATCACGTTCGGGTCGTGCTCGTCGGTAAACATCACGATCGGCCGGGGCTGATCGCGGCTGACCAGTACCACCTGCTCCATCACATCTCGGCCAGGTGACTCGGTATCGATCAGGATCACGTCCGGGCGCACCGTTTCGACGCGCGCGGGCAGGTCGATGGTCAGGCCGGACTCATCGATCACCTCGAACCCGGCTTCGATCAATGCGGCCTTGAGGCGCCCGACCTTGCGCGGCGTATCGTTGATCAACAGGATGCGTAACATAAAGGTCGTCCTGTCAGCGCTGCGCTTGGTGGCTGGAGTGGTCTGCCATGGCGTGCAGTCGAAAGCTGCGCGCGTAGGCGGCGGGGTCGGAGCCGTCCCAGATTTTGCCGTCGATCAGTTGGCTGCTGCGCATGTCCGCTGCGTTTGCATTGACGCCGACGGCGGCAGCGGCCTGACGGTATAAAGCCAGTTGCTGCACGTGGCGGGCCACGCCCAGGTAGTCCGGGTCTTCGCGCAGCAAGCCCCAGCGCCGAAACTGGGTCATGAACCACATGCCGTCGCAAAGGTACGGCAGGTTCACCTCGCCATCGCCGAAAAAACGCAGGGCATGTGGGTCTTGCCACTGGTGGCCGAGGCCGTCGTCATAAGCACCCAGCAGGCGTGGCTCGATGCAGTCGAGCGGTGCATCGAGGTAGTCGCGAGCACTGAGTAATTGTGCGGTGGAGCGGCGGTTTTCATGGCTTTGCTCGATAAAGCGGCTGGCCTCGAGAATCGCCATCACCAGGATGCGCGCAGTGTTCGGGTATTGATCGACAAACGCCTGGGTGCAACCTAGAACCTTTTCCGGATGATTCGGCCAGATCGCCTGGGTGGTCGCCAGGGTGAACCCCTGGTTTTGCTTGACCGCGCTGGCACACCAGGGCTCGCCGACACAGAACCCGTCGATGCGCCCGGCTTGCAGGTGCGCGACCATCTGCGGCGGCGGTACCACCACGCTGTCGACGTCGTGCAACGGATGAATGCCTTGGCTCGCCAGCCAGTAATACAGCCACATGGCGTGAGTGCCTGTGGGAAATGTCTGTGCAAAGGTCAGTTTTGTGCGGCTTTGGTGCACGTGGCGGTCCAGTGCCTCAGGAGTGATCACGCCTTGCTGCTGCAGGCCGTGGGACAGGTTGATGCTCTGCCCGTTCTGGTTGAGCCCCATCAGAACGGCCATGTCGGTCGGCGCTACGCCACCGATGCCCAGGTGCACGGCATAGATCAGCCCATAGAGGCTATGGGCGGCATCCAGTTCGCCGCTGACCAGTTTGTCGCGCAGGTTGGCCCAGGACGATTGGCGCTTGAGGTTCAGCGTCAGGCCGTAGGGTTGCGCGAAACCCTGGGTGGCGGCGACCACCAGCGAGGCGCAATCGGTCAGCGCCATGAAGCCCAGGTCGAGGCTGCTCTTTTCCGGGGCGTCACTGCCGTTTACCCAGGCCAGCGAATGGTTCACCGGGTTGTTGCCGACCGAATCGTTCATCAACACTCACCTTTGCTCAAAAAAAAGCGTCGTAACCCTTGAGGGTTGCGCGGGTGCAGCGCAAGCCATTGCAGGGAAACGACGCCATTGTCCGTAAGCCTGCTCCGACGTTGGTGCAGGCTTTGATACAGAGCCCGTAGCAAGGCACATGCCACGGAGATCCAGGCGCAGTCCGCCGTCAGCTTTCCATCAAGATTGAAACTCAGCCGCCTTCCAGTATGGCCGCCTCTTTGCGCCAGGCGGCGAGGAACATCCACGGTGTCTATCAATTCCCCAACCATGAGCCGTTACCGCAGGTTATGCCGTTGGCTGGTGTGCGGTGCATTGCTGTTGGCAAACGCGTGCGCCCTGGGGGATAGCTATCAGGCGCGGGATGAAAGCCTGCATACCTTTTTTACCGCGCTGTCGGTGCCCTTGGGCTTGCCTGTCGTTGTCAGTCGCGAGGTGGCGCGTAAAACCATCACCGGCCAATTCGACCTTGGGGCGGCGCAGCACACGCTGGAAACAGTCGCCGAGCAGCAAGGCCTGATCTGGTATAGCGACGGGCAGGTGCTGTACCTGTACGACGCCGGTGAAGCAAAAAGCTCGGCAGTAGCGCTGCGGCATATCTCGGTCGACAGGCTGCGCGGGTTCATGCACCGTTCCGGGCTCGATGAATCGCGTTTTCCCCTGAGGGAAAGCGGCGGGCGAATGTTCTATGTGTCCGGGCCACCTAACTATGTCGACCAGGTATTGCACCTGACTCAATTGATGGACAAGCAGCGCACTGAGGTACGCGTCGGCGCACAAACCTTCGGCGTGGTGCAGGTGTTCAACACCCACGTGGCGGATCGCACGTATTCGATGGGCGACGACCAGGTCAACGTTCCGGGTATGGCCTCGATGATCGAAGCCGTGCTGGCCAGCGAGCAAAAAAACGACACGCAACGCCCCCCGGGTTTACTGGCCGACAAGAGCCTGGTGGTGATGGCCTATCCGGATTCAAACAGCCTGTTGATCAAGGGCAAACCTGCCCAGGTGAAGGTGCTCGAGGAACTGGTGGCGGAGCTCGACAAGCCCAAGCGGCCGATTGAGGTGTCGCTGTGGCAAGTGGATGTGGAGCGCAGTGAATTCGCCAAGATGGGCGCAGCCTGGGCTCAGGAAACCGATACCGGGGCTTTCGTGACGCGCGTACTGGAACCTTTGGAAGACAACCGCTTGATGGCACAGCTCGGTGTGCTGGAGCGCCGACGCAAGGCCAGGGTCGTCGCCTTTCCCGTAATCCTTACCCAGGAAAACGTGCCTGCGGTTTTCCAGGATAACCATACGTTTTACCTGCCACGGCCTGGCGACGATAAGGGTGATTGGCAGCCCGTGCGTTATGGCGTTGAAGCCAGTGTGCTCCCGCGCTTTGCCGGAGCGCATCAGATCGAGATGCTGGTGAACCTCGAGGATGGCCGTCAGATGGACAGCCAATTCAAGCCAGGCGCGGCAGGGGCGGCAGGGGCGGTGGGGCGAATGGCCGTCAGCTCTGTGGTGCGTGTACCTCAAGGCAGACGCTTGTGGCTGGGTGGTTTCCACCGTGAGGGCGAGGCGCCCCGCCATGGTCGACGCGCGCAGGTACGGCTCTTTGTGATCCAGGCGCGGGCGGTCGGCAGTGAGCCGCGGATGTTGGCCGGTGCTGTCGGCCCGCCGCCGCTGACCCCTAGCCAATATGAGCGCGTACAGCGTGCGTTTGTGCGCGAAAGCCGTGAAGTCCTTGAGTGACACAACCTGTTGGTCAGAGCCCTGAAACGCTTGTGGGCGGCGACTGCGAAAAGTCCTACGTGGCGCCCGCCGAAAGCCTCGATTACATGGGCTTTTTCCTAACGTTGTTCGCGGCTCAGGTTTTTATAGTCGTGATGTTGGCGTATCGGCCGTTTCTGGAAACAAGGAATTCAATGTCAGTAGTCGGGTGCAGAGGTGTGCATGACCCTCGTGAATGATGGGCTGACGGCTGCCTGGGTGTTTGCCGGGTGGACCTTGCAGGGCGATGGCCGATTGATCGGCGAAGGCGCGGATATTCAGTTGCCGCCCAAGGAGTGGCACGTGCTGCGGCTGCTGTTGGCGTCTGACGGAGCATTGATGACCAAGGATCGTCTGCTTGAGTTGGTCTGGCCCCGAGGGGAGGTGGCAGAGGAATCGCTGACGCGCTGTATCTACGCATTGCGCAAGCAGCTTAAGAAGGACAAGGGCTTTATCAAAACAATTTACGGCAGGGGGTATCGCTTTACCTGTGCCGTGAAAGCCGAGCAGCGCGCAATTCTCCAGACGGGGCCAGGGCGCGTGCAACGCATCTGCTCGGCTTGTGGGCAGGTGACACATGATTAATCGATTGGGCAAAGCGTTGGTGTTGAGCCTGTTGATGGGCAGCCCACAGGCCTGGGCCGATTGCTGGGAAGAGGTGGCTAGCCGCTATGACCTCGAACCTGAGCTTTTGCAGGCCATCGCCGCCGTGGAATCGGGTTACCGTGCGCACGCCGTGAACGCGCTCAACAGCGATGGCTCTCGGGATATTGGCCTGATGCAGATCAACAGCATGCACTTGCCTCGCCTGGCCAAGCAGGGCATCACCGAGGAGAGGTTGTTGAGTGAACCCTGTTTGTCGGTCGAGGTGGGCGCTTCGATTCTTGCCGGGTTTGTCCAGCGTTTCGGTTACAACTGGACAGCCGTGGGCTCCTACAACGCCGGCGCAGCACCTGAGCGTGAAGCGTTGCGTTTGCGTTACGCAGAAAAAATATGGGCGCGGTATGAGGCGTTGGTGGCACAACGTCATTGACGATTGGACGGCGCACCTCGCACCTGGCGCGCCACCCCGGCTATAATCGGCGCCACCTTTCGCCGCCATCCGAGTCTAGCCCGCCCATGTATACCCTGGCCCGCCAGCTGTTGTTCAAACTCTCTCCGGAAACCTCCCACGATCTGTCCCTGGACCTGATCGGTGCCGGTGGTCGTCTGGGGCTCAATGGCCTGGTATGCAAGGCACCGGCAAAAATGCCGGTATCGGTGATGGGACTCGACTTCCCCAACCCGGTCGGGCTGGCTGCCGGCCTCGACAAGAACGGCGCAGCCATCGACGGGTTTGCGCAACTGGGTTTCGGTTTTGTCGAAATTGGCACCGTGACGCCACGCCCGCAACCGGGCAACCCAAAACCCCGGATCTTCCGCCTGCCGGAAGCCGAGGCGATCATCAATCGCATGGGCTTTAACAACCTGGGCGTCGATCATCTGCTGTCACGGGTTCAAGCCGCGAAATACAAGGGCATCCTCGGCATCAATATCGGCAAGAACTTCGACACGCCCGTAGAGCGCGCCGTCGATGATTACCTGATTTGCCTGGACAAGGTCTACGCCCACGCCAGCTACGTCACCGTCAACGTCAGCTCACCGAATACGCCCGGTCTGCGTAGCCTGCAGTTCGGTGATTCGCTCAAGCAACTGCTCGAAGCCTTGCGTCAGCGCCAGGAAGACCTGGCCGTACGTCATGGCAAACGTGTGCCGCTGGCCATCAAGATTGCGCCGGACATGAGCGATGAAGAAACCGTGCTGGTCGCTCAGGCGCTGGTGGATTCGGGCATGGATGCGGTGATCGCCACCAATACCACCCTCAGCCGTGTGGGTGTCGAAGGGCTGGCGCATGGTGATGAAGCGGGTGGGCTGTCGGGCGCACCAGTGCGCGACAAAAGCACTCACATCGTCAAGGTGCTGGCGGCTGAGTTGGCCGGGCGCTTGCCGATCATCGCCGTGGGCGGCATCACCGAAGGCAAGCACGCGGCCGAGAAGATCGCCGCCGGTGCAAGCCTGGTGCAGTTGTATTCCGGTTTTATCTATAAGGGACCGTCGCTGATTCGCGAGTCGGTGGATGCGATAGCGGCTTTGCCAAAAAGGTAGGCCCGGCTTGTTGGCGATGGCAGGCCAAAAGTACACCTGTGAGTGTGTAGGCCATGTCGCCGTCGGAGCAATAAAAAGGGCTCCCTAAAGGAGCCCCTGGGCCGAAGCCCGCCGCCCTGATGGGGCGTGCGTGGTTAAGTCGTTACATATTCAAGGTGGTGTGTCGGATTAAGTGCCCTGTGTTAGCCGACGGCGTGAAGTTCGTTGAGTCTGTGGATTCCCGCAGTGCCAGTCATACCGTCCCAGTTGTCGCCGCGTCCTTCTCGCCAGCCGTTGATCCAGGCTTGGCGTACCGACGGTAGAGTAAAGGGGCAAAGCTCGCGGGATTTGCCATGAACGCCGTATTGATATCCGCGTAAAAATGCTCTTTCCAACGGATCACGCTTAAGTCTTCTCATAGGGTGTTTCCCTCACTTGTTGACTGTTTTTGTCGCGTTGACCTCAACCGAGGTCTGGCAGAAAAAACTCTGCCGTTGGGCGGCTCGCTGCCGGCGTGGCGAGCCAAGGTGTTGACGCCGTTGCGACGTCAACCTGTGTCCAGTTCTAACCAATGAGTCACATTGAGGGAATGATCGTTTTGTCATAAGGACGTAACGAAAATAGTGCTACAGCCATAAGTAACGAGTGGTTTCATGAACGAATTTTCACCAAACCCCGGTATGATCGGCCCCGCGCTGGATGATGGGGTTAATCCTTTAGTGAGAATGACCCACGTTTACGCTCGGTTACTAAGCGACGAAGGGTCGCTTTAAGACTTTTTGTTTCATCAACTTTTTTATCTGTCCCGGCATCTAAGCTCTTTTAACCCGAGCAGCGGGGATGGAACGGCACACCTTCGTGCCACGCGGGCGCTCTTTTAGAAAAGCGCCTGATTGAAAACCGGATCGGCAATGCGTTGTCGATTCACTAGCCAAAGGCTCTGGAAATACCATGTCCGATCGTTTCGAACTCTTCCTCACTTGCCCCAAAGGCCTTGAAGGCCTGCTTATCGAGGAAGCCGTCGGGCTTGGCCTTGAAGAAGCTCGCGAGCACACCTCCGCCGTGCGTGGCGTGGCCACCATGGAAACCGCTTATCGCCTGTGCCTGTGGTCGCGTCTGGCCAACCGGGTGCTGCTGGTGCTCAAGCGCTTCCCGATGAAAGACGCTGAAGACCTGTATCACGGCGTGCTCGACGTCGAGTGGCAGGATCACATGCTCTCCGACGGCACCCTGGCCGTTGAATTCAGCGGCCACGGTTCGGGTATCGACAACACCCACTTCGGCGCACTGAAAGTCAAAGACGCCATCGTCGACAAACTGCGTACCCCGCAGGGCGACCGCCCAAGCATCGACAAGCTCAACCCGGATCTGCGCATTCACCTGCGCCTGGATCGCGGCGAAGCGATCCTCTCCCTCGACCTTTCCGGCCACAGCCTGCACCAGCGCGGTTACCGCCTGCAGCAGGGCGCGGCGCCGCTGAAGGAAAACCTCGCGGCAGCGATCCTGATCCGTTCCGGCTGGCCGCGCATTGCGGCCGAAGGTGGCGCGCTGGCTGACCCGATGTGCGGTGTCGGTACGTTCCTGGTCGAAGCCGGGATGATCGCCGCCGACATGGCGCCGAACCTGCGCCGTGAGCAGTGGGGCTTCACCGCATGGCTCGGTCACGTCCCGGCGCTGTGGAAAAAACTCCATGAAGAAGCGGTTGAGCGCGCTGCTGTCGGTCTGGCCAAGCCGCCGCTGTGGATTCGTGGTTACGAAGCCGACCCGCGCCTGATTCAACCGGGCCGCAACAACGTCGAGCGCGCCGGTCTGAGCGAGTGGATCAAAATCTATCAGGGCGAAGTCGCGACCTTCGAGCCGCGTCCGGATCAGAACCAGAAAGGTCTGGTGATCTGCAACCCGCCGTACGGCGAGCGTCTGGGCGACGAAGCCAGCCTGCTTTACCTCTACCAGAACCTTGGCGAGCGTTTGCGTCAGGCCTGCCTGAACTGGGAAGCGGCGGTGTTCACTGGCGCGCCGGATCTGGGCAAGCGCATGGGCATTCGCAGCCACAAGCAGTATTCGTTCTGGAACGGCGCACTGCCGTGCAAGCTGCTGCTGATCAAGGTGCTGCCGGATCAGTTCGTCACGGGCGAGCGGCGTACCCCGGAACAGCGTCAGGCCGAGCGTGAGCAAGCGGCTTACGATCAGACCCCGAACGAGCCGCAAGAGCGCAAGTTCAACAAGAACGGCAACCCGATCAAACCGACGCCCGCTCCGGCGCCAGTGATCGAGCAGCCGCGCCTGAGCGAAGGCGGGCAGATGTTTGCCAACCGCCTGCAAAAGAACCTCAAGGCGCTGAGCAAGTGGGTCAAGCGCGAAGGCATCGACTGCTACCGCGTCTACGATGCCGACATGCCGGAATACGCCATGGCCATCGACCTGTATCACGACTGGGTGCACGTGCAGGAGTACGCGGCGCCGAAGTCGATTGATCCGGAAAAAGCCTCGGCGCGCATGTTCGACGCGTTGGCGGCGATCCCGCAGGCGCTGAACGTCGACAAGAGCCGCGTGGTGGTCAAGCGCCGCGAGCGTCAGAGCGGTACCAAGCAGTACGAGCGTCAGGCGGCGCAGGGCAAGTTCAACGAGGTCAGCGAAGGCGGCGTCAAGCTGCTGGTGAACCTCACCGACTACCTCGACACCGGTCTGTTCCTCGACCACCGGCCGATCCGCATGCGCATTCAGAAAGAGGCTGCCGGCAAGCGCTTCCTCAATCTGTTCTGCTACACCGCGACAGCCAGTGTGCACGCGGCCAAGGGCGGTGCGCGCAGCACCACCAGCGTCGACCTGTCGAAGACTTATCTGGACTGGGCGCGCCGCAACCTGTCGCTGAACGGTTTCTCCGACAAGAACCGTCTGGAGCAGGGCGACGTGATGGCGTGGCTGGAAAGCTGCCGTGAAGAGTACGACCTGATCTTCATCGATCCGCCGACCTTCTCCAACTCCAAGCGCATGGAAGGCATCTTCGACGTGCAGCGTGATCAGGTGCAGTTGATCGATCTGGCCATGGCGCGCCTGGCGCCGGGTGGCGTGCTGTACTTCTCCAACAACTTCCGCAAGTTCCAGTTGGAGGAGAACCTGGCCGAGCGTTACGCGGTCGAGGAAATCAGCGCGCAGACCATCGATCCGGATTTTGCCCGCAACACCAAGATTCACCGCGCCTGGAAAATCACGGCTCGTTGACGCTTGACCTGGTTGGATCCACAGAGCCTTGATTTTAAAAGGCTCTTGGATCCGATCAGAACTAGCCAAATTAATGGCTAATAGCTATAACTCAACTCATGGCCAATGGGGTTTTTCCCTGAAACAGTGGCGTCGTGAGTTGCCCCTATGTCGTTGCACCCCGTGCGCCCAAAGATACTGGGTTTTATCAGCGAAGAAGTCTCGGCCTGGCTGGTCGCGCTGCTGGTATTGCTCGCCGGCGGGATTCTCACGGGGCTGCTCGCCTGGGCCACCCTCACTCAGTTTCATCATCAACTGCATCAACGCTTTCAGCTGCTGGCCAATGAGCGTTACAGCCGCATCGAAGAACGTTTCCAGGATCAGGAGCAGCGCCTCGACGGCCTGCGCCGCTTCTTCGCCAACTCCGATTCGGTCTCACGCAGCGAATTCGATGGTTATGCCAAACCTCTTTTATTACGCACCCAGGCCTATTCCTATGCGCCGCGGGTCAGCCGTGCCCAGCGCTCGGCGGTTGAGCAAGCGGTGCGCAACGAAGGTTTCAGCACTTTTACCTTTCGTGAACTGACCGCTGACGACCAGCTCCAGACAGCCGGTGATCGCCCCGAATATGTGCCGGTGATCTACACCCAGAGTCAGAGCCACTTGCCTACGCCACTGGGTTACGACCTGCTGGCGCAACCCCTGCGCCGGGCGACACTGGAGCGCGCCGACCGTACCGGGCACATGGTGGTGTCCCAGCCGTTGCATCTGGTGGGCGTTGATCCGGCGTATGCCCGGGGCGTATTGCTGGTGGCGCCGGTCACTCGCGAAGGGGCACCGAAAAGTCCGCCGGAAGGCTATGTAATGGCGGTGATCAGCATGCAGCAGTTGCTGGCCGACGGGTTGCCCGAAGACAACCAGGATTTCCTCAGCGTACGCATTCTTGACCTGTCCACCGACGATCAGCATGAAGTGCTTTACGAGTCGGCCAACAAGGCGGGGGCCAGTGATCTGTCGGCCACGCAGTTGTTGCGCATGGCCGACCATGACTATCAGGTCGACATACAGCCCAGCGAAGCCTTTCTGCAGGCCAACCATTCGTCAATCAGCAGCTTGGTGGTGCTGGGCGCGCTGCTGAGTGTATTGCTCAGCGCATTGCTCTATGTGTTGGTGAGCCAGCGTCAACGCGCGTTGCGCATGGTCGAACTGCGCACCCAGGAACTGCACGCCCGGGAGCAGGAATTGCGCGGCACCCACGGCCAGTTGCGCGGCGTGCTGAATGCCGCGACCCAAGTGGCAATCATTGCCACCGACCTGCGCGGGGTGATCAACACCTTCAACCCTGGCGCCGAACAGATGCTCGGCTACAGCAGCGCTGACGTGGTCGGCCATATGACGCTGGAAAACCTGCATCTGCCGCGAGAGCTGGCCGCGCGTTCGGCGGAGTTGAGTGCGCGTTACGGCAAGAGCATTCCGACCTGCCACGCGATGCTGGTCGAGGGCGGCGAGGTCGGCGGTCATGAGGCGCGCGAGTGGACGCTGGTACGCAGCGACGGCAGCCATCTGCCGGTGAACATGCTTGCCACCCCGGTGCTCGATGAGCAAGGACTGTGGGTCGGTCATCTGGCGATCTGCATCGACATCACCGAGCGCAAGCGTGTGCACGAAGCACTGGCGGCGCGCGATGTACTGCTGAAAAAACTCAGCGCCCACGTGCCCGGCGGCATCTATCAATTCAAGATGGAATTCGACGGGCGCTTCAGCGTGATCTACGCCAGCGACGGCATCCGCGAGATCTACGAGCTGGAGCCGGACGTGCTGCTGCTGAATGCCGAGGCGATTTTCACCCGTATCCATCCGCAAGACATCACCAGGGTGCGCACCTCGATCCGCGCCTCGGCGGACAATCTCAGCCCGTGGCGCGAGGAGTACCGCGTGCAGTTGCCCGAGCGCGGCCTGCGCTGGGTGCGCGGCGAGGCGACGCCGGAAGAACTGCCGGGCGGCGGCGTGCTGTGGCACGGCTACATCTCCGACATTTCCGATCTGAAACGGGTCGAAGAGGAGCTGCGGGCGCTGTCGGTCACCGACTCACTGACCGGCATTCACAACCGTCGCTACTTCCAGGAACGCCTGACCACTGAGATGGCCCGGGTCGAACGTGGCGGCGGCGAGCTGTCGGTGATCATGCTCGACATCGACCACTTCAAGCGCATCAACGACCAGTACGGCCATGCCGTGGGCGACCGGGTGCTGCAGGCGGTGTGCGAACGCATCGCTCATCGCTTGCGCCGAACCGATGTGTTCTGCCGCCTGGGCGGTGAAGAGTTCATGGTGTTGTGCCCGGACATCGACGGCGAGCACGCGTACATCCTCGCCATGGAGCTATGGCAAGGCCTGCGCAGTGCGCCGGTGGATGTGGTCGGGGTGGTGACGGCCAGTTTCGGCATCGCCAGCTGGCGCCCGGGGGAGGGCGCGGATGCGCTGCTGCTGCGGGCGGATTCGGGGGTGTATGCGGCGAAGCAGGGCGGGCGCGATCGGGTCGAGCAGATGAGCTGAGCCTTGGCACGATCTACCTGTGGGAGCGGGCTTGCTCGCGAAAGCGGTGTGTCAGCCAGCAAAAATACTGACTGATCTGACGCCTTCGCGAGCAAGCCCGCTCCCACATTAGAGCGGCTGTGTTTTTACAGCGCCGAAGCCGTCTGCGGCAGGCGCGGCTGCTTGTACAGATCCAGCAGCACTTGATCCAGCACCGACGACGCGCCGAACGGGGCCTTGTCGTTGAGGATCGCCACCACCGCCCAGGTGTTGCCGTTGACGTCGCGGCTGAAGCCGGCGATTGCCCGTACGGTGTTCAGGGTACCGGTCTTGACGTGGGCTTCGCCGCGCATCGCGGTGGTCTTCAGGCGTTTGCGCATGGTGCCGTCCATGCCGGCAATCGGCAGCGAGCTGATGTACTCGGCGGCGTACGGGCTATGCCAGGCGGCTTGCAGCATGTTGGCCATCTCGCGGGCGCTGACGCGTTCGGCGCGCGACAGTCCGGAACCGTTCTCCATCACCAGGTGCGGCGCGGTGATGCCTTTCTTCGCCAGCCACTGGCGAACCACGCGTTGCGCAGCCTTGGCGTCATCACCGTCGGCTTCGTTGCGGTACTTCTGACCGAGGCTCAGGAACAGCTGCTGAGCCATGGTGTTGTTACTGTATTTGTTGATGTCGCGAATGATTTCCGCCAGATCCGGCGAGTAGGCGCGGGCCAGCAGCTTGGCACTGCTCGGGGTCGCGGCGAGGCGATCCTTGCCCTGAATGCTGCCGCCCAGTTCTTTCCAGATCGCGCGCACGGCACCGGCGGTGTAGGTCGCGTGGTCGAGCAGCGACAGATAGGTCTGCGAGCTGCAGCCCTCGCCCAATTGACCGGCGACGGTAACAGTGACGCTGCCGTCCGCCTGGGTCACCGGGTTGTAGCGCACGCCACCGGTGCACTGCTTGGAGTTGAGCGCCTTGACCGTGTTTTCGATGCGCACGCTGGCAATCGGCGGCTCCACCGAGATCAACACCCGGCCACTGTCATTTCGTGCAACGAAGCGCAGGGCCTTGAGGTTGACCAGCAGCGAGTCCGGTTTGACCAGGAACGGTTTGTTCTCGTCGTTGCCGTCGTCGTTGAATTCGGGCAGTTGTGGCTGGATGAAAAAGCTGCGGTCGAGGATCAGGTCGCCGGTGACCTGGGTCACGCCGTTGGCGCGCAGGTCGCGCATCAGCAGCCAGAGTTTTTCCATGTTCAGCTTCGGATCGCCGCCACCCTTGAGGTACAGGTTGCCATTGAGGATGCCGCCGCTCAGGTCGCCGTCGGTGTAGAACTCGGTTTTCCACTGATGGTTGGGGCCGAGCATTTCCAGCGAAGCGTAGGTGGTGACCAGTTTCATGGTCGAGGCCGGGTTGACCGAGACGTCGGCGTTGTACACGGTCGGATTGCCCGGGCCGTCGAGCGGGATCATCACCAGCGACAGCGCGGTTGGCTGCAGTTTGCTGGCCTTGAGGGCTTTTTCGACGTTGGGGGTGAGGGCGGTGTTGATGGTGGCAGCGGCAACCGGCAGGGCCAGGGGCAGAAGAAGGCCGGCGAGAAAGAGAGGACGCAACGATTTGATCATATGAAATAGAACCCTGCAGAAGAGGGGGAAAATAACGAAGGCATGAATGAAAAAGCCCTCTGTGGTCATGAAAGTGTCGGCATTATGCCCCAAGGTGTAACAGCTTGTGCCTTGCCCGAGGCGGCCATTTCGTTATTTTTTTTACAGGCGGTCGGCCACCGCGCCCAGAGAGTCGGGCAATTGACCGCTTAAGCTGGTAAAGTGCCGGCCGTTATTACTTAAGAGGATTGTTCCAATGGCGACTAACCGTTCCCAGCGTCTGCGCAAAAAACTGTGCGTTGATGAATTCCAAGAGCTGGGTTTCGAACTGAACCTGGACTTCAAAGAAGACTTGTCCGAAGAAGCCATTGACGCTTTCCTCGAAGCATTCATCAAAGAAGCCATGGAAGCCAACGGTCTGGGTTATGTTGGCGGCGATGACTTCGGTCTGGTTTGCCTGCAGAAGCGTGGCTCGGTCAACGAAGAGCAGCGCGCTGCCGTTGAAGCCTGGCTGAAAAACCGTAGCGAACTGACCGGCATGACCGTCAGCCCGCTGCTGGACGTCTGGTATCCGGAAAAGCCGATCAACGCGGCCAAGTGATACTGAAAAAAACGGCGACCTGAGGGTCGCCGTTATTTTTGGAAGATCAAAAGATCGCAGCCTGCGGCAGCTCCTACAGAGATCAGTGTAGGAGCTGCCGCAGGCTGCGATCTTTTGCTTTCAGGCTTTACGCCAATTCAGAATCAATAACGTCAAAACCCCCGCGACAATCCCCCAGAACGCCGAGCCGATGGAAAACAGCGTCAGCCCCGACGCCGTGACCATGAAGGTGATCAGCGCCGCCTCGCGTTCCTTGACCTCGGTCATGGCGATGCTCAGGCCGTTGATGATCGAGCCGAACAGCGCCAGCGCGGCAATCGACAGCACCAGTTCCTTCGGCAGCGCGGCAAACAGCGCCGCCAATGTAGCGCCGAACACCCCGGCGATCCCGTAAAAAATCCCGCACCACACCGCAGCGGTATAGCGCTTGTTGCGATCTTCATGGGCGTGCGGCCCGGTGCAGATCGCTGCGCTGATCGCCGCGAGGTTGATGCCGTGGGAGCCGAATGGCGCCAGCAGCAGCGAGGCGATGCCGGTGGTGGTGATCAGCGGTGAGGCCGGCACGTTGTAGCCGTCGGCCCGCAGCACGGCGATGCCGGGCATGTTCTGCGAGGTCATCGCCACCACGAACAGCGGAATGCCGATGCTGATGGTCGCGGCCAGCGAGAAGTGCGGAGTGGTCCACACCGGCGTCGCCACTTCCAGATGGAAACCGCTGAAATCCAGCAGCCCCATGAAACCTGACAGCGCAGTGCCGATCAGCAGCGCAGCCAGTACCGCGTAACGCGGCGACAGGCGTTTGACCACCAAATAGGTGAAGAACATCCCCAACACCAACCCGGTACGGTGCTGCGCGGCGACGAAGATTTCGCTGCCGATCTTGAACAGAATCCCCGCCAGCAGCGCCGCTGCCAGCGACGCCGGGATCTTTTTCACCAGGCGTTCGAAGCTGCCGGTCAGGCCGCAAATCGTCACCAGCACCGCGCAGGTGATGTAGGCGCCGATGGCCTCGCCATAGGTGACGCCGCCCAGGCTGGTGATCAACAAGGCTGCACCCGGTGTCGACCAGGCAATGGTGATCGGTGTGCGATAGCGCAACGACAAGCCAATCGAGCACACCGCCATGCCGATCGAGATCGCCCAGATCCACGAGGAAATCTGCGCGCTGCTCAAACCCGCCGCTTGCCCGGCCTGGAACATCAGCACCAGCGAACTGGTGTAGCCGGTCATCATCGCGATGAAACCGGCGACGATCGCCGAGGGCGAAGTGTCGGCGAGGGGGCGCAGGCGAGTGTAGGCGGTGTCGTTCATGACGGCGGTGTTCCTTATACAGATGGAGATGTCCGTAGCAACGCTGAACCCAGTGGGAGCGGGCTTGCTCGCGAAAGCGGTGGGTCATTCAAGGCAGATGTCGCCTGACACGCCGCCTTCGCGAGCAAGCCCGCTCCCACAGGGGGATTTTTGTTCTGGCAGCGGATTCTGCGATCAAGCCTAAACTCAATCGTAACGGATCGTTGCAATACAGCCGTGGACACAAACAGCCATACAGTCGTGTTGCCACCATCCATTGTGTACAATCGCGCTGTTTTTTACGCGATACTTGCCAGCGACCTACTGTGCCGTATTACAGTCACGGTCTATTCGCCGCAGTTCTCCCGACTCGAGTGCCCATGAACGAACAGTTGCAACCCCTCAAGAAACAACCGCGAGCAGGCAAAGCCGGCCGCAGCGGAACCCAGGACGATATTGTCTATGCGCATATCTTCGAGGCCATCCTCGAACAGCGTCTGGCGCCCGGCACAAAATTGAGCGAAGAAGCGCTGGGGGAAATCTTCGGGGTCAGCCGCACCATCATTCGCCGCGCGCTGTCGCGTCTGGCCCATGAAGGCGTGGTGCTGTTGCGGCCGAACCGTGGCGCGGTCGTCGCCAGCCCGAGCGTTGAAGAAGCGCGTCAGGTGTTCATGGCCCGCCGTCTGGTGGAGCGCGCGATTACCGAACTGGCCGTGCAGCACGCCACTGCCGAGCAGATCGCCGAATTGCGCCAGATGGTCAACGACGAACGCGACAGTTTCTCCCGTGGCGATCGCGGTGCCGGTATTCGTCTGTCGGGCGAATTCCACCTGAAACTGGCCGAAGCGGCGAAAAACGCGCCACTGATCAGCTTCCAGCGCAGCCTGGTCTCGCAGACCTCGCTGATCATTGCCCAGTACGAAAGCGGCAACCGCTCGCATTGCTCCTACGACGAGCACACCCAGTTGATCGACGCCATCGAAGCGCGCAACGGTGAGCTGGCGGTGGACCTGATGATGCATCACATGGACCACATCGACAGCAAGCTCAACCTCGATGAGGAAAGTGCGTCGGATGATTTGCATGCGGTGTTCTCGCATTTGTTGCAGACCAAAAAGCCTGGGCGCCCAAGCGCCAAGCTTTGAGCTGACACCGAGTCGAACCCATCGCGAGCAGGCTCACTCCTACATTTGAAATGCGTTCACTTGTAGGAGTGAGCCTGCTCGCGATAGCTTTTTGACAGGCAACAAAAATCCCCCGGGGCTAACACCGCCGGGGGATTTTTTATGCCTCGGGAAAACTCAGCGCTGATGCACCAAAGCCCCTGCCGCATAAGTCTGCTGCACCGTGCGGTCATCGCCCAGCGTCATCAGCACGAACAACGTCTCGGCAATGTTGTTGGCCTGTTTCAGGCGATAGCTGAGCAGTGGCGTGGCGTTGTAATCCAGCACCAGGAAGTCCGCATCAGAACCCGGCTGCAGGTTGCCGATCTTGTCTTCCAGGCGCAGTGCCCGCGCACCGCCCAGGGTCGCCAGGTACAGCGACTTGAACGGGCTCAACCGCGCGCCCTGCAGCTGCATGACTTTGTAGGCTTCGTTCAGCGTTTGCAGCAGCGAGAAACTGGTGCCGCCGCCGACGTCAGTGCCGAGACCGACGTTGAGCTTGTGCTTCTCTGCCATCGGCAGATTGAACAAACCACTGCCGAGGAAGAAGTTCGAGGTCGGGCAGAACGAAATGGCCGAGCCGGTTTCCGCCAGACGCGCACATTCGTCGTCGCACAGGTGTACGCCGTGAGCGAACACCGAGCGCTCGCCGAGCAGTTGGTAGTGATCGTAAACGTCCAGATAGCCCTTGCGCTCCGGGAACAGTTCCTTGACCCACTCGATTTCCTTGAGGTTTTCGCTGATGTGGGTCTGCATGTACAGATCCGGGTATTCGGTCAGCAGTTGGCCGGCGAGGGTCAGTTGCTCCGGGGTGCTGGTCGGGGCGAAGCGCGGGGTGACCGCGTAGTGCAGACGACCCTTGCCGTGCCAGCGTTCGATCAGCGCCTTGCTCTCGACGTAGCTCGATTCGGCGGTGTCGGTCAGGTAGTCCGGGGCGTTGCGGTCCATCATCACCTTGCCGGCGATCATCCGCAGATCAAGTTTCTCGGCGGCCTCGAAGAACGAGTTCACCGACTGCGGGTGCACGCTGCCGAACACCAGCGCGGTGGTGGTGCCGTTGCGCAGCAGTTCCTTGATGAAAATGTCCGCGACTTCATCGGCGTGGGCCTTGTCACCGAACTGGCTTTCGCAGGGGAAGGTGTAGGTGTTGAGCCAGTCCAGCAGCTGCTCGCCGTAGGCGCCGACCATGCCGGTTTGCGGCAGGTGGATGTGGGTGTCGATGAAGCCCGGGGTGATCAGCGCGTCCTGATAGTGGGTGATCTCGATGTCCGCCGGCAGGGTCGGCAGCAGGTCGCTGGCGTGGCCGAGGGCGCTGATCTTGCCGCCATCGACCACCAGCAGGCCGTCCTCGAAATATTCGTAGGAGGCTTCGATCCCGACTTCGGCGGGGTCGGCGATGCTGTGCAGGATGGCGGCGCGGTAGGCTTTGCGAGTCAGAGGCATGAGGGTTCTCTAATCAGTTTGAGGCTTTGAGTTTGGCGGCCTGACTGCGCCGGGAAACGGGCAGCAGTTTGGCAATCGGTTCGGCGCTGGCGGTGTGCTGGCCGAAATTGGCGTTATAGGTGGCGATGATTTCGCCAGCGATGGAGATGGCGATTTCCACAGGCAGTTTGCCTTTGACTTCGCCGATGCCCATCGGGCAGCGCATGCGTTGCACGACGCCGCTGTCGAAACCGCGATCACGCAGGCGATGTTCGAACTTGGCCCGTTTGGTCTTCGAGCCGATCAGGCCGAAGTAGGCGAAGTCGTTGCGCTTGAGGATCGCGGCAGTGAGTTCCAGGTCCAGCTGATGGTTGTGGGTCATGACGATGCAGTAGCTGCCGACGGGCAGGTCATCGATTTCATCCACAGGCTCTTCGGCGACGATTTTACGCACGCCGTGGGGGATCTGTTCGGGGAATTCCTCTTCCCGCGAATCGATCCAGCGCACCCGGCACGGCAGGCTGGCGAGTAACGGCACCAACGCCCGGCCGACATGCCCGGCGCCGAACACCGCGATTTGCGCCTGCACCTGGCCCATCGGTTCGAACAGCAACACGGTGGCGCCGCCGCAGCACTGGCCGAGGCTGGCGCCGAGGCTGAAACGCTCCAGATGGGTGTCCTGCTTACCGCTGGCGAGCATCTCGCGGGCGATCTGCATGGCTTTGTATTCCAGATGCCCGCCACCGATGGTGTCGAAGGTCTGTCTGGCGCTGACGACCATTTTCGAGCCGGCATTACGCGGGGTCGAGCCGAGTTCTTCGATGATCGTCACCAGAACACAGGGTTCGCCCTGGCTCTGCAGGTCGGCGAGGGCGTCGATCCAGTTGTACATGTTCACCTCGACATCTTTCGTTGTCTGTTCGGGCCTCTTCGCGAGCAGGCTCGCTCCCACATTTTTGATCTCTGTCTTCCACAAAATCTGTGCCCACTGAAGATCTACTGTGGGAGCGAGCTTGCTCGCGAAGGCCGCACCTCGGTCCTAGAGCGGAGCCAGCTCGGTTTCAGCTTCGACCGCTTTCACAGCCTTGAGCTGACGCATCTGCTCACACCCCCACAACACCCGCTCCGGAGTCGCCGGCGCGTCAATCTTCGGCTGATGCCGGTAGTCACCGAGGCTCGCCACCGCATCCTTGATCGCACACCATGCGGCAATCCCGAGCATGAACGGCGGCTCACCCACAGCCTTGGAATGGAACACCGTGTCTTCCGGGTTCTTGCGGTTCTCGACCAGCTTCACCCGCAGGTCCAGCGGCATGTCGGCCACGGCCGGGATCTTGTAGCTGGCCGGGCCGTTGGTCATCAGCTTGCCCTTGTTGTTCCAGACCAGTTCTTCCATGGTCAGCCAGCCCATGCCCTGGACGAAACCGCCCTCGACCTGACCGATGTCGATCGCCGGGTTCAGCGAGGCGCCGACGTCGTGGAGGATGTCGGTACGGAGCATCTTGTACTCGCCGGTCAGGGTGTCGACGATCACTTCACAGCACGCCGCGCCGAAGGCGAAGTAGTAAAACGGCCGACCACGGGCCTGGCTGCGGTCGTAGTAGATTTTCGGGGTCTTGTAGAAGCCGGTGCTCGACAGCGAGACCTGATTGAAATACGCCAGTTGGATCAACGCTTCGAAGGTCATGATGTGGTCACGCACGCGCACATGGCCGTTGTGGAATTCCACGTCTTCTTCGCTGACCTTGTAGTGCCGCGCGGCGAACTCCACCAGACGTTGCTTGATGATCTCGGCGGCGTTCTGCGCAGCCTTGCCGTTGAGGTCGGCACCGCTGGAAGCCGCAGTCGGCGAGGTATTCGGCACTTTGTCGGTGTTGGTCGCGGTGATCTGCACCCGATCCATTTCTACCTGGAATACTTCAGCTACCACTTGCGCGACCTTGGTGTTCAGGCCCTGGCCCATTTCCGTGCCACCGTGGTTCAAGTGGATGCTGCCATCGGTGTAGACGTGGATCAGCGCGCCGGCCTGGTTGAGGAAGCTGGCGGTGAAGGAAATACCGAATTTCACCGGGGTCAGCGCCAGGCCCTTTTTCAGGATCGGGCTGTTGGCGTTATAGCGGCGGATCGCTTCGCGGCGCTCGGCGTACTGGCTGCTTTCTTCCAGTTCGGCGGTCATCTCTTCGAGCATGTTGTGCTCGACGGTCTGGTAGTAGTGGGTGACGTTGCGCTCGGTCTTGCCGTAGTAGTTGGCCTTGCGCACCGCCAGCGGATCGAGGTTGAGGTGACGGGCAATCGCGTCCATCACTTCTTCGATCGCAACCATGCCCTGCGGGCCGCCGAAACCACGGTAAGCGGTGTTCGACGCGGTGTTGGTCTTGCAGCGGTGACCATTGATGGTCGCGTCACCGAGGTAGTACGAGTTGTCCGAGTGGAACATCGCCCGGTCAACGATCGACGCCGACAGGTCTGGCGAACAGCCGCAGTTGCCGGCCAGGTCCATGGCGATGCCGTGCAGGCGCCCGCTGCTGTCGAAGCCGACGTCGTACTCGACGTAAAACGGGTGGCGCTTGCCGGTCATCAGCATGTCTTCGACCCGTGGCAGACGCATCTTGGTCGGCTGACCGGTGAGGTGCGCGATCACCGCGCACAGGCACGCCGGGCTGGCGGCCTGGGTTTCCTTGCCGCCGAAACCACCGCCCATGCGGCGCATGTCGACGACGATCTTGTTCATCGACACGTCGAGCACTTCGGCCACCAGTTTCTGTACTTCGGTGGGGTTCTGCGTCGAGCAGTAGACGATCATGCCGCCGTCTTCGGTGGGCATCACCGAGGAGATCTGGGTTTCCAGATAAAAGTGTTCCTGGCCGCCGATGTGCAGCGTGCCTTGAATACGGTGTTCGGCGGTGGCCAATGCCGACGCCGAATCGCCACGCTGGTGAGTGTGGCTGTCGAGTACGAAGTGGCGTTTGCGCAAGGCTTCGACCACGTCCAGCACCGGCTCCAGATCTTCGTATTCGATGATCGCCGCCATCGCCGCTTTGCGCGCGGTTTCCAGGTCTTTCGCGGCCACGGCCAGCACTGGCTGACCGACGAATTGCACGTCGTCAATCGCCAGCAGCGGATCGCCCGGCAGCAGCGGGCCGATGTCTTTCAGGCCCGGCACGTCTTCATGGGTGATCGCAATGCGCACGCCTTCGAAGGCGTAGCAGGGCTTGGTGTCGATGCTGATGATTTTCGCGTGGGCGCGGTCCGACAGCCGTGCGTAAACGTGCAGCTGATTGGGAAATTCCAGGCGATCATCGATGTACTGCGCTTCACCGGACACATGCTTGGCGGCGCTGTCGTGCTTGACGCTGCGGCCGACACCGGTGGTCAGGTCCTTGGCAAACAGTTCCGCCAATTCGGCTTGGGTCTTCTCTACGGCGTGATGGTTAGACATAAGCGGTCACCCGAGTCTCGATGTGCGGTGTTTGCAGTTCGATGAAGTATTTGCGCAGCAGGTTCTGTGCGCTGAGCAGGCGATATTCCTTGCTGGCGCGGAAGTCCGAGAGCGGCGTGAAGTCGTCAGCCAGTGCGGCGCAGGCGCGTTCGATCACGGCGTTGTTGAACGGCTGACCGAGCAGCACGGCTTCGCAATGGGCGGCGCGTTTCGGGATCGCGGCCATGCCGCCGAATGCCATGCGGGCGTCGGTGATCACGCCGTTTTCCACACGCAGGTTGAACGCGGCGCAGACGGCGGAGATGTCATCGTCCAGACGCTTGGAGACTTTGTAGGCGCGGAAGCGCTGTTCTGCGCTGGCACGCGGGACGATGATTTTCTCGATGAACTCGCTTTCCTGGCGGGCGGTGACCTTGTAGTCGATGAAGTAATCTTCCAGGTTCAGCGTGCGCCGGATTTCACCTTTGCACAGCACCACCTGCGCGCCGAGGGCGATCAGCAGCGGTGGCGAGTCACCGATTGGCGAGGCGTTGCCGATGTTGCCGCCGAGGGTGCCCTGGTTGCGGATCTGCAGTGAGGCGAAACGATGTAGCAATTCGCCGAAGTCCGGGTATTCAGCCGTCAGTGCTTCGTAGCAGTCGGAGAGGGCGGTGGCGGCGCCGATTTCGATACGGTCATCGAAGGTTTCGATGCGCTTCATTTCGGCGACGTTGCCGACGTAGATCATCACCGGCAAGGTGCGGTGGAACTGGGTGACTTCCAGTGCCAGATCGGTACCGCCGGCCAGCAGCCGGGCTTGTGGGTAAGCGTCATACAGATCGGCCAGATCGGCGACGGTCAGCGGCACCAGGCAACGCTTGTCGCCACTGTTGAGTTCGCCGATATCGGTCGGGGCGATGGCTTTGAGGCGGGCGATGGTCTCGGCTTCGCGGGCATCGAACTGGTCCGGCTGCTTGCCACAGCAGGATTGCTCGGCGGCGGCGAGGATCGGCCGGTAGCCGGTGCAGCGGCAGAGGTTGCCGGCCAGCGCTTCGTGCGCCTTGGCCTGATCCGGTGCATCGCTGTTCTTTTGCAGGGCAAACAGCGACATGACGAAACCGGGAGTGCAGAAGCCGCACTGCGAGCCGTGGCACTCGACCATGGCTTTCTGCACGCTGTGCAATTCGCCCTGGTGTTTGAGGTCTTCGACGCTGATCAGTTGTTTGCCGTGCAGCGACGAAACAAAGGTCAGGCACGAGTTGAGGCTGCGATAGCGAATGTGTTCGCGGCCGTCGTCATCCGTTTGCAACTCGCCGACCACCACGGTGCAAGCGCCACAGTCGCCGCTGGCGCAGCCTTCTTTGGTGCCGGATTTGCCCACGTGTTCGCGCAGGTAATTGAGCACGGTCAGATTCGGGTCCAGGGCGTGCTCGCTACGGAGTTCCTGGTTAAGTAAAAACTGGATCACGGAAGGCCTCGCAGACTCATTATTGTTGTTAACCGACTTCAACCGAATTTAGCAGGTCTGACTTTTCGGTCAATGGTTTTCTGACTTAAAGGTCAGGAAAAACGGTTTTGTCGATTAACGCGTGCTCTATTGAGTATTGACCCTGAGCGGATCCACTGCTTTTTTGCTTGAATCGTGCCAAAAAGCGCCGTGCGGGCACTCCGCCATGTACTTGCATTTGCGCTACACTGCGCCGCTTGTGCAGATCGAAGAGTTTGAAGGACAACCATGACGTTCAAGGCGCCGGACAGCCTCGCCGAGCAAATTGCTCACCACCTCGCCGAACGCATCATTCGCGGCGAAATGAAGCCGGGAGAGCGCATTCAGGAACAGAAGGTCACGCTGGCCCTCAATGTCAGCCGCGGATCGGTCCGCGAAGCCCTGCTGATCCTCGAACGCCGCCACCTGATCGCGATCCTGCCGCGACGTGGCGCCCATGTCACCGAACTCACCGCGCACAAGGTGCAGAGCCTGTGTACGCTGATGAGCGAGCTGTACATCCTGCTCGGCAATGCGGTCGCCAATGGCTGGCAGACCCAGGCCGACATGGCGCCGTTCGTGCAGATCCAGCAGCGCCTGGGCGCCAGCTACGAGCGTCAGGACATCCGCACCTTCGTTGACGACAGCTTCGCCGTGATGCGCGCTGCGTACCCGTTTGCCAACAACCCGTACCTGCAAGAGACCGTCGAGAACCTGCAGCCGGCCATGAGCCGTGCGTACTTCCTCGCCCTCGAACAGCGCAAGGCCGAAATGAGCGAGTTCCTCGAACTGTTCGAACGCCTGCTGGCCGCTGTGCTCGCCCGTGATTTGCCGCAGATCCGCATCGTGCTGACGGCTTACGCCCAGCGCAGCTGCGATCTGGTGGTTTCCGCCCTGACGGTTGCCTGAGCGTGCGGCTAAAGTGCATCAAACTGGCGGGGTTCAAGTCCTTCGTCGACCCGACCACGGTGAACTTCCCCAGTAACATGGCGGCGGTCGTCGGGCCGAACGGTTGCGGCAAGTCGAACATCATCGACGCCGTACGCTGGGTGATGGGCGAAAGTTCGGCGAAGAACCTGCGTGGCGAGTCGATGACCGACGTCATCTTCAACGGCTCGACCAGTCGCAAACCGGTGAGCCAGGCGAGCATCGAGCTGGTGTTCGACAACTCCGCCGGCACGCTGTTGGGCGAATACGCGGCTTACGCGGAGATTTCCATCCGTCGTAAGGTGACCCGCGACAGCCAGACGACTTATTACCTCAACGGCACCAAATGCCGTCGTCGCGACATTACCGATATCTTCCTCGGCACCGGTCTGGGCCCGCGCAGCTACTCGATCATCGAGCAGGGGATGATCTCCAAGCTGATCGAGTCCAAGCCTGAAGACTTGCGCAACTTCATCGAAGAAGCGGCGGGCATCTCCAAATACAAGGAGCGCCGGCGCGAGACCGAAAACCGCATCCGCCGCACCCACGAAAACCTGGCGCGTCTGACCGACCTGCGCGAAGAGCTCGAACGCCAGCTCGAACGCTTGCACCGTCAGGCCGAATCCGCCAAGAAGTATCAGGAATACAAGAGCGAAGAGCGTCAGCTCAAGGCGCAACTGTCGGCCCTGCGCTGGCAGGATCTGAACGATCAGGTCGGCCAGCGCGAGTCGATCATCGGCACGCAGGAAGTCAGTTTCGAAGCGCTGGTCGCCGAGCAGCGCAATGCCGATGCCGCCATCGAGCGCCTGCGCGACGGGCACCATGAACTGTCCGAGCGCTTCAATCTGGTGCAGGGGCGCTTCTATTCGGTCGGCGGCGATATTGCCCGGGTCGAACAGAGTATCCAGCACGGCCAGCAGCGCTTGCGCCAGTTGCAGGACGATCTGAAGGAAGCCGAGCGCGCGCGTCTGGAAACCGAATCGCACCTGGGCCACGACCGCACGCTGCTGCTGACCCTCGGCGAAGAGCTGGACATGCTCACCCCCGAGCAGGAAGTCACCAGCGCCGCCGCCGAAGAAGCTGCTGCTGCGCTGGAAGAAGCCGAGCTGACCATGCACGGCTGGCAGGAGCAGTGGGACACCTTTAACCTGACCGCCGCCGAACCCCGGCGTCAGGCCGAAGTGCAGCAGTCACGGATCCAGCAGCTGGAAACCAGCATGGAGCGTCTGGCCGATCGGCAAAAGCGTCTGGCTGAAGAGCGCGATCTGCTTTCCGCCGACCCGGAAGATGCCGCGATCATGGCGCTCAACGAGCAGCTCGCCGAATCCGAAGCGACTCTCGAAGATTTGCAGACCAGCGAAGAAGCGCAGGTCGAAAAACTTGAACAGCTGCGTCAGGAACTGCAGCAGGCACTGACCGCGCAGCAACAGGCGCAGGGCGATTTGCAGCGCCTCAACGGGCGACTGGCCTCGCTGGAAGCCTTGCAGCAAGCCGCGCTCGATCCGGGCACCGGCACTGCCGAATGGCTGCGCGAACAGAATCTCGCCGAACGCCCGCGTCTGGCCGAAGGGCTGAAGGTCGAGGCCGGTTGGGAGCTGGCGGTGGAAACCGTGCTCGGCGCCGATCTGCAAGCAGTGCTGGTGGACGACTTCAACGGCTTCGATCTGTCCGCGTTCACCCAAGGTGATCTGCGCCTGCTCAGTCCCGCCAGCGATGGTGTGCGAGTGGCGGGCAGTTTGCTGGACAAGGTTGAGGCGCAGATCGATCTGTCGCCGTGGCTCGGCCAGGTCAAGCCGGTCGACAGCCTCGAACAGGCGTTGGCCCTGCGCGGCCAGTTGAGTGCCGGGCAAAGTCTGATCAGTCGCGACGGTTACTGGGTCGGTCGGCACTTTCTGCGCGTGCGTCGCGCCAGTGAGGCCGAAAGCGGCATGCTCGCCCGTGGCCAGGAAATCGAGACGCTGCAGGCCGAGCGCGAAGAGCGCGAAGCCACGGTCGAAGCCATGGAAACCCGTTTGCAGACCCTGCGTGCGCAACAGCGGCAGCAGGAAAACGGCCGTGAGCATTTGCGTCGTTTGCTGCAGGACGAAGCGCGTTCCCAAGGTGAATTGAAAGCCCAGTTGTCCGCCGGTAAAGCCAAGGCCGAACAACTGATGCTGCGCCGCACGCGGCTTGACGAAGAGCTGATCGAACTCGGCGAGCAGCGCGAGCTGGAACACGAACAAGTCGGCGAAGCACGCATGCAATTGCAGGAAGCGCTCGACGCCATGGCGCTGGACACCGAGCAGCGCGAGTTGCTGCTGGCTCAGCGCGACAGCCTGCGCGAACGCCTCGACCGCGTGCGTCAGGAAGCCCGGCAACACAAGGATCACGCCCACCAACTGGCGGTGCGCCTTGGCTCGTTGCGCGCGCAACATGATTCCACGCGGCAGGCGCTGGAGCGGCTGGAAATGCAGGCCGAGCGCCTGACCGAAAAGCGTGAGCAGTTGAGCCTGAATCTGGAGGAGGGCGAGGCACCGCTGGAAGAGCTGCGCCTGAAACTCGAAGAACTGCTCGACAAACGCATGACCGTCGACGAAGAACTGAAGACCGCGCAGATCGCGCTGGAAGACGCCGACCGCGAACTGCGCGAAGCGGAAAAGCGCCGGACCCAGGCCGAGCAGCAATCGCAAATGATCCGTGGCCAGCTCGAACAGCAACGCATGGAATGGCAAGCGCTGACCGTGCGGCGCAAGGCGCTGCAGGATCAATTGCTCGAAGACGGCTACGATCTCAATGGCGTGCTCGCGACGTTGACGCCCGAGGCCAGTGAACGCGCCGCCGAAGAAGAACTCGAACGGATCAATGCGCGGATTCAACGCTTGGGCGCGATCAACCTCGCGGCCATCGACGAATACACGCAACAGTCGGAACGTAAACGTTATCTGGATGCGCAGGACGCCGATCTGGTGGAAGCACTGGAGACCCTGGAAAACGTCATCCGCAAGATCGACAAGGAAACCCGTAATCGCTTCAAAGATACCTTTGATCAGATCAATGGCGGTTTACAGGCACTTTTCCCGAAAGTTTTCGGTGGCGGGCGCGCGTATTTGGAACTGACGGGCGAAGATCTACTCGATACAGGGGTAACGATCATGGCGCAGCCGCCAGGGAAGAAGAACAGCACCATCCATTTGCTCTCCGGCGGGGAAAAAGCCCTGACCGCGCTGGCACTGGTTTTTGCGATCTTCAAATTGAATCCGGCGCCGTTCTGCATGCTCGATGAAGTTGACGCGCCACTGGATGACGCTAACGTTGGACGCTACGCACGATTGGTTAAAGAGATGTCGCAGACCGTGCAGTTCATCTATATCACCCACAACAAGATCGCCATGGAAATGGCCGATCAACTGATGGGCGTGACGATGCACGAGCCGGGTTGTTCGCGACTGGTTGCAGTGGATGTCGAGGAGGCGATGGCGATGGTGGACGCCTGAGTCAGCGTGGTGTCGGAAGGGTATTGATGTTCTGTAGGACTTTTTTACCGACTTCGACTTGCTGGCCAATCGACATATTCGCGCAAGCCAATGTGACAGACGGTGTAAAGTTGTCTTTGGTCGTGCTAGTTTAATGTCAATTTTTCGTATACGTGGGCAAAACGCCTGTCTGAACATAGAGTTGGCGCCACGTTTTAAAGCGGTTTGCAAAATGTAAACCCCTATTTTTTAACCATTTTTTATAAGGCAAGGGGTTACCATGGAAATGGGCTGCCGCGGGTGCTGGACCGCAACCGG
>Ga0153931_100094_pt1 | contig 37846 bp, 35 predicted proteins | sample TSNJ015MetaG_FD_104730 | JGI IMG/M metagenome (GOLD analysis project Ga0153931, IMG submission 104730) | Attine ant fungus gardens microbial communities from New Jersey, USA - TSNJ015 MetaG | ecosystem: Host-associated > Fungi > Mycelium > Unclassified | place: USA: New Jersey, Wharton State... | reverse complement strand
TGCCGCTGGTATCGAAAATCGGCGATTACATCACCTCGGCCGGCGGCAAACGCCTGCGTCCGTTACTGGTGCTGCTGTGTGGCAAGGCCCTGGGTCGCGAAGGCGACGACATGCGTCTGCTGGCCGCCTTCATCGAATTCCTGCACACCGCCACCCTGCTGCATGACGACGTGGTCGACATGTCCGGCATGCGTCGTGGCCGTGAGACCGCCAATGCCATGTGGGGCAACGCCCCCAGCGTGTTGGTCGGCGACTTTCTGTACTCGCGCTCGTTCGAAATGATGGTCGAACTGGGCTCGATGCCGGTGATGAAGATTCTTTCACAAGCCACGCGCATCATCGCCGAAGGCGAAGTGTTGCAGCTGTCGAAGGTCCGCGACGCCAGCACCACCGAAGAAACCTACATGGAAGTGATCCGCGGCAAAACCGCGATGCTCTTCGAAGCCTCCACTCACAGTGCTGCCGCCCTGTGCGGCGCCACTGCCGAACAGGCCGAAGCCCTGCGCACCTTTGGTGATCACTTGGGCGTGGCGTTCCAGTTGGTGGACGACCTGCTCGACTACAAGGGCGACGCCGAGACCCTGGGCAAGAACGTCGGTGACGACCTGGCCGAGGGCAAGCCGACCTTGCCGCTGATCTACACCATGCGCGAAGGTACGCCAGAACAGGCCGCCCTGGTGCGCAAGGCGATCCAGAAAGGCGGGATCGAAAACCTGGAGGCCATCCGCGAAGCCGTTGAAGCTTCGGGCTCTCTGGAGTACACCGCGCAACTGGCGCGAGACTACGTCGCCCGCGCCATCAAGTGCCTTGAAGCCCTGCCTGCCAGCGAATACCGGGATGCCCTGGTCGAATTGAGTGAGTTCGCGGTCGCGCGTACGCACTGAAGACGATTGATGGAGGGGGCTTGTGTGGGAGCGAGCTTGCTCGCGAAAACCGTGGATCGGTGAGAAATATCCAGCTGATCCACCGCCTTCGCGAGTAACCCCGCTCCCACATCCAGATCCCACTGCCAACCCACTCCCCCGCTCGCGCCTCAAATCCCTATATAATGTGCGACTTTAGCCATTCCTGACTTTCAAGGAGCTTTAGTGAGCACGTTGCCACCCTGCCCAAAATGCAATTCCGAATACACCTACGAAGATGGCGCCCAGCTGATTTGCCCGGAATGCGCCCATGAGTGGTCCGCCAATGGCGAGGCCGAAGCAGCCGGTGATGAAACCGTGAAGAAAGACTCTGTAGGCAACGTCCTACAAGACGGCGACACCATTACCGTGATCAAAGACCTCAAGGTCAAAGGCACGTCGCTGGTGGTCAAGGTCGGCACCAAGGTCAAGAACATCCGTCTGTGCGACGGCGACCACGATATCGACTGCAAGATCGACGGCATCGGCCCGATGAAACTCAAGTCTGAGTTCGTCCGTAAAGTCTGAATCTGCTGCATCCATCCCGCGCCCGCCGCGGGATGGCGTTTCGCCCTCAGCGTTGATCACGCGCAATATCCACACAGAAAAACCAGGAAACCGCCAATAGGCACTTGCTATTCTACGAATAAGAATTATTCTCATTGAAACTCATCAAGGAGAACGACTCATGACTTATTTGATAGATGCCTGGCTGGACCGCCCACACCCCTACCTGCGAATCCTGCATCGGGAAACCGGAGAAGTCTGTGCAGTGCTGGAAGAAGAAGCGCTGAATGAACTGCAGGACCAGGGCGACCTGGACGTGAATGGCCTGAGTTCCAGTGAACCTGGGGTGCTGAAGGAAGTGGTGCGTAATCTGTTTCTGTTCTGCTATGCCCGAGCGTTGCGCCCGGCGACGGAGCTCAATGGCAAGTTCCATCCATGAGCGAGCCAACACACAGGCCCTATGTGGGAGCTGGCTTGCCTGCGATGGCCTCAACTCGGTAAGACGTCAGACCGAGTCGTCGCATCGCGGGCAAGCCCGGCTCCCACATAAAGCCGATGCCAGTGCTATCAGGTCTTACAGAACGTCGAGCAGCTCGACGTCGAACACCAGAACGCTGTGCGGCGGGATGCTGCCAACGCCTTGAGCGCCGTAAGCCAGTTCGCTCGGCACGTACAGACGCCATTTGCTGCCGGCATTCATCAGTTGCAGGGCTTCGGTCCAGCCGGCGATCACGCCGCCAACCGGGAATTCTGCAGGCTGGCCGCGCTCGTAAGAGCTGTCGAACACAGTGCCGTCGATCAGCGTGCCGTGGTAGTGAGTACGCACTTGGTCTTCACGGGTCGGCTTGGCGCCTGTACCGGCAGTCAATACTTCAAATTGCAGGCCGGAAGCCAGGGTAGTGATGCCATCACGCTTGGCGTTTTCAGCCAGGAACGCCAGGCCAGCGCCAGCCGCGGCTTCAGCCTTGGCAGCCGCTTCGGCTTGCATGATTTCACGGATAACTTTGAAGCTGGCCGCCATTTGCTCTTGGTCAACACGGCTTGGTTTGCCTGCGAACGCGTCGGTCAGGCCAGCCAGGATGGCGTCGATGCTCACGCCCGGTGGCGGGTTGTCGCGCAGTTGGTCGCCCAACTGACGGCCGATACCGTAGCTGACGCGGGTTTCGTCGGTGGACAGATTAACTTCGGACATGAAGAGGCTCCGCTGTAGGGCCATTACGAAAAACGCTGTTTTGCGTGGCGGCCCTGAACTAAAAGGGCCAGCAGACTAGCACACAAGACCCGCCGATGATGAGCCCCCCATCCCCGGCCTCTGAGGGCCGGCAGGGAATGGATTGCTCCGCGGCGATGGCGACACTTCGTCGCACCCAGATTAAAAACATTTCAGAATCCCCCGCCTTCGCCGATACAGCCCTACACACTTTGGCTGGCTCAAACAAAAAACACCGTCCAGCAGACACACATCATTCTTGCGGAGCATTCGATGAATAGCTGGTTCGGCAACATCAGCGTCAACCTCAAACTCGGCCTGGGCTTCGGCCTGGTGCTGGTCCTCACGTCGATCCTGGCACTGACCGGCTGGACCAGCCTGGGCGGCCTGATCGACCGCAGCAACTGGATGAGCGACATCACCCAGCTCAATGCCTCGCTGACCAAGCTGCGCATCGTGCGCCTGCAATACATGCTGGCCAACGGCGACGAAGCCGTGGCACAGAACGTACAGACCAGTCTCGACGCCTTCGCCGCACAGCAACAGAAACTGCTGGACAGCTTCAAGAGCCCGGAAAACCTCAAGCTGCTCACCGAGCAGAAGGCCGTCATCACCGCGTATCAGCAGTCCCTGAACAAAATGCGTGAGGCCTACCGTAATGGCAACACCGCGCGCCAGGTCATGGGCGACAAAGCCGACATCGCCAACGCACAGATCGATGCACTGGATACCAGCGTGCAGCAGATGCCCGACAGCCCGGAGCGCTTCACTCAGTACCAGGCCGTGACTCACGCCAAGGAAGAGTTCCAGTTGGCCCGTTACGAGGTGCGCGGCTACACCAACACCGTCAATGCCGAGACCGAAGCTCGCGCCGCTGCGCAAATCGAGAAAGCCATCGGCGGTTTGAAAGGCCTCAGCGCGGCGTTCGGCACCAGCCAGCAAAGCGCATTGACCTCGCTGGAAGCCGCCCTGGGCGCCTATCGCAGCGCCGTGCAGAGCTACAAGGCGGCCAACGCCAACATCGTCAGCGCCCGCGCCGAAATGACCACTCAAGGCGCCGATATCGTCACCATCAGCGACAAACTGTATGACATTCAACTGGACCGTCGTGACGCCGAAAGTACCCAGGCCCGCAGCCTGCAACTGATCAGCACGTTGCTCGCCCTGCTGGTCGGCATCATTGCTGCACTGGTGATCACCCGCCAAATCACTCGCCCGATCCAGGACACCCTGGCCGTGGTGGAGCGTATCGCCTCCGGCGACCTGAGCCACAACATCCAGGTGACCCGTCGTGACGAGCTGGGCGTGTTGCAACAAGGCATCCAGCGCATGGGCACCACCCTGCGTGAATTGATCAGCGGTATTCGCGATGGCGTGACCCAGATCGCCAGCGCCGCCGAAGAACTGTCGGCCGTAACCGAGCAGACCAGTGCCGGCGTCAACAGCCAGAAGATCGAGACCGATCAAGTCGCCACGGCAATGCACGAAATGACGGCTACCGTGCAGGAAGTCGCACGCAACGCCGAGCAAGCGTCCCTGGCCGCCGCCGATGCCGATGGTCAAGCCCGCGCAGGCGACAAAGTGGTGGCCGAGGCCATCGCCCAGATCGAACGCCTGGCGGCTGAAGTGGCGCGCTCCACCGACGCCATGACGCACCTGCAGCAAGAGAGCAACAAGATCGGCAGCGTGATGGACGTGATCAAGGCCGTGGCCGAGCAAACCAACCTGCTGGCACTCAACGCCGCGATTGAAGCGGCGCGTGCCGGTGAAGCCGGTCGTGGGTTCGCCGTGGTCGCCGACGAAGTGCGTGGCCTGGCCCAGCGCACGCAGAAATCCACCGAAGAAATCGAAGGCCTGGTCGCCGGCCTGCAGAACGGCACTCAGCAAGTGGCCACCGTGATGAACAACAGCCGCAGCCTCACCGACAGCAGCGTTGAGCTGACGCGCAAGGCCGGCGTGTCGCTGGAAAACATCACCCGCACCGTGTCGAACATCCAATCGATGAACCAGCAGATTGCAGCCGCGGCCGAACAGCAGAGTGCCGTGGCCGAAGAGATCAGCCGCAGCATTGTGAACGTGCGTGATGTGTCCGAGCAGACCGCAACGGCGAGCGACGAGACGGCCAAGTCGAGCGTGGAACTGGCGCGTCTGGGCAGCCAATTGCAGCAGATGGTCAGCCACTTCCGGGTTTAAAAACCCAAAAACCCGCCTCGGCCGAAACCGAGGCGGCTCCACTTCTCAGACCTTACAGGTCATCGAAGCTGTCCCGCAGGAATGTCCACACGTGATAAACACGCAGGGCACTCACTACGAGGTTCCACGTACGTCGTGCAAACTTAGACATACTCGGCCCTCCAAGCGTTGGGCCTTACCTCCAGCGCACTTACCGGAACACGTGAGCCTTTGGACGCGGGTCAATGCGTCCTTTGAGGTGGCCGGGCTAGTGGTCCTTCCGCATCAATCCGGCACGGATTACTAGCCCGTGGCGGTCGGTCCAGAATTCGCTCGCATACCCGGCTCACCTGAAAAGCGACAAACGCAGAACGAGGAAGAGCCTAACCAACATTCCTGCCGGAGGTGTGTCCAACAGTGGTCAAACATCCAGCATTTATCGATAGATTCATTGCAAGCTTTTGCGATCAAATCTGTCCAGGGATGAAGTCCGAAAAGCGCTCCCTGCCAACCCTCCTTTCCGTCTTGCGTGACGATGTGACTGGCAGGTAGTATCCACCCGCGGGTCGATGCGTCCTTTGAGACAGCAACCCCAGCCACTCACTGGGTTTGCAATAAAAAACCGCCCTACTAAGGCGGTTTTTTATTGCCTGCAATTGACCGATCAGCCCTCGCCTTCCTCGACAAACACCAGCCGATTACCAAACGGATCGCCGATGCTCATCTCCCGCGAGCCCCAGGGCGTTTCTTCAACGCCAGGCTTGGCATACCGATAATCCTTGGCCAGCAATTGCTGCTGATACGCGTCCACGCCTTGCGCCTGAATCCGCACCGCTGACCCCGGCGACGCATCGCCATGATGCTCGGACAAATGCAGCACGCACTCACCCAGCGACACCTGCAGATACAACGGGAAATTCGCCTCGAAGCGATGCTGCCAGTCGACCTTGAACCCGAGGAAGTCGACGTAGAACTCCAACGCTTTGGCTTCGTCGAATATCCGCAGAATGGGGGTGACTTTTCCTAAGTGCATGACCACAGCTCCGTGTATGAAAGCGCCCACTATAGAGTCGAAAACCCACCACGCAAATCCCCACTGCGCGCCAAAAACCGCCCTGGCCGCTGACCATTGGCCTGCCCGTCGCTGTAGCTCAACACGCCGTTGATCCACACGCCATCAATGCCTTCAGCCGCGCGTTGTGGCTCCTTGAAGTCCGCCACGTCGCGCACCCGCAATGGGTCGAACAACACCAGGTCAGCCCAATACCCTTGACGAATTTCCCCACGCTCGGCCAAGCCAAAGCGCGCCGCCGACAGCCCGGTCATCTTGTGCACCGCCGTGTGCAGCGGAAACAACCCCACATCGCGGCTGAAATGCCCCAACACCCGTGGAAATGCGCCCCACAAGCGTGGATGCGGGAACGGGTCTTCCGGCAAGCCATCCGACCCGACCATCGACAGCGGATGCGCGAGGATGCGTCGCACATCGGCTTCATCCATGCCGTAGTACACCGCACCCGCCGGTTGCAGGCGGCGTGCCGCGTCCAGTAACGAAACATCCCACTCGGCGGCGATGTCCTGCAAGTCGCGCCCGCCGACTTCCGGGTGTGGCGTCGACCAGGTAATGGTGATGCGAAATGCGTCGGTGACCTGCTTGAGGTCCAGCGTCGAAGAGCTGGCCGCATAGGGATAACAATCACAGCCCACCGGGTGGGTTTTCGCCGCCAGTTCCAGCGACGCCAACAGCTGCGGACTGCGCCCCCAGTTGCCCGCACCGGCGCACTTGAGGTGGGAAATAATCACCGGTGCCTTGGCGTGTCGGCCGATCAAAAACGCTTCGTCCATCGCCTCCAGCACGGGCTCGAATTCGCTGCGCAAATGCGTGGTGTACACCGCACCAAACGCCGTCAGTTCTTCACTGAGTTGCAGCACTTCATCGGTCTCGGCATTAAACGCGCTGGCGTAGGCCAGGCCTGTGGACAAACCCAGCGCGCCAGCCTCAAGACTTGCTCGCAGCTGCACACGCATGGCGGCGATTTCAGCCTGTGTGGCCGTGCGCTGCAGGTCGTCCATATGGTTGCTGCGCAACGCCGTATGGCCGATCAACGCCGCGACATTGACCGCAGGGTGAGCACTTTCCACGGCAGCGCGGTAATCGGCAAACCGCGGGTAAGCGAATGCTTCACGCGTGCCCAGCAGGTTCATCGGGTCCGGCGGATCACTGCGCAGACTCACCGGCGAGGCGCTGATGCCGCAGTTGCCGACAATCACCGTGGTCACGCCCTGACTGAGTTTGGGCAGCATTTGCGGATGGCGGATCACCACCGTGTCGTCGTGAGTGTGTACGTCGATAAAACCGGGGGCCAAGACGCGGCCATCTGCATCAATTTCATGCTCAGCCTGGGCGTTCGACAGATTGCCGATTGTCTCGATACGCCCGTCACGCAGCCCTACATCGGCGACATAACCTGGTGTGTTGCTGCCATCAATGATCAGCGCCTGGCGTATCAGCGTGTCGTACTTCATATCAATCTCCAAGCGGCAGGCTATCGGGGCCGCCGCGATAATCGTCCAGAGCCAGCTTGATCCGACGCAGGCGTTCCTGGTTTTCGTCCGGCATGACCAGCGCCAGCTCAGTGGCGAGCAGGTCGATGGCCAACAGCATTCCGTAGCGCGCCGCGGTGGGCTTGTAGATAAAACTGGTTTCGGCCGGTTGCAGCGGCAACAACACATCCGCCAACTGCGCCAGCGGTGAATCGGCCAGGGTGATGGCGACGATGGGCGCGTCGTAATTGCGCGCCAGCCTCACCACGTCCAACAACTCGGGCGTGAGGCCGGAGAGCGAGCACACGATCAGCGCCTGCTCAGGGCCCAAGGTCGCGGCGGTGACACGCATCATCACCGGGTCGCGGCAAGCGGCAATCGGATAACCCAGGCGCACCAGTCGCACTTGCAACTCTTCACTGCACAGGCTCGACGGGCCGCCCATGCCGAATGCGTGAATCATCCGCGCCTTGCCCAACAGGCTGACGGCATCGACAAAACTCGCCTGGTTGAACCCCGACAGATGCTGACGCAAGGTCAATTCGATATCGCCGAGAATCTGCCGATGGAACGCCGACTGCTCCGGCAACCCCGCCGGGTCCAGGAAGCGGCTGCCCACCCCGCTGGCCTGGGCCAGTTGCAAGCGTAAATCGCGCAAGTCGCGGCAGCCGACGCTGCGGGCAAATCGCGACAAGGTCGCCGTGCTGACTTCGGCGCGTTGGGACAACTCCTCCAGGCTGGCCGACGCGGCAAAGCCCACGTCATCGAGCATCAGCTTGGCGATACGGCCTTCGCCGGCACTGAAGGAATCCTGGCGGGCGCGGATCTGGTAGAGGATGTCCATCGGGGCTCCGGGTTACACAATAAGGCTCATAGAACCAGAGACAGGCCGTAAGTCAGACCGAACGCGACCACCGAGATCAACGTCTCCAGCACGGTCCAGGTCTTGAAAGTCTGGATCACCGTCATATTGAAGTATTCCTTGATCAGCCAGAAGCCGCCGTCGTTGACGTGGGAAAAGATCACCGAACCCGCGCCGGTGGCCAACACCAATAATTCAGGGTGTGGATAACCCAGCCCCATGGCCACGGGCGCGACCACACCGGAGGCGGTGGTCATGGCCACCGTGGCCGAACCGGTGGCGATGCGCATCAGCGCAGCAAACAACCACCCCATCACCAGCGGCGACAGATGGAAGGCGTGGGCCAGGCCGAGAATTTCGTTGGTGACGCCCGCGTCCACCAAAATGCGATTCAAGCCGCCGCCCGCGCCCACCAGCAAGGTGATGCTGGCGGTCGGTGCCAGGCATTCATTGGTGAACTTGAGGATCGCCTCGCGGTTGAAACCCTGGGCCAGGCCCAAGGTCCAGAAGCTCACCAGGGTCGCTAGCAACAGCGCAATCACCGAGTTGCCGATAAACAGCAGGAATTGGTTAAAGCCAGTGCCGGGGGTGGAAATCACATTGGCCCAGCCGCCGATCATCATCAGCACCACCGGCAACAGGATGGTGCCCATGGTCAACGTAAAGCTCGGCAGACGGGTGCGCGGCTCGCGCTCGATAAACTGGCGTTCCAGTGGGTTCTGCGCCGGCAAGTGAATGCGCGGCACGATGAACTTCGCGTACAGCGGGCCGGCGATGATGGCCGTGGGAATACCGATCAAAATGGCGTACAGCACGGTCTGCCCAACCGAGGCGTTATACGCCAGCACCGCCATCATCGCCGCCGGGTGTGGCGGCACCAGCGCATGCACCACCGACAAACCGGCGACCATCGGCAAGCCGACCATCAGGATCGACACCCCAACGCGCCGCGCCACGGTAAAGGCGATCGGCACCAGCAACACAAAACCGACCTCGAAAAACAGCGGCAGCCCCACCAGGAACGCGATGCACACCATCGCCCAATGCGCATTGCGCTCGCCGAAGCGGTTGATCAGCGTGCGCGCCACCTGCTCGGCGCCGCCGGACTCGGCCATCATCTTGCCGAGCATGGTGCCCAGCGCCACCACCAGGGCAATGTGCCCCAGGGTTTTACCCACGCCCGCCTCGTACGAGCCCATGATCGTGTCTGCCGGCATGCCGGCCATCAGCGCCAGGCCGATGGACACCAAGGTGATGACGATAAACGGGTTGAGTCGGTAACGTGCGATCAGCACGATCAATGCAATGATGGCGATGGCAGCGTATGCCAACAGCCCCAAGCCCAGTGGTGCGGCCATGCGGTACTCCTTGGAAAGGGTCACGTCGAATTGGTTGTGAAACTCATAAATCATTCCTCGATTAAATTTTCAATTTTTATGAAAGTAATTTTCGCCCACGGATAAGTGCTGTCGCTTGGGGACATGCCCAGCGCCAGCCGATGAAAATCCGAGGGGTGTTCTTACATGAAGTTTTTGCCGCGCCGAAACTCAACCATCAGGGCCGAGTCTGAGAGGGCAGCCCTACCGTCGATCAGGAATCCCGACAATGAATCGCAAGACCCTGCTTGTTCCTTTCGCCGCCAGCGCGCTGTTGCTGGCGTTCTGCACCAGCGCCTCGGCCGCCGAGAATGCGGCGCTGAAAAAATGCATGGACAGCGCCAACACCACCGTCGACATGGTCAATTGCAACGTCAAGGAAACCAAGGTTCAGGACGATCGCCTGAACAAAGCCTATAAAACCGCCCTGGCTGCCCAGGAAGGCGACCGCAAGCAGAAGCTGCAGGACGTGCAGCGCCTGTGGCTCAAATACCGTGACGCCAATTGCGCCTTCGCAGGCAGCGCCACGGGCGGCACCATCGACCAGGTCAACGGCTCCGGCTGCGTGCTGGACATGACTCAGACCCGCGCGCAGGAGCTCGAAGACCTGGTCGGGCCGTGATCAGTTACTCATGATGAACGCGCGCACGCTTTAACAGCTTCTTGCAGCGCTCGGACAAATGCAGCACCCGCAGATGTTTGCCGGCCTTGCGGTAGCGTTCTCGCAAGGTCATCAGCGCGGCAATCGCCGAGTAGTCGACAACGCTCAGGTGACGACAATCCAGCGTCACCTGAGCCGGATCGTTGGCCGGGTCGAACTGGTTCAGAAACGGCGTGGTCGAGGCAAAGAACAACGTGCCATGCAGGCGGTACAGCTTGCTGCCGTCGGCTTCCAGATGTTCATCGGCATACAGCTCGCGCGCCTGTTGCCAGGCAAAATTCAGCGCCGCAATCACAATGCCGCACAGCACGGCCGTGGCCAGGTCGGTAAACACCGTAATCACCGTCACCGCCAGAATCACCAGCACATCATTGACCGGCACTTTGTTGATCACCCGCAACGACGCCCAGGCAAAGGTCTGCTGCGACACCACAAACATCACGCCCACCAGCGCCGCCAGCGGAATCCGCTCGATCAGCGGCGACAGAAACAAAATGAACAACAGGATCATCACCCCGGCAAACACCCCGGAGAAACGCCCGCGCCCGCCGGAGCTCAAGTTGATCACGGTTTGCCCGATCATCGCGCAACCGCCCATGCCGCCGAACAGGCCCGAGACCATATTCGCCGCGCCCAGGGCCACGCTTTCGCGGTCAGGGTAGCCACGGGTCTCGGTGATTTCGTCGGTGAGGTTCAAGGTCAGCAGGGTTTCCAGCAGGCCGACCATCGCCATCAGGAACGCATAGGGCGCGATGATGCCCAGGGTTTCCAGGGTCCAGGGGATTTGCGGCAGCGCGAAGGTCGGCAGGCCACCGGCGATGTGGGCCATATCGCCGAGGGTGCGCGTCGGCAAGCCGAGCAGGTACACCGCCAAACCGACGCCGAGGATCGCCACCAGCGCGGGCGGCACAGCGCGCGTCAGGCGCGGCAGCAAGTAGACAATCGCCATGGTCACCGCCACCAGGCCGATCATTACGTATAACGGCTCGCCGCTGAGCCAGCTTTCACCGCTTTTGAAATGCTCCAATTGCGCCAGCGCGATGATGATCGCCAGGCCGTTGACGAAACCGAGCATCACCGGGTGCGGCACCATGCGCACCAGCTTGCCCAGGCGCAACAGACCGAATGCGACCATGATCAGCCCGCCCAGCAACACCGTCGCCAGCAAATACTCCACGCCGTGCTGTACCACCAGCGCGACGATCACCACCGCCATCGACCCCGCGGCGCCCGAAACCATACCGGGGCGGCCACCGAATAACGCGGTGAGGGTGCAAATGATGAAGGCACCGTAGAGCCCCATCAGCGGGTTGAGGTGGGCGACCAGGGCGAAGGCGATGCATTCGGGCAGCAGCGCAAAGGACGTGGTGAGGCCGGCCAGGGCATCGGCGCGCAGACGAGTCAGGTTCATGGGTCTACCAGGCGAACAGCGGTGAAAAGGAAGGTGGCGAATCTTACGGAATTGACGTGATGCCGACCAGCAATCGGTAATCGCCCATCAACGACCTATTTGCAAGCCATATACGCCAAGAATAACGACGAATACGCCATTGTACTGGCGATCGGGTTTCGATTAGCTAGAACTCAAAGCGCGCCATTAATTGGATCCAATTCTTTCTCAGCACGTATTGCACTTAGGGTCGTGGACAGGATTTGTCCCCGTAGTGACCTCTGAATCTGAAATGCAGTTTTAGGCATTCGAGTCACTCAGCCAATGGATATGGAAGGGGCAATATGGACATTTTCGCCGACTTGGAAGCCAGGCTATCCCTGCTTGCGCACAGTTATTCCCTGCATCAGGGCAAGCTGTATAAAAACCCCGACCTGATCGAGACCCTCAAGAACATCCCCGCCCCGCTGATCGCGCCGGGGAAACACTCCATCGAGGGCGGTGAAAAACCGCTCAAGCGCAAGCTCGCCGAGGTCTTTCTGGCGCAGGCAGGCCGGCACGATGAAATCGTCCTGTGCAACGGCGGAACCCACGGCCTGAGCCTGTGTTTCAACCTGTTCGTGCACCCTGGGAAAAACCGTGTGCACGTGATCAGTCCGTACTGGATGTACTTGCCCGGTGTGATTGAGCAGGCGGGCGGGCAAATGGATGAAATAGCGGCCCTCCACGACGGCGCCTTGGTGCCTGAGCCACAGTTACTGGCATTGATCGAATCACGATTGGGCTGCGACTCGGCGGCGCTGTACCTGGCGGTGCCTGCCAACCCATTGGGTAACTACGCCAGCGACGACTTTGTCATGCACTTGATTGGCCTGTGCGAACGCCACGATATCGCGCTGATCGTCGACCACGCGTATTTCGGTTTCGGTGAGCGCGACACCGACACCGAGCACCTTGCGCCACTGCCTGATCTGTACCAGCACGCGAGGGTCAGCAACGTCTTCACCTTCAGCAAACTGATGGGCATACCCGGCGCCCGGCTCGGCTTTATCCACAGCAGCGCAACCCATGCCGCTCACTTGGAAAGGCTATACCGCAACACCAACTACACACTCAACAGTTTCTCGCAGACCATCGCCCATCACTTCCTGCTGGAAAAACACCTGATCAGCGAGCGCCGCAGGTTGTATTTCGAGAACCTGCACCTCACCCGCGCGGCACTGAACGGCCACTGCCCGTTACCCAGTGGCGGGTTCTTTGCGTTCCTGCCCCTGCCTGGCGCACTCACCCTGGAAGACCTGCTCAATGCCGGTATCGGTGTGGTCGACGGCCGATTGTTCGGTGCGCATTACGCTTCCTATGTCCGGTTGTGCTTCACCTCGGAACCCCCGCAACGTCTGAAGGAATGCCTTGCCCTGTTGACCTCCCTGATTGCCCGAGAGAACTGACATGATCACCACAATGCTCAACTCAAGAACCTCGCCAGATGCAGCCTGCGGTCTGAAAATCAACCTTTACCGCGACTTCGAATACAAAGCGGTCGCCCGCGCCATCGCCGATTTGAAGCTCAAGAATGTCGAGTCGGTAATGGTCGGTGATTCCTACTTCATGACACACCTGGGTCGCCACACCACCCAACTCAGTGAGCAGGACCTGACGCTGTCCAAGACCCTGCTGCCTGGGCTGGTGGCCGAGGTGCGCCAGGAAATAGACAAAAACGAATACAACATCCCCAAACCGGCCCTCATGGCCGACATCCCCGGAGGCCTGACCCCCAAGGAAACCCTGGCGATTACTGCGGATTACATCCAGGCCGGCGCCGACATCATCAAGCTGGAAATTCTTGAGCAGGCGGATCTATGGCCATTGCTTGAAGTCGGTAGCCAGCACCATGAGTGGGCGATCCATATCGGTTATACGCCGCAAAAAAACGAAAACCGTGTCTACGGCAATGACGCTGAAGAAATCGGCCGGCTCAAACAGCTGCTCGACCAGGGTATTGCCGCCGGTGCGCGATTTGTCATCTTCGAGCGCGTCACCGAAATCGCCAACCAGATCCTGACCCGCCATGCCCTGGACAACGGCGTAATCCCCTACTCAATCTTCTCCGGCAAGGCGCGCTTTTCCGGGCAATCGCTGAATGTATGGGACGCGGTGGTCAAGTCCGGGCGGGAATCGATCTTCTTTCCGCCGACCGCCATGATCGAGCGCGACAAAGTCACCACGCATTACACCGATGAACTCATCAATACCTGCATTTCAAAGTTGCTGACGTTGGCGACGGCCAATGTCTTTCCGCCGTCGCCCCACCACAAGATCAGCGTCGATACTTACCTGTCGATCCTGGAGGGAAACGTCAATGTCTAAGATCGACACTGCATTGACCCACTGGAAGAACAAGGCCTCCGTACGCCACTGGTACCCCGAGTTCATCGCGGATGAGAAGCCCGACTACCCGTTGGAACTGCTGCCGGCGTTTACAACGCCCGACTTGGAACAATTTGAAGCCCAGCGCGCCTCCATCGCCACTGGACTGTGGCTCAACTACAACTGGCGCACTATCCAGGCCGAAGAACATATCGCCCTGCCGGCGATTCGCTTTCTTGTCAGCCAAAAAGGTTTACGCACCACCGTCAAGCGCGGCTTGATGCAGACCGCCACCGACGAGCAGTACCACACTTACTTTCATACCCTGGCTATCGACGACGCCTTGAAGCGCTACGCACTGGCGTTTTCACCGGCCCTTTCAGTCACGGTCAAGACGATGCAGGCACAGCTGCAGGAGGAGCCGGACCCGTTCAATCGCGAACTGATCATCGTCGCCTATGCGGCAGTGGCTGAAGTCAGTATCAATGCGTTCCTGGAAACCCTGTCGCGTTGCACCACCATCAAGGAGAGTAACCGCGCGCTGGTGGACCAGCACAACCGCGACGAGGCCATTCACTCGCTGATATTCATCGAAGCCACCCACGATTTGTTGCACGCCCTTGAACCGCAACAAGCGAACTTTCTCAGCGATGCCATCGAGCATGCCCGTGACAGCTTTCTGCTGCATGACTTCAGCATGTACGAAACGATCCTCGCCGCGCACGGTGTCCACGCGCACTTCAGCACCACGTCAACCAGCATGAGCCGCGATATGCGTGGCGTCGACAAACTGCTCAAGACACTCAGGGCCTAGGGAGCACGCCATGTCTATGATCCTGATCGCCTGGGCGCTGGTTAGGCTGTTGGAGTGGCGTCGCTACCGCGACGACCGCCCGGTGCGCGAAGCCATCCTGGCGGGCGAACGGCCCAATACAGTGCTCGCCCATGACCATTGGTACGAGGTGCTCTCGTTCAGCGCCGTGTGGCTGGAAATAGCCCTGTCGGCCGGTTTGTGTCACGGGTGGCCGCACCCGGTAATGGCCCTGGCGGCTGCCGTGTTCATGGGGGGACGCTTTCGCGTGCTCCAGGAAATCGGGCACACGGCCCTGCATATGGGGTTCGGCACAGACCGGCAGCTGCAATTTCGCATCGCCGATTACTTGGGCAATTTTCCGACCTTTCGCGCGGACTCCAGCGCCCGTTATCAGAGCCACTGCGTCGCTCATCACCCGCATGCCGCCACCGAAGAAGACCCGAACGTGGCACGGCTGAGAAGAATCGGCCTGGTACCGGGAATCAGCCCGGCACGGTTCTGGCGCTTGTTCTTCCACCCGCTCACACCCAGTGGCCTGCGTGAAACCCTGACCATCATGAGGGACGGCTGCGCAGGCTCGCACAGTCAGTGGCCCCGCCTGGGGGTGAATGGCCTGATCCTGTCGGTGCTTTACCTTGTTGCCGGTCCTTACGCCCTTTGTGCCTACGTGGTTGCCTTGTTGGTGTTCTACCCGCTGTATTCCTGGTGGTCGTTATTGGTGGAACACCGTTGGTTCATGCCGTACACCGCGTCGGGCAACGACAAGTCTGCGCATGACAAACAGGTCACCCAACGCACCGAGTATGGTCACTTCAATGGCTTGCTGATGCGCACACTGGTATGCCCACTGACCGATTCCTACCATTTGCTGCATCACCTGCATCCGCGTCTGCACTGGAAATACAGTGCTGTCGCAGACCAGGCGCTCAGTGAGATCGACCCGCATTACAACGACAACAAAAGCCGGGGTTTTGTGTTCGACGGCAGCAACCCGCGCACCGCCATAAAAGATCTCTACCACCGCTTGGTCAACAAGGACGTCAACCATGGAATCTAATGTCAACGCCTATGGCACACCGTTCGGTAAACAGATAGTCCGGGCCCGCAATGAATACTTTTTCACTGCCGATGGCGAAGCCTATTTCGACCTGTTTTCATCTGCCGGCGTGGCCAACTTCGGGCACAACAACCCCACGATCAAAGCACGCCTGATGGATTACCTGCAGCAGGATGGGCCGGTGCATAGCCTGGACTTTTTCACCAGCGCCAAGGCCGATTTCATTCACTTGTTCGAAACCACTGTCCTGCCGCAGCGCTACCGGGGCTATTACCACTACTACTTCGCACCGCCCGCCGGCACCTTGGCCATCGAGGCGGCCATCAAATACGCACGAAACGCCACCGGCAGGCGCGAAGTGGCGTGCTTCACCAACGCGTTCCACGGTCTTTCGTACAACGCTTTGTCATTGACCGGTAATGCTACAAAGCGCAAGTCCGCCTATACCGATCTCGCCTCGGTACTGCGCCTGCCGTATGAGCACTACTTGGGCACAGACGTCGATGCCATCGCCCTGTATGAACAGTTGCTCAACGACGAAAGCTCGGGCTACGGCCTGCCGGCCGCCGTGATCTTTGAAACGATCCAGGCCGAAGGCGGCCTGCACACCTGCTCCGGCGCCTGGTATGAAGGACTGCTGGCGCTATGCGCGCGAAAAGGCATCGTCACCATTGCCGATGAAATCCAGGTCGGCTGTGGCCGCGCGGGTGGGTTCTTCAGCTTTGAAGCCCTCTCGCAGACCTATCCCGACATCATCTGCCTGGCTAAAAGCCTCTCCGGCTTTGGGCTGCCAATGTCCCTGGTGCTGGTCAAAAAAGAACTGGACACCTTGAACCCTGGCGAAAACAGCGGCACCTTCAGGGGCAATACGTTGGCGGTACAGTCAGCGTGCTTCATGCTCGATATGTTCGCTTCAAGCACGTTTCGCCAACAGCTCACGGGCAATGAACAGATCTTGCGCCAGGCAATGGCCGAGCTTGCCGGGCGCTGTCCGGTGCGGGGTCGCCACATGATTCACGGCATCGAACTGGAAAATACCGCCACCGCGAAACAGGTGCTGGAACAACTGCGCAACGAACACATCCTGGTCGAGCAGTGCGGCGGGCAGAGCCGCGTGATCAAGATCATGCCGCCCTTGACCTGCGTTCCCAACAACCTGCAACAGGCGCTGGACACCGTCGTGCGCACCGTCTGTGACCATACGTGAGGGCCGTTGAATGAACGACAGGTTACTGGCTGAAAGGCTCGCCATTCATGACCGGCTTTGCCAGTTCCAAACCACCTTCGATTTGCTGGACTGGCAGCGCATGGAGGGCTGCCTGTGGGAGCAATTGCACGTTGATTATTCAAGTTTCAGGGACGAACCGCCGGGGCTCATCACGCGTGAGGCCTACATCGCCCTGCGCCAAGCAGCCCTGAGCGAGCTTAAGATGCAGCATAATTTCTCCAATCTCCTGGTCAGCGTCAGCGGGGATAACGCCAGTGCGCAGTGCAACTACCAGATTTATCGCTTCCGTACCGCAAACTGCCAGGGCGAGACGGATTTTTTCCACTCTTACGGCCGTTACTTCTTTGACCTTGCCAAGCGCAGGGGCGAATGGCGAATCTGCCGAATCCGCCAAGAGCTGATTGCCAATCACGGAACACCCAGCCTGCACCGCGCAGTCCTGGCCAAAAAAGACTGACCCTGAGGCGATATGGATATACGACAGATCCTCACTTTTTCCCTGATCGCCTGGCTGTCCATTGCCAGCCCCGGCCCTGCGGTCGTGCTGGCGATAAAAAACAGCCTGCGGCAAGGTCCGGGGGCCGTGCTGTACGGCGCATTGGGCAATATCTGCGGGCTGTTTTTTCTGTCGCTGGCGGCCATGCTCGGGGTGGGTTTGCTGCTCAAGACTAACCCATGGGTATTCACTGCCTTGAAAACCTTAGGGGCGCTGTACCTGTTCTACCTGGGCGTGCAGCAATTGATCGCAAAAAAGAAACTGTTTGGAGCGCAGGCAGAAAGCCCTGCCGCGGCGCGGTCGTTTGGCGCGCTGTTCAAGGAGTCATTCCTGCTCTCCATCAGCAACCCCAAACCCATCTTGTTTTTCACCGCACTGTTTCCGCAGTTCATCAAGTCCACCTCATCCTTGAGCATGCAGTTTGTGGTGTTGACGGGAATCTTCATGCTGCTGTCGCTGCTGACGCTGCAAGGTTACGGCTTGGCTTCGCGCAAGATGGTCAGGCTGCTGAGCCAGCCGCGAATCGCGACCCTGGCGAGCCGGGTGATTGGGCTGTGCTTTATCGGTTTCGGCGTACTGCTGCTGACCTATAGCCTGCCGTAACGACGCGACCCGGCATTCGTGATGCCGGGCCAGCTAAGGGGTCAGACCATTTCGTTGCGAATCCACTCCACCACCGACGTACGCTTCGGCGCCCAGCCCAGCAACTCACGGGCATGCTTGCCACGTACGCGGCTGTTGGAGCCCAGGCCATAGTTGGCCATTTCATAGCCCCACTCGGCTTCAGCCTCGGCCAGTGGCCAATCCTGCGGCTTGCCCAGCTTCAGCGCTTCGGCGATGGCGGTGGTCATGTCGAAAAACGCCGCTTCACCGCTTTCCACAAAGTAGAAGGTGCCCGGCACATTCTTCTCAAGCGCCAGCAGGTACAGCGCCACCACGTCTTCGATGTGCACGTTGGACCAGATGTTCTGCCCGGTGCCCACATGGCGCACCACGCCACTTTTGCGCGCCTGCTTGAGCAGTCGCGGCAATTGCACGCTGTCACGCTTCACGCCCAGGCTGTGGCCGTAAATCAGGGTGTTGCAGATCACCGCCGAATTCACGCCGTCTTTGGCCGCCGCCAGAATCAGGTTGTCGATGGCCACACGTGCAGCCTTGTCGACGGTCGGCGCCGGCAGCGTGTCCTCGAAATAGATGACATCGCTGGCCTTACCGCCCGAAGCATCGCCAACGATGCTCGAACCGCTGGTGTGCAGGAAGGGCTTGTTCGAACCTTTCAAGGCGGCCAGCAAGGTTTCCACGGCAGCGCGATGGTCGCTGCTGGCGGCGTTGATGACCGCATCGGCCTTCGAGGCCTGCTCGGTCAGCATGCCAGCGTCATCCAGGGTGCCAATCACGGGGGTGATGCCCAGGGCGGTCATTTCAGCGGCTTGCTCGGCGCTACGCACCAGGCCGGTAACGGTGTGGCCAGCCTTGACCAGGCCAGTGGCGATGGAGCCGCCGATAAAACCTGCTGCGCCGGTAACGAATACATTCATGGAGTGTGCTCCTGACTGGGTAAGTGATGGGTCCAGTATCGAGGACTCATCCCTGTCGAATAAGAGCCTATTGCCCAATTCAATCTTGCGCACAGGTCACGAATCAGCAGGCATACCGCGCCAGCTTGGTCTGAATGAAGTCCAGGAAACACTGGATGCGCAACGCCAATTGCGAGTTGCGATAGAACACTGCGTGGATCGGTTGGCGATAACCACTGTTAAACGCCTCCAGCACCGGCACAAGCCGCCCGACATTGATGTCTTCGACCGTCATGAAGTTCGACAGGCAGCAAATGCCCTGCCCTTCCAGCGCCAACTGGCGCAGGGTTTCGCCACTGGAGGCGGCGATGCTCGGCTGGATCAGCCAACGGTCGCCTTCCACATGGCGCAACGGCCAATGGTTAAGGGTTTCGGTCTGGGTGAAGCCCAGCAATGTATGGTCCGCCAACTCGGCCACCGTGGTCGGCGTGCCGAACTGCTTGAGGTAGTCGGGGCTGGCAAGGATATGCAGCGGCGTACAGCCCAGCGAGCGCGCGTGCAGCGTGGAGTCGGCCAGGGCGCCGATACGGATGGCAATGTCGGTGCTCTGCTCCAGCAGGTCGATGATCAAGTCATCGCTGTTCAGCTCCAGCTGGATTTCCGGGTAGAGGCTGCGAAATTCGGCGATGTAAGGCACGATCCCGTGCAGCATGAAAGGCACGGCGGCGTTGATGCGCAGCCGCCCGGCCGGGTTTTTCTGGCGCGACGACAGGCGCTCTTCCAGGTCATCCATCTGCGCCAGGATCACCTTGGCCTGCTCGAAGAAGTACTTACCCTCTTCGGTCAGGTCCATGCGCCGCGTGGTGCGGTTGATCAGCGTGGTGTCGAGCTTGGCTTCCAGGCGCGACAGGGTGCGGCTGACCGCCGACGGCGTCTGCCCAACCTGCTCCGCCGCGGCGGAAATCGAACCGCACTCAATCACGCTGACGAAGATCTGTAACTCATCGGATCGGGCTTTCACAGGCTGTCCTTCTTGATCGGTGGGTGGCAGCTTACACCGACAGGTTAAACACCTGCGCCAGATGCTGCTCGTAGCGCGCCACGTCCGCCTCGATGGCCGGGCGTTTCATCACGTCCACGCACAGGAAGGTCGGCAGGCCGGTCATGCCGAGGAACTCGTTGGCTTTGTGGAACGGGAAGTACACCGCGTCCACGCCCTTGGCTTCGAAGAAATCGGTCGGGTCGTCGAAGGCTTGCTGCGGCGCGTTCCAGGTCAGCGACAACATGTACTGCTTGCCCTGGATCAGGCCGCCGCTGCCGTACTTTTGCGACGAGTCGGAACGGGTGCGGCCATCGCTGGCGTAGAGGCTGCCGTGGCCTTCGGTGAAGACTTCGTCGATGTACTTTTTGACGATCCACGGCGCGCCCATCCACCAGCCGGGCATCTGGTAAATGATCACATCGGCCCAGAGGAATTTGGCCACTTCTTCGGCCACGTCGTAGCCTTCGTCGATGTGGGTGACGTTGACGTCGATACCGCCGCGGTCCAGCACCGCCACGGCGGCTTCATGCAGGGTTGCGTTATAGCGGCCGTCGGAATGGGCGAATTTCTTACCGCCGTTGAGCAGGAGTACTTTTTTCATGGGAGCGAATCCAAAGGGTTAGAAATGTCTGCCGGCAGGCTATCGACATTCAACCCTCGGAATAAGCGGCGGTGCGGCAAAATACATTTGATCAAAACGCACGAATAACGCCGTACTCTTGATTTAACCGCTGATCAGCAGATGGCTGCCGAGCAGCGCCATACCGATAAAAAATACCCGTTTGAACAGCACCGCACTGATGCGCTGACGCAGTGCCTGGCCCAGCCACATGCCCAACAGCGCAGGCACCAGGGCCAGTATGGAGGCATTCATTTCGCCGCCGCCGAGGGTGCCACGCCACGCCAGCCCCGCCGCCAGCGCCAACGTGGAAACGGTGAACGACAGCCCCAGCGCCTGCACCAATTGATCACGGTTCAAGCCCAAGGCTTGCAGATACGGCACGGCGGGAATCACGAACACGCCGGTGGCCGAGGTGATGACGCCGGTGATCAGCCCGCACAGAGGTGCCAGCCAGCGCTCGGTGTGAGGCTGCACCTTGAACGTGGGCAGGAACAACCCACTCAACGCATACACCAACAGCGCGCCACCCAACGCGCGAACGACCCAATGGCCGCCGTCCATGCCCAGCCACAGCGTGCCGAGCCCGGTGCCGAGGAAAATCAGCAGCAGCATCGGCCACAGGCGTTTGAGCAACGCGCTCAAGTGGCCGCCGAATGCCAGTTGCCACAGGTTGGTGACCGTCGACGGAATAATCAGCAATGCCGCAGCCTGCGCCGGAAGCATAGCCAGGCCGAGCATGCCCATGGCCACGGTCGGCAGGCCCAGGCCAATCACGCCCTTGACGGTGCCGGCCAGCAGGAAAGTGCCGATGACCAATAGGGTCAGGGCGGGGCCGAGGTTTTGGTAGAACGCCAGGAAAATAGTCATGCCAGGATTGTGGTGTATTTCGATGAGGTCGCAAATTCGCCATATACTGAGGCAGCCTCTTGTTTTGTGTGAGGCTGAGGGCCTCTTCGCGAGCAAGCCCGCTCCCACCTTTGGAATGCGTTTCAACTGTGGGAGCGGGCTTGCTCGCGAAGGCGCCAGCCCAGTCACCGAAGAGCTTCAGCCATGCACTTTGACCTGATCGACCTGCGCCTCTACCTGCACATTCTCGACACCGGCAACATCACCGCCGGCGCGGCGCGCAGCCATTTATCCCTGGCTGCCGCCAGTGCGCGCATCCGTGCGATGGAAGCGTCGTTGGGCATCGAATTTCTTGAGCGCGGCCGCCGTGGCGTCACACCGACGCCAGCGGGCAAAGCCCTGGCCCGCCACGCGCGCTTGCTGCTGCAACAAGCCGAACACCTGCAACAAGACCTCGCCGAATACGCCAATGGCGTCAAAGGCCAGGTGCGCCTGCTGTGCAACACCACCGCCCTGAGTGAATACCTGCCCGAATTGCTTGCCGATTTTCTGCGCGAACACCCCAACCTCGATATCGACCTGCAAGAACTGCCGAGCCTGCGCATCACCCAGGCCTTGCGTCAGGGCACCGCGGATTTGGGCATCATTTCCGACGCAGTGGACACCCACGGCTTGCAAACCCTGCCCTTTCGCGATGACCCGCTGGTACTGATCATGCCCCTCGACCATCCGCTGACGACGGCGAGTTTCATCGACAGCCTGCAATACGACTACGTCGGCCTGGCCGCCAACAGCGCGCTGGCGGTGTATTTGGAGGAACAGGCGCTGCACGCCGGCTTTCGCCTGCAAACCCGTATCCGCGCCGATGGTTTTGATGGGTTGATTCGCATGGTCGCGGGCGGCGCAGGCCTGGGCATCGTGCCCCAAGCGGCACTGGAGCGCTGGCCGCTGCAGCGCCGCTTCAAAGCCCAACCGCTGCACGAAGAGTGGGCCCGCCGCACGCTGCTGTTATGCGCGCGCTCCTTCGAACAATTGCCCGGTTACGCCAAGGCTTTGTTCGATGCCCTCGCCCTGCCCTTGCGGAAAAACCCGTAATACACCGCCGACAGAATCAGCAGGAACGGCACGCCAAACACCAGCGTCATCTTGAACGCCTCGGTGAAATACGTGGTGATCATCACCGCGCCCATCAGCACCAGGCCGAACAGCGTGCTGTAGGGAAACAGGCGCAGTTGGAACGACAGCTTCGCCCCGCCATGGCGCTTGCGGTAGCGGCGGAAAAACAGGTGCGTGAGGAAGATCATGAACCAGGTGAAGATCGCGCCAAACATCGAGATCGCCATCATCAGTGTGAACGAGCTTTGCGGGTACACCACGTTCAGCAAGGTCGCCAGGGCAATCCCGGAACTGGACAGCAGCAAGGCGTTCAGCGGAATGCCGCTCTTGCTCAAGGCGCCCATCGACCTGGGCGCAAAGCCTGCCCGCGACAAGCTGAACATCATGCGCGTGGTGATGTAGAGCTGGCTGTTCATCGCCGACAGCGCGGCGATCAGAATCACAAAATTCATCACCCCGGTGGCGCCGGGAATGCCGATGGTCTGCATCACCGTGACGAACGGGCTCTGGGTCTGACCAGCCTGGTTCCACGGCACGATGGCCAGCATCAGCGCCAGGGTCAGCAGGTAGAACACCACCAGCCGCACGATGGTCGCGCGAAAGGCTTTCTTCACTGCCTGTTCCGGGTCGGCGGCTTCACCGGCGGCCACCGCGATCATCTCCACGCTCAGGTAACTGAAGATCGACACGATCACCGCGATCCACATGCCGCTCAAGCCATGCGGGAAAAAGCCGTCGTGGGCGGTGTAGTTCTGCACGCCGTACTGCGGGTTGCCGGAGCCGAACACCACGTACACCGCAAGAATGATGAAGCCGACGATGGCGCTGATCTTGATCGTCGAGAACCAGTATTCGAAATTGCCGAAGGTCTTCACGCTGATGGCATTGAGCAGGATCAGCACACTGGAAAACGACACAATCCACACCCACTCCGGCACATTGGCGAACCAGTACTTCATGTACATCGCCACCGCCGTGACCTCGGCGCCCACCGCCAGCACAATCGCGGCCCAGTAGGCATAACGCACCAGAAACCCGGCCAGCGGGCTGATGTAGAACTCGGCGTAGGCGCCGAATGAGCCCGAGGTGGAGTGCGCCACCGTCATTTCCGCCAGGCAGCCCATCAACAGCAAGGTGATCAGCGCGCCGATGGCGTAGCTCACCAGCACGCTGGGCCCGGCATAGCCGATCGCATAGGCGCTGCCCATGAACAGCCCGGTGCCGATGGCGCCACCGATGGCGATCATGCTCATCTGGCCGGAAGTGAGCTGGCGCCGCAGGCCCAGTTCGCGGTGGGTGATCTCTGCAAAACCGTTGTCGGGTGTGGTCACGTGGTGTGCCCCTTTATTATTGTGATTGCACAGTTTGGATATAGACGCAGATCCACTGTGGGAGGGGGCTTGCTCGCGAATACGCAGTGCCAGTCACTACACGTGCTGGCTGATCCACCGCCTTCGCGAGCAAGCCCGCTCCCACATTTTTAATCGGCGTGAATCAGGTGACGCTGTTGCGGACCTTGAACTGCGGCTTGTCCCAGGTGCCGGTGTCGAGAATGTCGCCGAGTATCTCCACGGCATCCCATACCTCGGTGAAGCTTGTGTACAACGGCGTAAAACCAAAACGCATGATGCGCGGCTCGCGGTAATCACCAATCACCCCTCGGGCGATCAGCGCCTGGATCACCGCGTAACCTTCAGGGTGCTCGAAGCTCACATGGCTGCCGCGCCTGGCGTGCTCGCGCGGGGTAATCAACACCAGGCCGTGGGCGGCGCAGCGGGCTTCGACCAGCGCGATAAACAGGTCAGTCAACGCCAGGGATTTGGTCCGCAGGCTGGCCATGTCGGTCTGGGCAAAAATCTCCAGGCCGCATTCGACCATGGCCAGCGAAGTGATCGGCTGCGTCCCGCACAGGTAACGCGCGATGCCCGCGCTCGGCACGTATTGAGCTTCCATCGCAAACTGCCGGGTATGCCCGAACCAGCCCGACAACGGCTGGCGCACCAGGTCCACCAGCGCTGGATTGACCCACACAAACGCCTGGGAACCCGGCCCGCCATTGAGGTATTTGTAGGTGCAGCCAATCGCATAATCGGCCCGCGCCTTGTGCAGGTCGATGGGCACCGCGCCCGCCGAATGCGCCAGGTCCCAAATGCTCAGCGCGCCACATTCGTGGCTCAAGGCGGTGAGCGCCTGCATGTCGTACATGTAGCCGGTTTTGTAGTTGACGTGGGTGAGCATCACCACCGCCACGTCCTGGTCGATAGCCTGCGGCAGTTCATCGGGGCTGTTCACCAGTCGCAACGAATAACCCTGCTGCAGCAACTCGGCCAGGCCTTCGGCAATGTACAGGTCGGTGGGAAAGTTGCTCGCCTCGCTGACGATCACCTTACGGCCCGGGTGGCGTTGGCGCTGCACGCTCAACGCGGCGCTGAGGACCTTGAACAGGTTGATGGAGGTGGTATCGGTGATCACCACTTCGCCGTCTCGCGCGCCAATCAAGGGCGCCAGGCGGTTGCCCAGGCGCTGGGACAGATCTGCCCAGCCGGCGCTGTTCCAGCTGCGAATCAAGCCATTGCCCCACTCTTGGGCGATCACCTGCTGCGCCCGCGCCAACGCCGCCACCGGCCGCGCGCCGAGGGAGTTGCCGTCGAGGTAGATCACGCCCTCAGGCAAGGCGAACTGACGACGCAGTGGCGCCAACGGGTCCTGAGCGTCGAGGGCTTGGCAATGGCTTCGGGTGGTCATGGGCTGTCCTGGTTTTTATAAGTGAAGATGCAGCAAATAATGAACGAAGCTTTAGAGAATTTTCGTGCAAAGTGGTGGGTAACAGGCTAATTAAGCTGTAGGAAATTCGAATTTAACCCCAAAACACGCGGATTTATTCTAAGCATGATTCTCGACGCCACCGACCTGCGCCTCCTGCATTTTCTGCAACAGGATGGCCGCATCAGCAACCAGGAACTGGCCGAAAAAGTCGCCCTGTCGCCCTCCGCCTGCCTGCGCCGTTTGCGCCTGCTGGAGAGCGAGGGAATCATCAGCGGCTACCGCGCGGTGCTGAATGCCGAGCAGCTGGGAATCGAGCTGGAAGCCATCGTGCACCTGTCCTTGCGCCAGGACGTGGAGGATTGGCACGAGACGTTCATCAAAAAGGTGCAAGGCTGGCCGGAGGTGGCCAGCGCGTACGTGATTACCGGCGCGAGCAATTATGTGCTGCGGGTGCAGGCGCGAAATTTAAAGCACTTTTCGGACTTTATCGTGAACCACCTGAACCGCACGGCGGGGGTGATGGATATTCGCTCGGAGATTGTGTTGCAGAAGATCAAGGATCGGGATGAGGTGTTGGACTTGGTCCTGCGCAAATAGCCGCAACGCCTCACTTCAAATGTGGGAGCTGGCTTGCCTGCGATGCAGACACCTCGGTGCAACAGTTACACCGAGTTGATGCCATCGCAGGCAAGCCAGCTCCCACATTTTTAACCGTGTTTAGTCTTCGAGGGCGCGCACGCGTTGCATGCGTTTTTGCTCTACCGGCGCATCAGCCCGTTGCAGCTCAAAGTCAAAATCAATCTGCGCAAAGCGCCCTTGCACCCCAAATTCCCGCGCCAGTTGTTGATCGTCACTGAAGCGAATCTCAGCAATCAATTCATCGCGTGTCGCATAGGCAAAGTCATCGTGCAGGTACGGGTCGTCCGACAAGTTGATCTGCGTGGTCAAATGCCGATGCCCCGGCGCCGAGATAAAGAAGTGAATGTGCGCCGGCCGCTGCCCATGGCGACCCAGTTGGTCGAGCAGCTGTTGAGTCGGCCCGGTCGGCGGGCAGCCGTAGCCGGATGGCACGATGCTACGAAAACGGTAGTTGCCCTGGGCATCGGTCTCGATGCGCCGGCGCAGGTTGAACTCCGACTGCGTCGGGTCAAACCACGAATAGGTGCCACCGGTATTGGCCTGCCACACATCCACAATGGCACCCGCCAATGGCTTGCCGTCGGTGCCGCGCACTTGCCCGCGCATAAACAGCGGCACCGCGTCGTCCTTGCCGTCGTCCAGCCGCGCTTCGTATTGGCTCAGCGGCGCCCCGGCCACATACAGCGGGCCTTCGATGGTGCGCGGCGTGCCGCCGGATTTGCCGGCTTCTTCGTCGGCGGCGTCCATCAGCAAATCCAGGTAATGCTCCAGGCCCAAGCCGGCAGCGAGTAAACCGGCCTCCTGATGTTTGCCCAGCTCGTTGAGGTAGTTGACCGCCTTCCAGAACTCTTGCGGGGTCACTTCCAGGTCTTCGATGATGTTCACCGTGTCGCGCAGGATCCGGTAAATCAGCGCCTTGGCGCGCGGGTTGCCAGCGTCATTGTGGTTGCCGCTGGCTTCTTCGAGAAACGCTTGGGCGTGGGCAGTCTGGGAAAGTCGGATGGACATGGTGCAATCCTCATCTTGTCATTATTGGGTGCAAAACAGGCTCAGCGGTCGTCCTCATGGATCGACGAAGGGTGGCGGCACAAGGCATTCACTTCGATGGCCATGTAAGGAAAAAGCGGCAGCTGCATCAGCAGGTCGTGCAGCTCTTGCACACTGCCGACGTCGAACACGCTGTAGTTGGCGTAATGCCCGGCGATGCGCCACAGGTGGCGCCATTTGCCCTCTTGCTGCAAGCGCTGCGCCAGGGCTTTTTCTTCGGCTTTCAGGCCAGCCGCGCGCTCAGGGTTCATGTCCAGGGGCAGGTTCACGGTCATTTTTACGTGGAACAACATGGCAGGCGCCTCTTAGTGGTTGTCACGACGGAAGAACGCCAGACGCTCTTCATCGATAGCCAGGCCAAGGCCCGGTGCAGTGGAAACATGCAGCGCAAAATCGCGGTACACCGGCGGCTCGGTGAGGATGTCTTCGGTGAGCAGCAGCGGGCCGAACAGTTCGGTGTCCCACGCCAGTTTGTTCAAGGTCAGGAAGGCATGCGCCGAGGCCAGGGTGCCGATGCCGCCTTCAAGCATGGTGCCGCCGTACAGGCCAATACCGGCGGCTTCGGCGATGGCGGCGGTGCGCAACACGGCGCGCGGGCCGCCGTTCTTGGCGATCTTCAGCGCGAACACCGAGGCTGCGCCTTCGCGGGCCAAGTTGAAGGCATCCTCCACGCACTCGATGGACTCGTCGGCCATGATCGGCACCGGGCTCGATAGATTCAGCCGAGCCATGCCGCTGCGGTTGTTGCGCGAAATCGGTTGTTCGATCAGGTCGATGCCGTTGTCGCCGAGCACCTTGCACGCACGCAGGGCCACGGCTTCGTCCCACGCCTGGTTGACGTCAACGCGCACACTGGCGCGCTCGCCCAGGGCTTTTTTGATCGCGATCACGTGGGCCAGGTCGCGGCCAACCTCACCGGCGCCGATCTTCAATTTGAAGATGCGGTGACGGCGCAGGTCGAGCATCTTTTCCGCTTCGGCAATGTCTTGTTCGGTGTTGCCGCTGGCCAGGGTCCAGGCCACCGGCAAGGCATCCCGCACCCGCCCACCGAGCAGCTCGCTGACGGGCAAGTCAAGCCGTTTGCCCAGCGCATCGAGCAACGCGCTTTCGATGCCGGACTTGGCAAAGGTGTTGCCACGAATGCTGCGCTCCAGGCGCAACATCGCCGCATTGATATTGCTCGCGTCCTGGCCAATCAACAGCGGCGCGAAGTGGCGGTCGATGTTGACCTTGATGCTGTCAGGGCTTTCGTTGCCGTAGCTCAGGCCGCCGATGGTGGTGGCCTCACCGATGCCCTCGATGCCGTCGGCGCAGCGCAGGCGGATGATCACCAGCGTCTGGTTTTGCATCGTGTGCATGGCCAGCTTGTGCGGGCGCAGGGTGGGGAGGTCGACGATGACCGTTTCAATCGACTCGATGGCGCAAATCGGCATGGCTATACCCGTGGGGTTCTTTATAGGTTTGAGCCGATTCTGTGCCGTATTTTTTGTGGCTTCCAATATAGAATGGGTCTCGCACAATACCCTCAAGGTATGAAAGGAGCCGCCATGGAACTGCGTCATCTGCGCTATTTCCAGGTGCTGGGTGAAACGCTGAACTTCACCCGCGCCGCCGAACGCCTGCACATCGCCCAGCCGCCGCTGAGTCGGCAGATCCAGCAACTGGAAGACGAACTGGGGGTGATTCTGCTCGAGCGTGGTCGACCGCTGCGGCTGACCGCAGCCGGGCGGTTTTTCTATGAACACGCCAATGTGCTGCTCGAGCAACTGGGCAAGGTGTGCGACACCACGCGCCGCATTGGCCAGGGCGAAAAGACCTGGCTGGGCATCGGCTTTGCGCCGTCGACCTTGTACGGCGTGCTGCCGGAGTTGATTCGGCGGCTGCGCAACCACGCCGTGCTGGAGCTGGAATTGGGTTTGTCGGAGATGACCACCTTGCAGCAGGTCGACGCGCTGAAAGCCGGCCGCATTGACGTGGGCTTCGGGCGCATTCGCATCGACGACCCGGCCATCGTCCAGCGTGTGCTGGTGGAGGATCGACTGGTCGCCGTACTGCCCGCCGGCCACCCGCTGCTGGGTGCGCCCGCGACCCTCGCCCAATTGGCCGCCGAGCCGTTTGTGCTTTACCCCGGCAACCCGCGCCCCAGCTATGCCGACCATGTGATTGCGCTGTTCGACGCCCACGGCCTGAGCCTCAAGGTGGCGCAGTGGACCAACGAATTGCAGACCGCCATCGGCCTGGTCGGTGCCGGCATGGGCGTGACGCTGGTGCCGGCCTCGGTGCAGGTGCTGCACCGCGCGGATATCGGCTACACGCCGATTGTGGAAACCACCGCGACCTCGCCGATCATTCTCAGCCGGCGGGTGAATGATCAGTCGCCGGGGCTCAGTCATTGTTTGCAGTTGGTGGAAGAGTTGATCTGAGAGCGCCCGCACACCACAAATCCCCTGTGGGAGCGGGCTTGCTCGCGAATGCGGTGGGTCAGCCGGCACATGCATTGACTGACACACCGTATTCGCGAGCAAGCCCGCTCCCACCGTTTGATCTTCATAAGGTTTACAGACTGCGCAGGCGCTTGCGCTGCAGGGTCTGGCTGGGCGATTCATCAAACAGCTTGCGGTACTCTGCCGAAAATCGCCCTAAATGGGTAAAGCCCCAACCCAGGGCAATCTCGGAAATGGTCCGAGTACAGCCCTGCTCAAGGATTTCCTGACGCACCGCGCCCAGCCGGTACTTCTTCAAGTACGCCATGGGCGACAGCGCAAAGTACTTGCGAAATGCATCAAACAGCTTGAACCGCGACACGCCCGCAGCCGCTTCCAGGTCTTCCAGATGCACCGCTTCGCGGGCGTTGTCGTGGATGTACTGCCGGGCACGAATCAGGTAGTGCGGCAGCTTCACGCCCAGCACGTCGCGCAGCTCTTCTGAATAGTTATTCGGTTGGGCAAGGATCAAGCCTTTGATCAACGAGCTTTCCAAGTCACGCGTAAAGGCCGCCTGCTCATACAACTCGCTGCTGCGCTCAAGCTCGGCAATGAAATACCGCGCCATGCGCCACCACGACGCTGAAGCCCCCTCCACCGCGTCCATCACCGACTCAAAGCGCAGCGGTGCCTCAATCGGCCGTTGCAGCAAGCCTTCCAGGGATTCACTCATCGCCGCGCGGGTGATCACCACCTGCAACTTGCGGCAATCACCGGAGATTGCCAGCACCTGATGCTCGTTGGGCGACAGGATCACGCCCTGGTCGCGATTGGAACTCAGCCGCTCGCCGTTCTTGCTCAATTCCTGCTCGCCCACCAATGGCAGGCTCAGGCTGTAGCTGCTGAAGTGCTCGGCGTCTTCGATGCCGATGGTCACGTCCGTGCCGTACTCGATCACGCCCAAGGTGGTAGCGCGGGACTTGAACACATTGGCGCTGTGGTGAAAGCGCAGGCGCTCGGGCGTCGAAGTCGCCAGGCGGTGCGGCCCACAAATGCCGGACATCCAGCTGCAGGCGCCTTCGAGGTCGAAGCGTTGAATATGGATTTCGCGTGTATGGCTACTCATCAGGGTGCACCCACGGCGGTTAGGCGGTTGCGCGCTCTGGCGGCGCGTCGTTGACAATCGACAGCAAGTTCTACGCCACGCGCGTCGTAATGCAACGGGGTGGATAGCAACGATCGACTATGTGGATAAGCCGCAGGTTTTTGCGACTCTCCCTTGGTATGACAGTAGCGCATCGCGTCACCTCGCTGCACCGAACTGGGTATTTGCTGCCCAATGACGCGCGCAACTATGCGGCCCAACTATATGGCCCTACTATGCGGCCCATCTCTGCCCATTAAGCGGATAGCCCGCACCCTGCCCCGCTGCCTCTAATGAACCACCGATTAGCCCCTATCAAAAAAGGTGCCTCCCATGAGTGGTGCAAAAAGCGTCGAGCAGTGGAAAACGTTTATCGAAAGCTGCCTGGATTTTCGCCCGGCGGACGCTGTGTTCCGCATCGCACGGGACATGTTCACCGAGCCGGAGCTGTTCGACCTGGAGATGGAACTGATCTTCGAAAAAAACTGGATCTACGCCTGCCACGAAAGCGAACTGGCCCATAACCACGACTTCGTGACGATGCGCGCCGGGCGCCAGCCGATGATCATCACCCGCGATGGCGAGGGCCAACTGAATGCGCTGATCAACGCCTGCCAGCATCGCGGCACCACGCTGACGCGCGTCGGCAAAGGCAACCAATCCACCTTTACTTGCCCGTTCCATGCCTGGTGCTACAAGAGCGATGGCCGGCTGGTGAAGGTCAAGGCGCCGGGCGAATACCCGGAAGGCTTCGACAAGGCCACGCGCGGCCTGAAAAAAGCCCGCATCGAAAGCTACAAGGGCTTTGTATTCATCAGCCTGGACGTGAACGGCACCGACAGCCTGGAAGACTTCCTCGGCGACGCCAAAGTGTTCTTCGACATGATGGTCGCGCAGTCCGCTACCGGTGAGCTGGAAGTGCTGCCGGGCAAATCCGCCTACACCTACGACGGCAACTGGAAACTGCAGAACGAAAACGGCCTGGACGGTTATCACGTCAGCACCGTGCACTACAACTACGTGGCCACGGTGCAGCATCGCCAGCAGGTGAACACCGAAAACGGCAGCGGCTCCGCCAGCACGCTGGACTACAGCAAACTCGGCGCCGGCGACGCCAACACCGACGACGGTTGGTTCGCCTTCAACAATGGCCACAGCCTGTTGTTCAGCGACATGCCCAACCCGAGCGTGCGCTCCGGCTACGCCACCATCATGCCGCGCCTGGTAAAAGAACACGGCCAGCAAAAGGCCGAGTGGATGATGCACCGCCTGCGCAACCTGAACATCTACCCGAGCCTGTTCTTCCTCGACCAGATCAGCTCGCAGCTGCGCATTATTCGCCCGGTGGCGTGGAACAAGACCGAAATCATCAGCCAGTGCCTGGGGGTGAAAAACGAGTCCGACGCCGACCGCGAAAACCGCATCCGCCAGTTCGAGGATTTCTTCAACGTGTCGGGCATGGGCACACCCGATGACCTGGTGGAATTTCGCGAAGCCCAGCGCGGTTTCCAGGGCCGCCTGGAACGCTGGAGCGATATCTCACGCGGCAGCCATCGCTGGGAGACCGGGCCTACGACGAACAGCGAAGCCATCGGCATCCACCCGGCGATGACCGGCACCGAGTTCACCCACGAAGGCCTGTACGTCAACCAGCACCGCAACTGGCAGCACTTCCTGCTTAACGGCCTGGACCAACACGCGCTGAAGCTGCGGGAGGTGAAGTGATGAATGCGCAATTGCAGTACCAGATCGAGCAGTTTTTCTACCGTAAATCCGAGCTGTGCGACGCCCAGGACTGGGACGCGTATGTGCAGTTGTTCGACCCACAGAGTGAGTTTCACCTGCCGCAATGGGACTCGGAACACATCTACACCCGCGACCCCAAGCGCGAGATGTCGTTGATCTATTACGCCAACCGTTCGGGCCTGGAAGACCGCGTGTTCCGCCTGCGCACCGGCAAGGCGGCGTCGGCCACGCCAATGCCGCGCACCTTGCACCTGATCAATAACGTGCGGATTGCCGAGCAACCCGGCGGGCTGTTGGAAGTGAAGTTGAACTGGCACACGCTGTTCTATCGGCTGGCCATGTCGGAGCAGTTCTATGGCAGCGCCACCTACAGCCTGAAAGCCCACGGCGACAGCTGGCTGATCACCCGCAAGCACGCCCTGCTGCTCAACGACACCATCAATTCGGTGCTGGATTTTTATCACCTTTGACCATGCCTGGTGTGGCGACCGGGCCGGTTGTGGCGAGAAGGCTTGTCGTGGCGAGCGGGCTTGCCCCGCGTTGGGGCGCGAAGCGGCCCCTGGCCCAGCCACTGCGGTTTGACTGCAGAAATGCGGTGACCTTATTGGGGCCGCTTCGCAGCCCAACGCGGGGCAAGCCCGCTCGCCACAACAGGCCGCTCGCCACAAAAGCTCACTCGTCAGCCATCCAATCAGATACGCGGAGTTATGCGGATGAATCACAAAGTGGCCTTCAGCTTTGCCGACGGCAAAACCCTGTTTTTCCCGGTGGGCGCCAACGAAATCCTGCTGGACGCGGCCTTGCGCAACGGCATCAAGATCCCGCTGGATTGCCGTGAAGGTGTGTGCGGCACCTGCCAGGGCCGTTGCGAGTCGGGCGACTACAGCCAGGATTATGTCGACGAGGAAGCGCTCTCCAGCCTCGACCTGCAGCAACGTAAAATGCTCAGCTGCCAGACGCGGGTCAAATCCGATGCAACGTTTTACTTCGATTTCGATTCGAGCCTTTGCAATGCGCCGGGGCCGGTGCAGGTGCGCGGATTGGTGAGTGCGGTGCAGTTGGTCTCGGCCAGCACGGCCATTTTGCACGTGCAGTTGGAGGCGCCGCTGGACTTCCTGCCCGGCCAATACGCGCGCCTGTCGGTGCCCGGCACCGACAGCTGGCGCTCGTATTCCTTCGCCAACCGACCGGGTAACCTGCTGCAGTTTCTGGTGCGCCTGCTGCCCGATGGCGTCATGAGCAACTACCTGCGCGAGCGCTGCCAGGTCGGTGATGAAGTGTTGATGGAAGCACCGTTGGGCGCGTTTTACCTGCGGCATGTCACCCAACCGCTGGTGCTGGTGGCCGGCGGCACCGGGTTGTCGGCGTTGCTCGGCATGCTCGATGAGCTGGCGGCCAACGGTTGCGAGCAGCCGGTGCACCTGTACTACGGCGTACGGGGCGCCGAGGACTTGTGCGAAGCAACACGCATTGAAGCCTACGCGTCGAAAATCCCGGGGTTTCGCTACACCCAAGTGCTGAGTGACCCATCGCCCGAGTGGCCCGGCAAGCGCGGTTACCTCACCGAGCATTTCGACCTGGCCGAATTGCGGGACCAATCGGCGGATATGTACGTGTGCGGCCCCCCTCCGATGGTCGAATCCATCCAACAATGGCTGCTGGATCAGGCACTTGTTGGCGTTCAGCTGTATTACGAAAAGTTTACGCAGAGTAATATCTGACCCCTCAGTACTTTTGAGGGGCGGGTGCGGCGTGCAATCAACCCTGAGAAAAACAAGTAGAAGGGAATGTTAATGGCGGATGACATGGTTAACCCGGTAGGCCTCAAGCGTGGCCTGAAGAACCGGCATATTCAGCTGATTGCCTTGGGAGGGGCGATTGGCACGGGGTTGTTCCTCGGCTCGGCCGGGGTGCTCAAATCGGCGGGCCCGTCGATGATCCTGGGGTACGCGATTGCCGGTTTCATCGCGTTCCTGATCATGCGCCAGCTCGGCGAGATGATCGTCGAAGAGCCGGTGGCCGGCTCCTTCAGCCACTTCGCCCACAAATACTGGGGCGGCTACGCAGGCTTTCTGGCGGGCTGGAACTACTGGGTGCTCTACGTGCTGGTGGGCATGGCCGAACTGACCGCCGTGGGCAAGTACATCCAGTTCTGGTGGCCGGAAATTCCGACCTGGGTCAGCGCGCTGGTGTTCTTTGTGGCGGTCAACCTGATCAACACGCTGAACGTGAAGTTCTTCGGTGAGGCCGAATTCTGGTTCGCGATCATCAAGGTAGTCGCGATTGTCGGCATGATCGTGCTCGGCTGCTACCTGCTGTTCAGCGGCACCGGCGGCCCGCAAGCCGCGGTGAGCAACCTGTGGAGCCACGGCGGGTTCTTCCCCAATGGCGGTATGGGGCTGCTGATGTCGATGGCCTTTATCATGTTCTCGTTTGGTGGCCTGGAGCTGGTGGGCATCACCGCTGCCGAGGCCAGCGAGCCGCGCAAAGTGATCCCCAAAGCCATCAACCAGGTGGTCTACCGGATTCTGATTTTCTACGTCGGCGCACTGACCGTATTGCTGTCGCTGTACCCGTGGGACCAACTGCTGCAAACCCTCGGCGCGTCGGGCGATCCCTACAGCGGCAGCCCGTTTGTGCAGATCTTCTCGCTGATCGGTAACGACACCGCCGCGCACATCCTCAACTTCGTGGTGCTGACCGCGGCGCTGTCGGTGTACAACAGCGGCGTGTACTGCAACAGCCGCATGCTGTTCGGCCTGGCCGAGCAAGGCGATGCGCCCAAAGCGCTGATGAAGCTGAACAAGCAAGGCGTGCCGCTGCGCGCCCTGGCGATTTCGGCACTGGTGACGATGCTGTGCGTGGTGGTCAACTACGTCGCGCCCAAGAGCGCCCTGGAGTTGTTGTTCGCACTGGTGGTTGCCTCGCTGATGATCAACTGGGCGCTGATCAGCATCACTCACATCAAGTTCCGCAAGGCCATGGGTGAGCAAGGCGTGACGCCGTCGTTCAAGACCTTCTGGTTCCCATTCAGTAACTACCTGTGCCTGGCGTTCATGGCGATGATTGTCAGCGTGATGCTGGCGATCGATGGCATTCGTGAGTCGGTGTATGCGATGCCGGTTTGGGTGGGGATTATCTATATTGCCTACCGGATGCGGGTCAAAAAGGGTAGCGCTGTGGTGAATGCACAGTGATCCCTGTGGGAGCCGGGCTTGCTCGCGATGGCGGTGGGTCAGACACCGGATGCGGTGGCTGACACGCTGCCATCGGGGGCAAGCCCCCTCCCACATTTGATTGGATTGCTCATGAAAAAGCCCCGGGATTCCGGGGCTTTTTTTATAGCGTGGAACGCACTCGCCACAATTCGGGGAACAGCACCGTGTCGAGCATTTTGCGCAAATACCCCACGCCCTCGGTGCCGCCCGTACCAGGTTGAAAGCCGATGATCCGCTCAACCGTGGTCACATGCCTGAAGCGCCACTGGCGGAACGAATCCTCCAGGTCGATAAACTTCTCGGCCAACTGATACAAATCCCAATACCGGTTCGGGTCGCGATACACCTCGCGCCAGGCCGCTTCCACCGACTCATCGTGAACCGTGGCCGCTGTCGGGTCGCGCTCGGCGCGTTTGGGGTCAATCGCCAACCCGGCTTTCGCCATCAGGTTGACCGCCTCGTCATACAGCGACGGCGTGGCAATCGCCACTTTCAACTCGTTCAACAACTGCGGCCGGTGCGCGTGAGGCCGCAACAGCGCCGCGCTTTTATTGCCGAGGATAAATTCGATCTCACGGTACTGGAACGACTGAAACCCCGACGACTGCCCCAGGAACGGGCGAATGGCCTTGTATTCCGACGGCGTCATGGTGGCCAGCACCGCCCAGGCGTGCACCAGTTGATCGAAGATCCGCGACACCCGCGCCAGCATTTTGAACGCCGGCGGCAGCTCGCCCAGGCGCACGTGTTCGCGGGCAGCCTTGAGTTCGTGGAGCATCAGTTTCATCCACAGCTCGGACGTCTGGTGCTGGATGATAAAGAGCATTTCGTTGTGGTCGGGCGACAACGGGTGCTGGGCGCTCAGGACCTTGCCCAGGTCCAGGTAGTCGCCGTAGCTCATGGACTCGGAAAAATTCAGCTCGGCGTTATGCCATTCTTCCGGGGGCTGGTAATCAGGTGAGAACGGGCATTGGCTCATCGCGTGGGCTCCTTGAGCGGGCGGAGGATGGCACGGACCGGGCTCGCGTCCAGGTTGGCAAAGCGCAGCGGCAGCGCGATCAATTCATAGTCGCCCTCCGGCACGTCATCAAGCACGATGCCTTCGAGAATCGCCATGCCATGGCGGGCCACGGCATTGTGCGAATCCATGGTCTTGGACTGTTGCGGGTCCAGGGACGGCGTGTCGATACCGATCAGGCGCACGCCCAGGCTAGCGAGCAGCTCGATGGTTTGCGGCGCGATGGCGGTGAAGTTCGAATCCCATTCGTTCAGGGGCGCTTGTGGATAAGTGCGCAGCAACACGCGCTCGGGCAAGTTATCCACACGGCCTTCCAACTGATGCGGCTGCACCAGCGCGCCACTGCCCAGGCAATGCAACACCCGGCACGGGCCCATGTACACGTCCAGCGACACTTCGCCGATCGGCGCGCCGTCAGCGCTGTAATGCAGCGGGGCATCCACATGCGCGCCGGTGTGCGGCGAGAACGTCACGCGGCCCACATTCACCGGGCACTCGGGGCCAAACTGCCACACGCGCTCTTCCTGAAACGGCGTGTCGCCCGGCCAGGTCGGGGTCGCCGTGCTCAAGGGCGGGCTGATATCCCACCACGTTTTTATTGGGTTCATTTCAAGGCTCTCACTCGTTCTGGGGTGAATGATACGAGGGCCGGCCGTGCATTTTCTTGCTAATTCCAGCGCCAGGCGGAAATTCTTTCGCAGTTACTGCGAGGAAATGCCGGATTGGCGCTCGAATATTTTGTCTGACCAAAGCCGCTCAAACACTGGAGATCCAATGTGGGAGCGGGCTTGCTCGCGAAGGCGGTGTGCCAGTCAATACAGGTGCGGGCTGACCCACCGCTTCGCGAGCAAGCCCGCTCCCACAGGGACTGCATGGGTGTCAGAACAATCGCATTCGCCTGCGCTTCTAGGCATCCCGATGTCGAGTTCAGACCACTGACACAACGCCCAAGGCCTTAGGGTGCATCTTTCCCTTCCCTGCCTCGGAGCCACCATGTCCAAGCCCATCACCGTACTGCGCGACACCCACCCACTGCCGGTCCTGGATGCCTGCAAATGGGAAAAACTCGAAGGCGACCCGCACACCGTCAACCTCAACGCCTACACCAGCGAAGAC
>Ga0153931_100093_pt1 | contig 38401 bp, 36 predicted proteins | sample TSNJ015MetaG_FD_104730 | JGI IMG/M metagenome (GOLD analysis project Ga0153931, IMG submission 104730) | Attine ant fungus gardens microbial communities from New Jersey, USA - TSNJ015 MetaG | ecosystem: Host-associated > Fungi > Mycelium > Unclassified | place: USA: New Jersey, Wharton State... | reverse complement strand
TCGTCCAACAAGAGAAAATAACCTCTCCTTCACCGTGGTCAACGATCAGGGTTTCCTGCTCACCCGTCAGGGTAATCTGTATATGAGTTCAAAACCTTTTGATGATCCGCGAGTTATGCCGGGCGGCCCCGGCGTTGATTATGTGGATATGGACGGTGAAAAGCAGAACATTGCTCCTGGCTCAGCGGGCCCCGGTTGGGGGCTCGAGTATATTGCTACAAAAGCCATAGGTGGTTTGACGGCAGAGCTTCTTACAAATTGGCAGGACATGCCCACCAGCGTGCCAGAGGTGAAAAACTATAAGGGCTGGAGCAGGATGCAGTGTGACCCGAGTAAGGGCTTGCGGTAATTGTTGGCGTGGTCAAAAAGGAAGACTGTATGAAAATCAAAGGACTGTCTCTGGTCATGATGGCCAGCTTACTCGCAGTGTCGGGCTGCTCCCGCCCGCAGGAGACGCCGACGCAGGTCATCTACCGTTTTGACGACCACCGTTATCTGGAACTAAAGGGGTGGTACTGCCAGGGAGCACTGTATTATGTTGACCCCATTCGCGGTATCCGTTCTGAGGTGGCAAGCCAATTTTATCAGGCCTATGGCAAAACATATATTCATCCCTCGGAGCGTTATATTGCCGTGCCTTGGTGGGATTCCTCGGGATTTACCGTATCAAAAGATTATGGCAAAACCTGGCAGGGGGGAAAGTTTGCCACCAATACTAATTCAGTTGAGCCTGAAAAAATTTGGCGACCATTAAGAGAAAATAACCTCTCCTTCACCGTGGTCAACGATCAGGGTTTCCTGCTCACCCGACAAGGAAACCTGTATATGAGTTCAAAACCCTTTGATGATCCGCGAGTTATGCCGGGTGGGCCAGGTATTGATTATGTTGATGATGACGGTGATCCACACCACTTAAAGTATGGCTCAGCAGGTCCAGGCTGGGGGTTGCAATACATCGCCATAAAGGCCATAGGTGGCTTGACCGCAGAATACCTTTCCAACTGGCAGGACATGCCCACCAGTGTGCCAGAAGTGAAGAATTATAAAGGCTGGAGCCGGATGCAGTGTGACCCGAGTAAGGGCTTGCGGTAACAGCTCGCCTAGCGCTTTAATAATCCCTTATCTGGAATGATGCTTCTCGCCACAAGGATAAACGCCGCATGTTGGAACATATGCTTGAAACATTCAGCTATCTGCCTGTTTCAAACCATGAGTTGAAGAACTGGATGAGTCTTTTTATTGATGAGCAACTGAAGGGGTGTGATGACGTGGCGTTTTCGGCGCAGTTCCCTTTTAAACAAACAGGCCTACCACAGCGTTTTTTCCAACAAAAAATCATCACTTTTGCAGGTTCCGACTATCTTACGGGTCCACGCTATCTGGGAGGAGACGTAAATCAGCCTTTTATTGACCTCGTTGCGAGTTCTTCCCCTCTGACTCGACAAGCTGCTCGCGAAATCTTCAAGGTATGGCAACCTCTGGGGGCACAAACTCTGCGAGTGCTCCGTCGGCCCGGTTTGGTTTCGGGCGGCACGGTAGATCAGCTGTTTTATGGCGGAACCCTTCTGCCACCCAAGCCCACCCCATCGTTGCAATTAAGTCGCGCGGACATGTCGCACTTTGACTGGTGCCTTCAGGCAATTGAACAAGCCTATGCAGAGACTTACCGCCGGATGCCACAGCTCAGGGATCAGGTCTTCCCAACTGATCACCAAGAGTTAGAAGTATCAATCAGGCAAGGCGAGGTTTTTATGCTGTCCGTCGAGCAGGAGAGGGCAGGTTTGATTATCTGCCATGTGGGGAACCGAGCTTTTATTCACGGCAACTGGATCACGGATGAGATTGTTGTTCCAAAATTCAGAGGGAGGAAGTTCGCCAGCGAGGCGCAGCGCCAGCTATTCGCATTTTTGCCGGAATCACATGATACTCCGCTACTCTGGGGAACCATTTTTAGCGGCAACGTGCCGTCAATGAGAACTGCCCAGCGCGCGGGGCGTAGGCCGCTGATGGAGTACTCCTTTTTGCGAGAAGAGGATATCCCGAGCTAGATGAGTTGCAAAGGGCGGCTCTCTTGTCTGGCCTAACACCACCTAGCCCAGTTCAAGTCCTCCATCTATCCGTGGTAAAATCCGGGTCTGACATGCCAATGGGGTGAGTATTGTGGAAGAGCAGGGTCTTAAAGTGAGTGATAGCGAAAACGCGGCTGATATGACGGACCTCTTGGCGGAACTGGCCTGCACGCACGACGCGCTTCGCCGCGCGGCGCGTCAGTTGGGCAATCTGTATGACGAGATTGTCTCGCCGACGGGTTTGAAAATCACTCAACTGGTGATGCTGGGGCAGATTGAAAGCCTGCAACAGGGCGCCGGGCCTACTCTACAAGCGCTTGCCAAGCAGCTACCCATTGGTATTTCGGCTCTCACTCACGCCCTGCGCCCTTTGGTGCGCGACGGTATTGTCCAGCTGCAAGCCGACGAGGAAGATAAACGCATCAAGCACGCGGTGCTGACGCCGCTCGGGCAGGAAAAGCTGCAAGAAGGGGTGAAGCTGTGGAGAGTCGCCAACTGCCGGACCGAGGCGGTGCTAGGCGCGAATGCGGCTTTTTTACTGCGTGACCTAGCCGGGCAGGTCGGCTCGGATGATTTCTTAAAAGCTTATAAATCAGGTTTTAACGCTGAAAAGCCCTAATGACAGACTGACTTTTCAGCGCATTTTTCTCGCGACCGAATCAGATCTGCGCAAACCCGCCGTCAATAAACAATTCTACGCCATTGATAAAGCTACTCTCTTCTGAAGCCAAGAAGCACACCGTTTTTGCTACTTCGTCATCACTTCCCACGCGTTGCAGCGGGGTGAGGCTGGCGACGTGTGAGAAGAAGGCTTCCACTTGGGTTTTTTCAGTATCCGGTCGGCTATGTCCGGGGGTGTCGATCACGCCCGGACTAATGGCGTTGACGCGAATATTTTTGCCTTGCAGGTCGGAGGCCCAAGTGCGGGCGAATGAGCGCACGGCGGCCTTCGACGCGCTATAAATGCTCCATGATGGGAAGCCTTTGCTGGCAACAATCGAGGAACTGAGAATAATTGAGCCGCCAGACCCCATCAAAGGCAGGGCTTTCTGCACCATCCAAATTACCCCTTTGATGTTGATATTAAACATCTTATCGATGTGTTCGTCCGTTAGTGATCCTAAAGGCGCGGGGTTGACTACCCCTGCATTGGCGAAAACGATATCCACGCGACCATGCTGCTTCTTAACCAACTGGTACAGCGCCTCGATGTCATCTGGATTGGAGACATCGCCCTGCACGGCGGTGGCATTACTGCCCAACATTGCCGCCGCAGCTTGCAACTCTTCAGCACGACGACCAGTGATGTAAACATGCGCACCTTCGGCAATTAGCGCTTTGGCGCTCGCAAGGCCAATCCCGGAATTTCCGCCAGTGACAATCGCCACTTTTCCACTCAGTTTCATAAATAGTTCTCTCTTCATCTTGCTCAGATAGGGGGGTGTTTGCTGATAGCGTGTAATTACTTTAGTGCTAAAGTATATGAATAAAATGGCAAGGGCTGTCAAGATGGAGCGGGGAGGGTAATGTTCAACTTATGTGGGGAATATGCATAACCCTCTGAAGAACAACACAAATCAAATTGTGCGGATCTTCAGAGAGTGGGGGAGTTAGCTACCCCAGCGAGTGCGCAGGTAATTTACCGCTTGCTGGGTTTGTGGCTGGTTGAGGTAATCCTCGCGGAACAGAATGGTGCCGGAGATTTGCGGTACTGCGTCGTTGAGGTCGAGCTGTTTTTTTAGCTCAGGCACGCCGCCGCTGACCATCCAGTCAGGCTCGTTTTTCGAGGGTTCGCCCACTTTGTACAGCGCAATACCTATGTAGAGGCGAGTATGGGTCGGCTTCACTACGTCGGCCCACCATTTTGCCAGCACGTCGTAGCGGGCCGCGTCACGGGCGAACGGCCAATAGAGCTGTGGCGCGATGTAATCCAGCAACCCTTCTTGCACCCAAAGGCGAGTGTCGGCATAGGACTCATCATAGGCCGCCGCGCCACGGGTGTTGGAACCTGCAGGATCGTGCGAGCGATTGCGCCAGACTCCCGCTGGGCTGATACCAAATTCTACGTTAGGTTTCAGTTGCTTAATGGTGCGTGACACCTGCTCCACCAGCAGTTGAGTATTGTGGCGGCGCCAGTCGGCTTTCGAGCTGAACCCCTGTCCGTATCTCCTAAAGGTTTGGCTATCGTCGAGCGTCGAACCCGGCGATTCGGTGTAGAAATAATCATCAAACTGCACGCCGTCGACTGGATAGCGTGACACCACTTCCGCCACGATGCTGGTTATCCAGTCGCGCGCTTCGGGAATGCCGGGGTCGAGCACAAAACGGTCACCAGCGGTACGGATCCAGTCGCGGTGCAGCACAAAGACGCTGGCCGGATGCATTGACAAAGTGCGGTTCAGCTCCGCCACGGTTCTCGGCTTGGTATTGACCGACACGCGATAAGGGTTGAACCAGGCGTGGACCTTCATGCCGCGCTTGTGGGCTTCATCCAGCATAAACTGGAGAGGGTCGTAGCCGGGATCTTGACCGATATTTCCTGTCATCACGTCTGACCAAGGCAGGATCTTTGAAGGCCAGAGCGCGGTGCCGTCAGGCTTCACTTGGAAAAATACCGTGTTGATGCCGAGACTTTTCAGCTTATCCAATTTGTCAGTTAGCGCTTTCTGCTGCTGACTAATGCGAACCGCCGGATTGCTGACATTCACCGACGAGAACGGCGGCCAGTCGAGGCGAGACACCGTGGTCAGCCAGACGCCGCGCATCGGCTCTTGCGGGTGCGCGCTTTTATCCGGTAGTGGCTGCTTCGCCACCGGCGGCAGCGGGGTGACCAGAGATTTTGGCGGCGTGGAGGAACAACTGGCAAGCCACAGGGCACCGGCAAAAAGTGCACCTAAGCGCAAAACGCGAGTTAGCGCGGGAAAGCGACGATGACGGGCGATGATATTCTCCAGTGTTTTCTGGTGGTCACGTGGGGATCGCCATTCTCTTATGAATCAGGCCGCAGCGGCAAGTTTTGTGCAGCGCCGGGGGCATTTAATTCTCCCCACGGTTTTACTTTAAATCACCACAAACCTGCTGGTGGACATTCCCCAATAATCACCCTATAAAGTTCAATGTGGTTCTTTTGTTAAATTTATGAAAAAATAAATCACTAATACGAAATGTCTCAAGGAGTGAAAATGCATCCACAATATAATTTGTACGTGATTATCGTGCCTATTTTAATCATCGCCCTGACGTGGTGGGATTGGCGTCGCAAGAAAAATGCCATTCTAAAAGACAGAGCAGATACCCATGGCCCTGATTTCCACGAGCCTTACGCTGAGTCCCAGGCCGAGGCAAAAGAAAGAGCACTTTCTGAAGTAAACCATAGAGAACAGTCTTTAGCTAAAACCCTAAAATATAGAATTGCTATTACCATTATCTTTATTTTGCCGATTTTGATGTACATAAGATTATATTTTTTACACAAGTAAGCTTATTGAGAATATTAAAGGGATGGATGCGTAAGCGGGGAAGAGGCTATGCATCCATCCTGATTAATTGATTAAGAATTTAAACTGGCATCGCGCAACCTGCTCCAGCCAGCGACTAAAACAATCAGCATAATAAAACCGGCCGAGGTGCCCAGCAGCAAACCTGCCCTCGCACCATAGTGGTCCACCACCGCACCCGCCAGACCCGCACCAACCGCCACGCCAACGCTAATCCCGGTCATCATCCAAGTCAGCCCTTCGGTAATTCTGCCCGGAGCAATAATTTTTGAGCCAATATTCAGCGCGACAATCATGGTCGGGGCGTAAGAGATGCCCGCCACAAACAGCGTCGCCACCAGCGCGAAGACAGTGTGAGAAAACACCGTAGGAACCATGGTCAGCGCGGTGAGCAGCGTGCCGATGAAAAACTGTTTTGGCATCGAGATAGTGAGCCGAAGGCCGCCAAACATCAGGCCGGACAGAATAGAACCCAGCGCATAGGCAGCGAGCATGATGCTGGCCGCCGTCGGCCAATCATGTTCGTTGGCGAAGGCCACGGCCGACACGTCAATGGTGCCGCCCATCACCCCCATGGTCAGCAGCACCAGCACAATGGTGGCAAGGCCGGGCGTGCGCAATACCGACCTGTCATCGCTGCCTCCGCCAGCCACCACCTTGGGTTCGGTCTTTCTCTGCATCAGAAAAGCCGTCACGCCCAAGATTTGCAGCAGCACGGCAATTAATGGCCCGGCTTCGGCAAACAGCCCAGAGCTGAGGGCGATGGCTAAAGGTGCGCCGACAATAAAAGTGATCTCCGCCAGCACGGTGTCGAGAGAGAAGGCGGTGTGCAAGTGATGGCTATCGCGGAACATCGCCGCCCAGCGCGCTCTGATCATGGCTGACATGCTGGGCATGGTCCCGGCGAGGACCGCCAGAAGATATAACATCGGTGCCGGGGCGGACAGATAAGCCGCGGCGACCAGCGATAGCAGCATCAGGGTGCTGAAAGCCGTGACCCAAGGCAGCACTCGGCGCTGCCCGTGGCTATCGACAAACTTTGCCACTCGGGGAGCAATCAGCGCGCTGGAAAGGGTGAAGGTCCCGGCCACCGTGCCCGCCAGCCCGTAGTGGTCCGTTTGCATGACCAGCATAGTAATAATGCCGATACCCATCATGGCGTATGTCAGGCGAGCGATGGTCCCAGAGATAACCAATCCCAAAACGCCGGGAACGGCAAAAATCTCACGATAATGCTGAGTCATTATATTCATCCCTTAATTATTTGAGAGGATCAGCGAGATGCTCCCATTCTTTTTAGGCACCACTAGCCTGTGGTGTAATGTATTTCACGGCGCAAGGTTAAATAGTGTTCAAGTATTTATTGGCGCTTTATTGAAGTCAATGCTTATTTCTTCGTCTGTTTTACATCGCATTATTTCCGCGTTTTAAAAAAGAGAATTAAAAGCACCGTTAATGAATAAAATGGAGTTGGTTTTATTCCGCTATGAAAAATCTTATTCATTTGGCCTTAAAACTTAGGATAAACCCCTGAGTTTTGCTGTGGAACTGTATTGAAGACCGATCATTGATTACGCGTGATTGAGTGTCGCCAAGCATAAGCCAAGCATTTAATTTACAAAGAAATAACTTGGAATATTGGTTTTCTGGCTTTACAGTAAACTTCTACACCCTAGTTTTATCAAGATTATCAGGAGATCCCATGTCACAGCCAAGCTCATCAAAACTGGTCCATATCAATCCTCAAGGTCTGCATGATCCTACGCCGAGCTGTTACACCCACGTGGTGACCGCGCCGCTGGCGGGGCGGACAATTTTTGCCTCTGGCCAGTGCGGAGACATTCACCATAACGGCCAGCCCCTTGATTTTGCAGCACAATTAGACGGCGCGCTGGCTGGCATGAAAACGGTGATTCAGGCCGGTGGGGGAAGCGTGCATGACATCGTGCGCATCAATCTCTATATCGTGAACCACACCGAGGCGCTGCTGCCGATTTGGTCTGCCGCCGCCAAGCGCATTTGGGGTGAGGGGCCTTATCCGGCCAGCACGTTGGTGCCCGTGCCTCGACTGGCGCTCGACGGACTGCTGGTAGAGATAGAAGCCACGGCGGTGGTGCTGGAGTAATAAATATCTACCTTAGTTCTATGCCGAAAATGTCGGGATCAATATGGGTTTAATTCTCCATCGCAAAATCCCTTCAGGGCACATCCTGCCTTTGTCAGGCAGTGAAAGCAGGGGCTAGGATGAGTGCTCCGGTACTGAACATTAAGGTGACAAATATGCAACCCACCGCAGTGATTGTTGGCGTAGGTTCTGAAGAGGGGCTGGGCGGGGCGCTGGCTCGCCGCTTTGCTAAGGGCGGTTTTCACGTGATCGTTGCAGGGCGAACCGTTGAAAAAATTGAGTCCGTGGCGAAGAGCCTTGGCGAGGGTAACGGCACCGCGGTACAGGTCGACGTGACGCAGCCAGAAGATGTGCGACGGCTGTTCCAGACGGCGTCTGCGCCGGGCGCCGGGAGAGCACCGGCGAGCGCGGTGATTTTCAACGCGGGCAACAATCAGCACATCCCGTTCCGCGAATTGACCTCCGCTCAGGTTGAGGAGTTCTGGCGCGTCGGCTGCTTCGCGGGCTTCTTGGTGGCTCAAGAGGCGGTCAATCTGCTGCTGCCTCAGGGCAAGGGGAGCCTCATCTTTACCGGCGCATCCGCCAGCCTGCGTGGCCGTCCCGGCTATGCCCATTTCTCAGCCGCCAAGGCCGGGTTGCGTATGCTCAGCCAGAGTCTGGCCCGCGAGTTTGGGCCGCAGGGGCTGCACGTGGCTCATGTGTTGATAGACGGCGGCATCAATGGCAACCGGCTGAAGTCCGCGATGCCAGACGTCGTCGATAAGCGCGGTGTTAATGGGCTGCTGGACATTGATGCAATCGCCGAGACCTACTGGCACCTGCACCAACAGCACCCTTCGGCGTGGACCCAGGAGATCGACCTGCGCCCCTTCAAAGAGTCATTTTAAGCCGATAAAACAGGCCACGGACGTGGCCTTAAAGCGCCTGAGGCGGGATGCCGACATAACGCGCTCGCGGGCGGATCAGCCGACTGGCGGCGACCTGCTCCAGCGCGTGGGCCAGCCAGCCGGAACAGCGGCTGACGGCGAACAGAATAAAGGGCGCTTCCTCTGGCAAGTTGTAGGTGTCCGCCAGCAGGGCGAGTGCGAAGTCGATGCTCGGGCGCTCGCCCGCCGCTTGTGCCACATACTCCATGAGTTCACCGTATGGCCCGCCGCTCGGCAACATTGCCATGATGGCATTGGCTCGCACGTCACCGTCGGGGTAGAGCGGATGCCCAAAGCCCGGCAGTGTCCGCCCCTGCGCCAACCACTCCCTGACGGCCTTCTGCGCGCCAACTCGCCGGGTCGAGTCAACCAGCACGTTGAGCGAGCGCGAAGCACCGCCGTGCAGTGGCCCGGTCAAAGATGCCAGCCCGGAGAGCACCCCGGCGGCCAGCGACGCGCCGGTTGAGGTAGTCACCCGCACGGCGAACGCCGAGGCATTCAACTCATGTTCGGCCAGCAGCACCAGCGTCTGGCGCAGCACCTGTTCCGCCTCGGGGCATTGCCACGCCTGAGCCAAACTCTCGCTGAGCGTGCTGTCACTGCTGGTTATGTCGATGCCGAGCATGGCTTCGGTCAGCGTGGCGAGCACGCCTGCCGCCTCGGCGCGCAGCACCGGCAGGGCGCGCCCCGTTGAGGGTAAATCCCTGCCGCTGCGCTTGGCTAGCGCCACCAGCCCGGCTGCCGAAGCCTGAGCAAAACCTTTAAAATGACGAGTGGGGCTGCCGCCGCCAACCAGCGCCTGCTGGAAGTCCGCCTGCGGATACTCCCACAGCAGCGCCGCGACCTGCTCCAACGACGCCGTGCGTGAAAGCGCCACCGCGTCCTGCCCGCGATACCAAAGCCGCCCGTCAATCACCGTCGAAATCGCCGAAGGCAGCACCGGGTCACCCCATTCAATGGCCTGCGCGGCCACCACTTCCAGCGTGCGGCGGCCGTTGGTTCGCTTCGCCATGCGCATCACATCTTCGCGGTGATAAAGGCTGCGACGGCTGTCTTTGCTGTCCGGCTGTGCACGGATTTTTCCCCGGCTGACATTGGCATAAAGCGTTTGCGGGCGAACATTCAAAATCATCAGAGCTTCCGCGGCTGTTATCCACACCATGGCGATCCTCAGGTTGATGTTGATGATTAGAGTCAAGATTGACGTCAACATTAGCAAGATTATTCTGGGGTTAAAAGGCGGCCCAGTGCTCCCTCACACCCAGTGTAATCAGGCGGACATATGACGAATGCAACCATGATTTTTTTTGACCAAGCCCGACAGGCGCTGCATCTTCCGGAAGAAGTTTTAACCCAGTTCGATGTGCAAGGCACGGCGCAGTTGGCGTCTGAGTTTCCGGTGACTGATTTTGCCGTTGCGGCCATTGGCGCGGCGGGAATGGCGCTGGGCGAACTGATAAAAGTGCAGTTTGGGCAGCAGCCGCGGGTGGTGGTTGACCGCAAACTGGCTTCGCTGTGGTTTGGCTGGTCGATTCAGCCGATGGGCTGGCAGATGCCCGCCGCGTGGGACTCGATTGCCGGAGATTATAAAACCCAAGATGGCTGGATAAGGCTGCACACCAATGCGCCGCACCATAAGGCCGCCGTACTAAAGGTACTGAATTGTGCTGATGACCGCGCGGCGGTGGCAAAAGAGGTTGCCAAGTGGTCCGGCGAAGCGCTGGAAACGGCAGTGGTGGAGAATAAAGGCTGCGCGGCGGTAATGCGCAGTTTGGCCGAGTGGCAGGCCCATCCGCAGGGCAGAGCCGTGGCTGCGGAGCCGCTGATTTCATGGTCTTTCGCCGAAGCGGCATTTCCTTCCTCTACTTGGCGACCAGAAGAAAAACGGCCATTGGCGGGGCTAAAAGTGCTGGATTTGACCCGCGTGCTGGCTGGCCCAATAGCCACTCGATTCCTCGCTGGTTATGGGGCAGAAGTGCTGAGGCTGGACCCGCCAGAGTGGGATGAACCCTCCGTGGCCCCTGAGGTGACGCTGGGCAAACGCTGTGCGCGACTGGATATTAAAACCCCCGCTGGACGCCAAATTTTCGAAGGATTGCTGGCGCAAGCCGACGTGCTGGTTCACGGCTATCGCCCCGACGCCCTTGCCCGGCTGGGCTATGGCGAAGCCGAGCGGCGCAGAATCAACCTCGGCCTGATTGATGTTTCTCTTAATGCCTATGGCTGGAGTGGTCCGTGGGCCGGGCGGCGTGGCTTCGATAGCCTGTTGCAGATGAGTTCCGGCATTGCCCATTGCGGCATGCAAGGGGCGCAATCGGACCGGCCTGTGCCGCTGCCGCTGCCGGTGCAGGCGCTGGATCACGCCACCGGGTATTTAATGGCGGCGGCGACTGTCCGCGCGCTGGTGCGGCGAGTGACAGAACAGCAGGCATCCACCGCGCGGCTGTCACTGGCGCGCGTGGCGCATTCGCTGATTGCGCTACCGCGAGGTTACGTCGAGGCAAAAGATCTAGAAATCGGCCCCGACGACCTATCTCCAACAGTAGAAAAAACGCCGTGGGGCGAGGCCAAACGCTGCAAATCTCCACTGACCGTCGGCGGCTTGCCTCTGGTTTGGGAAATCCCCGCCTCGCGACTTGGCTCGGCTGAGGCGAAATGGGGGGAGTTATAGTGGCATTAGGACGTAGGGATGCGCTGCCAAAATTAATGTCCAGAAATGGACAAAGAATGTCGTTTAGCTGACTTCTTGGTGCCATTCCGAGACGCGTCGCATGGTGGTTAAGACATTCACTGATTCATAATTGAGCAAATTCTTTGATTTGAGCAATCTATGCGTTCGACTTACACCAAACATCTAACCCAATCAGCGAAACCTACTGCATTAGTGCAAGACAAGCTGCGCAAACTTTCAAACCAGTTTAATCATGCAATGTCTCAGCGTGATTTCTCACTGGCGCGTTTAAGCTGTGAAGAAGTTCTTAAAATGATGCCCAACAATATGTCGGTGCTGGGTGATTATGGGCTTAGCTTAATGCGTGAAGGTCACTACCAAAAATCTTACAAAGTTTATAAGCGGATCTATAACTCGCCCAATCGAGACCAAGCGGCGGAAAGTTGGCTGGATGGATTAGCAGAAGTCTGTGGCTGGCTTAACAAGCCTTCGGAATTGCAGCGATATGGTCATGAGTCTCTTCGCTTAGCTGACGATCATTTCAAGTCTGTACCGGCCCAATGGTTACCGCTTACTCCTATCAAGCCTCTAAACACTGAGTTACTTTCTTAGTAGATGATTTCCAAGCTGGTTTGATTGAAATTAATCCCGTATAAAAATCTTCATTAAATGAAAAAAAGAAAGCTACAGTTATCTGTGGCTTTTTCTTTAAAAGAAGAGCTGCTTGCTAAACTATAGTTATGGTTAGTTAATTATTGATTTATATGAATATTATTTAGATGCGCATAACATTGATTATGTTAAATTAGGTATCTTCATGACTGAGAAAACCGGTCAAGAATCCCATTTCGGCGCAGGAAAGCCGCGTGTCTACTCTTCGTGCGTAGGATCTGACTATTCCACTTTTAAATAGCATTTAACTTTTCGAGTATAACTGTTATCCCTGATGACTTATTTATGCAATGCCACATTCTTGTTATTTTTAAAAGATGAACCACTTCTAAATGTTGAATTTTAATCTATTAATTCAGCCGAAATCGTATGATGCGAATCATCTATTTAGAGTGTTGGTATTCATTATTTTTAGGATGAAAATTTAAATTCCTATATTACAAAAATATTGAATTAAAGACATTAAATTGTCAGGAGCGTTATTATGAAAGATTTCATCAAAACAACTATCGCATCAATTGCCATTGGCGCCTCATCCATAGCCTTTGCCAATGAAGCTGACGGCGTGAACCATGAGGGATCCTCTATCTCGGGTAGCGCAACCAACAGCTCCTCGACGGAAAACGATAGAAAACGCGTGTTGGCTATGGTTCAGATGTACACCCGCAGCGTCAACGAAGGGGATGTATACCCAGAGCTGATTGAAAACCTTTGGGAGCATAGTCCCGATGTTTCTAATATCAATATACGCGGGCACCAAAAAGGATATGAAGATATTAAACAGAATTTCTATGCACCCATTTTCACCGCGCTGAAAATGCGTAATCTGAGAATGGTAACCGATCAGCGCCAACCAGCTATTTATTTTTTCGATAACACCGCCATTGTTGAGTTTTATTGGGAAATCGATGCTGTGACGAAAAAAGATAATAAAGCTATTAATGCAAAAGGTCGTGAAACTCACGTTCTGAGGAAAAAAGAGGGTGAATGGAAGTTGGTACACCTGCACTACTCAGGAATGCCGATAAAGCAGTTCTAAAACAGAGTTATAAGAGCAACAAAAAACCAGCCAAATGGCTGGTTTTTTTGCTTTACGATATATGATTGGAGGTAAATCAGGGATTTCTCCCTGAGATCACCAAGAGCCACGAACACCAATTGAAGCACCCAGTGCATATTCAGTGTTATCAAAACGCGGCGTCCAATTAGCTGAAGTATAAACAGCCAGCGTCTTGTTCACATCAATACTGCCGCCCGCGCTAACATCGGCAAAACCACCGCGCATCTTAGTGGTGATTGGCACAGCGTCGCCCGTCGAAGAGAAGTTAGTTTGCGATTTCCCTTTGAACTCCTGCCCTGCTCCGCCATCAACCCATGCGGAGTATTTTTTGTTATATACCAGCCCACTATGGCTGACGCGAATGCCAGCAGAGCCCTGCAGTGACTGATAATTATTGAAGCTAATGTTAGATAAACCGTCGTTCGCATCATCCAAAGTTTGCAGTTGGTACTGAGCACGAATATGAGGTTCGACTTTCCATCCATTCTGGTTGATAACCGGCAGCCCAGCCTCGAGGGAAGAAGCAACGCCGTAGCCGTCAGTGTTAAAGCTGCTATTGTCTTGAGCCTGACTGCGCGTTTTCACCCAACTTCCCTGCAATACTGCATCAACCCAAGCGTCATTATTATGAACATGAGTGAAGTAAGTACCTAAGCTGTAAACGTCAGTATGGTTAGTCCCAGCAGCGCGACCGTCGAAATGGGTAACATCACTCTTACCTAAGCCGAGCGTACCGTAGACACCGACATAATTGCGGTTGCCACTGCCATCAACACTGCGCCACAGGTCATTACCGAACTGAATGCCGCTGATGTCTTGGTTGTACTTAGGACCCGCGTCGCCATCGACACCTTTGCCATCACCTTTATGGGTGATGCTTTGGTAAATATAGCGTCCCCACGCCCTTGATTCGCTGCTACACCATGCAGTCAGGTTTTGTTCACAAGGCGCAACTGCTGTAGTTGAAGGCTCGCTATTTACCCCGTAGAAACCAGAACGCTCATAGAAACTACTCAACAACGCCATGCTGGTTGCCGCCGCAGCCAGTGGCGCCGCTGCAGAAACTGACACCCCGGGGCGATAGTTAGGCTGGCCTGTTGGACGGTTCACTACGACAGGTTCACCCGTTGTTGGTGAGGTAATGATTTCAGTTTCCACACGGTCTGAGGACAGGTACCAATTGTCAGAAACGCTGCCATCTAATGCACCGCGCAGCAGTGAATATTGGTACTCGCTGCCATAAACAGGCCGGTTGAGCTTGAATGAGCCCTCATCCGTGGTACCGCCATTAATCGTCTGAACGACTTCAATGCCATTACCCGTGGTATCTGCACCAGAGCCGCCAATATTGTTAATATTCAGTCCAGTAGTTCCACTGGCGCGACCACCATCGATTACCACGCGATCGGAAGGTGAGCCATCCTTACCAAGCTCGGTATTCAGGGTAATTGAACCATTTTGCCCCACCAGATTAGTTACCGTCAGGTTGCGTGGAGTAAAGCTACTGTCTGAAGAAGGTGCCGCAGCAACATTGACATGACCTGCCAGCGTCAAGGTATCAACCACGTTTTGGTTGGTATCTCCGGAAAGATTCCAGACCGAGTTTTTATCAATATTCACATCCAGAGGATCAACCCAGCCGTTTAACGTCGCTCCGTTACGAAGATTCAGCGCCGTACCGCTCTGGCCGACGATATTAGTGGTCGCACTGTTACCATCGAAAGTCAGCGCACCAGCATTCACGAAGGTATCACCAGCAAGGTCATATTTGCCCGTCAACACCAGTTCGCCCGTGCCATTTTTTTGCAACTGGCCGCTGCCCGAGATAGTGCCACCGAGCGTCAGCGGATCACTACGATCTATGGCCAAAATACTGTTGTTGGCGATATCGCCGGTGATACTCCCCGAGGTGCCGCCATTGCCGAGTTGTAGAGTGCCGTTGTTGATGGTGGTACCGCCGGTGTAGCTGTTGTTATTGGTCAGCACCAGAGTGCCGGAGCCGTTCTGCTGCAACTGGCCGCTGCCTGAGATATTGCCATCAAAGGTGTAAGCGTCGCTGCGATCTACAGCCAGAATACTGTTGTTGGCGATATCGCCGGTGATACTCCCCGAGGTGCCGCCGTTGCCGAGTTGTAGAGTGCCGTTGTTGATGGCGGTACCGCCGGTGTAGCTGTTGTTATTGGTCAGCACCAGAGTGCCGGAGCCATTCTGCTGCAACTGACCGCTGCCCGAGATAGTGCTATCAAAGGTGTAAGCGTCGCTGCGGTCTACCGCCAAAACACCGTTGTTGATGATGTCACCGCTGACGCTACCCGTGGCGCCGCCATTGCCGAGTTGTAAAGTGCCGCTATTGATATTTGTGTCAGAAATAAATGAATTGTCGTTGGCTAATACCAGAGTGCCAAGGCCGCTTAGCTGCAACCCGCCAAATCCGGCAATATGACCATCGAGAATATAAGTCGTCCCGCTGGCAACATCAAAAGTCCCGCCACTAGACAGCAGCACGATATCACGTTCAGAACTCGTGCTAGCCGTAGTCTGTAACGTACCGCCATCTAAAGTCAGAGAGCCGTTTTTATCACCCAGGCTTGCATCATCAGCAATGCTCAAGGTTCCTTCGTCAATTATCCACGGACTGATGGCGGTCGTTGTTCCGGTAAGCGTCCAAGTGCTGGAATCACGTTTAATGAAGTTGCTGAAATTTCTGTACTGGGCCCCGGCACCTATTTGGGATACATCAAAGGTCCCATCGGTTGTGCCAACAAGTTGTAAGTTATCACCACCTGCAGCCGTCGCGATCACATTGCCGTTAATCGCTGACCCCGAAAGAATGTTAAGATTATTGCCGCTGCCAGTGAAGGTGATGGCACTAGAGCGTGAGCCATTGCTATTCAGCCCTCCATTGATAGTGCCGCTATTGATAATGGTGGTGTTGCCGTTTGCGGTGATACCAACGCCGCCCGTGCCAGGATTTGGCCGTGGTAAACCTCCGACTCCAATTGCCCCAACGTTGCCGCCGCTAATAGTTCCACTATTAGTTAATGTGGCGCCATTGGTGATAACAACGCCAGTGCCTCCAGCCCCACCGGTGCCAATAAGTATTTGTCCGTTACCACCAGTACCCCCTGCGCCACCAGTGATGGTATTAGTATTTAGAATTACTGTCCCAGCCCCGCTGCTCGTTAACCCTACACCGCCAGCCCCACCGTTGTTACCATTAAACAAAGCTGAGGCACCACCATTACCACCACGCCCGCCGACAATGGTGCCATTGTTTTGAATGCTGGCGTTTGCCACACCACTGACTACGCCACGGCCACCCGCGCCACCTATACCAGCAGTTGATGGAGAGGTTCCTCCCGCGCCCCCTCTTCCCCCGGCCACGGTTGCACCATTAAGTAAACCTGTTGCAGTACCCGTCAGAGTATTCCCGACGCCCCCTGCACCACCATTACCGCCATTACCAGTACTATTATTCGTACCTGCAGCACCAGCTGTGCCCGTACTTCCACCGGAAGGCACTGTTATTATTTCAGCCTGCAGTGAAAAAGCAGTCATCGAGAACAAGACAAAGCCTGTGGCTTGATAGATATTTCTCAACGGAATGCCTGACGTAAATCGCGGTTTTAAAAAAGGCCCGGAAGATATTAAGGATGCCCTATTCCTTTTCTTACTCATTATAAATTACCTTTCTATAGACATGAGAACAGCTCCCCAATTAGGGGGCGCGACATTTATGATTGTATGGATATATTTGAGCGTAGCAGCGAATGCAGAGAGTGTAGGTTTTTTCCTAAATTTATATTTAAAACCTGTAAAGACCCAACCCAAATTCTGTTTCTCTGCTGTCAGGATTGATAAACAAATCCAGATGAAAAGTTTACATTAATAGCTATTTGTGACTTATACGCGAAGCATAACAACAGTTATCCTCGAGATATAACAATCCCCGCTCCGACGTCAACCACTTGATTTAAATGAATTTAAAAGTGGCTGTTTTTGAGATTTCTCCTGCCGACCAACGAGAAAATCCTCTAGCTAATGAAAAAAAGGTGGTTTATTAAAATAAAACCATTATATTTCAATGAAATAGGTGTGATATGGCGGTGTTTGAAAATATTTGCAACATTTGTCATCACTCAGTAACATCCACTTCAGATTAATCCCGCTATGTGGCATTAGTTATCAAATATTTTCGTTAAAATAATTAACGTTCTATCTATTTTTTGGAGCCATTATATGGAGAACAATAAAACAGATTCAGTCACTTATATCAGTGCTGACCAATTCACACTGAGTGTGCTCATTCCTCTGCTCAATCCCTTGTTCAATGGATATCAAGAGCATATGAAGGTTTATGTCTTTACCGAGAAGAATCTCGGCGATTTTATGACATCGTTTAATGAGCTGTATGTGGGTGGTCCTTCAATCATTTTAGTTGATGCACGTCTGAAACATATTCTGGCGAATATGCCATTATGGGGAACATCTACCGTTTTCATGTTGAATAAGCCGGTTGGTCTTCTGCTTTCGCATATTGAGAAATATTTAGAGCGTTGCCAATTGGCTAAACAGCAAAATACCGACCCAGAGGTGTTTAATCTGATGGTGATGCTGTATCACTTAAATGAGCGAGAAAGAGACGTGATGGCAATGATGCTCGATGGTAATAATCAATCGGATATCGCCAACAAGCTGGGATTAACAGCGAAGATAGTCAGTAGCTGTAAATTATCGGCTATCGCTAAGATGGGAATGAAAACCTTGCTTGAAATTCAGGCCTTCCTGAAACTGTACAGCACGCTGATTCAGAAAAATAGGTGTATGACGCCAGACCATGTTTAAATTTTCATTCATATTATTTAAGGATAACTGTTTTAGCTTAACGTGGATTTAAGCCTATACATATCTTAAGTATTTTATTAACAGGTCAAGTTTATTTCGCCTTTCAATACTTTTGGAGCAAGATATGTATAAAAATAAATTCCTGTTATCGAGTTTAGTAGGGTTAACGCTGTTTGCTCAGTCTGCGCATGCCGAACAAAATCTACAGGTCGGAGACCTTGAAGTAGTCGCCGCAATTAATATCCGCCCGGGTAACGTATCCGTTGCCGATGACGGCCGCATTTTTGCCACTGTTCATCCTTTAGACACTCCATCACGCTGGCGCCTGATCGAAATTACCGGAAAAAACAGCTATAAGGCCTGGCCAAACGAGTCATGGCAAAAAAATGAAGGTGCCAATCCGAACAATCAAATCGATACACCTCTGGGCATTACCCGCGATGAAAAAAATCGATTATGGATTGTGGATATGGGGCTAAATGTCGGTAAGACTCGCATTTTCGGTTTTGATATCGCCACAGGAAAACATCTGGTGACCCTTGAGTTGCCTGAAGCCGTCGCACCACGCGGCAGTTTTATTCAGGACCTGGTGGTCGATGTTGACGGCGGCTGGATCTATCTGGCTGATATCAGTAACCCCGGGTTAATTACCGTCAATATTGAAAAACAGACGGCCACACGCTTCTCCGGACATCCGTCATTGCAAAGTGAAAAGAGTGCCGTGATGCACATCGATGGAGAAGATACCCAATTCAACGGTAAGCCTGCATCGGTCGCGGTGAATCCAATCACCCTCTCCCCAGATCACAAAACAGTCTTCTTCGGCGCGATGAACGGCACCACTTGGTATCAGGTGAATGCGGCACTCTTACAGCAGGGGAATAATGAGAATATAGCAGGCTCCATTAAAGCCGTCGGACCAAAGCCGGTATCTGATGGTGCGGCTATTTCGGCGGCCGGCACCCACTATTTCACCAACCTAAATAACAATGAAATTGACTATATCAACCCACAAGGAAAACTGGTGCCATTGGTCAAATCTGCCCTGATCGACTGGCCGGACAGCGTACAGTTTGGAGATAAAAACTGGCTCTATATTTCTGCCAACCAGCTTCATCGCACTGCCGCATTTACGGGGCAAGGAGATAAAGGCGAAGCACCATACCGAATTCTACGAGTGTGGACTAATGATCAACAACCCTTTACTTCGAAGTAATCCAATCGTTTAAATAATTAGTAGAATTACCCTGAGAACGGTATTGAAAGTGTGCTTCCTTGCACTTAACGCTATGATTGTGATGGTCATAGCGTTTTTTTATTGTGCTAAGCCAGCCAGTTATTTTCTCTTCCTGCATAGTATCGATTTAATAATATCAAACAAAGCGGCGATCACGGCCACCAAAAGGAATAGCATGCCAAAGGGAATTTGTTGGGATTCTTGAATAATACCGTCAACACCTAGAGTAGAACGTGCGGTGCCAAACAGGAAAATGGCTATAAGTAAACTCGTCATCCAAATAATGCGACGCTTTGGTAATTTCATTCTCAACACCTCATGGAAACTCACCCAGATTATATAACTAGGATTATTGATTGAAACAAAGAGTAAATTCTGATTTATAAAAGCCAAACTAAAAAAATAATGCTGAATAAAATCAATGCACATAATATCAAGAACGAATTACTTATCATTGTTTATTTTTCAAAAAACCTACTTACCTCAAAGGTTAGAAATGAAATTATTACTTCTTGTTTTACTCTCTTTAATGTCTGGTTGCTCAACCTACCAATGGGTAAAGGAAGGCAAGTCAGAATATGATATGCATAAGAAATTGATCTCTTGCCAGGCGGACGCACTGGTAAAGATGCCGCCAGATAATCAGGTCTATGGTGCTGATTCTTACGAGACTAAGATCAGAAAAAATAAAGACAAAATCGATAAGAAGGAGAAATACTATCGTGAATTTGATCAAGATTCTGTGAGTTATAACATTTCTGACGCCAACGAAGGCCCGAGAGAAGTACTGATTAAGCACTGTATGATAGAAGACAACTGGCACTTGGTTGAGATAAAAAATTGAGTGTTCAATCAAATAGAGGAAGGAGCATGGGTGTTAACTGCTTCAAAAGCTAGTGTTCACCCTTGCTGTCAAAAGCCCGTCGAACTGAATTTGAAACAGTGCCAAAATAGCATCCACTATGGTTGCTGCTTAAAGAGGTAATCCCCCTGGCGTTGGAATACCGTGGTGTAAACTTTTAATGAGGTCTGAACCTCAACCAGAGTTTTCATCCCCATCTTAGACATTGCAGATATCTTGCAATTACTGACTTTTTTTGGCGTAAGGCTCAATTTACGGGCAATCTCTGTCTGTGTCTGTCCTTCTAATACCATCGTCAAAACGTCATTTTCACGCTCATTCAGATGATAAATCATGCCGATGATATTAAATACATAATCATTAAACCCTCGCGGATAGAGCATTTTTTTGCTCTCGAGTGAATGCGAAATGCTATGAACCAACTTATCCATTGGCTTATTGAGAGAGAAGATCTCGGAGGTCACACGCAATAATATGCTATTGAGAAAATGCTTAAATTTCCCATCTACCAGAATAATGGCTCGACCACCAATAAAAAGTTCGCGGAAGGAAATCAAAAACTGATTAATATTTTTCTCACTAAAAATATAGATGACCACTTCATCGTGACAACGCTCTAAAGCTGGCTTCAATACCGGGCTTAGAACCTCAACGGTGAATCGGTCATGGCTAATAAATCTGACTCGTCCTGTAGAATTATATTCCATAAAGAAAAACCTCAAGCAGTGCTATTGTGATAACGACCAGTGGATTTTTACGTCATTCATTAAGATGAAATGTATATATTTTACTTTGTTAAACTAAGGACCATATTTATAATCTAATTTTTACGGTGCAATCACTCTCCCCTTGTTGTAACTTAATGAAAGGTATGATTTATTTTTGAAGGGCATTACACTATCTCTTAAATAAGGTAATTACTCATAAGCAAAGCTAAAAGTCGCGGTCGCGCTAAACTCACCTGCTTGGATAGTATTTTTAGCTATTGCGTCAGGTTCTCCTTTCACATAGGCTTTCAAGGTGAGCTGATTATCTCCAGAGCTAATACGGAATTTTTCGGCAGCTTTATTTATTGCGACACGCTCGCCATCAGTCTGCTCAATGCCAATGGCTACGCCGGTGGCGGTACTCGACGCATCAAGTTTTAAAAAACCTGGGAGCACTGAGCTTTCCGTGCCCTGAAGGGTAATAGCCGCATTGCTGGCAACATCGGTATTACACTCTGCCAAATGGAAAGTGAATGTTTGCGCTGGTGATTGCCCATTAGCATAGAGAAATTTATCAACCACACTGCCAAAGTTTACGCTTAATTCTTGTGAATCTGCTGTAACCACGCATGGCTCAGAAATCAGCGTGCCTTTAAATTGCAGATTATCTGCACTCCTCACCAGACTGCTTGTCAGCAACATAGTCAACAGAGCAGCAAAGCTTATTCCAACTTGTAGAACGACTTTCTTACGCGACGTCATGCTGTTCATTCCCATTCCTTTCCATTCATCCTCTCGGAGCCAAATGCCTGATACTAGTTACTGTTCAATATCAGGATTTCTTCGGTTCCGGGACCACAACGCAGCTACTCCCAGAACATTTGAAGCTCAGCAATGGACGGCCGCCGTAATCGTTAATATAGGTAAGTACTGGGTTTGCTCCTAATTCGGCGGCAGTGACATTAATTTCTCCCGAGCTGCGTGGTGCAACCATCAGCGGCTCAAAATGATCGATGCTTTTAGCCTCTTTCTGAGTACGGCCATCAACTAAAGTGACATAAAAAGGCGTCGGGTTTGACACCAGATACTTATTGCCACTCTTGGTAAGGGTTAATTTTTCAGCCCAAGGTGCTTCAGATTTATCAGGAATGATGCCCGCTGGTCGATAGAACATTTTGATACGCGTCTGCAGAGCTAACTGCAATGTATTCGGCTTGCTGCTGCGCGGTGGAATTTCACGTAAGTTGAAATAGTAGATACTCTCGCGATCCTGCGGCAGCTGGGCCGTGGCGGGTAACGATTGAATCCTCACCTGGCTCGATTTATCAGGTTCTACACGCTGTAAAGGTGGCAGTACGCTGAACGGGCTTTGGATTTTATTGCCTTTATCATCTTCCAGCCAAGCCTGCGCCAGATAAGGTAGCTGCTTATTTTGGTTGCTAATATTCAGGCTGATGGCTTTCTCCGTGCCGGGAAAAACAGCACGGGTACGGTCTAAACCAATAGCGGCATTAGCAACGCTATTTAAACTGCCCATGACGACAATGGCAGTCACTAATAATTTTAATTGGGTTCTTTTTTCAAATATAAACATAATAAGCTCTCTTTTTAACGTATAGAAACATTACTATTTCGTACATGGCAACAGCAATTGACTCATCAAATTCGCTTCATTTAATGTCCTAGGTACATTAATTTTACATTGCTCGGCACCATTCCAGTTCACTGTCATGGACTCGCCGGAATTAATTCCCGATAGATAAACAGAACCATCGTCGTTAATAATCCCCGCATCCTGGTTGCGCGAATTTTTAACTATTGCGCCAAATGGCGGCGTTGTACCATCCGCTAATCGTATATTAGCCATCGCCTTTTCACCGGCAATAACATTAAACTTACGATACCCAATAGCGCCTCCCGTTAATGTCGCCTGTACCACTGACGTAATAGCTTCAGTCTTATCATTTAGATTGTTAACATCTATGCTTGCCACGTTCCGATAATAATTATTCACTTCCGTCACTATTGCCTTACCGTAACGGTTGGTCTTAACAGTATTGCCATAGCCGCGAACGGGAACATCTGGAACGCCATCTGTATCAAGCAGTAAACGTGCTCCGCCAGGTGTAACCGAACGATGTAACAAGGCCCCGTTCTGAGTAATTGTTGCGCCACCTTGTGCTGAAACACCTGTCGCGCTATAGCGACCCGTTTCATGAGTGGCATTCACATTCACCTCAGCAAAATCATTTCTGTTGGTATAAAAGCCGCTAAATGTTGGACCGTGACGACTAAACCCACTGCTCACTTGATAATTATTATTGGCATCAATACGTTCGTTATAAGCAACCCGGTGGATATTATCTTCCCGATTTAAGGTCGCATTGTAACTTACAGTCTTATTCGTCCCCCAAGGAACTGATACTGAGAAATATACGCCATCATCTTCAGTATTTTGGTATTTAGTCCGATATGCAGAGGCTGAAAGGCTAATGTTTTTAAATTTTCCAATATCCACATATCGCGATACCATCAGGTTATAACGTTGGCTAGTAGCCCTGTCCCAATAACTCTGATAGCTATAGTTCAAATAGGTGCTGAATCCCAGTTCCCGAAATTGTTTATTAAAACTGACGGTATAAAGCTCTTTACTCTTCCCTGTCCGGTTCTCGCCATCTTTAGCATCCAAATATTCACGGAAACTCAGGAAATCGGCCTGGGAGAAACGGTAACCCGCGAAGGTAACTTGGCTATCATACTCATCGAATCTTTTTGAATAGCTGAGACGATACGAGCCGCCCGTTAAACTCCCCTCTTGAGGAATCGTTGCTCGTGATTGCGTCACGTCGGCAGACAAAGCACCAAAGCTCAGTAAGTCACGGCCAATACCTGCAGACACTGCCGCATAATCGCCACCGGCCAAACCACCTCCGTAGAGCGACCACCCGTTAGTCACACCCCAGGAAAACTCACCTGATGTAAAGGCTGGCCCATTCACACTATGACCGTAATCTGTCGGGCGGCCACCCGCTAATTTATAACGCACCATACCTGGTCGGGTCAGATACGGGATGTTAGCGGAGTTCACCGTGAAGTTACTTACCGTCCCATCTTGTTCTTCAAGTTTGACGTCAAGCTCTCCTGAGATAGCCGTGTTCAAATCTTGAATACGGAAAGGACCTGCAGCGACCTGCGTTTCATAAATAATGCGTCCCTGCTGACTGACAATCACTCGAGCATTCGTTTTCGCTACACCTGTAACTTCCGGTGCATACCCCCGCAAGTTTGGTGGCAGCATCTGATCATCGGACACTAAACTCGCCCCTGCGAAACGTAATGAATCGAAGATGTCAGACGCTAAGTAATCCTCTCCTAGCGTCAATTGCGCGCGTATAAATGGCAGCGCACGATATAAGTAGTAGCGGGTCCAGGTGAAATCATTCTGCGAATCGCCGCCATTATTACGAGTCACATTCGTCTGCCAATCACTGCGCATACGCCAGGCTCCAAGGTTTGCTCCGGCGACACCGAAACCACTCAAATTCTGCGAGCTCGTCCCCGAACGCTCCTGCCTCTGAGTCTGCGCATTCAGGTTGTAATCAAAAATCAGCCCCGGAATACCCTCGTCCCAACGAGACGGTGGCTCCCAGTTTTCAGCGCTATATTCCAGATAAGCCTGAGGAATATTTAAATATAAAGAGGCGCTACTCAAATCGCCGCGTACTTCCGTTCCTGGCAACGCAGTAATATCTAAACATTTTCCATCCTGATCCCAGCGCAATGAACTGATCATGCTCTCTTTCATTCCCAACTTACTGACTAACTCGGGCGAAAGGCATGCCAGACTGGTTTCAGGTGCCGATTCAGGTGAATAAAAGCTAATTGGCTCATCCGGCAAATCACTCTTATTAACGTGAACCGTCATCGTATATTCGCCAGGCATAATATAACCTGTTCTGGAAAAACGTGAGAGATCAACATTTCCGCGATCTTTAACATCCAGCACGTCAGTATTAAATTGTAAATCATCAGCCGCAATAGCGTTGCCGCCAACTAATATTGAAAAATTGCAAAGTAATGCAATTGAATAATTGCGAAATTTTATTACGAGCATAATAAATCCTATGGCCGACAAACCAGCTTCTCAAAAAATAATAAAATTAGAAATAACTCAAATTTAGACGCATCGTTTTTTTATCTTTATAAAAAGTCCGAGTGATATTTTTAGATATTATCTTTAGTGAGTAATACGTCACATGATAAAGCGTTTTATTTTCTACAATAGACGATTGGGCAACCGAACGATTTTTTTCTGATTCAATCGCTGCCTCATCAGCATCTACTGTGATATGAAATTGCTTCGCGGCCACTTGTTCATTACGAGGGGAAAGCACACAGTGCGTAAGATCCACACTGAATGACTTAGTTATTTCCTCATCGTGCTGCAACATTGTTTTTTTCGGTGCCACGACCTCTAAATTAATAACCTGATCAATGTTTTCAGCAGAAATGGTACAGGCGGCATTCAGAATACTGCCTTCCATTGTTATTCGACCCCAGTCATATTGATCTGTCATTCCTGAGACATTTGGGACTAAAGCAATCATTAATGACAATGCAGAAAAGTTAGCTATCAATATTGTTGGCTTAAACATCGCAATAATTACCTATTAAGGGCGAGTCCGGTACAGATAATCCCGTACCGGATCGCATCTAACCTATTACTGGTAAGCTAAAGTAAAATCAGTTACTGCAGTAAAGTCGCCGGCAACGATAGCATCGTTAGCGCCATCGCCTTTCAGGAATGCTGAGAAGCGCAGGGTGTTGTTGCCATCAGTCAGGTTGTAAGCACGGGTAGCAGTGCCCAGTACAACAGGTTTGCTCGCCGTATCAGTGATACCAACGCTTGCACCTTTAGCATCGCCAGTAATACCCAGCAGGTTTGGCTGTGCTACAGAAGCGTCACCGGTGAAAGTCACTTGCACAGTTTTCTGCACTGAGGTATCACACTGTTCCAGTTTGATTTCGAAAGGACGTGGCTTAGATTCGCCACCATCGCGCAGGACTACATTAGAAATAGAGCCCAATGGAATAGTCTGATCAACCGAGTCTGGGTGAATTGAACATGGAGCTTCAATGATTGAGCCGGTGAAAGTCACTTTACCGCGACCCTGGTCAGCAGCTTGTGCAAAAGAAGTTGCGCCAACAGTCAGGGCAACAGCAATCATGATTTGGTTCAGTTTCATAAAAATTAAGTCCTTAATTTAAACTTGTTATTCATTGCTCAAGAGCAAAAAGTTGAGTGATGGTACTGGTGCATTAAGCACCCATTAATATGCATTTTGATATGCAGTATTTAATGCCAGAAGCTTACTATTACTACTTATTACCGAGATACTTACTTACTGTTTTGCTGCTTTAAAAAAGTCATCCCTGACAAAATCATTACCATTGTCACATGGATACAGTGGTAATAAAGGTTTCCTTGAGAGCTAAGGTCGTTCATGACTAATTAATTTCGCCAGTCCATTCGGCGCAAAACAATTCTTACAAATAAAAATAAAAAATAAAACCCCCTGTCAGCTTTCGGGATAAATACGGGATATAAGATTTTTTTTATAGTCTATAAACTCCTTTGATCTCACAAAGTTGTCACATTCCAGATCTTAATTTGTCAGACTGCCAATTAGGCAGAATAAAACACTATAACGCATCAAATAATTAGCTGCTGGCACTACAAAGCATCGATTTCAGATTTTCCGTAAAAAAATAAAGAAAATAGTCAATTACTTAAGAAGGGTGAAGTTATTAATAAAGCTCTTGTTAAACAATGAGAAAGGTTACGCACTATATTTAATTAAGAATATTTTGCTCAGCCATTTCCCATTAATTTCTGGATTTATCTTATGAAATAAGGTTCTGTTTGTTTAGTCAACTATGTCTTTTCTTTCAATTCCACTCGATGACTTTAAGACTTTCCCGTAATTAATAAGGATTATTGCCTGAGAGATTCCCTTTGGATAGATTTAGGGTGAATTAACATGATGGATAGATTATGCGGTGGATCGTCAAATTCCTTTTTTTGAAGGGATTAATCTTAAATCATTAAATATAGGAAAGAGACCGAGCGATTAGTAATGAGAAAAAATAAAGAGTGGTGTAAAACGTGCGTTAACAACTCAACAATAAATCTGCTCAGTTAAAAACAATATGTTTATAGCCCGTTGCTTTTGGCTGTCTGCGGCAGAGGATATAAATCAGGCTGGATATCATTGTGAATAAAATCAGTAAAATAATTAATGGAGCACTGGCTCTCTTAACGCTTTCATTTAGTGCAGGTTCTTTTGCTTATACCTGTACAACTTCCGACGGTCGTAGCATTGGTCCCGGAGGCTCACAAACTCCCGTTGAAGTTCGGGTGCGCATAGGGCCAGTGCTTAAAGAAGGGAAAAACGAAATCATCAACGTCAGTCAAATCAATTGCCGAAATGATTATGGCAACATCATTGACTACTTAGATCTTGATGCTAATGGGGCCACATTAACCACCTCTCTTTTTAAAAATGTTGCTGCCGGTATTACGGTCAATGGATCGGATTATCTACTTAATAGTCTGCCAAAAATATCAAATCTGCAAACCCTGACACGCTTGCAGAGTCAGTCTATTCCTCTGAGCCTTTACATCATGGTTGTGCCTTATCCAACACCAGATATCACCATTAAGCGCGGGGATAAAATCGGTCAGATCAACTTCTCCCAACGTAATAACATGCCAGATTGTCCGCAAAGATGCGGGCCCTATAGATGGAGTTTAATTGCGGATAACGACGCCTATTTTGTTACTACCTCATGCACTATCAATAATGGCCAGCAGATCAATGTGGATTTCGGCCCGATACGCCAGGACTTATTGTCCAACAGCCCAACAAGCACTAATTTTAAGCAGGATAAAAACCTCACTTACAACTGCGACGACACCACAAAAAGTATGGATATGGCTGTCAGATTGGTTTCTGATCCCTCGGCATTTTCGACCGACTTAATCAGAACTACCAATTCCGATGTTGGGATAGCCATGTTGTATAAGGGGAATGTCGTTACACCTAATCAGACATTTAGCAGCAAGATTATCAATGGTGTCGGCAATGACACTATCTCTTTTGTTCCCGTTAAAAATGGCGCGGTCAGTTATCAGAATATTGCCACCGGCGATTTAACCGGTTCCGCCACCCTGATTTTTAGCGCGCCATAACGGACCAATGGACACCACAATTATGAAATACAGTGCACTTTATTTGATACTCATTGCAGCAATCGGCGTGCAGTTCCCCGCGCAAGCAGCCGTGAGTCCTGTAGTCAGCTCGGTTCTGAACACAGATAACACGGGAACAAAAATAAATATCACGGCCACCATCATTGCCCCACCACCTTGCAAAGTGAATGCCGGTCGGGACATTGAGGTGGATTTTGGGCAAATCGGTATCAATAAAATAGATGGCGTCAACTTCAAGAAGAAGATCGACTACAACGTGACCTGCGAAATTGTGCATGACTCTCGCCAGCTAAAATTGAAAGTAACAGGCACGGCAGCAAATTTTGACACCAAGCTGCTCAATACTACGGTCACGGGGTTAGGCATTAGGCTTGAATCTTCGCCTTCTCAACAGATTGAAGTGAATAAAGCGATAGATGTCACCTTAAACAAGCTCCCCGAGCTTTATGCCATCCCTATTAAGAATGCCAGCGCAGTCCTCAGTGAAGGAGATTTCACCAGTTCGGCAACGCTACAGGTGGATTACCTGTGAGCAGAATTCCCCCAGTCCTCGAGGTACTATTATGAAAGCAATTTTAGTCATCATGTTGGCACTGTCCTATTCACCAGTAAAAGCTGCTGAGCCACCGCTGAATAATGTGGTGAAGAACTTCTCGCAATTAGGCGAAGAGCCACAGAAGCATTGCTGGGGAAAACTTTGTGTAGAAACCAGCAATAGCACACTGCCCGATATGTTTTCTCGGCCAGATAAAACAGACAGAATGCGGCTAAAAGATCCACATTCTGGTTTCGACGGTGACTTTAACTCTAGGCCTAAAGCCAGTTTCAGCTATACCTGGGACGATGAATAAGTGAATTGTTCGACAAATTTTGCCTGTAGTTCATCACAGCGCTGCTTAATCAACTGATGCAATAGCCGCACTGTGATGGACAGTTGCTTACGATGTGGGCAAATAAGATTAAGAGGCAAAGAGTTGCCTTCGTATTCAGGAAGCAGAATTTTTAGACGTCCTGCGAGTACGTCGTCACAGACATCTAGCCAAGAGCGATAAGTGATGCCTTCACCACTGACGGCCAGCCGGCGAATCACCTCGGCATCATCACTATACAAAGTGCCATTGACCGTCACCTCATGTATCTCACCTTCTTTGATAAACGACCATTTGTCGTAAACCCGGCCGCGCAATGTGTAGGTCAGCGCATTGTGCTGCATTAGTTCACTCAGGGTTTGAGGTTCACCGCAGCGTTCAAGATAACTGGGCGCCGCAACCAACACTCGGCGATTTTTAGGCGATACGGGCAAAGAGATATAAGAAGCGTCATCGTTATGGCCATAGCGAAATGCCAAATCGACCGGATCTTTGAAAACATCGGCAATGCCATCGGAAAATAAAATCCTCAGCCTCAACGCCGGGTGCTCATGTTGAAAACGCTGAAATTCTTCCAGCAGCATGTTGCGGCCAATATCAGAAGGCACCGCGATTTGCAGGACACCGCGAATTTCATCGGCCTGCGGCTGGATCTGCTCAATTCCGGTTTCTAACATTTGCAGCACTTGGGTGGCGTAAGGCAGAAAAACCTCGCCTTCTTGGGTCAAACGCAGACTACGAGTGGAACGGGCAAATAAGCGAATATTAACGGTTTGCTCTAAACGTTTGATAGCAGTGCTTACCTGAGCAGGCTGGATATCAGCCTCGCGCGCCGCATCGCTAAAACTGTTAAGTGCGGCAACCCTGACAAATAAAGTGAGATCTTCCAACCTAAGCATTTTCACTCTCTTAGTATAAGTATTGTTTTGCAACAAGTGTTTATGGCAGCGCGAGATATTCGTAACATCTAACCAGTTTAGACAAAAAGTACAAAGCTGGTAGCGGACAATGAGAAAATTAACACATTGTCTTGATTAGCCAAGTCGCTATTTGCCATTGACTTTCCTTAACAGATAAATCCAATGAGCCATATGGATAATCTGATGAATCAATAAGCTATATAAATAAGAGAGAATTTAATGAATATCATGAAGGCGGCATTAAGTCGCTACTCAACTAAAGCATTTGATGCTAGCCGTATTATTAATGAAAATGATATTAACGAGGTTAAAAACTTACTGCGTTTAAGCCCATCAAGTACTAATGCGCAGCCGTGGCACTTTGTTATTGCCAGCACTGATGCAGCTAAAAAACGCATCGCCAAATCGACTGCCGGTTTTTATACTTTCAATGAAAATAAAGTTTTGGATGCTTCTCATGTTGTGGTTTTCTGTGCCAAGACAGACATTGATGAAAACTATCTCAAACAGGTACTGAAAAAAGAACAAGAAGATGGACGTTTTAATGGTATGGAAGCAATGAACGGTATGCACCAAGGTCGTTCATATTTTGTAAACATGCACCGTTTTGATTTTAAAGACATTAAGCATTGGATGGAAAAGCAGGTTTATTTGAACGTCGGCAATTTCTTACTGGGTGTTTCCGCATTGAATATCGACGCGGTACCTATTGAAGGGTTTGACGCCAAAATTCTTGATGAAGCACTCGGGTTGCGGGAACGTGGCTATACTAGTCTGGTGATTGTACCCATTGGTTATCGTAGCCAAGAGGATTTCAATGCAATACTGCCAAAATCACGTCTTAGCTTTAATGATATTTTAACAGAAATTTAATAAAATCAAGGGTGAAGAAAATGAATGATGAAACAGACGTCCCTATTTTAGTCATTTTGAAAGCCAAGCCTGAACAGCGGGAAAATCTCAAAGCAGCTCTGCGGGAATTGGTTCCGCCGACGCGCCTTGAGCCGGGTTGTCTTGATTATGCCCTCTTCCAACTGAAAGAGACGCCAGACACCTTTTATGTTCGGGAATCATGGCGTGGGCAACAAGCTTTAGACACTCACGTTGCTTTACCGCATTTCCAAAAATTTGCGGAAAAAATGGAATATCTATTGGCTGAACCTTTGCAACTTGTTTATTTGGACCCGATAGAACCTATTATTTCTTAAAATGAACTCCCACGGCTACAGCCCTAAATAACAATAGGGCATTTTTTCTTATCTCCTATTTTGCTTCTTTCTACGCAGATCAGCTAAAGTGGCCGCTCCACCCGTACGATAGTACTGTCTTAAGGATCCCCAAATGCCCGCCTTTCATCAATTTACGGCCACGACTCTGAGCGGCGAGCTTATCTCTATGGCCGACTACGCGGGTAAGGTGGTTTTGGTGGTGAATACCGCCAGCCATTGTGGCTTTACGCCGCAGTACGCTGGTCTTGAAACGCTCTACAAGAAGTATGCCGCCCAAGGTTTGATGGTGCTGGGTTTTCCTTGCAATCAGTTCGGTAAACAGGAGCCAGGCGGCGCTGACGAAATCGCTCAGACCTGTCAGATTAACTATGGAGTGACCTTCCCGATATTCGAGAAAGTCGAGGTCAACGGAAGCGCATCGCATCCGGTTTTTCGTTATCTGAAAAACGAATTGCCCGGCGTGCTGGGTGGAAGGATCAAATGGAACTTCACTAAGTTCTTGATAGGGCGCGACGGTAAATCGCTGAAGCGTTTTGCACCCACCACCACCCCGGAGAAAATGGAAGCCGCAATCCTTGCTGCGCTTGCAAACTAGCTTGACTGTTTCAATGCTTTAGCAATATTCCACACATCTATGTTCCCCTGCGCGACTGCGACAGTCAGCTCTTAATAGTTTGGAAGCGATCGAATAAGTATCCTATTACAGCCAACGAACAATAGTATTGTTAGGCGTATTGAATACCCATCAGGAGGTGTGGTCTATCTTCATGGCCACGGCCCATTCTTCCACCTGGCTTTTCATAATAAACCTTACGGCATTTCTGCCGGAATGGTTATCTTCATTTTCCATATAGACAATGCAAGGATAACTTTCCGGTGACAGTCTTTTCAGTTCAGGAAGAATATCCTCCTCATAAGAAATGACGAAATCACTTCTTTCCAGTTCGGACTCGGTGACCATAAAGGCTACTTCAATTAACCACGTGCGGAACTCGTTATCATTATTTAAGTATCGCATAGTATTACCCTATTCAAAGCTGGGCGCTGAAGCATTATTCAGCACCTCATCGGTTGAAATACCATCGTTTTCAAGCCAGTTAACTAAATTTGAAAAAATGTCGTTTTGCAGGGATGTCTTGCTATACATCATATATATCGGTACCGGATCCAATGTAATGTCATGAGCCAGCGCGCGGATGTCATAAATATGCCTGAATCTTTCATACATCCAGACGGGGACCACCCCTACCGTATTGGTGGAGGCAATAAAAGAACCGATGGCGAGAATTGAGGTACTGACAAAGCTAAAATCCCTATCACCCATTTGAGCATTGAGATTTACCTGACTCAGTTGGATATCTACTCCGAGTGAGTCCAGATGGGTAAAGCGTTCCAGCTTGGCCTCTTCCACACTGAGATGGCTTCCCAGCCTTGGGTGCTTCCTTCGGCAAATAAACGTGACCTCCTCGGCCAGCAAAAGATGTGTTTTTAGCGAAAAATTGTAAGCCGGCATGACGTCGAACACTAAATCCACGCCGCGCAATAGCAGCAGGTCTTCAGAGGTGTGCTGGTGGCGCAGAAAATCGCGATGAATGATTTTGCAACCCGGTGCGTGCTCCTCGACCCATACGGCAATAAGCGGCAGAATACGCACCGAGAGGTAGATCGAGCAGTGAACTATCAGTAAATCTTTCGACCTCGCGTTAACCAAAGACTCCAAGCTATCTATCAGACCGTTAAACTTTTTGGATAACTGTTGGTGAATGGCATCCGCCGTGGTTGTCGCGGTCAGTTGCATGCCGTTGCGGACAAACAGCGGGTCTGAAAAATAGACACGTAATTTTTGTAACGACTGGCTGATAGAAGGCGGTGACTGCTTCAGCGACTGCGCGGCTTTTGTCACGCTGCCAAATTTGTAAATCTCCTCAAAGATCCCCAGCAGGTTAAGATCAAACTCCCTTGCTTGAGGTATTTTCTTTTGCATTGCAGTATTCCTTGGAAGGATAAGGTAGTGCCCCTGAGGGGAGGAACAATCGGGACATCCAAATTCTCCCCCTAACAAGATAACCTTCCTTGGATAACGCTCTAACAAGTCATGTAATGCCATCGCCTTGTAATGTATTAAATATAAGCAGATAGCCCATTTTGCGAGTCGATGGGGATGAATTCATTTGATGCCCCAAATGCTGGCTCTATTCATTTTAATTATGGAATAGAGGTTTGGGATTAATCTCACCTTCAAAATAATACCGATAATAGGGGTTTTCATACGACTTATCTTATGTCGTCTTCAACACCACTGTCCTCCCGTGTGCTTATTTGTTATTTTCATGTTGCAAAATTAACATCTACAACCATCTGTTATTTATAGGTTTATTTGACTTTTCGTTATGGTTTCTCCTTAAAAACTTACCTTATTGCAATTTGCCTAATAGGTTATATAGCAAAATTCGTCTTCACAATTAGCGGAATCCGTAAGATGATTCTCATCACTAAACAAAATCTTAAATAATAAAAAATCTATTCGCACTAAAAGTCTTTCTGAGTCTTATTCAGGTCAGTGCTATTTTTTATTATTCTCGTCATTGGGCGAGTACTTAATCTATTACTGAGAATATAGAAGATACATCTATGAAAAATAATGTCATTAAATACTCCATGATAATGGCGGGCATCGTATTGCCTTTATTTCCTGCCTTGTCCCATGCCACCGGTATGGTGCCTGAAACCTCTGTCTTATTAATTGATGAGGCAGAAGGCGGCGGTAGCATTAACGTTAAAAATACCGACGACAAAGCTGCCCTGCTCTACACCACCATTCAGGAAATTGAAGGTAGTGCCAACAAAGGCGCGATGCTGGTCGCCACTCAGCCGATTGTCAGGCTTGAGGCCAACCAGACGCAGCGCGTGCGCTTTGTGCTGAATACCACCGCGCCGCTGACCGTTGAACAGTATAAGCGTGTGATTTTTGAAGGCATTCCACAGGCTAAGGCCGTGGGCAAAAAACAAATCACCACCACCATTCGTCAGAATCTGCCGGTGATCATTCATCCGAAAGGCCTGCCGGAGTTCGGTACCCCTTGGGAAAAGTTGGAATGGAAAGCCGAAGGCAAGGTGCTGAAAGTGACCAACCCAAGCGCCTACGTGGTGCGCATGTCGCCTCAGGTGATGACTCAGCCGTCTAACGTCCACGGCAGTTTCGGCAAAACCTTCATCTTGCCGGGCGAAACTCTGACCGTCACGCTGCAAAATGCGACCACTGACAAGCAAGTGAAGATGTTCCCCTCTTCCCGCTTTGGCTTTGACGTGGGCAGCTACTTAGCCGCGTTGAAATAACGTCTGGATACCGCCCGATATGTAATGCCTCTGGATGAGGCGCTGCGCTTAAATTTTTAGACAGCAGGTCGTGACCGTTATGGATAAGAAGTACGTATCAGGATTAATGATGCTGAGCATCATGGGCGGTAGTGTGGGAAAAGTTCAGGCGGCAGATCCCGTAGCGGGCATCACTGCCACCCCTGCTCCCCTTGAGACCGCGGCTATCACCCCCACCGAGGCGGGTACCGATATTGCCCTGAACTTTGATATGGAGACCCTGCGCTCGCGCGGGCTTGACCCGTCGGTCGCCAAATACTTTGCTCGCAGCGCGCGATTTGCGCCGGGCACCAAGGTAGTAGGCTTTTCGCTTAACGGTAGCCCGAAAGGCAGCATTCCGGTGACTTTTGATCGCCAAGGGCAGCCCTGCGTTGATCGCACCTTCTTACAGGCGGCCGGGTTAAAAATCCCCAAGGGAGCAGCCGACACGCCAGCACCTGCGCAGAGTGCCGAACCGGAGCAAAAGGGGCAATCCGCACGGACAGCCGGGGCGGACATTGTTCTGCCAGTGGGAGCACCCGCCAAGGATAATGCTGCAGAGGTCTGTTACGACTATGCCAGCGCCTTCCCGGGAACCGTATTTAGCCTCTATCCGACTGAAGACCGCATCGAGTTGGTCACCCCGCCAGACGCATTACAGCCCTTATCCATGCAGGTGGGCAACTACAATACCGGCGGCACAGCGGCATTGCTCAACTACTCGTTGTTCACCAGTAAGAACAGCTTCGCAGGCGGGAGCAGCAGTTATAAACAGGGCATGTTCGAGGCGGGCTTTAACGTGCACGACTGGCTGCTGCGCAGCAAGCAGATGGTCAGTGACTCTGACGGCACGGTCAACCGCGATGCGCTGTATACCTACGCGCAGCACAGCTATACCGGCATCAAGAAAATTGCTCAGATTGGCCAGATCAACGTCAGCAGCACCCTGTTCTCGGGCAGCGCCATCAACGGCGCACAGCTTATCCCTGAAACGGCGTTGGAAGGCAGCAGCGGCAGCGGCGTGACGGTCACCGGCATTGCCAGAACGCCGCAAGCAAGGGTCGACATCAAACAGTCCGGCGCGCTGATTTATTCGACGCTGGTACCAGCCGGGCCTTTCACTCTGGATAACATTCCGGTGATCAGTGCCAACACCGACTTGGACGTGACGGTGACGGAATCGTCGGGTTCGTCTAGCCACTTTACCGTCTCTGCCGCGAGCTTATCCGGCACGACGCTGGGCCGCCCGCAGGGGCTGTCCATGGCGGTGGGTAAAGTGCGTGACGTGGACGCAGCGTTTGAAGATCCGTGGCTGGCCACCGTTTCTAACGGCTGGCAGGCCACCAAATACCTGAATATGACCGGCGGATTGCTGGGAGCTAATCAGTATCAGGCCGTGGCCGGTGGGCTGGATATCACCCCGGTTAAGGACTTGATGCTTAGCGCCAAGATGCTGAGTGCGCAAGACAAGCGTAAAAACAACAAAGGTGAACAGGTAACCCTGTCGGCGAACTATGTGACGCCTTACAAACTGAGTTTTAACGTGTCGGGCACGCAAAACAGCCAGGGATACCGAGATTTACAGGACACCTTCATCACCGACGACAGCAGCAGTCACACCAAAAATAACTACTCGCTCTCAACGGGCTGGTCGAATGACCTGGTGGGCAGCTTCTCTCTGGGCTACTCGCGCTCGGTGGGCTTCGATGCCTATAGCGACTCAAAGCGCGTGATGGCGTCGTGGAGCAAGACCTTTAAATACGCCTCGGTGAGTGTCAACTGGCAGCACGAAATCGACAGCAATAACAACCGACGCACAGGTGATGCCAATTCGGTTAACGGCAGCACTTACAGCAGTACGCAGGACGATCGCGGTGACACCTTTTACGTCAACGTCAGCATTCCGTTTGGCTCGCAAAGCGTCAACAGCTATGCGCGTAACGACGGGCAGGACACCAGCTATGGCGTACAGACTGCGGGCAATATTTCCAAAGATCTGGGCTACACGGTATCGGCTGAAAACACCAATCCGGGGAGCGTTAACAGCATGAACGGCGGGCTGAACGCCAACCTGCATTACACCCGTCTAGGTGTGAATGCCGGTAGCAGTTCGAATAGTAACCGCAACAGCTCTGCCACGCTTGACGGCGCGATTGTGGCCCACAGCGGCGGCGTGACCTTCTCGCCGTATGCCGTACAGGACACTTTCGGCATCGCGACGTTAGGTGAGCACGTTGCCGGTGTCGAGATCAGCACGCCGCAGGGCACGGTGTGGACGGACAAATGGGGGCAGGCCGTGGTGCCTTCGTTAAACCCGTATAAAAACTCGAACGTGATGGTGAATACCGAAACCTTGCCGAAGAACGTTGACGTGAATAACGGCATGAAGTCAGTGAGCGCCGGGCACGGGTCGGTAAGCAAGTTGCAGTTCGGCGTGCTGACAGTGAGAAGGGCCATGCTGAAACTGACCATGCCGAACGGCAAACCGATAGAGAAAGGTGCGGTGATTTTTGACAGTGAAAACCAGTACGTGACTACCGCAGTTGAAAACGGCGTGGTGTTTGTTAACGACGCGGCCAACGTAGGCGAGCTTTTTGCTCTGGCCGATGACGCCGGCCACAAGTGCAAACTCAATTATGCGTTGAGCGACGAGCCGGACATGAATGAGTTTTACGAAAATCTGGATGCCACCTGTAAGGCGCAGTAGGCCAGAGAGAGCAACCCAGCGGAGAAAAGGCAATGCGACATATTTTAAACAAAACAACGAGTACCCAGTGCCCTCGCCTGCCCAATGTTGGCTACAGGTTACTGATGTTAGTCACTATGGTCTGCACGATTTTCGTCAGTCAGTGTGCCAGAGCTGATATCAGCGACTGCACCGTGACGCTGTCGCCAACAGCGCATAACTACGGCGAATTACTCGAAGGTCAGCAGAATTTTGTCAGCACCGCGCAGGGCAATGCCACCGGGCTTAGCCAGCGTAGCAGTAACCTAACTGTGACCTGCCCGCAGGCCGAAAGAATGGATTTGCGCTTCAGCGGAACCAGCCTGGCTGACGGCACCTTTGCCTTCGGCGGAAAGGGAAAACTCAATGTAGTACTCGCCTCTGCCGTGCTGGACGGCAATGCTGTGGAATTGTCAAAAACCAAGCACAAGGGTGTGAACATCAGCCCGATAGTCGCTGATAGCCAGACACTGAGCGCCGATGACGAAATAACCATCGGCAGCAACAGCAGCGTGAAAGGCATGAATTTGAACGCCGTAGTGACTGTGAATCCTTACCTGCTGCAGTCGGCGTTTGTTGTCAAGGATGCCTCAGTGCAGGAGGAAAACCTCATCATTGAATTGATGGCGGTGAACTGAAGATCGGCATTCATTTATTTAACCATGATGAAAGTAAACGGCAGTGATTAAGAAGAAAGACAGCGCTTAATCTGCCATTGCAAGCTTATAACCTGATTTTATACACATGTAACTAATGGAGTTTTACCAAAATGGAAATGAAGACACTCTTTAAAGCGACCCTGATTGCTGGCCTGATGGCTGCTGCAACCTCTGCGATGGCTGGTCCAACCGCCACTCTGCGTGTTACCGGGACTATCGTCCCTGGTGCCTGTACTCCGGTGCTAAGCGGCAACGGCATTATTGACTTCGGCGAAACCTCGGCCGAAGCGCTGCCGGCCACCGGCACCTTGGCACTGGCGGGTAAATCTATTACCGCCACGGTGACGTGCACCAGTGCGAGTAAAGTGGCCATGAGCTTTGTCGATAACCGCGCAGACTCGCTGCCAACGCACAGCGATGAAGCAACCACCGCTTCTAGCGCCTTTGGTCTGGGCAAGTCAGGCACTATCAACATCGGCTCCTATGGTCTAAGCATTGTTAACATTAATGGTGACGGCACCGCCGGCGACCTGTTGATGAGCAGTGATAAAACCGCGTGGAGCAAAATGACATTTGATACCTTCGTTAACAACAACACCGCGCAGCAATACTTGACCTTCGCGGAAACGGGTACCACGGTACCAAAACCAGCGGCGGTATTTACCTTTGGTCTGAAGGCCACCCCTGCGCTGAGCTCTGCC
>Ga0153931_100092_pt1 | contig 38786 bp, 33 predicted proteins | sample TSNJ015MetaG_FD_104730 | JGI IMG/M metagenome (GOLD analysis project Ga0153931, IMG submission 104730) | Attine ant fungus gardens microbial communities from New Jersey, USA - TSNJ015 MetaG | ecosystem: Host-associated > Fungi > Mycelium > Unclassified | place: USA: New Jersey, Wharton State... | reverse complement strand
TTCGACAAGCTCGGCATGCGCGGCTCCAACACTTGCGAGCTGTTCTTCGATGACGTCGAAGTGCCGGAAGAAAACATCCTCGGCGTGCTCAACGGCGGCGTGAAGGTGTTGATGAGCGGCCTCGACTACGAACGCGTGGTGCTGTCCGGCGGCCCGACCGGCATCATGCAGTCGTGCATGGACCTGATCGTGCCGTACATCCACGACCGCAAGCAGTTCGGCCAGAGCATCGGCGAATTCCAGCTGATCCAGGGCAAGGTCGCCGACATGTACACCCAGCTCAACGCCAGCCGCGCCTACCTGTATGCAGTCGCTCAGGCCTGCGAGCGTGGCGAAACCACGCGCAAGGACGCCGCCGGGGTGATCCTCTACACCGCCGAGCGCGCCACGCAAATGGCCCTCGACGCGATCCAGATTCTCGGCGGTAACGGCTACATCAACGAATTCCCGGCCGGGCGTCTGCTGCGTGACGCCAAGCTGTACGAAATCGGCGCGGGCACCAGTGAGATCCGGCGCATGCTGATCGGCCGCGAACTGTTCAACGAAACCCGCTAAAACGGAGCTGCACATGGCTATCCTGCATACCCAGCTCAATCCCCGTTCAGCGGAGTTCGCCGCCAACAGCGCGGCGATGCTTGAACAGGTCGACGCTCTGCACACCCTGCTCGCCCAAGTGGCGCAGGGCGGCGGCGCGAAAGCCCAGGAACGTCACACCTCGCGGGGCAAGTTGCTGCCGCGCGAACGCATCAACCGCCTGCTCGATCCGGGCTCGCCGTTTCTCGAGATCAGCCAGCTCGCCGCGCACGCGGTGTATGGCGAAGACGTTCCCGCCGCGGGCGTGATTGCCGGGATCGGCCGGGTCGAAGGTGTCGAGTGCATGATCGTCGCCAACGACGCGACAGTGAAAGGTGGCTCGTACTACCCGCTGACCGTGAAAAAACACCTGCGCGCGCAGACCATCGCCCAGCAAAACCGTCTGCCGTGCATCTATCTGGTGGACTCGGGCGGCGCCAACCTGCCGCGTCAGGACGAGGTGTTCCCGGATCGCGAGCACTTTGGCCGGATCTTCTTCAACCAGGCCAACATGAGCGCCATGGGCATTCCGCAGATCGCCGTGGTCATGGGCTCCTGCACCGCTGGCGGCGCGTATGTACCGGCGATGGCTGACGAAGCGATCATGGTGCGCAATCAGGCAACGATTTTCCTCGCCGGCCCACCGCTGGTGAAAGCCGCGACCGGTGAAGTGGTCAGCGCTGAAGATCTTGGCGGTGCCGATGTGCACTGCAAGATTTCCGGGGTCGCCGACCATTACGCCGAGAGCGACGAACACGCCCTCGCCCTCGCCCGCCGCAGCGTCGCCAACCTCAACTGGCGCAAGCTCGGCGAGCTGCAGCAGCGCACGCCGATTGCGCCGCTGTACGCCAGCGACGAGTTGTACGGTGTGGTTTCGGCCGATGCCAAGCAACCGTTCGACGTGCGCGAGGTGATTGCGCGGCTGGTCGACGGTTCGGTGTTTGATGAATTCAAGGCGCTGTTCGGCACCACGCTGGTCTGCGGTTTTGCGCACTTGCATGGCTACCCGATCGCGATCCTCGCCAACAACGGCATCCTCTTCGCCGAAGCCGCGCAGAAAGGCGCGCATTTTATCGAACTGGCCTGCCAGCGCGGCATTCCGCTGCTGTTCCTGCAGAACATCACCGGGTTCATGGTCGGCCAGAAATACGAGGCCGGCGGCATCGCCAAGCACGGCGCGAAACTGGTGACCGCCGTGGCCTGCGCCAAAGTGCCGAAATTCACCGTGATCATCGGCGGCAGTTTCGGCGCCGGTAACTACGGCATGTGCGGGCGCGCTTACGATCCGCGCTTCCTGTGGATGTGGCCGAATGCGCGCATCGGCGTGATGGGCGCCGAACAGGCCGCGGGCGTGTTGGTGCAGGTCAAGCGCGAGCAGGCCGAACGCAGCGGCCAGACCTTCAGCGCCGCGCAGGAAGCCGAGATCAAGCAACCGATCCTCGATCAGTACGAAGAGCAGGGTCACCCCTACTACTCCAGCGCACGGCTGTGGGACGACGGCGTTATCGACCCGGCGCAGACCCGCGACGTGCTGGGCCTGGCTTTGTCCGCGTCGTTGAACGCACCTATCGAACCGAGCCGCTTCGGCGTGTTCCGGATGTGATGCTTTTTTGTGGGAGCGGGCTTGCTCGCGAAAGCGGTGTATCAGTCGACGTATCCGCAACTGACAGACCGTCTTCGCGAGCAAGCCCGCTCCCACAAGAACCGTGGAGACGGATGAATATGAGCGACTTCAACACCCTCGAACTGCACAAAGATCCACGGGGTTTCGCCACCCTGTGGCTCAATCGTGCGGAAAAGAACAACGCGTTCAACGCCGAAATGATCCGCGAACTGATCCTCGCACTGGACAAGGTTGCCAGCGACGCCAGCCTGCGTTTCCTTCTGCTGCGCGGGCGTGGCCGGCACTTCAGCGCCGGCGCCGATCTGGCGTGGATGCAGCAATCGGCTGAACTCGATTACCACACCAATCTGGACGACGCCCGCGAGCTGGCGGAGCTGATGTACAACCTCGCCAAGCTGAAAATCCCGACCCTGGCCGTGGTGCAGGGTGCGGCGTTCGGCGGTGCGCTGGGGCTGATCGGTTGCTGCGACATGGCGATCGGCGCCGACGATGCGCAATTCTGTCTGTCGGAAGTGCGCATTGGTCTGGCGCCGGCGGTGATCAGTCCGTTCGTGGTGCAGGCCATCGGCGAACGCGCGGCGCGACGTTATGCCCTGACCGCCGAGCGTTTTGGCGGGCAGCGGGCGCGGGAAATCGGTTTGTTGTCCGAAAGCTACCCGGCCGCCGAGCTTGATCAAGCCGTCGAACAATGGATCGACAACCTGCTGCTCAACAGCCCCGCCGCGATGCGCGCCAGTAAAGATCTGCTGCGCGAAGTGGGCAACGGCGCGCTGACCCCGGCCCTGCGCCGTTACACCGAAAACGCCATCGCCCGGATCCGCGTCAGCCCCGAAGGCCAGGAAGGCCTGCGCGCCTTTCTGCAAAAACGTGCGCCGAGCTGGCAAGCCGCAACCACCACCAAGGAGCCGCGTTGATGAGCGCACCTGTTCTCACCACCCTGCTGGTGGCCAACCGTGGCGAAATCGCTTGCCGGGTCATGCGTACCGCCAAGGCGCTGGGCCTGACCACCGTCGCCGTGCACAGCGCCACCGACCGCGAAGCGCGGCACAGCCGCGAAGCGGATATCCGCGTTGATCTCGGCGGCAGCAAAGCCGCCGACAGCTACCTGCAAATCGACAAACTGATCGCGGCGGCCAAAGCCAGCGGCGCGCAGGCGATTCACCCGGGTTACGGCTTTCTGTCGGAGAACGCCGGATTTGCCCGCGCCATTGAACAGGCCGGGCTGATTTTCCTCGGCCCGCCCGCCTCGGCCATCGACGCGATGGGCAGCAAGTCCGCAGCCAAGGCGCTGATGGAAACCGCCGGTGTACCGCTGGTGCCGGGCTATCACGGCGAGGCGCAGGATCTCGAAACCTTCCGCGATGCCTGCGCACGCATTGGTTATCCGGTGCTGCTCAAGGCCACGGCCGGTGGCGGCGGTAAAGGCATGAAAGTCGTCGAGGACGTCAGCCAACTGGCCGAAGCCCTGGCCTCGGCACAGCGTGAAGCGCAGTCGTCGTTCGGCGATTCGCGGATGCTGGTGGAGAAATACCTGCTCAAGCCGCGTCACGTGGAAATCCAGGTGTTCGCTGATCAGCACGGCAACTGCCTGTACCTCAACGAACGTGATTGCTCGATCCAGCGCCGGCACCAGAAAGTCGTCGAAGAAGCCCCGGCCCCGGGCCTGACCCCGGAACTGCGCCGGGCCATGGGCGAAGCGGCTGTGCGTTCGGCGCAGGCCATTGGTTACGTCGGTGCCGGCACCGTGGAATTTCTGCTCGATGCGCGCGGCGAATTCTTCTTCATGGAGATGAACACGCGCCTGCAGGTCGAGCACCCGGTCACCGAAGCGATCACTGGCCTCGATCTGGTGGCGTGGCAGATTCGTGTGGCGCGTGGTGAAGCGTTGCCGATCACGCAGGATCAGGTGCCGCTCAATGGCCATGCGATTGAAGTGCGGCTGTATGCAGAGGATCCGTCGAATGATTTCCTGCCCGCCACCGGGCGTCTGGAGCTTTACCGCGAATCGGCTGCAGGGCCGGGGCGACGGGTTGATAGCGGGGTTGAAGAAGGTGACGAGATTTCGCCATTCTACGACCCGATGCTCGGCAAGCTGATTGCCTGGGGCGAGGATCGCGAGCAGGCGCGGCTGCGCCTGTTGAGCATGCTCGATGAGTTCGCGATTGGCGGTTTGAAGACCAACATCAACTTCCTGCGGCGGATCATTGCGCATCCGGCATTTGCCGCTGCGGAGTTGGATACCGGGTTTATTCCGCGTTATCAGGAAACGCTGCTGCCGGCTCCGGGTGAACTGAGTGATGGGTTCTGGAATACGGCAGCGCAGGCTTTCGTGCAGAGTTTGCCGGGTACTGTTCGGGCGGATGATCCAGGGTCGCCGTGGGCCTTGAACAGTGGTTTGCGCGCCGGTCTGCCGGCAGAAGTCACTTTGCATTTGAGCTGCGAGGGCCAGGATCGGGCGCTGACGCTGAATAGCTCAGGCAACGCCACACTGTCCGGTGAAGCACTGGAGGTCGAGCACGACGGCGTACGCCGTGTCCTGCGGGCAATTCGTCAGGGCGATTCGCTGTACCTGCAATGGGACGGCGAGTTGCGGCGCATTCAGGCGTATGACCCGATCAGCGCCGTCGACGCCAGCCACAGCCATCAGGGCGGTCTGACCGCGCCAATGAACGGCAGCATCGTGCGGGTATTGGTGGAGGCCGGGCAGTCGGTCGAAGCCGGTGCGCAACTGGTGGTGCTGGAAGCGATGAAGATGGAGCACAGCATCCGCGCGCCGCATGCGGGAGTGGTCAAAGCGCTGTATTGCCAGGAAGGTGAAATGGTCGGCGAAGGCAGCGCTTTGGTTGAACTGGAAGCCGTGTAAATGGGAGATCGATCCTACGCAAAACGAGGATCGATCTGACTAGAAACGCGCCGTAGCCTGAACCACCACGCCGATGATTCGACACTCGTCGGTCAACAGGGCTTTGGGCCAGGTCGGATTGAGCGGTACCAGGTAACGCTGGCCGCCCTCTTCGTCCAGTTTGCGAAAGATCGCTTCATCGCAGCCTTGCCACTGGGCAATCACCAGTTTGCCGGGCACCGCTTCCACTTCCGGATCGACCAGGATCAACATGCCTTCGGCGATGCTCTGGCCCGAAGGTGCGGTCATCGAATTTCCCGTCACTGTCAGCCAGAACGCCGCGCCACGGGCGTGATAATCCGTCAGTTCGAAACGCTGCTTGTCAGGCGTCGCGGCGTAAGTCGTGGATGCACCCTCACGCACTTCGCACGGGGTGTGCCAGTCGCTGACCGGATAGCGGAAATACGGGTTGTACTTCTGCGCCAGTGGCATCTCGTCATCGTCGACTTCCTGCGGTTCGCGAATCACCAGCACCACTTCCAGGAAGTCCATGCCCAGCGCCTGCAACACGCGGTTCATTTCCGTGATGCCCGGCTCGCGACGTTTGTTCAGCCAATGGCCGATCCCGCCCTGGGACATGCCGACGCGCTCTCCGAGCTCTGTTTGAGTGATTTTGAGTTCACTCATCTTGGCCTTGACCAACTCAATCCATTTATCCATGTGCGGCACCTTACTCGGCACGCCTTCGGCCGGCAAAACACATATTGTAGTATTTAAATTCTGGTCACAACTACGCATCGTACTATGCTGAAAGCACGGACTTTCAATTGAACAAGGAGTGACCCCTCACCATGAATATCAGCAGTAAAGACTTGCCCGACCTGCAAATGGACACCACGTTCACCTCCCCTCAGGGCAACGCAGCAGCGCAGCGAGCACTGGACTATTACTTGAAACCAGCTGTGTCAGAACCCGAAGTCGACGAGCGTTTTTTCGATGTGAAACGCCACCTCAGTGGCGAAGAGGCTCTGGTGCACGCCTCGGATCTGCTGCGCTGCGCAGCCGCCACCGCCTTCAAGGCAGCCGAAAACCTGCAAGGCGCAAGCCGTGACCTGGCATTTTCGGTGGTGCATATGGTGGATATGGCGCGAGCGATGGTCGACCATTCAATTGATGGCGAGCAGCTCTGACGAACACGGAAAAAGGAACGGACAGGAAAGAATTTTCCAATCGCGCAGATAAAAACATTTGACTTGCAAATGATAATGATTATTATTGCAAGCAACTGGTCGCGAGATCAGTCGATGGAACAGAGACCTTAGGTCGGTCTCTGAACTATCTCCTCATCAGGCTAATCACGGTTTTTGACCCGGCTTTTTGCCGGGTCTTTTTTTTGCCCGTTTTTCGGGCTTATGGCTTCAGGCTAATGAAGTCTTTGGATGCTGCAAATTCGATGGCGCGGATAATATCAAAAGAATATCGCTTGGCAAGCTCAGCCCGGCCAGATTGGGGCAAACCAATGACAATTAGCACTTGAGAATCAATTGCACAGTCTCTAAGCTGCTTGCGCGTCATGGAAGACGCCCCCCACCGCAAGCCGCAATTTCCCTCGGTTTCCCTCCAGTCTTGCGTGTAAAGTAGCCGCCATAAAAATCATATTCAGGAATCGATATGACCGTGGCCAAATCTTCGTTCGACATCAGCGCCAATTTCGACAGCGGCAACATCCAAGTCATCGACATCTCCAATCCGCTCAACCCGGTTCTGGCCATTCGCCCCGATACCCGCAGCGCGCATTTTCAGTGGTTCCACTTCAAGGCCAGCGGCCTGCATGTTCATCAGGAACACTGGTTTCGCCTGGTCAACGCCAGCCAATCCTCTTACAACAAAGCCTGGACCGGCTATCAGGCCGTCGCTTCCTACGACCACGTCAACTGGTTCCGTATTCCCACCAGTTTTGAAGGCGACAGCCTGCGCTTTTGCCTCGAAGCCGAGCAAACCCATGCCTGGTTCGCCTACTTCGAACCCTACAGCCGCGGTCGTCATGACTGGCTGATCGAGCAGGCGCTGACCAAGGCCGGCACCGAACTGCTGGCCACCGGCAAGAGCGTCGAGGGTCGTGACATTCAACTGCTGCGCAAGGGCAGCGGTGCCGAAGGTCAGCGCAAAGTCTGGATCATCGCGCAACAGCACCCGGGCGAGCACATGGCCGAATGGTTCATGGAAGGCGTGATCGAGCGCCTGGAACGCCACGACGATCCCGTGCTGAACACGCTGCTCGCCAGTGCCGACCTGTATCTGGTGCCGAACATGAACCCGGACGGCGCCTTCCACGGTCACCTGCGCACCAACGCCATGGGCCAGGACTTGAACCGTGCCTGGCAGAGCGCCAGTCAGGACGTCAGCCCCGAAGTACTTTTCGTACAGCAGCAAATGGAAAAGTACGGCGTCGATCTGTTCCTCGACGTACACGGTGATGAGGAAATCCCCCACGTGTTCACCGCCGGTTGCGAAGGCAACCCGGGGTACACGCCGCGCATCGAGAAGCTCGAAGAGCATTTCCGCACCCACCTCAAACACACCACCAAAGACTTCCAGACCAAGTACGGCTACACCCGCGACGAACCGGGCCAGGCCAACATGACCCTGGCCTGCAACGCTGTCGGCCAGAAATACGACTGCCTGTCGCTGACCCTGGAAATGCCGTTCAAGGATCACGATGACCATCCGAACAAAGAAACGGGCTGGTCCGGCAAGCGCTCGAAACAGTTGGGCAAGGACGTGCTGACCACCATCGCCGACATGGTCGACACCCTGCGCTGATCCCTCCCCCCGCTCCAACCAAAGATCGCAGCTGTGTCTGCGATCTTTTTTTTTGCGCGATCAACCGCCACGACCAACAAGGTTGCAAATTAAAACCAGAATGCTTACCGTGATTCTGGTTTTAATTTGAAACCCAAAAAGGAATCAGGGCATGCAATCTCAACCTCTCAAAAGCAGCGTGGTGCTGCTGTTCGCCATCGCCTGTGGATTGGCCGTAGGCAACGTGTATTACGCGCAGCCGCTGCTGGACGCCATGGCCGAGGCCTTCGCCATGTCGCCAGCCACCATCGGCATCGTCATCACTCTGACGCAGATCGGCTATGGCATCGGTCTGGTGTTGCTGGTGCCACTCGGCGACCTGCTCAACCGACGCCGACTGATCGTCACCCAGACCCTGCTCTCGGCTGGCGCGCTGTTGATGATCGCGCTGGCGCCCAGCAGCGCGTGGTTGTTGCTCGGCATGACCCTGACCGGTTTGCTCGCGGTGGTGACGCAAGTGCTGGTGGCGTATGCCGCGACACTGGCGATCCCGGCGCAGCGCGGTCGCGTGGTCGGCGTGGTCACCAGCGGCATCGTCGTCGGCATTCTGCTTGCTCGAACGATTGCCGGGGCCATGGCTGATCTGGCGGGTTGGCGCGCGATCTATCTGCTGTCTGCGGGTCTGACGCTACTGATGGCGCTGCTGCTGTTGCGCGTATTGCCCAAGGATGAAGCCGCGCAGCCCGCGAGCCGTTACGGCGCGCTGATCGCTTCGGTGTTCAGCCTGTTCCGGCAAGAGCCGGTGCTGCGCCAACGGGCAATTCTCGCGTTGCTGACCTTCGCCAGCGCCATGGTCCTGTGGACGCCGATGGTACTGCCGCTGGCCGCCCCGCCGCTGTCGTTGTCGCACAGTGAAATCGGCCTGTTCGGCTTGGCCGGCGCCGCCGGTGCACTCGCCGCCGCGCGTGCCGGACATCTGGCTGATCGCGGCCTCGGCCAATGGGTCAGTGGCCTGTCGCTGCTGCTGATGCTCGCTTCGTGGCTGCCGATCGCCCTCACCCAGTCCTCGTTGTGGGCACTGTTGCTGGGGGTGATCACCCTCGATCTGGGTTTGCAGGCCGTGCACGTCACCAGCCAGAGCATGATCTACAGCGTGCGTCCCGAAGCGCAAAGCCGCCTCACCGCCGGCTACATGCTGTTCTATTCGATCGGCAGCGCACTGGGTTCGATCACCTCGACGGCGATGTACGCCTGGGCTGGCTGGACCGGCGTGTGTCTGCTTGGCGCCGCTATCAATGCAGTGGCGCTGGGTTATTGGTGGCTGACCCTGAAAAGTGGCGCCCCCCAGCGGTGCGCCACACAAGCGGGTTAATCGCGATCGCGACCGCGCAACATGCTGTCGAGCACCTCGTCGCGGCGCACCCAACCGTGGAACAGCGCCGCCGCCAGGTGCAACAGCACCGTCAGGAACAACAGGTACGCCAGATAGCCATGCGCCTTGCGCAGCAGGGCAAACACTTGCGCATCGGCCGGCAGGATCGACGGCAATTGCAGGGTATTGCTGAGCATCACCGGCTCACCCGACGCACTGATCATCGCCCAACCGAGCACCGGCAGCACCAGCATCAACGCGTACAACAACACATGCGAAGCCTTGGCCGCCATCACCTGCCAGCCCGGCAGATCGGCCGGCAGCGGCGGCTGTCGGGTAGAAAACCGTACCAACAGGCGCACGACCACCAGCAGCAGAATTGCGATCCCCAGCGGTTTATGCAGATGAATCAGCCATTCATGCCGCTGTGAAACCGAAGTGACCATGCCGGCGCCAATGAACAACATGGCGATGATCATCAGCGCCATCAGCCAGTGCAGCAGCCGCGCCAACAGCGCGAAATGAGTCGGTTGCGTGCTCATGGGCGAGCCTCCTGACGGGCGGCGGGCAATTGGCTGACTTCGCTGGTACGCCGCAGATAGGAATCGGCGTAACCGGCGGAACGCGCGGCGAGCAGCGGGTCGTCGGAGCCTTCGATACCAGCCGGCAGCACCAGCGGATCGTAGTTGATGTCGCGGCATTCGCCGCTGAGCTGCGGCTGAGTCTTCTCCAGCACCAGCGTGCCGGCGTTGATCACCTTGCGGCCCTCGGGCCAGGCTTTGCTGGCATCGTTCACCGGATCACCGGGGTTGGCCAGGGTGATATTCAACTGCCAGCGCAACGGCCCTTCGGCCAGACGTTGCACCAGATCCTTCTCGAGAAAATCCGCACCCTCCGGCGCCGCTGCGCCAGCGGCATCACGCGCCAGTGGCGTGACACTCCAACGCACCGCCTGCTTCTGCCCGCTGGCGTTGACCAGATAGAACGCATTCACACTGTTGTAGGTTTCAGTGGCATAGCTGGCCGAGGGTTTGGCGGTCTTCACCCACGTCAGAAACGGCACGGCTTCCGGGTGGGCGGCGAAGAATGCCGGCACTTTCGACGGATCCGGTTTACCTGTGGCCGGATCCGGCGACTGTGCCTGCTGCAACTGGTAGAACGCCTCGGGAGTACCGACCGGGAACACCGGCATGCTGTTCATCCCGGTGCGCCATTGCTGACCATTGGCTTGAGTGAAACGCAGCGCCAGACTGCGGATCGGCACACTGCTGTCCGGTGCGTAGGGATTCCCCGCCGGCAAGGCGAAGCGCCCGACCACCGGGGTCTGCGCCTCGTTGAACACCTGCGCGGCAGAAAACGCCCGCGCCTCACCACTGCTCTCGAAATGCCCGATCACGCACACGCCCTTGGCGTGGTTGCGCCGAAACCCGGGATGCACGCCGTTATTTTTCTCCAGTACATCGACCAGCGCCTTGGGCGTCAGACGTTGTGGGTCAAGATTACCGTGCACGTAGGCAAACGCCCCGGCGACAGCGGCAACGACCACGGCAATCGCCGTCAGGCGCAACACTGTGCTCGCGGCACTCAAGGGCGGGCGCGGCGGCCTGCCCGGCGGTGAAGTGCGATCAACCATGAATAACTCCAGGGCCATCGGCCACAAGTAGGAAGAATCAGCAAGACGCACCCCATCGGGATTTATTCCATGGCCCGGTATTTATTTTTCCGAACGTGGAATAACCTCGAACGGCAGACGTCTCCCTAGTCCACAGCGTAGTGACTAGCAGAAATTCATGAGCGAATTCGACGAACAGTTGAGAGAAATCATTCCCAGATTGCGCCGCTTTGCCGTGTCACTGACCCGCAACAGCAGCAGCGCCGACGATCTGGTGCAGGCCAGCCTCGAGCGGGCCCTGTCCGGCTGGGGCGCAAAACGCGCCGAGGGTGACGTGCGCGCATGGCTGTTCGCGATCCTCTATCGGCAGTTTCTCGACGCCCATCGGCGCTCACGCCGTTACGCGCGAATGCTCGAATTCTTCACTGGTCGCGACGACGCCGAGCCATCGACCGAACGCACAGTCATCGCCCAATCCACCTTGCGAGCCTTCGATCATCTGCCCACCGAGCAACGCGCTTTGTTGCTGATGGTCTCGGTCGAAGGCCTGAGCTACAAGGAAGTCGCCGAAATCCTTAACGTCCCCACCGGCACTGTGATGTCGCGCCTGTCCCGTGCCCGCCAGGCCCTGCGCCAGCTCAGCGACGGCGAAATCAGCAGCCCTTCTTTGCGGATACTCAAATGATCAGCATGCCTCCCAGTGAGCGTGACCTGCACGCTTACGTCGACCATCAACTCAACGAGGCCGACCGACGGGTACTCGACGCCTGGCTGGTCAATCATCCGGAAGAGGCTGCGCAGGTTCGCGCCTGGCAGCACGACGCCCAGCTACTGCGCGCGGCACTCGGTGGTGCATTGCAGCACCCGGCCAATCCGGCGCTTGAACCGGCGCTGATCCGCCAGCGTCTCAAGCGTCAGTCGCGACGTCATCTGGCCAGCGCGGCGGTGTTGCTGATCGCGGTCGGCATCGGCGGTTTCAGTGGCTGGCAGGCGCGGGAAATGACCCTCGTACGCTCTTCCACGCTACCGATGACCGATGCCTTGCAGGCCTATCGATTGATTGCCCAGCAGGGAATTCTGCCAGCGGACTACAAGGTTGCCAGTGACGGCGACATGCAGCATTGGCTCGACCGCTATTTCACCCGGGCCAGTCGCTTGCCGGATCTGAAATCCGCCGGCTTCGAGCCGGTCAGCGGTCGTCTGCTCAGCACCGATGAAGGCCCGGCGGCGATGGTGGTGTATGAGGATCGCAGCGGCCACAAGATCAGTTTCTACGTGCGACCACCGGGACCTGAAAACACCTTCCTGCCACGCGGAAGCCGCAGCGATGGCGATCTGCAGGCCGATTACTGGTCAGGTGGCGGATACAACTATGCGCTGGTCAGCCCGACGGACTCGCCGGCGGCGCAGGTGCTCAAGCAATCACAACCCTTCTGAATCTACTGCATACCCCTGTGGGAGCGGGCTTGCTCGCGAAAGCGGTGTGTCATTCAACAATGTTGTCGACTGATCTGCCGCTTTCGCGAGCAAGCCCGCTCCCACCTGGGTTCATCGTATGACTCAGAAACCAACGTCGAGCACCACATTGTCCAGATACGTCCCCGCCGGCGGCGTGGTCTGGTCGGTGTAGATCTTGGCGTTGTAATTGAAGATCTGGCTCCCCGTACCCAAGCCATTCCCCGGATTGACCTCGGCATCGGTACTGGAGCGGCGCGCACTGCCGACGCTGCCCCAACGAGTGGTGCCGGCGCTTTTGAAGATGTCGTAGGCCAGATAATTGCTCCCGGAAATCATCCGTCGTCGCCCGCCGACACTGACCGGATTCTGCCCGTCGCTCAAACCGACCGTGTAGGCACTGCCCTTGGTACAGGCCAGATTGATCGTCTGCCCGGTCACCGGGGTAAAGGCGCTGATCACCGGTGCGCTGCCGAAGGCAATGTTCGGCGCGGTAATCGTACAGTCGTTGGACACGGTCAGGTTCACGGTCAACGTCGCGGTACCACTATTGATGTCGCGCCCCAGACAAACACTGCCGATACCGATCCCGGAGCAGTAATTCCAGTTCCAGAAAATGCTCAGGGTTTCCGTATAGACCCCGGCGGCGACGTTGCTGCCAATGGTCGTGCCCAGATACAGCGGCACGGTTTTTGGGGTCGTGCCATTGAGCAGTCCCAAGGCGTCAATGATGCCGTTGCGCGCGAAGTCATAGGCGGTGCCGCGAGTCACCGGATAGCTGGTGCTGTTGTTGGCGTAGATCGTGTAGCCGATGACGTCGCCGGTCGGCCCGAGCAAGCCGCTCTGGGTCGAAGTGATGGTGGCGTAGAAATGATCGTTGCTGGTCAGCAATGACAGCAGCGAACCGGTACAACTCAACCCGGCGTTGAGCGTGGAACTGGGCTGCGTCGTGGTGCGCACGGCAATCGAGCTGATCGAACCGAACGCTGCCGGCGTGGTGCTGACCACCGAGCACAGGGCCTGCGCCGCCCCCGGCAGCAGCAACGCCAGACAAAGGCAGACTCGGGCACCGATCATTGGCACACCAGCGGGCCGATCAGCGGCACTTGGCTTTGCTGGGTATCCACGTCGAATCGGGCCTTGCAGGTCTTGCCGTCGGCCAGTGTCACCTGCAACGAATTCTGTGCCTGCAGGTTTTCCAGATAGACCAGACCATCCCAGCCCACCACCGTGCGAGTACCGCTCTGTTCGTGCAGCACACCCGCCCCCAAAGGCAGTTCGCGTTGCTGCGCATCCACCAGCACGATGCTCGCGGCAACCACCCGCGTCAGTGGAAACTCCAGCAGATAGCCGCTGCCACGGCGAACGGCAATGCGCTGTTCGACGTTGGGGCTGCGCACGTTGGCGGGCAAATTCAGCGGATCGATTTCGTATTTGCCACGGTAGTAGGCGCTACTCCACGGCACCAGCAAGTGACCGTTTTTATCGGTCTGACCGACCTGCTGGTTTTCGTAGCGCACCGGAATGTCGGCAAATCCATCGGTGCTGACCACTACAAACGCGTCATCGATGCGATTGGCGGCGAACACTTGTCGGTCCATCCACACCAGCGAGCCACTGGCGTCAGCCCAGCGGGTTTCAGCCTCCGAAGTGCCATAGACACCGGCCTGCAATTGCACCGATTGCAGACGCCAGGTCACGTCGGCCTGACGATAATCCGGGCCGTCACCCTTGGCGTAACCCAGATTGAAGCCGACTCCGCCCTCAGTCGGTACCGAACGACTGTAATTGACCCGCTGCTGACTCTGCCCGGTCTTGCTGCGCTCGCTGCTGATCGCCAGGCTGCCACGCAGATCGAACGGAATCACCAGTTGCGCCTGCACCGCCCAATTGCTGTCGCCAATCTCGCGGTTGGCCGACAGATAGACGCTGCTGTTGCGCCACAGTGCTTTGCTCCAGCTCAGGTTGAGCAACCGCGTGCGTGAATCGTCCGCCGCGCGCACATCGAAATAACCGGCGCCCAGGCTCCCCCAGCGGTCGAGACTGACACTCAGGGTCGCCTGCTCGCTGCGCCGACTGAGGCTGATGTAAGGGCTGTCGATCACGCTCAGGTCGGCGTATTGGTCGCGACGTTGCAGGCGTTGATAGGAAAAGCTATAGCGTTGGCTGCTGTACTGATAACCGAGGCTCAATTGCTGGCCGCCGTCGCCGTCGAAGCGGCTTTGGCTGACCGCGCTGTTGAGTACACCGAAATTGCCCAGGCGCAAGTTGCCGCCAATCCCGCCGAGGGTCAGCGAGTCAGCCGCTTCGGCGTGGCTTTCCAGGGTGAAGCTGTCACTGACACCGTATCGCAGGCTGCCGGTAGATACCCCGGTGCCGTAGCTGAAATCTTTCAAGCCGTAGTCGCGGCGCAAGGTACCGGCGGCCACCGAGAAATCGCTCAGGCCTTTTTGCAGCAGGCTGCTGGTGACGTAGAACGGCACCGTGGTCGAGACCTGCCGGCCCAGCGCGTCGGTGGTCACCACCACGGCTTCGCCGGCACCGTTGATGAACGGAATGTTGGTCAACGTGTACGGCCCCGGTTGCAGATCGGTGCTGCTGGACTTGTAGCCGTTGATGAAAAGGTCCACGGAGGATGGCACCGCCGCTTCACCGGCAAATTGCGGCAGCGGATAGGTCACCAGGTCCGGGCGCACGGCAAAATCCCGGGAAAACTGCACACCACCCAGACGCACCGAATTGCTCCAGGGCAAGGCGCCGCTGATCACGTCACCTGCCTCGTAGGTGAGCATGCGTTCGTCATCGGAATAGCGCCAGGTGCTGTCATAGCGCAGATACCCGTTGTTCAGCGTGCTGGCGGCATCGCCGGACAAGGTGCGTCGGTATTGCCCGGTGTTGGACAAGGTACCCCAGCTGTCGAATAGCCGTACCTCGTTCCACGCCGCCAGATAGGTGCCGCCATCGTCGGTGTCATTGAGGTACAGGTCATAGTTGAGCAGCGCGCCAAAACTGCTCAGCGCCGGGGTGCGCGGGTAGTTCTGCCGATTGCCGATCAATTGCTCTGGCAGCCACTGCGGCGGCACATCGAGCAGCAGGCGCTGGCCGACGCTGTCGTATTCGCTGTGCAGTCCCGGCAAACCGTCGAGATCGACTTCGTCAGCACTGCCCTCGGGCAATTTCATCCCGGTTTCGTGCAATGCACTGGCCGGCAGAAACAGATGCCCGTTACGCTGCTGCACCGCCACCACCCGCCCGGTGTTCATCTGATTGACCACCAGTTCCAGAAACAACTGTGCATCACTCACAGCCTCCAAGCCGCTGGGCGGCGGCGGCAGTTCGCCGGCCTCAGATGGTTGCACGAACATCAGGCACCACGCGCCGGTCATGAGCCACAACGGACGCTGAATACGACGAGCCCATCCCGGGCTCATACACGCTTTACGTCCGTCAATGGACTTGATCCTCCTGATGCCACTCTTGCCAAAGCCAGTTATCTTTCTCTGGAATTTTGACGACCTGACGCAATCATTGTGGCGAGGGAGCTTGCTCCCGCTCGGCGGCGCAGCCGTCGTTAGATCTGTTTAAGCGGGCTGTCTGACATGGCTTGGGGCTGCTTCGCAACCCAGCGGGAGCAAGCTCCCTCGCCACAAAAGTCCACTCGGCATTGGCTCCTTGTTCAGCGTCCCGGCGCAATGCTCTGCACCTGCGCCCCGCCATTGACCCGCACCTGCAACGCCGACTCGCTCGCCAACGGCCCCGGTGCCGGCCAGCGCATCACCGCGCCCGGCAGCACATACCCCAGCAGCCCCTCGGCCAATGGCTTGCTTTGCCCACCTTGTTTGATTGCCACGTCGGTCAGCCGCGCGTGTACCGCGCCCTGGTTGCGAACTTCGACGTACGGCCGACCGTCCACCGCCACCGTGCGCCAGCTCAGCTGCGGCACACCGATACCTTTGGGATCACGCGGGCGCGTGCTGTCCTCCTTGCTCCACAGCCCCGCGCCGTAAGCAAACAACGGCACCGAATAGCGCATCTGGAAGCGGATCGCCGCCGCCGTTTTTCCGCCCTCGGCAGCCGGCGGCTGAGCGGAAGGGATTTCGTCGATGATGATTCGGTAGGCCAGTTCCTGCCCCGGTGGCACATCCTTGGTTCGGGTCAGACGCACCAGTTGTTTCTGCCCCGGTTCGATCTTCGCCACCGGTGGACTGCCGATCACGTCGCGCTGGTTCTGGTATTGCTCCTCAAAGCCGCTCTGGCTCCAGCCGAACACACGGATCTGCAGGTTGGCGGTTTCCGTGCCACGGTTTTCCAGCCACAACGCACTGGCCTGTTGATCGGCTTCCAGCACCGGATCGATCGGCCAGATCAACACCGAACTGGCGGCCTGCGCACTGCCGCCCCCGAGCATGACCAGTGCCAGCATCGCGCACCGTACAACCCAATGCCCTGACGTAACTGCCCCCATGAACCTGCTCCTTGTCGGCCATTCAAACGTCTACTCACCACGACAGTTGCACCTGCAACACGTCGCTATACGTCCCCCCAGGCTGATTGCCCGGCAATTGCACCTGACCGTAAATCGGCAGGCTGATGTTGTTCGCATCGCTATAGGCCACCGCCACGCTCTGACCGATGCCCAGGCTCTGGCTGTAAGCCGCATCACGAAACAGCGCGTAAGCCACCCGCGCACTGCCGCTGTTGATCTGCATATGGCGGCCGCTGCTGTTGTACTGGCCGCCATCGACACTCATGTTCAATGTCACTCCGGGCGTGCATTGCAGCTGCACGCCCCCGGTCAGTGCGACTTGCACCGTGCCGGTGGCCAGGGCCGAGTGCGAGCCGAAATTCAGCCCGCCGTAGTTCGACACCCCGCCGACCACCAGGCACCCCGGCGTGATGGTGGCGCTGACCTGAAAGCTCTGGCTGGTCGCCGCCCCCAGCGGCAGCGGCACACTGCCCGCACAGAGCAGGAGCAGCGCGGCGCAGAGCTGACGGCGCATGGCATCAGAACGTCAGTTGCACGGCGATGGTGTCGGTGTAGGTTCCGGCCGGCAAACCAGCCTTGCCTTTGGCCTGACCGTAGATATTCACCGTCTGCGCCGTACCGGTGCTGGGAGCCAGATTGATCGTGCCGTTGACAGGCAGCAGCGTCGAGAACCCGGAGTCGGTGTACAAATCGTACGGCACGTAATTGGCGACGCCGTCGTACAGCGCCCGGGCGCCCCCCGTCGATTTTCCGTCATTGGCACCCGCGCCTACCGTGACCGTAGGTGTGGTGCCACTGGAACACAGAATCGACAGCGCTCCGCCGCCACCGCCCAACACCTGTCCGGTGGCGGTGGTGAACAGGCTGTTGGCGGTACCGAAGTTCAACGCACCGAAGTTCAGCCCGGTGGTGCCCCCGGCTCCGTTGACCTGACAACTGCTGGTCAGGATCAGGCTGGAAGTGATCTGGCCAGTAACGGTGGTGGCGGCATTGGCACTGGAAACCAGCGTCAGGCCGAGCAATGACAAACCTATCCTTGATGCAAACTTGCGCATGGTGTCCGTCCTCTACGGGGTTACCAGTCGAGCGTCACCGTCAGGGTGTCGGTATAGACCCCTGCCGGAACCGCGCGGGTATTCGCCACCACCGAGCCAAATACCGGGATGGGTATCTGCGCACCGCTGGTGACAGCGAAATTGTGCTGTTGGCCAATGCTGTAGCTCTGGCTGCCGGAAGCATCCAGATAGAGTTGATAAGGGATGGTCTGGCGACCATTGCTCAGGCGCCGGGTATTGCCATCACCGTGGGTACCACCGTTGATGGTGACGGTGAAACCGGTGACCGATGGGTTGCAGGCAACATTGAGTCTGCCGCTGCTGTCAGCGTCGAGACTGGCCTTGATCGGCGCAGTCCAGGTCGGCCCCTGCAGCCCGAAATCGAGGGAGCCGAGATTGCCGACCGGGGTTCCAGGACTTGATCCGTTGGTGACTTCGCACCCGGCAATCAGGATCAGCCGCGCATGTATCTGCCCACTCACCGCCGCCTGTGCGTCGTCAGCGAGCAACAGCAGCGTACCCGTGGCGATGACCATCCAGTGTTTGCCTGTCATTGCGCCCTTCCTACTCCTTCAGGATGCCTGCGAAACTCGCGTTCATCATTGAACGCCCCTTCCCTGCGCAACCCGCCTCCAGCGGATTGCCTGAAATCGTGTCATCACCACGTCACGGTGACTTTGACCAGATCCGAATACCGACTGACCTGTGGCACCTGCGCCAGGCGCTCGATTCGCCCATACAGCGGCAGCTCCACCGCTCCGGTGTCCGGCACCCGACCGCTGACCGGCACGTCCACCACCAGCGGCACCCGCCGCGCCGCGTCCTGATACAGCCGGTAAGGAATCGGTTGGCTCCCCGCCGCCCCCACCAGGTAGCGAACCTCGCCGACCCCGCCATGCAGACCGCCGTCGACACGCAGTTGATACGGCGTGTCGGGGTTGCACTCCAGGCGCGGCACGCGCTGGTTGGTCAGCGCCGCACCCAGTGGCCCGGCCGGATCATCGAGGCGCGCCGTGCTGCCGAAATCCAGCACGCCCAGTTGTTCGATACCCGCCTCGCGCTGCTGGCCGATCAGTTGGCAACCGCGCTGCACATCAACGCGAACCTCGACCTGAAGCTCCGCCGCGTACACCGAGCCCCCAAGCCACCCGAGCAGGGCCACCACCACACGTGTAATCACTGCCTCATTCCTTGTGAGGGAACACCCGGATGACGTTACTGTGTTTCAGGTTAGCAACGGTCGACGAATCCGCCAGTCGATTGGATCCATGGATCTGCCGGGATATGTTTCGAAAGTTTGGCAACACGGCGAATTACATCGCTGAAAAAAGCTATACGCCCCGCACAAAGTTGTTCAGTTATCGCCCACAGTCGACGAACCGCGATGGAAGCTCGGCGCAGCCTCTGGTTACACTACGTCGCCGCGCTCCCGGGCGCCGGTCTGATGAACACGGAGTGACTGCACAGTGCCCTCTCGAGCGCCCAAACGATCGCCACTGGCCCCGCGCTGGTCGGCGTTGCGCCGCTGGTTCGCCAAAGGCAGGCCAGCCAACGCCGGGCATGACGCCATTGCCCGCTCGATCCACGAATACTTCCGGCAAAAGGCCCATGGTCAGGGTTACACCCTCAGCCACAGCCAGCAGCGGGTGATTGATTGCATGGCACAGCAGGCCAGCCTGTTGTTCGGCGCCAGCGCGCAAACGCCGCCGAGCCTGTACCTGCATGGTGCGGTCGGACGCGGCAAGAGCTGGCTGCTCGACGGTTTTTTCCAGGCACTGCCGACCACGCAGAAGCAGCGTGTGCATTTCCATGCGTTCTTCGCCCGGCTGCATCAGGGCATGTTCGACCATCGCGAACAGGACGATGCCCTCGCCGTCACCCTCGACGAGCTGTTGGACGATTGCCGGGTTCTGTGTTTCGACGAATTTCATGTGCATGACATCGGCGATGCGATGCTCATTACCCGCCTGTTCAAGGCCTTGTTCCAGCGCGGCATTCTGTTGCTGGTAACCTCCAACTATCCGCCGGAAGGCTTGCTGCCCAACCCGCTCTATCACGCGCGTTTCAAACCGGTGATCGATTTGATCAACGCGCGAATGCAGGTCATGGAAGTCGGCGGCCCCCACGATTACCGCAGTCAGGCGAGCAATCATGCGCATCAGTTGTTCACTCAAGGCCACTATGTGTGGCCGGCCACCGCGACCCAGCGCCAGGCCTTGAACCTGCCGCCGCAGGGTGCGCCGGCCATTGCCTTGCCGGTGGGCACCCGGCACTTTCGGGCACGTCTGTGCGAGGGCCGCACCGTCGGCTTCACGTTCAACGATGTGTGTGAGCAAGCGACGGCGGTGATGGATTATCTGGAACTGTGTCGGCGCTTCGACCGCTGGATCATCGACGACCTGCCGGAACTGGATGAGTGCTCGATCGCCGCGCAACAACGCTTCATCAACCTGATCGACGTGCTCTACGACCAGGACAAACACCTGACTCTGCTCAGCCGCTTGCCACTGCGCGAGGCGCTCGGCGGCAAAGCCATCGACCTGGCCCGGACCCGCAGCCGTTTGGGGCAGTTGCAGGAAATCCACTGAGCCCATTGATCACCATTGTGGGAGCGGGCTTGCTCGCGAAAGCGGAGTGTCAGTGACAAATCACTAACTGACAGGACGCCTTCGCGAGCAAGCTCGCTCCCACAGAGGATCAGAGTGTTCTTCAGTGCAAATCCAGCCATTGCCGTTATCATGTCGCCCATTCCGAGCGCCCGGCGCTTCTTTCCCTGGACAGTGAACACCTACATGCACACCCTTGCTCAATTGCGCGCCGGCGAGTTGTCGGGCATTACCCGGCTTGATCTGTCTTGCGGTCTGACCGAGTTTCCCCGCGAGATTTTCGAGCTGGCCGACACGCTGGAGGTACTCAACCTCAGCGGCAATGCCTTGAGCAGCCTGCCCGACGACCTGCATCGCCTGACCCGAATGCGCATTCTGTTCTGCTCGGATAACCACTTCACCGAGGTGCCAGCCTGTGTCGGCCAATGTACGGCGCTGACGATGATCGGCTTCAAAGCCAACCGCATCAGCCACGTGCCGGGCGCAGCACTGCCGCCGCTGCTGCGCTGGTTGATCCTGACCGACAACTGCATCGAAACCCTGCCGACCGAACTGGGTGAGCGTCCTTACCTGCAAAAACTGCTGCTGGCCGGCAATCGCCTGCAAACGCTGCCAGCCACCATGAGCCAATGTCACCGTCTGGAGCTGATCCGCATCGCCGCCAACCGCTTGCGCGAACTGCCGCAATGGTTGCTGACCCTGCCAAGCCTGACCTGGCTGGCCTATGCCGGTAATCCGCTGGAAACCGAAGCCGACGCCGCCGCGCTGGAAGCCACGCCGCTGATCGACTGGTCGGCGCTGCGTCTGGAACAACGCTTGGGCGAAGGCGCTTCGGGGGTGATTTCCCGGGCATTGTGGCAGCGCGCCGACGGCTCGCAGGTGCCGGTCGCAGTGAAGCTCTATAAAGGTGAAATGACCAGCGACGGGTCGCCGCTGCACGAGATGAACGCCTGCATCACCGCCGGCCTGCACCCGAACCTGATTCGCGTGGAGGGCCGCATTCACGATCATCCTGACGGCCAACATGGCCTGGTGATGCAACTGATCGATCCGAGCTTCCGTAACCTCGCGGCATTGCCAAGCCTGGCCAGTTGCTCGCGGGATGTGTATGCCGAGGATTGCCGGTTCAGTGCAGAGGTGGCGTTGAACATTGCCCGAGGCATCGCTTCGGCGGCTGAACACCTGCATCAACAGGGCATCACCCACGGCGATCTCTACGGCCACAACATTCTGTTGAACGATCAGGGCGATTGCTTGCTGGGGGATTTCGGCGCGGCGTCGTTCCATGCCACCACCGACAACCTGGAAACCCGGGCGCTGCAACGCATCGAAGTGCGGGCGTTCGGGATTCTGCTCGGGGAATTGCTGGCGCGCATCGACTCAGGGTTGAGCGATGAGCGGCGCAAGCGGCTGCAAGCGCTGGAACAGCGTTGCTGTCAGCCGGATGTGCTGGCGCGACCAGGGTTCAGCGAAGTGATCGAGGTGCTGGAAAAGCTGTAACTGACGCAAATCCTGTGGCGAGGGCGCTTGCTCCCGCTGGACGGCAAAGCCGTCCCAAAAACAACGACTGCTGCGCAGCCGAGCGGGAGCAAGCTCCCTCGCCACAGTTATCTTTGCAACAGATCAGCCCGCCAGACCAACAAACATGTCCTGCACATCGTCATGGTTGTCGAGGCCTTCGAGGAACGCTTCAACTTCAGCCATCTGCTCGGCACTCAGGCCGCTGACCGGGTTCTTCGGCTGGTAGCCGAGTTTGGCCGACAGCACCGTGAAGCCTTGCTCAGGCAGGGCCTTCTGTACCGCGTCGAGGTCAGTCGGATCGGTCAGGAACAGGGTCGCGCCCTCTTCGCCCGGTTCGAAGTCCTGGGCACCGGCCTCGATCGCGGCCATTTCCGGATCGGCGTCCGGGGTGTCCGGCGCAGCTTCGATCATGCCGACGTGGTTGAAATCCCAGGCCACCGAACCGGAAGCACCCAGTTGGCCCTTACGGAAGGCCACGCGAATTTCTGCGACGGTGCGGTTGATGTTGTCGGTGACGCACTCGACGATCAACGGAACCTGATGCGGCGCGAAACCTTCGTACGTCACGCGGTGGTACTGCACGGTTTCGCCCAGCAGGCCGGCGCCTTTCTTGATGGCGCGGTCCAGGGTTTCCTTGGGCATCGAAGCTTTCTTGGCCTGTTCGACCACCAGACGCAGGTGTGCGTTGGTGGCGGTATCGGCACCGTTGCGGGCAGCGATGGTGATTTCTTTCACCAGTTTGCCGAAGATCTTGCCCTTGGCGTTGGCTGCCGCTTCTTTGTGTTTAACCTTCCACTGTGCGCCCATTACTCACTCTCTTGATCTGTGGCGCCGAGACATCTATTGGCCGACGCGTGGCGCCAAGTTTATACGGCCTAAAGTTGGCAATCGACCAAAAATATTCATTGTTGAATCGACATCTTCACCACACCTTGTAGGGCGATTCTGAAAACCACACTAGCCATGACCATTCGTGCTCGCGTTTTCGTACCCTCTGCCGTCCGTATTGCCCCACAGAGCCCGTACGAATGCTCAATGACAAGGAAAGCCCTTTCACCCTGACCCTGAGTGACGGCCAACTGTGCCTGCCGGTGCTGCGTTTCAGCGGCAAGGAAGCACTGAATCAGCCTTTTCGTTTCGAGATTGACGTGATCGGTCTGGCCCCCGCCCTGCCGCCAGGAAGCCTGCTGCGCCAACCGGCGTTCCTGCGTCTGGGCGTCGATCACGGGATTCATGGCCTTATCCACAGTGTCAGTTGCGAACATCGCGCCAGCCACCGTATCGGTTACCGGCTGACGCTGGTCCCGCATCTGCTGAGTCTGGAGCAGTCGCCGCGGCGCCGGGTCTTCGTGCAAGCGAGTGTGCCGACGATCCTCGCGCAATTGCTCGGCGAACATGAACTGCCGGCGGACAGTTACCGGATCGAGATGAGCGTCGGCCAATACCCACCAAGGGAATTTTGCCTTCAGTTCGAGGAAAGCGACCTGGCCTTCATGCAACGACTGTGTGAGGAGGAAGGCATTCACTATCACTTCGAACATCGCCCGCAGGGGCATGTCGTGGTGTTTGCCGATGACAACCTGAGCCTGCCGCAGGAACCATTGCCCGTGCCGTTTGCCGTGACCGACGACACGCCGTCGCCGCGCATCAGCACCCTGTTGCAACGCCATGACGCGACACCGGTCATGGCCGCGCACAGCATTCGCAACCGGGGCCAGGAGATCAGCGCCGCAGACGCGGCCAACCACCCCGTGCCCGCGCTTACACCGTTGAACCTGTCGGGCGAACAGCGTCACGCCGAACAACGCAGCCGTCGTCACCTGCAGCGCCAACGCTGCCAGTCGCGCACGATCCGGGGCTGCTGCGATTGCAGCGCGCTGCGCAGCGGCCATCTGTTGCAGATCAGCGGGCACCCGATCAATGCCTTCAACGAACAATGGCTGATCACCGAACTGCACCATCAAGGCCAGCACCCTTCGATTCTTGATCCGACTACGGGTGTGCATCGCTACCAAAACGACTTTACTGCCCTGCCTTGGTCGAGCGATTTCCGCCCGCCTCTGGCACAGCCACGTCCGAACATCGGCGGCTATCACCTGGCACAAGTACTGGGATCGCCCGGCCAGCCAGCGCCACTGGACGATCGCGGGCGCATCGGCGTCAGCCTCTGGCCGACGCAGACCGCTGAGTCTGCATGCCTGTGGCTGCCGATCGCGCTGACCGGCGCCGGCCAACTCGCCGCCCACCAGCTACCCCGCGCCGGCAGTGAGGTGTGGGTGAGCTTCCTCGACAGCGACCCGGATCGACCGATCCTCTGCCTCGCCAACCCGCGTCCCGCACCACCTCGCGAAACGTCGCCACCGCGCGACAGCAGCCTGTTGCTCGATTGGCTGCTCCATGGTGCCGATCCGTAAGCGCCGCAGACATTGGAATTGAGTACAGCGGCCGGAAACTGTTTGGCTGGGAGGTTGCTATCGCGAGCAGGCTCACTCCTACAGTTGGATTGGGTGCGGGCAGTTAGAGATTGGTCGGCTCGTAGGCCGCCATCGCTGGCAAGCCAGCTCCCACAGAAGAGCTAAAGCCAAGCGCATGCTTTTCACCACTCATGGCCGAGTGTCAGCTCGCCGAAAGCCCTTGATCTTGCCGTGCCGGCCCCTTCGGCAGGCTGAGTGGAGGGGTTTATCCGGGGGTGGGAGCGCAGCGACGTTTGGCGCAGCCAAACACATCGAGAGGAGGTGCAGCGAAGCAAACCGGAGGCGATGCCCCCGGATGAACCCCGCAACGAAGGAACCCGAGCCTAAGCGAGGGCCGTACGCCGGGGCCAAGCCTTTTGCTTACTTTTCGGCGTCTGGAAAAGTGAGTCGCTGTAAGAGCGAAACCATAAGAAGCCGTTACCGTAGAAACGGATATGTACTCGGTAACCCAAAAGAACGCAGCGCTCGCCACCCCCCAATCACCCCTTGTCAGCCTTCCCCGCCGCCGCCGCAAACCTCGCCAACCGCACATCCAGATGCCGCGGCCGCCGCCCATGATCCTCAGCCCGCTCCTTGCGCCGAATCGCATTACGCACCATCAACGACCCCAGATACCGAATCGGCTCCGGCGGAAAATACCCCAACGGCCCATTCACCAATGGCGAACGGGTCCAAGGGTTATCAAGCCCCTGCACCAACGAGGCAAGAATCTGCCCGCCCATGTGACACGGCCCGACACCACTGCCGGAATAACCAAAGCCATAAAACACATTGCCACTGGCACTCATCTGGCCAAAAAACGGCAACCCGGTCACCGAGCGATCCGACGGCCCATTCCACGTCGCATCGACCTTGACCTCGGCAAACGCCGGAAAAAACTCCCCAAGACTGCGCTTGAGCAAATCCGCATAGGGCGACGGCTGATCAAACACCGGCAACATCCGCCCACCAAAAGCGAAGGTGTTACCCCCCTTGCCAAGCATGATCCGGCCGTCCGGCGTGTTGTGGTAGTAGTGCACGAAAATCCGCGAATCGAGCACGGTAACGCCGCTGGTCAAACCGATGTCCTGCAGCAGATCGGGGCGCGGCTCGGTGATCAGCATGTCGCTGGAGACAATCGCCACGCTGCGTTCGAACTGCGGAAACGCCCGGGCCATCCACGCGTTTATCGCCAGCACCACGCGGTCTGCAATCACGCTACCGCCAGCGGTGTGAATGCGCGCCGGACGGCCCTCCTCCAGGCCGGTCATCGCGGTGTTCTCGTGGATCTTCACGCCCAGTTGCAACGCCACCCGGCGCAGGCCGCGCACCAGTTTGCCCGGTTGCACACTGGCCGCCGCCGGCGAGAACCAGCCTTCCAGATGCTTGCTGGAACCGGCCATGCGCTGCACATCGGCGACCGGGCGCTGGCTGAACGAGTTGATGCCCTGCCGCTCCAGCGCCGCGATCACTGCGTCGGTCGAGCCGACCTGAGCCTTGTTGGTGGCGGTGTACAGCGTGCCGTCGAGGCGGTAATCGGCCTCGACGCCGTACTGTTCGCAGAACGCGCCGATGGCGTGGATGCTGCGCTCGGATTCCTTGACCAGACGTACCGCCTCCTCGACGCCGAACAGCCGCTCGAGGGTGAAATACTTGGCTGACCACGACAACGCACAACCGCCGTTGCGCCCGCTGGCACCGGCGCCGCAGATGTCGGCTTCGATCAGCAGCACGTCGAGTTCAGGGTTCTGCTGCTTGAGTATGATCGCCGTCCACAACCCGGTGTAGCCGCCGCCGACGATGCACACGTCGGTGCGCACTTCGCCTTGCAGCGGCGGGCACGTCGCGGATGGATCGGCCTGCAAGGCCTGTTCGAGCCAAAACGGTCGCATGGGATTCTCCAGTCAGATGGCCACGACACAGCCTGCCGCGAGCGCCGCAGCAGGCCGCGAGGCAAGGGTTTCAGTTACGCAGGGGTTTGATCGTCAGCGGGCAATTGGGGATGGACGCGCGCGGCTCCATCACCCCGACCGGGCGGCTGTTCCAGTGCGGAATCAGCACCAGCGCCGAGAACAACGCGCAGCCGGCGAAGACGATGAACACCGTCACCGAATCGAAGTAACCCGGCAGCAATCCGCCGAGCACCGCGCCGACCGAGCCGCAACCGTTGACGAAACCGGCCGCCGTGGCACCGGCCTTGGCCTTGCCGAAGTCGATGGCCGCCGCGCCGCTGATCATCGAGTCCGGTCCGTACAGGGTCAGGCCCATGACAAACAGCAGCGCCACCACCAGCATCACGCTGCCGGTGTGCAACGCGCCCATGAACAGCGCCAACGTCACGGTCAGCGCCAGCAGGCTGAGGACGCAGGCCGGCATGCGCCGGGCGCCGAACAGTTTGTCCGAGGCCATGCCGATCATGATCGGGCCGAGCAGACCGGCCAGTTCGAACGAGGTGGGAATGATCGCCGCGCCGACCTTGCCGACACTGGGCATCTGTTCGAAGACAATCACCGGGCCCCACAGCAGAATCGCGTAGCGCGCCGGTTTCAGCATGAAATACGCCAGGCCCAGCACCAGCACCGTGCGGTTGCGCAGGATTTCCTTCAACGGCTCCCAGACGCTGAGTTTGCTGTTGGCTTCGGTCTCTGCCGCACTCAATTCCGGCTCCGGCTCCACCGCTGGCAAGCCGACGTCTTCCGGTTTGTTGCGCTGGAATATAAAGAACAGCACCGCCACCGCCGCCACTACCGCAGCACTGGAAATGAACGCCGCGTGCCAGGTGCCCATCAGCGTATACGCCCACCAGCCGGCGAACGGCGAGGCCACCAGACCGCCAAACGCGTAGCAGGAACTCCACAGACCGAGTACCCGCCCACGCTGTTCGGCCGGGAAGAAACTGCCGAGGTTCTTGCACAGCCCCGACCAGCCGGTGGATTGCGCCAGGCCCTGAATCAGCATGCAGGTGGCGAAAATCGGCAGCGTGGCGAAGCTGCCCATCACCAGTGCCGCACCCGCGGAAATCAGCAGCCCGCCGAGCACCACAACCCTCGGGCCAAAGCGGTCGGCGAGCATGCCCCAGGTGAATTGGCCGATGGCGTAGGCCGCCAGATAGATCGCATCGAGGTTGGCCATGGCCATCTTGTCAAGCATGAACGTCGGGTCTTCGGCGATGCCCAGTTTGGCCACCGAAAACGCTTTGCGGGTGAAATAGAACGCGGCGTACGCAAGCCAGGTGATAGCGAAAATCTGCATGCGCCAACGCGCAATGGTGCCGATGTGCTTGTTCATTGTGGTTCTGACCTCAGGGTGTGAGTGTGCCGGCAGAATCGTTAAGTAAACGCCTGTGTTTTTTATTGTTGAGCACTGCGCCAGCGCCCATCCCTGATGGCGATAGCGGTCAGATGAGTCCTGTTGTTGCACGCACAGGCTCATCGCCAACCCTGCTGTCCGAACAGACAGGCAGCGATGGCGTGAGCGGATCAAAGCAATTACTGTTTAATAAATAAAATCGATTTATCGTATTTCACACATAAGCTCAGCTTGTTACTGGAGGCTGCATGTCGGTGTCCCACGCCCAGCTCAAAGCCTTTCACGCCGTGGCTGTCCACGGAAGCTTCACCAAAGCCGCCGAACGGCTTTTTCTCACACAACCGGCGATTTCCGACCAGGTGCGCAAACTCGAGGAACGCTTTGGCGTGTTGCTGTTTCACCGCAACAAGCGTTCGGTGCGCCTGACCGATCTCGGTGAGCGTCTGCTGGCGATTACCCAACGGCTGTTTGTCATTGAGGCTGAGGCACAGGAGTTGCTGCAGGATTCCCGGGCCTTGCAAACCGGCAGCCTGATTCTGGCAGTGGATGCGCCGGTGCATGTGCTGCCGCAGATCGCGCGGTTTTGCGAGCGCTACCCGGGGATCAGCGTGAAGATCGAAACCGGCAACACCGATGAATCGCTGTTTCGCCTGTTCAACTATCAGGCCGATCTGGCGCTGCTCGGGCGCGATGTCACTGATGAGCGCCTGCTGTGCGTGCCACTGCGCAACGACCCGATGGTGGCGTTCGTTTCGCGCCATCACCCGTGGGCCGAGCGTGAGTCGATCTGCCTGGCCGATCTCGACGACACGCCGCTGGTGCTGCGCGAACACGGCTCGGTGACCCGGCAGACCCTGGAAGAAGAAATGGCCCGCGCCGGGTTCCGTATTCGCCCGGCGATTCAGGTCGAGGGCCGGGAAGCCGCGCGTGAGGCGGTGGTGGTGGGAATTGGTGTGGGGGTGGTGTCGGCGGCGGAGTTTGGCGCGGATTCGCGAGTCTGCGCGTTGCCGATTACCGATTGCACCCGGCGATTGACCGAGACGCTGGTGTGCTTGCGTGAGCAGAGTTCGCGGCGGGTGGTGGCGACGTTTCTCGATATGGTGCGCGAGAGTCTTGCGTAAACCGGTCTGGCCTCATCGCGAGCAAGCTCGCTCCCACAGGGTTCTCGGTCGTTCACACATTATGTACACGCCACAATACCTGTGGGAGCGAGCTTGCTCGCGAATGACGCGCCGCGAATTGTCAGACTGGCGCCAGACCGAAGAACGCCTGAATCAAGCGCAACTCCCGCCGCCGCTCCATGCACCCGATCATGTGCCGATTGACCAACCCGTCCCCGACAATCGGAATCGCCACCACCCGCGGGTCATGGCTGACTTCCACCGAAGACACCACACCCACCCCGAGTTCCGCCGCCACCGCTTCGGTCACCGCCTCGCGACTGTCGAGCTCCAGCAACACTCGCGGATGCACCGCCGCCTGCATGCAGGCCTGATCAAAGGTGCGCCGGGTGATCGAACTCGGCTCACGCAGCACCATGATCACCTGATCCAGCTCCTTGAGTTTTACTTCGCCGGCACGCTGCGCCCACGCATGCCCGGCGGGCACCAGCGCGCAGATCCGCGATTCGCTCAAGGCTTGCAGATGCAGGCCCTTGCGCGGTTCGACCTCAGTCAACACTGCCACGTCCGCATGCTCGGATAGCAGCGCGGCGAGGGTTTCCTGCGCATTGCCCAGGCGCAGATTCACCGTGATCCCCGGATAACGTGCGCGCAGGCTGGCGAGCATCGGCATGACCATGTGCGGACCGTCCGCCGCCACCTCCAGACGCCCGGTGAGCAACTGGCGGTTGGCTTCAAGCATGGTCTGCGCTTCTTCGGCCAGACCGAACATGGCGCGGGTGATCGCCGCCAGTTTGGTGCCCTCCTCGGTCAGTTCCACCCGGCGTGCCGTACGGCGCAACAAGGTGATCTGGTAGTGCTCCTCCAGCGCCTTGATATGTCCGGTGACCGCCGGCTGGCTGATAAACAAGCGTGCGGCGGCGCGAGTGAAGCTGCCTTCCCGGGCCACGGCGTCGAAGGCACGCAGCTGGAACAGATTCATGAATAACCCTCACTGATGGCTGGCATAACAACAAACAATTTGATTGATGCAACGGCGAATTGCAACGTATGCCCCGTAGCTTCATCCCACAGCGCTTTCGCGAGGACACACGAATGAGTACTGCCGCCCCCATCCTGCTCACTCCCGGCCCGTTGACCACCTCGGCGCGCACCCGCCAGGCAATGATGGTCGACTGGGGGTCATGGGATGACCGCTTCAATCAACTGACCGCCAGCCTCTGCGAGCAACTGCTGGCGATCCTCAACGGCGCCGCCACTCACCACTGCGTGCCGTTGCAGGGCAGCGGCACCTTCGCCGTCGAAGCTGCCATCGGTACCCTGGTGCCGCGTGACGGTAAAGTCCTGGTGCTGATCAACGGCGCCTACGGCAAGCGTCTGGCGAAGATCTGCGAAGTGCTCGGCCGCTCGTTCAGCACCTTTGAGACTGCCGAAGACGAACCGACTACCGCCGCCGACGTCGATCGTCTGCTGCGCGCCGACGGCGACATCACCCATGTTGCGCTGATTCACTGCGAAACCAGCACCGGCATCCTCAACCCGTTGCCGGAGATCGCTGACGTCGTTGCGCAACACGGCAAGCGCTTGATCATCGACGCCATGAGCTCGTTCGGCGCACTGCCGGTGGACGCGCAAAAAGTGCCGTTCGACGCGCTGATCGCCGCCTCCGGCAAGTGTCTGGAGGGCGTGCCGGGAATGGGTTTCGTCTTCGCTCGCAAGGAATCACTGGCCGCAGCCGCCGGCAATTCGCACTCGCTGGCGATGGACCTGTACGACCAGCACAGCTACATGCAGAAGACCGGTCAGTGGCGCTTCACCCCGCCGACCCACGTGGTCGCGGCGCTGCACGAAGCGCTGCTGCAATACAACGAAGAAGGTGGCCTCCCCGCTCGCCATGCACGCTACGCCGCCAACTGCCGGGCGCTGATGGATGAGATGGGCAAGCTCGGGCTGCGCAGCTTCCTTCCGGCGGCGATCCAGGCACCGATCATCGCCACCTTCCATGCCCCGCAAGACCCGCGCTACCAGTTCAAGGACTTCTACGAACGGGTCAAGGCCAAGGGTTACATCCTCTACCCCGGCAAGCTGACCCAGGTCGAAACCTTCCGCGTCGGCTGCATCGGCCACGTCAGCCCGGACGAAATGCGCCAGGCCGTCGCGGCAGTGGGTGAAGTGCTGCGCGAGATGGAAGTGCTAGAGATCTGAACTGCACCCTAATCCCCCTGTGGGAGCGGGCTTGCTCGCGAAAGCGGTTGAACATTCAACATTAATGTCGACTGACACAACGCCTTCGCGAGCAAGCCCGCTCCTACAGTTTTGAATCGCATTCCAATACAGGATTCTGACCAACATGAACTACACCAACCCAAGCAAACTGCAAGCCGCCATCCTCGACTGGGCCGGTACCGTGGTCGATTTCGGCTCGTTCGCGCCGACCCAGATCTTCGTCGAAGCCTTCGCCGAATTCGATGTGCAGGTGTCCATCGAAGAGGCGCGTGGCCCGATGGGCATGGGCAAATGGGACCACATCCGCACCCTGTGCGATCAGCCGCAGGTGGCCGAGCGTTATCGCAAGGCGTTCGGCCGCACGCCGACCGATGACGACGTCACCGCCATCTACAACCGCTTCATGCCGTTGCAGATCGAAAAGATCGCCGAACACTCGGCGCTGATTCCCGGCGCACTGGACACCATCGCCAACCTGCGCCAGCAAGGGATCAAGATCGGCTCCTGCTCCGGCTACCCGAAACAGGTGATGGACAAGGTCGTGGCGCTGGCCGCCAGCAACGGCTACGTCGCCGATCATGTGGTGGCCACCGACGAAGTGCCGAACGGCCGTCCATGGCCTGCTCAGGCGCTGGCCAACGTGATCGCCCTGGGCATCGACGACGTCGGCGCCTGCGTGAAGATCGACGACACCGTGCCGGGCATCCTCGAAGGCCGTCGCGCCGGCATGTGGACTGTGGCGCTGATCTGCTCGGGCAACGCGCTGGGCCTGGATTACGCCAGCTACCGTGCACTGGGCAGTGATGAACTGGCCAGCGAACGCAAACGCATTCACGCGCTGTTCGCCGATTCGCGTCCGCATTACATGATCGACACCATCAGCGACTTGCCGGAGGTGATTGCCGATATCAACAAGCGCCTGGCCAACGGTGAAATGCCACAATCGAGCTGATCGCCGCTGCGTTAAAAGAAAAAACGCCAGTGTCTTCGTGACACTGGCGTTTTTTTATGAAAAAGCAGCACAACACCTGATTCAGCGCATTAAAAGACCGATCAGCATCAGGCAAATCCGTCAAAGCGGATTACAGTTAAAGCATGCCGTCGCACAAGAACGGCACGCAGCGACTCTGATCCGTGAGGAAATACCGTATGCCGTGGACAAGTTCCGAATCCCGCTACAGCACCGTGTCCGTGCTGCTGCATTGGCTGATGCTGGTCCTGTTGATCCTGGTGTATGCCAGCATGGAGTTGCGCGGGATCTTTCCCAAGGGCAGTGGCGGCCGCTCGCTGATTCGCGAAGTGCATTACATGCTCGGCCTGACCGTGTTCGTGCTGGTGTGGTTTCGTCTGGTGGCCCGCAGCATCGGCCCGGCACCGAAAATCTTCCCGGCGTCGCCCCAATGGCAGACCTTGCTGGCGCGGGTGATGCACTGGCTGTTGTACCTGTTCATGATCAGCATGCCGATCCTCGGCTGGCTGATCACCAGCGCCGAGGGGCATCAGGTGATGTTCTACGGCTTCGATCTGCCACTGCTGGTCAATGAAGACAAGGCTTTCGCCAAGCAGGTGGAACACTGGCACGTGTTGATCGGCAACATCGGCTACTGGCTGATCGGCCTGCATGCGCTGGCGGGGCTGTATCACCATTATGTGGTCGGCGATAACACCCTGTTGCGGATGATGCCCAAGCGCAATTGAACATTCGTTCAGTGACATGCCTTGTGGTGAGGGAGCTTGCTCCCGCTGGGCTGCGCAGCAGACCCAAATTCTGAAAATGCGGACAGTCAGGCAGAGCGCTGTCGCTGGACTTGCGACGGCTGCGCCGCCGAGCGGGAGCAAGCTCCCTCGCCACATAAGTTCAACTGCAGGAACTGAATCCGCGGCGCCCCTGCAAGCCGCCGGTATGCACGAAGATCAGCCGCGTGCCGTGCTCGAATCTGCCCGCTTCAACCTGCTGCTTCAGCGCCAATAACGCCTTGCCGGTGTACAGCGGCTCCAGCGGAACGCCACTACTGCGCTCAGTGCTGTCGATGAATTCAAGCAACTGTGCATCAACCTTGGCAAAACCACCCCGGCTCGCGTCGAACAGCGCGTAGTCCACCGCAACCCGCCCCGCCTCCTGAACAATCGCCTCAACCTGCGGCGCCACGCCATGGTCCTCCGGCACCGCCAGCGCACCGTACACCGGATGCTCTCCCGCCTCGGCGAGCACCAGCCCTGCCAACGTCGTCCCAGTGCCGCAGGCCAGCCACCAGCCGTGATAATCGCTCCAGCCCAATCCGGCCAATTGCGCGTTGACCTGCGCCTTCAGCGCCGCACAACCGAGCGCCCCGGGCAATCCGCCGCCGCCCTCCGGCACCGCATGAAAGTCCGGATACTGTGTCTGCCACGGCTGCCAGAACCCCGGCGCATGCCGCGCCCGATAGCCGCCAAACCCCAGCCAGTGCAGTTGCATGCCGAACGCCTGCAAATCCACAACCGTGGGCGTCTGCTGCGGATGCCCACGCAACAGGCCGACGGTTTTGAAGCCCAGACGTTTGCCCGCCGCTGCGAGCGCATGCAGATGATTGGAATGTGCGCCACCAAGACTGATGATGCCTCGCGCCCCGGCGCGATCGGCGGCCTTGAGGTGCTCAACGAGTTTGAACCACTTGTTGCCACTGATCAGCGGGTCGATCCGGTCCAGACGCAGGATGCCGACCTCGATACCGGCGGTGCTGAGCCAGTCGAGCTGAAGTCGTTCGAGGGGGGCTTGGGGTAGCCAGTTGGCGGGAGGAAGAAGCATGGCCGAATGATCATTCTGGACTGAGCCGGCATTCTAATCGCTCACAGGACGCCATCGCGAGCAGGCTCACTCCTACAGGATCCGCGCCATGCATAAATTCTGCGAACACCACAAATCTACTGTGGGAGCGGGCTTGCTCGCGAAGGCGTCGTGTCAGTCGACATGTGTATTGGCTGACACTCCGCTTTCGCGAACAGGCTCGCTCCCACAGGTCAAACGGCGGGGCTTAGAGTTCAGCAGCCAGACGCGACCCCTGATTGATTGCGCGCTTGGCATCCAGCTCCGCCGCCACATCGGCGCCGCCGATCAGGTGCACATTCTGCCCCGCCGCCACCAGACCGTCCTGCAGCTCACGCAGCGGATCCTGGCCGGCGCAGATCACGATGTTGTCCACTGCCAGCACTTGCGGCTCGCCGGTTTCGCCAATACGGATGTGCAGGCCTTCGTCGTCGATCTTCAGGTATTCGACGCTGTTGAGCATCTGCACCTGCTTGTTCTTCAGGCCAGTGCGATGAATCCAGCCGGTGGTCTTGCCCAGACCGTCACCGACCTTGGTTTTCTTGCGCTGCAACAGGAACACTTCACGGGCCGGTGCATGCGGCGCCGCTTTGATCCCGGCCACGCCACCACGGGCTTCCAGATGGGTGTCGATGCCCCACTCTTTCCAGAACGCGGTGCGATCCAGACTGGTGGCCACGCCTTGGTGCACAAGGAATTCCGAGACGTCGAAACCGATACCGCCCGCGCCGATCACCGCCACGCGTTTGCCCACCGGTTTGCGCTCGAGGATCACGTCCAGGTAGCTCAGCACCTTGGCATTTTCGACGCCCGGAATCGCCGGCACACGTGGCGCGATGCCGGTGGCGAGGATGATTTCGTCGTAACCGCCCTCGACCAGTTTCGCCACGTCAACGCGAGTGTTCAGGCACACCTCGACATGGGTGGTCTGCAGCTTGCGCTTGAAGTAGCGCAGGGTTTCGAAGAACTCTTCCTTGCCCGGCACACGCTTGGCGATGTTGAACTGGCCACCGATTTCGCTGGCCGAATCAAACAACGTCACCTGGTGCCCGCGCTCGGCGGCCACGGTCGCGGCGGACAGACCGGCAGGGCCGGCACCGACCACCGCGATCTTCTTGATCTGCTGCACCGGCAGGTAGTTGAGCTCGGTTTCGTGGCAGGCACGCGGGTTGACCAGGCAACTGGTGAGCTTGCCGCCGAAGGTGTGATCGAGGCACGCCTGGTTGCAACCGATGCAGGTGTTGATTTCATCGGCGCGACCTTCCGCGGCCTTGTTGACGAAGTCCGGATCGGCGAGGAACGGCCGCGCCATCGAGACCATGTCAGCATCGCCTTCAGCAAGGATCTGCTCGGCAATTTCCGGGGTGTTGATGCGGTTGGTGGTAATCAGCGGAATGCTCACCGAACCACGCAGTTTGGCGGTGACCTTGCTGAACGCGGCGCGCGGCACTTTGGTGGCGATGGTCGGAATGCGTGCTTCGTGCCAGCCGATGCCGGTGTTGATGATGGTCGCGCCGGCCTGCTCGATGGCTTTGGCCAGGGTCACGATTTCTTCCCAGGTGCTGCCGCCCTCGACCAGATCGAGCATCGACAGGCGGAAAATGATGATGAAGTTCGGGCCCACCGCTTCACGTACACGACGGACGATTTCCACCGGCAGGCGCATGCGGTTTTCGTAGCTGCCACCCCAGCGGTCGGTACGGTGATTGGTGTGCGCGGCGAGGAACTGGTTAATGAAATAACCTTCCGAGCCCATGATTTCCACGCCGTCGTACTCGGCGCTCTGCGCCAGTACCGAACAGGTGACGAAATCGCTGATCTGTTTCTCGATGCCTTCCTCATCCAGCTCTTTGGGCTTGAACGGGTTGATCGGTGCCTGAATCGCACTCGGCGCGACCTGTTTCGGGCTGTAGGCATAACGCCCGGCGTGGAGGATCTGCATGCAGATCTTGCCGCCCGCCTCATGCACCGCGCGGGTGACGATGCGGTGCTTGAGCGCTTCTTCCTCGGTGGTCAGTTTGGCTGCGCCGGAGTACACGCCGCCCTCGTCGTTCGGGCCGATACCGCCGGTGACCATCAGGCCGACACCACCCCGGGCGCGCTCGGCGAAGTACGCCGCCATGCGTTCGAAGCCGCCCGGTTTTTCTTCGAGGCCAGTGTGCATCGACCCCATCAGGGTGCGGTTGCGCAGCGTGGTGAATCCCAGGTCCAGCGGGGCCAACAGGTGCGGGTAATGGGCGGTCATCGGTAACTCCACAACGAGCGATCACGGAAATTGCGGGAGCTCTGCGTCCCCCGTCAGTCATGTTCGACAGACTAAGAGTCGCACTGCTGTCACTCAATGACCGAAACTGACAACTTATTGATCCAAATGCGCAGCGCCCCTTGGCAAGCGCAGGCATGCGCCCTACCCTAGTCGCCACACCCTGTACCCGGCTGTTGTTGGTTTTCATGCGCAAACTTCTGTACCTGTTTTTCTCCATGGCTATCGTTGCCGCCCTGACCACCTACGCCATGTGGGCGGCGGACCGGCCGGCGGGCCATTACCTGTCGGACCTGCGCATCAAACTGGCGGTCGATCAGGGCACCCCAGCTGATCGAGGCAACCTGCTGGGCATCCAGCCGGAACTGTTCCCTACCGACTACCAAAGTCCCGAGCGCCTGCACCGCAAACTCGCGGCCTATCTGCAGCAGGCGCAGGATCAGGGGCTGCTGAACGAAAAAACCGTGGTGGTCCTGCCCGAGCATGTCGGTACCTGGCTGATGATCAGCGGCGAGAAAGACGAGCTGTACCAGGCCCCGACCCTCGTCGAAGCGATGAATTGGCTGGCGGCGAGCAATCCTCTGCTATTTGCTCGCGCCTGGCTCACTGCCAAGGGCGAAAATCGCCTCGACGACGCGCACCTGCGCATGAAGTCCAAAGTCATGGCCAAGGATTACCAGGCGCTGTTCGGCGGGCTGGCCAAGGAATTCCACGTGACCTTGGTGGCCGGTTCTATCGTCTTGCCCGAACCGAGCATCCGCGACGGCCAGCTCAAACCCGGCAGCGGCGCGCTGTTCAACAGTAGCGTGGTGTTCGGCCGTGATGGTGTGCCGCTGGGCCAGCCCCAGCGGCAGATGCACCCGATCTTCGAACAGCGCGACGTGATCAATAGCGAAGACGAGCATGCGATCAACGTGATCGAGACCCCGGCCGGGCGTCTGGGTGTGCTGATCGGCAGCGACAGCTGGTACCCCGACAACTATCGCCGACTCGACGAGCAAGGCGCACAACTGGTGGCGGTGCCGGCCTTCGTCGTCGGTCACGACGCCTGGAATCAGCCGTGGGCCGGCTACAAGGGTTCGAGCACACCGGGTTCGGTCAGCCTCAAGCCCGGGGAAATCAGTGAGGGTCAGGCCTGGCATCGCCTGACGCTGACCGCGCAACCGCCGAGCAGTCGCGCGATTGCCGGGATGAGTGTGTTCCTGCGCGGCCAGTTCTGGGACAAGCCTGGTTCGGGACAAAGCTTCCTCAGCAGCAACGGTCAGCAATTCGCCGATGGCGGAGCCCGTGGCGCGCGTCTGCTGAACATCTGGTTGTAAGCCATGAAACCAATGCCGATGCGCCTTGGGGATCTGTCGGTTGGCTTCGTCCACAGCCTTGCCGATGCCGTGCGCAGCCATGGCGTCGACCCGCAACCGCTGCTGGAACAATACGGGCTGGACGCCGCTCGACTGGCCGAGGCCGGCGCGCGGCTGTCAATCCCGCGCTACATGCGGCTGGGGCACAGCGCGATTCAGTTGACCGGCGACCCGGCACTTGGCTTGCGCATGGGCCAGCTCAGTCGTTTGAGTCAGGCTGGGCTTGCCGGGGTCACCGCCGCTCAGGCGCCGACCGTGCGCGAGGCTGCCCGTTGCCTAATCCGCTTCGAGCCGTTGTACGGTTCCAACTATCGCGGACAGTCGAGTTTTCATGAAGACGCGAATGGCGCCTGGCTGCGCTTCTATTCGATCAGCCCGTACAACGCCTATAACCGCTTTGTGGTGGATTCAATCATCGCTGGCTGGCTGCATCAGCTGTCCAGCGTCGGCCGCGAGCAACTGCGAGCGGAACGCATCGAAATCGAATTTGACGAGCCAACCTATCGCGACGCCTACAGCGTGCTGGGCGACTGTCCACTGCAGTTCGGCGCCGAACGCAATCAACTGCGCTTAAGCCTCACCAGCCTCGCTCAGCGCAACCCGGAGCACTGCCCGAGCACCTGGAAGCATTTGCTCGCGTTGTGCGAACGGGAGCTGGAGCAATTGACCCGCACCCGAAGTCTGCGTGAACGCATCACTCAGCTGTTGGGGCCGTTGCTCAATGGTGGCCGGGAACCCGACCTGGAAGAAGTGGCGGCGCGTCTGAAGCTGCCGACCTGGACGTTGCGGCGCAAACTGGCCGAGGAAGGCACGCAGTTTCGCGCGATCCTCAATGACACCCGCCGTGATCTGGCGATGACCTACATCCGCGACACCGAACTGGCGTTCGGCGAAATTGCCTACCTGCTGGGCTTTGCTTCAGCCGAGGCGTTTCAGCGCGCTTTCAAACGCTGGAGCGGTCAGACCCCTGGCGAGTTTCGCCGCAGTCACCGCAAAACCGCCTGACGCCTTACAGCTCGGTGGCGTCTTCTGCCGGTTCTGGCTGATCGAGTTCAAAGGCCTGGTATTCGAGCAGTTCTTCTTGATAGTCATCCATCGTGTCATCCCCCTGCTGCTCGCTTGAAAATAGCCCGGTCAACTGACCAGTGCTTCGAGCCTATCGTGCCCGTATGAAGGAAAAGTGACATCCCGCCTTCATGAATAAAACGTAGCAGGTGGTCAGGAATTTATCGCAGGATTTTTGTCGGGGGAATGTAACGAGATTTGAGTACACCACAAAACAAATGTGGGAGCGGGCTTGCTCGC
>Ga0153931_100091_pt1 | contig 38791 bp, 25 predicted proteins | sample TSNJ015MetaG_FD_104730 | JGI IMG/M metagenome (GOLD analysis project Ga0153931, IMG submission 104730) | Attine ant fungus gardens microbial communities from New Jersey, USA - TSNJ015 MetaG | ecosystem: Host-associated > Fungi > Mycelium > Unclassified | place: USA: New Jersey, Wharton State... | reverse complement strand
CCGCCGTTGAGCTGGCCGAGGATGTTCTCTTCCGGCACCTCGACGTCCTGGAACACCAGCTCGCCCGTGTACGAGCCGCGCATGCCGAGCTTGTCGAGCTTCTGCGCGACCGAGAAGCCCTTCATCCCCTTCTCGACGATGAACGCGGTGATGCCGTGCGGGCCTTTTTCCAGGTCGGTCTTGGCGTAAATCACGTAGGTGTTGGCGTCAGGGCCGTTGGTGATCCAGGTCTTGCTGCCGTTGAGGACGAAGCGGTCGCCACGTTTGTCGGCGCGCAATTTCATCGAAACCACATCGGAACCGGCGTTTGGCTCGCTCATGGCGAGGGCGCCGACGTGTTCGCCGCTGATCAGCTTCGGCAGGTATTGGCTTTTCTGTTCGTGGTTGCCGTTGCGGTTGATCTGGTTGACGCAGAGGTTGGAGTGCGCGCCGTAGGACAGCGCCACCGAGGCCGAGCCACGGCTGATTTCTTCCATCGCCACCACATGCGCCAGGTAACCCAGACCCGCACCGCCGTACTCTTCCGGCACGGTGATACCCAGCAGGCCCATGTCACCGAATTTGCGCCACATGTCGGCGGGGAACAGGTTGTCGCGGTCGATCTGCGCAGCGCGTGGGGCGATCTGATCGGCGACGAAGGACTGAACCTGATCGCGCAGCATGTCGATGGTTTCACCGAGGGCGAAGTTCAGGGATGGGTAGCTCATGGGTCACCTTTTGGCTTTTTTGTAGGGTGGGGAGGGCGGTCAATGGCTCTCACCTTTACGTTAACGTAAGCCTGTGGTGAATGGCTGTCAATCACCCTTTACGTTAACGTCAACTTGAGCGAGAGTAGGGGCAGTTCAAGATTGAAAGCGGACAGACTTGTTGAAGTGAGCTCCGGTAAACCCACTAATAAAGACAATAGGGGTCGTCATGGATCAACCCAGTGCAAACCCGCAGCGCAGCTACACCCGTGGTTCCCAGGACAAAGCTTTGCTGGCGATGACCATCGGGCAGAAGTTCGACCAGACTGTCGCGCAATACCCTCACGGCGAGGCGCTGGTGGTGCGGCATCAGCAGTTGCGCTACTCCTGGCAGCAACTGGCCGATAGCGTCGATCTGCACGCCAAGGCCATGCTGGCACTGGGTTTGCGGGCGGGGGATCGGCTCGGTATCTGGGCGCCAAACTGTGCGCAGTGGTGCATCACGCAAATCGCCACGGCGAAAATCGGCGTGATTCTGGTCAACATCAATCCGGCCTACCGCAGCTCCGAACTGGAATACGTGCTCAAGCAGTCCGGTTGCCAGTGGCTGGTCTGCGCCGGCGCGTTCAAGTCCTCCAACTACCACGCCATGCTGCAAGGGCTGGTGCCGGAACTGGCAGAGCAATCCATCGGCCAGTTGCGTAGCGAACGCCTACCGGATTTGCGCGGGGTGATCAGCCTCGATGCGCAGCCGCCATCAGGCTTCCTGCCGTGGTCGCAACTGGCCGATCTGGCGAGCAGTGTTTCGCCCGAACAGTTGCGTGAGCGCAGCGACAGCCTGCACTTCGATCAACCGGTGAACATCCAGTACACCTCCGGCACCACCGGTTTCCCCAAGGGCGCGACCCTCAGTCACTACAACATCCTCAACAACGGTTACATGGTCGGTGAAAGCATCGGCCTGACCCCGAGCGACCGCCTGGTGATCCCGGTGCCGCTCTACCACTGCTTCGGCATGGTCATGGGCAACCTCGGCTGTATCACCCACGCCAGCACCATGATTTATCCCAACGACGCGTTCGACCCGTTACTGACCCTGCAAACCGTCGCCGAAGAACAAGCCACCGGCCTGTACGGCGTGCCGACCATGTTCATCGCCATGCTCGATCAACCGCTGCGTGGCGAATTCGATCTGTCGAGTCTGCGCACCGGGATCATGGCTGGCGCGACTTGCCCGATCGAAGTCATGCGTCGGGTCATCAGCGAGATGCACATGAGCGAAGTGCAGATTGCCTACGGCATGACCGAGACCAGTCCGGTGTCGCTGCAAACCGGGCCAAACGATGAACTGGAATTGCGCGTGACCACCGTCGGCCGTACCCAGCCGCAACTGGAAAGCAAGATCATCGACGAGGCCGGCAACCTGGTGCCGCGCGGCACCATCGGTGAGCTCTGCACCCGCGGTTACAGCGTGATGCTCGGCTACTGGAACAACTCGCAAGCCACAGCAGAAGCCATCGATGAGGCAGGCTGGATGCACACTGGCGATCTGGCGAGCATGAACGATGAGGGTTACGTGAACATCGCCGGGCGCAATAAGGACATGATCATCCGGGGTGGCGAGAACATTTACCCGCGTGAGCTGGAGGAGTTTTTCTTCACCCACCCGGCGGTGGCGGATGTGCAGGTGATCGGCATTCCGTGCTCGCGTTACGGTGAGGAAATTGTCGCCTGGATCAAATTCCACCCCGGCCACAATGCTTCCGAGCTGGAGTTGCAAACCTGGTGCAAGGAGCGCATCGCGCACTTCAAGACGCCACGGCACTTCAAGTTCGTCGAAGAGTTTCCGATGACGGTGACGGGCAAGATCCAGAAATTCCGGATGCGTGAGATCAGTATCGAGGAGCTCCGCGAAAAGCAGGCCTGACAACGATCAAATGTAGGAGTGAGCCTGCTCGCGATAGCGGTGTATCAGTCAATATTTGCATCGACTGACACACCGCTATCGCGAGCAGGCTCACTCCCACAAGGGATCGGCGGGGAATTCATAAATCACAGAAAGCACAAAGGGGAGCCGAAGCTCCCCTTTAATTTTGTCGTCGCGTGCTCTTTCTTATTATTGAGGGGCGGTCTGTTGTTGTTTTTGGCAACCGTGGCCCTTTACCGCTGTTTTTGGCGACCCCCATCCGGAGTCAAGAGCAAACGTATTTTTTTGAGCGCTGATCTGCTTTCTCGTTAAACGATCCAACCGATTCGGGAGCTACCTGAAGGTAGTTTTATTGTTCTCTGCCCGGTTGCGGGTCACTCCTGAGAGCACCCTGAAAAGCACACCTTCTCCAAAAAAATCTGTTAGCTGCGTCTCTGCCGTGTTGTTTTTGTTATGTCAGAGTCGGTACGTCTTATTTTTATTGGTTTGCTGCTTTTTATTCTTGTTATGCCATAGAGATAGCAGAAGCCGTGCCAACTTTTAAAAAACCTTATAAATCAATGGATTGGGTTTTTTGAAGGATTTTTCCTTCAGGGCAAACCAGACAATTTGTTTCCGTGTTACTCGTCTATGCCCACGTTTCGGACACAGCGGTAACACCTTCGCCCTCACTGTGCGCTGCGAGCCTTGGCGACACGCGAACCGCTCGGACGACCGAGCACCGCACTGATCTGCTGACCCGCCGCAATCAAGGCATCCAGGTCGATACCGGTCTTGATGCCCAAGCCGTTGAGCAGGTACACCACGTCTTCGGTGGCGACGTTACCGCTCGCGCCTTTGGCGTACGGGCAGCCGCCGAGGCCGGCGATAGAGCTGTCGAACACCGCGATGCCTTCCAGCAGGCTGGCGTAGATGTTGGCCATCGCCTGGCCGTAGGTGTCGTGGAAATGGCCGGCGAGCTTTTCCCGTGGCACTTGCGCCGACACCACTTCGAACAACCGCCGCGTGGCGCCTGCGGTGCCGGTGCCGATGGTGTCGCCGAGGGACACTTCGTAGCAGCCCATCGCGTACAACTCGCGGGCGACCATCGCCACTTGTTCCGGCGCGACTTGGCCTTCATACGGGCAGCCGAGCACGCAGGACACGTAACCGCGCACGGTAACGCCGTGCTGTTTCGCGGCTTCCATGATCGGTGCGAAGCGCGCCAGGCTTTCGCTGATCGAGCAATTGATGTTGCGCTGCGAGAACGCCTCGGACGCAGCGGCGAACACCGCCACCTCCTTGACCCCGGCAGCGAGCGCGTCTTCAAAGCCGCGCAGGTTCGGCGCCAGTGCGCCATAGGTCACGCCGGGCTTGCGCTGGATCTGCGCGAACACCTCGGCGGAGCCGGCCATCTGCGGCACCCATTTCGGTGAGACAAAACTGCCGACTTCGATATAGCCAAGGCCGGCGGCGCTCAGGGCGTCGACCAGTTGCACCTTGTCAGCGACGCTGATCGGTTGGGCTTCGTTCTGCAGGCCATCGCGCGGGCCGACTTCGATCAGGCGTACTTGGGAGGGGAGGGACATGGGTTGACCTGCTCATTTTCGGAATTACATGAGGTCCCTGTGGGAGCGGGCTTGCTCGCGAATGCGGTGTATCAGATACAAAATTTGTCGCCTGACACTCCGCCTTCGCGAGCAAGCCCGCTCCCACAGGGAATGAGTTGTGGCTGATTACTGCGCTACTTGCTGGCTCTTGAGTGTCTGCTCCAACGCCTGCACGCAGCGCTCTTCAGCGGTATCGAGTTCCAGCTTCATCTGTTCGATGTCGAGCAACTGCTGTTCGAGCTGTTCGCGGCGTTCGCTGATTTTCGCCAGCATGCTGTTGAGCTGTTTGGTGTTACCGCTGGATGGGTCGTAGAGTTCGATCAGTTCGCGGCATTCGGCCAGCGAGAAACCGATGCGCTTGCCGCGCAGGATCAGTTTCAGGCTGACCTTGTCGCGTGGCGAGTAGATGCGTTCCTGGCCTCGGCGCTCGGGGCTGAGCAGGCCTTGTTCCTCATAAAAGCGGATCGCCCGGGTGGTGATGTCCAGCTCGCGGGCGAGGTCGGAAATGCTGTAGGTCTGGCTGCTCATGAAAGCGCTCGAAAAAAGGTCTTGGCGCTAAGCTAATGGCGAGTTGACGTTTACGTCAAGGTTCAAGATGTGTGCTGTGAGGGATGGCCCCTTCGCGAGCAAGCCCGCTCCCACATTTGATCGCGTTCCATCTGGTGGAACGCGGTCGTATGTGGGAGCGGGCTTGCTCGCGAAGAACGATAACGCGGTTGCCAGCCTTACACCTTATCGAGCTTCTTCTCATGCGCCGTCACCTGCTGGCACAACTCGATCATCTGCTCGCGCATCCAGCGGTTCGCCGGATCCTGATCGGTGCTTTCGTGCCAGTACAGGTGGGTCTCCACCGGGGGCACGTCGTTGACCGGCAGATTGAATGCATGCAAGTCATTACGCCGGGCGAAACGCTCGGGCACTGTCATCACCATGTCGGTCTGCTGCATCACCTGCGATGCCATCAGGTAATGCTGCGAGCGCAGGGCGATCTTGCGCTGAATGCCCATTTTGCCCAGCGCCAGATCGACATAACCCAGACCGCTGCGGCGGCTGGAGATGTGAATGTGAGTCAGCGACAGGTAATCATCGAGGCTGAGTTTTTCCTTGCCCGCCAGCGGATGGCCCTTGCGCATCGCACAGACGTAACGGTCTTCCATCAGCTTGACGTGGCGCACCTGCGGGTCGGTGTTGAGCGGTGCATCCACGGCAAAATCCAGGCGTCCGGCGGCCAGTTCCTTGGTGGTCTCGCGGCGTTTCGACAGAAAGCTTTCAATGATCACCGTCGGCGCCAGACGCCGCAAACGCTGGAACAGCGGCGGCAGAATCACTGCTTCAGTGAGGTCGGTCATGCTGATGCGATAAGTCTTCACCGCTTGGGCCGGGTTGAAAATCCGGCTCTCCTGCACCGACACCCGCAGCAACGACAGCGCGTTGCGCACCGGACCGATGATGTTCTGCGCCATCGGCGTCGGCACCATGCCTTGGGCGGTGCGCACGAACAGCGGATCGTTGAAGGTTTCGCGCAACCGCGCCAACGCGTTGGACACCGCCGGCTGGGTGATCCCGACAATCTGCCCGGCGCGGGTCAGGTTGGCTTCGGTGTAAATCGCGTCGAAGACGATGAAAAGGTTGAGGTCGACCTTACTCAGATTCATAACGCGGCTTCTCTTGTTCTAGGGGCTGACGATCAGCGGATCATATATCGGTGATGAATGTTTATACACGCCGAGAATAGGCTAGGTAAATTATCAACGCTGTTCTAGCATCGATTGCATGATCTGAACAACCTCTGCCCAAAGAAGGTAATTGCTCATGGATTTCGCTTATTCGCCCAAGGTGCAAGAACTGCGTGAGCGCGTGACCGCGTTCATGGACACTTACGTTTACCCGGCCGAAGCCGTGTTCGAACGCCAGGTTGCCGAGGGTGATCGCTGGCAGCCGACCGCGATCATGGAAGAGCTCAAGGCCAAGGCCAAGGCCGAAGGTTTGTGGAACCTGTTCCTGCCTGAGTCGGAACTCGGCGCCGGCCTGACCAACCTCGAATACGCACCGCTGGCGGAAATCATGGGCCGTTCGCTGTTGGGGCCGGAGCCGTTCAACTGCTCGGCGCCGGACACCGGCAACATGGAAGTGCTGGTGCGCTACGCCAATGAAGAGCAGAAACAGCGCTGGCTCGAACCGCTGCTGCGCGGCGAGATCCGCTCGGCGTTCGCCATGACCGAGCCTGACGTGGCCTCGTCCGACGCCACCAACATGGCCGCCCGCGCCGTGCGCGATGGCGACGAGTGGGTGATCAACGGCAAGAAGTGGTGGACCTCCGGCGCCTGCGATCCGCGCTGCAAGATTCTGATCTTCATGGGCCTGAGCAACCCTGACGCACCGCGCCACGCCCAGCACTCGATGATCCTCGTGCCGGTCGACACCGCCGGGGTGAAAATCGTCCGTCCGCTGCCAGTCTTCGGTTACGACGATGCACCGCACGGCCACGCCGAAGTGCTGTTCGACAACGTGCGGGTGCCGTACGAAAACGTTCTGCTCGGTGAGGGTCGCGGTTTTGAAATTGCTCAGGGGCGCCTTGGCCCGGGGCGGATTCACCACTGCATGCGGTCGATCGGCATGGCTGAACGCGCACTGGAATTGATGTGCAAGCGTTCGGTGAGCCGCACCGCGTTCGGCAAACCGCTGGCACGTCTGGGCGGTAACGTCGACAAGATCGCCGACTCGCGGATGGAAATCGACATGGCGCGCCTGCTGACCCTGAAAGCGGCGTACATGATGGACACCGTCGGTAACAAAGTGGCGAAGAGCGAGATCGCACAGATCAAGGTCGTCGCGCCGAACGTGGCCCTGCGGGTGATTGACCGGGCGATCCAGATTCACGGCGGGGCCGGGGTCTCGAATGATTTCCCGCTGGCCTACATGTACGCCATGCAGCGCACCCTGCGCCTGGCCGACGGTCCGGACGAAGTGCACCGCGCGGCGATCGGTAAGTTCGAGATCGGCAAATATGTGCCGAAGGAAATGCTGCGTAGCGGTCATTAAGACCGCGTCGCCGGCTTCGCGAGCAAGCCCGCTCCCACATTCGACCGCATTCCGACTGGAAGAATGCGATCAAAAGTGGGAGCGGGCTTGCTCGCGAAGGGGCCTATGCATCCAGCACACCTGCATCAGATTCAGTACACCCAAACCTCAACCCGCCGATTCTTGATTCTGCCTTCATCCGCGCTGTTCGTCGCCACCGGCATCTGCGCGCCAAACCCGCGTACCTCGCGCAGCACCACGCCGTTTTTCACCAACTCGCGGCGCACCGCCATCGCCCGCAGCTTCGACAGCAGGTCGGCCCGTGCCGGGTCGTCTTTCTCGTCACCAAACCCCACCAGCGTCACTGCGCGCTCGGTCTTGTCGTGGCGCTTTATATAGTCGAGCACCCGCGCCAGATCCTGCCGTGCCTTGTTGTCCAGATTCGCGCTGCCTTCCTCAAAGCGGAAGTTCACCGTCAGACGCTGGGCGTGACGGCTGAGGGATTGATAACCCTCGGGCATCAGCACATTCGGCGTGACGGTCATGGCACGCACGGTCTGGCTGATGAAACCATTGGCCGCGACGATCTTCTGGCCCTGTGGGCTTTGCGCAAAGGCCACCAGTGCCGACGCCCAGGGATTCTGGTTGCTGGGCGGTAGATAAAAGAACAGGCGGCGGGACAGCGGATAGTCTTCCGTCGCGATCAGACTATTGAGCGGCAACATCGATTGCGATGCGCCATCGGCGATTGCCACGGCTTTGGCCTGGCGCACATAAGGCAGACCGATAAAACCGATACCTTGCGGATCGCTGCTTACCGCATCGGACAATTGCTCGCTGGATTCGAAGCGTTTCGCAGTGGAACTCAGACTTTTCCCACGACGGCCCAGCACCAGTTCCTTGAACGTGTCGTAGGTGCCGGACTGATCATCCCGCGCATACAAATGAATCGCACCGCCGCGACCGCCGAGGTCTTCCCAGGTTTTCACCTCGCCAGCGAATATCCGCGCCAGTTGCTCGGTGTCCAGTTGCTGCAGCGGGTTGGCGGGATTGAGAATGATCGCCAGGCCATCGATGGCGATCACCTGTTCGGCGGCGGGACTTTTCAGGTCGCCGAGAAATTGCAGGCCCAGCAGTTCGCTGTCCTTGATTGGACGGGAGGAGGCGGCAAGGTCGGCGCTGGCGGTTTTCAGTGCAGTGAAACCGGTGCTGGAACCGTGGGCGGCGACTTCCACCACCACCCGTTTGCCCTCGGTTGTCTGGCCGACGATGTGTTGTTCGTTGGCGGTATCGGGGTTTTCGCGGTGGATTTTCAGCAGACCCTGGTCCTGCAGAAAACCTTCGACCAGCGCCGGGCCGAGATCGGCGCCGATGGTGTTGGAACCCTGAATACGTAGCGCCGGGCCGTTTTCAGGGATGGGCAGGGCGGCGGCACTGACCGTCAGCCATGCACTCGACAGAAAAGCGAACAGAACACGCAGGGTCATGCCGGCACCGAATCAGGCCAAGGGGATTGCCGGGGAGATTAAGTCAGGTGCATGACCAAAACATGACAGGGATCCAATGTAGGAGTGAGCCTGCTCGCGATGGCGGAGTATCAGCCAACAAACATATCGACTGATCCACCGTCATCGCGAGCAGGCACACTCCTACAAGGATCTCTTAAAGCTTGAGATCAGCTCAATTCCAGCCAGATCGGCGCATGATCCGACGGTTTTTCCATCCCGCGCAGTTCATAGTCCACGCCTGCATCCTTGACCCGTGGCAGCAAGCCATGGGAAGCGAGGATCACGTCGATGCGCAGGCCACGCTTGGGCTCATCTTCAAACCCACGGCTGCGGTAATCGAACCAGCTGAACATGTCGGTCACGTCCGGGTTCAGGTGGCGGAAGCTGTCGGTCAGGCCCCAGTTTTTCAGGCGGGCCATCCACTCGCGCTCTTCCGGGAGGAAGCTGCATTTGCCGGTTTTCAGCCAGCGCTTCATGTTGTCCGGGCCGATGCCGATGTCGCAGTCTTCCGGGGAAATGTTCACATCACCCATCACCACCAGCGGCTGCTCGTTGTGAAACTGGCTTTCCAGCAGGGTTTGCAGGTCGCTGTAAAAGCGTTCCTTGGCCGGGAATTTGGTCGGGTGGTCGCGGCTTTCGCCCTGGGGGAAGTAGCCGTTCATGATGGTCACCGGCACGCCATTGGCGTCGGCGAAGGTGCCCCAGATAAAGCGGCGCTGCGCGTCTTCTTCATCGGTGGCGAAACCTTTGTGAATGGCAATCGGCTCTTTGCGCGAAAGCAGGGCGACGCCGTAATGGCCTTTCTGGCCGTGGAAATAAACGTGATAGCCCAGCGCCCGCACTTCTTCCAGCGGGAACTGGTCGTCGTGGACCTTGGTTTCCTGCAGGCCGATCACGTCCGGCTGATGCTTTTCGATCAGCGCTGCCAACTGATGCGGACGGGCGCGCAGTCCGTTGATGTTGAAGGAAACAATCTTCATGGTCGGCAGTCCTGGCAAAAGGGCGATGCTAGCTGACATGTGGGATAGGGGCCAGTGTGGGGTGGGAGAAATCATTTTTGTCTGCCGGATAGATGTTGTCTGAACCGGCCCCTTCGCGAGCAAGCCCGCTCCCACAGGGGAATGCATTCCAAATGTGGGAGCGGGCTTGCTCGCGAAGGCGTCCGTTGAGTCGATGAAGAGTCTGGCTTGGTCTATACCTGTGGGGAACTGCGCCACCCGCAAAAGGTTCGTACCAACAAGAGCGCAGCCATTTGAGCCGCGCCCCGGGGGAGAATCACCGTCATGCCTGAAACCCAGACCGCCATCGCCGACATCCACATGCTCGACCGCGGTTACTCGCGCGAAGCCCGATCGCTGCTGTATCAGGCCTATCGCCACGAGCCGACTTTCGGCTATCTGTTCGAAGCCGAACGGCCGGGCTACGAGCAACGCGTGCGGGCCACGGTGCGTGAGTTGGTCAAGCAGCATTTTCTGCAGGATCTGCCGGCCATCGGCCTGCTGGTCAACGACCGTTTGATCGGCATCGCCCTGATCGCGCCGCCGCAGCGTCGTCTTGGGATTACCGAGAGTTGGGCGTGGCGCTTGCGCATGGTGCTCAGCACCGGTTTTCGCTGCACCCGGCGCTATCTGGAATATCACGATGCGGTGGCCGCCTGCGTGCCGAGCGATTCGGTGCACATGCTGCCGTTGCTGGGGATTCATCCGCAGTTTCAGGGCAAACACTTCGGCGAGCAGTTGCTGACGGCGGTGCACAACTGGTGCGCAGTGGACGAAACCTCGCAAGGCGTGGTGCTCGACACCGGCAACCCGCGCTATCTGGAATTCTACAAACGTCAGGGTTATGAGGAGATTGGCGAAGTTGCCGTCGGTCCGGTGCGCGAGCACGTGTTTTTCCACGCCAATCCGCAGGTGTTACAAACTGCAACGGCTTAGCCATAGAACTTTTTCGGAAATTTCCTGTTCTATCACGCTCCCAAGCCCGTGATAGCATCCGCGCCTATGAAGTTTCCAGGAAGATTTACCAGTGGCGTGCTCATGCTGTTAACCAGCTGCGCGGCGCTGGCGCAAAGTGAATTGGACGTGCGGATCAAACCGTCCAACGACGAACTCAGGGCCAATATAGAAGGCTATATCGGCAGCCTCGGCGATCGTGACGAAGAAGCCTTGCTGCGCTTCAGTCGCGGGGCCGAGGAGCAGGCGCGCAAAGCCGCGCAGGCCTTGGGTTATTACCAGCCGCAGATCGACAGTGACGTCAAGGGCGGTGAAAAACCGCGCCTGGTGCTGAACATCGATCCCGGTGAGCCGATTCGCCTGCGCAACGTCACCGTGCGCGTCGACGGGCCTGCCGCCTCCCTCAAATCCTTTCGTGTGCCGAGCAGCGACACGCTCAAGTCCGGCGCGGTGCTCAACCATGGGCGTTATGAAGACGCCAAACGCCTGATCCAGAACCAGGCCTCGCGCTTCGGTTTCTTCAGTGGCCATTTCACCAGTCAGAAACTCCTGGTCGACCCGCGAGCCGGGGTGGCCGACGTCGAATTGATCTACGAAAGCGGCCCGCGTTACGCGCTGGGCAAAGTCAGTTTCGAGGGCGACACACCCTTCGACGAAGACCTGCTGCAACGCATGGTGCCGTTCAAGGCCGGTGACCCGTATGACTCCGAGCTGATCGCCGAACTCAATCGCGACCTGCAATCGAGCGGCTATTTCGAAGGTGTGCGCGTCGATGCTGCGCCGACAGCGGCGAAAAACGACGTGATCCCGGTCGACGTCAAACTCGACACGCGCAAGCCACGTACCATGGGCCTGGGCCTCGGTTACTCCACCGACGTCGGCCCGCGGATCAAGGCCAACTGGACCCGCCACTGGGTCAACCCGCAGGGCGACAGTTACGGCTGGGAAGCCGAGCTGTCGGCGCCACGGCAGAACGTCGGGCTGTTCTATGACATCCCGCTCGATCCACCGCTGACCGACAAACTGCGCTGGGCCGGTGGTTATCAATATGAAGACATCGACGGCTCGGACACCCTGAGCAAGCTGCTGACCTTCGGTCCCGAATGGCACAGCAAGTTGCCCAGCGGCTGGCAGCGGGTCATCTCGCTGAAATGGCAGCGTGAGGAATATCAGCTCGGTGACGACTCCGGTCTCAGTACCTTGTTGATGCCCGGCATCAGTTATTCGTACCTGAAAAGCGACAACCGCATCGACCCGCACAACGGCTATCGCCTGACCTTTGAAAGCAAAGTGGCGAAGGAAGGTCTCGGCTCTGACAACAATCTGCTGTATGGCACGGCGTTGATCAAAGGCCTGACCACCGTGTTCGACAACCACCGCTTCCTCGGGCGGGTGCAGGTCGGCGGCAGCGCCACCAACGGTTATAACTCGGTGCCACCGTCGCTGCGCTTCTTCGCCGGTGGCGATCAGAGCGTGCGCGGTTATGACTATCAAAGCCTGTCCCCGGAGAACTCCAAGGGCGACCGCATTGGCGGACGCTACATGGTCGCCGGCAGCGTCGAGTATCAGTACTCGATTGCCGAAAAATGGCGGATCGCGACCTTCGTCGACCAAGGCAACTCCTTCAACAAACTCGAACTGCCGAACCTCAAGACCGGGGTCGGTATCGGTGTGCGCTGGGTCTCGCCGGTGGGGCCGATCCGCCTCGACCTGGCCCACGCGCTGGACGACGACGGCGGCATCCGGCTGCACTTTTCCATGGGGCCTGAGCTGTGAAGCGTGGTTTGAAAATTACCGCTCTGGCGCTGTTGGCGCTGGTGTTATTGATCGTACTGAGCATCAGCGCGGTACTCGGAACGCAGGCCGGCAGCCGTTGGGCGCTGGGCCTGGTGCCGGGTCTGAGCGTGGAGAATTTCCAGGGCCGTCTCGGCGGACAATGGAGCGCCGACCACCTGCTGTGGCAGCAGGGCAGCAGCTGGGTCGAACTGAACCGGCCGATCTTCGCCTGGTCGCCGCTGTGCCTGACCCGCATGACGCTGTGCATCGAACAGCTCAAGGCTGATCAGGTGATCCTGCAATTCCCGCCGAGTGAAGAAACCAGCGAGAGCGGCCCGATCAAACTGCCGGATCTGCAATTGCCGGTGGCCATCGAACTGGGTGACGTGCAGGTCGGCAGCCTGCTGTTCAACGGCAGCGAGCAGCTCAAGGGCCTGCAACTGGCGGCGCACTGGACCGCCCAAGGTATGCAGATCGATAGCGTGAAACTGCAGCGCGACGATCTGAGCCTGAACCTCTCCGGCCTGCTGCAACCGACCGGCAACTGGCCGCTGAACATCACCGGTGACCTGACCCTGCCGTCTCCGGGCGCAGGCCCATGGACACTGGCGTTGAAAGTCGACGGCGATCTACTGAAAACCCTTAACCTGCATGCCGACAGCCGTGGTTACCTCGACGGCCAGTTGAGCGGCGAGCTGCAGCCGCTGGCAGAAAACCTGCCGGCCAAGGTGCGCATCACCTCCGAGGCATTCAAACCGAGCGCCGATCTGCCGGACACTCTGCAATTCAATCAGTTGGTTTTGACCGGTGAAGGTGACCTGAAAAACGGTTACCAATTGCTCGGCAACGCCACGCTGCCCGCCGAAAAAGGTCCCGTAGCGTTGCTGCTCAAAGGCAAGGTCGATGCCAGCGGCGCGCAGATCGCCGGCCTCGACCTCAGTGCCAACGACAAGCAAAGCCTCAAACTCACCGGCAGCGTTGACTGGAGCAAGGGCCTCAGCGCTCAGGCCAACATCAACTGGCAGGATTTTCCGTGGCACCGGTTGTATCCCGAGATTGACGAGCCGCAAGTCGCCTTGCGCACCTTCACTGGCGAAGTCTCCTACACCGATGGCCAATACCTCGGTAACTTCGCCGCCGACATCGATGGCCCGGCGGGGGCGTTCAGCCTGAGCAGTCCGTTCAGTGGCAGCCTGAAACAGATCGCGTTGCCGCAACTGAAAATGCAGGCCGGTCAGGGCAAGGCTGAAGGGCATGTGAACGTGCAATTCGCCGACGGCATCGCCTGGGACACGGCGCTGGATCTTTCGGCCCTGAACCCGGCGTACTGGGTCGCGGAGTTGCCGGGCACCCTGGCCGGGCCGCTGCGCAGCAAAGGCGAAATGAAGAACGAGCGCCTGAGCCTTACCGCCGACCTCGACCTCAAGGGCAAACTGCGCGGACAACCGGCGGTGCTGCAAGCCAAGGCTGACGGCGTCGGCGAACAGTGGAATCTCAACGCTCTGCAAATCCGCCTCGGCGACAACAGCATCAGCGGCAAGGGCAGCCTGCAACAGAAACTCACTGGCCAGATCGACATCAAGCTGACGCGTCTGGCCCAGCTCTGGCCGCAGTTGCGCGGGCAGGTCAACGGTCAGGTCAATGTCGCCGGCTCGCTCCAGGCGCCGCAAGGCAAGCTCGACCTGCAAGGTTCGCAACTGGCGTTCCAGGACAATCGTCTGCAAAGCCTCAACCTCGACGCCACGCTCGACAGTGCGCAACGGGCAAAGATCGACTTGAAGGGCAGCGGCATTCAGGCCGGCGATACCAACCTCGGCGTGTTGACCGCCAGCGCTCAGGGCGATATCAAGCGCCAGACACTCAACCTCGACCTGCTTGGGCCGAAGCTGAAACTGGCCCTCGGTCTGGACGGCAATCTGGACAAAGGCAACTGGCGCGGTCGTTTGGCCAGCGGCGATATTCAGGCCGGCGGCCAGGACTGGAAACTGCAGAACCCGGCCAAACTGGAGCGTCTGGCTGACGGCAAGATCAACTTCGGCGCGCATTGCTGGATGTCCGGCAATGCCAGCCTGTGCGGTGAAGACCAGCGGCTGCTGCCCGAACCGAAACTGCGCTACCACCTCAAGCAGTTCCCGATCGAAAGCCTCGCACAATGGTTGCCGAAAGACTTTGCCTGGCAGGGCAAGCTCAACGCCGATCTGCAACTGGATCTGCCGGCCAGCGGCCCGAACGGCGTGGTCAGCATCGACGCCAGCGGCGGCACTTTGCGCATGAAGGAAAAGGATCAGTGGCTGGACTTCCCGTACCAGACCCTGAAGCTCACCAGCAAACTCACACCGAAGCGGATCGACACCGATCTCAATTTCGTCGGCGGCAAGCTCGGTGAATTGATGGTGCAGGCGCAGTTGAATCCGATCGCAAAGAACAAGCCGTTGAACGGCTCGTTCCGGCTCTCCGGCCTGGACCTGTCGGTGGCGCGGCCGTTTGTACCGATGGTCGAGAAACTCACCGGGCGCCTGAACGGCAGCGGCACGATTTCCGGCGGGTTGCTGGCGCCGCTGGTCAACGGCACGGTGAAACTCAGCGACGGCGAAGTCTCCGGCGCCGAGCTGCCGATGGAACTCAAAGACCTGCAACTGCAAGCAGTGATTGCCGGCGAGTCCGTGCGTCTGGACGGCGGCTGGAAAAGTGGCAAGACCGGGCAGGGCAGTCTGAACGGTAATGTTGCCTGGGGTCAGGCGCTGATGGTCGATGTGGCGCTCAAGGGCACGCAATTGCCGGTCACCGTCGAGCCGTATGCCAAGCTGGAAGTGGCGCCGGATCTGAAAATCTCCATGGCCGGCGACGAGCTGAAGATTGCTGGCAAAGTGCTGGTACCCAGAGGCGAAATTACCGTCCGCGAACTGCCGCCCTCCACGGTTAAAGTCTCCGATGACACGATCATCGTTGGTGCGCAGACCGAAGAGGGTAAACCGCCGATGGCCATGAAGATGGACATTGATGTGGTGGTCGGTGACGACAAACTCAGCTTCGCCGGATTCGGCCTGACCGCCAACCTGCAAGGTCATGTGCACATCGGCGACAACATGGACACCCGTGGCGAGCTGTGGCTCAACGACGGCAAATACCGCGCCTACGGCCAGCGCCTGACGGTTCGGCGTGCACGGCTGTTGTTCGCTGGTCCCATCGACCAGCCGTATCTGGACATCGAAGCGATCCGCCAGACCGACGACGTCATCGCCGGTATTCGTCTGAGCGGCAGCGCCGAGCAGCCGACCACGCAAATCTTCTCCGAGCCGGCCATGAGCCAGGAGCAGGCGCTGTCGTATCTGGTGCTCGGTCGTCCGTTGAGCAGCAACGGCGAGGACAACAACATGCTTGCCCAGGCAGCACTTGGCCTCGGCTTGATGGGCAGTTCCGGGGTCACCAGCAGTCTGGCCAAAGACCTGGGGATTCAGGACTTCCAACTCGACACCCAAGGCAGCGGCAACACCACCAGCGTGGTCGCCAGCGGCAATATCTCCGAGAAACTCAGTCTGCGTTATGGCGTCGGTGTGTTCGAACCGGCCAACACCATTGCGCTGCGTTACAAGCTGAGCAAGAAGGTTTATCTCGAAGCCGCCAGCGGTGTCGCCAGTTCGCTGGATATCTTCTATAAGCGCGATTTCTAGATTGCACCTGTTTATTCGAATCGAGGCGCGGCCTGCGCGAGCAGGCTCGCTCCCACATTCGATCTGTGCCAGGCATGGATTTGTCTTCGCTCGATATCCCCTGTGGGAGCGAGCCTGCTCGCGAAGGCGTCTTCTCATTCATCGATGATGCTGAGGCTGACGAACGCTTCGCGAGCAGGCTCGCTCCTGATTTGAACTCTTGGGATTACTGGGCCGGGCGGCACACCAGCGCCACCCGCTCATAGTTCAGTGCCTTGTTGCGTTCCGGCAACGCATAAGGGGCCTCGCACTGCTGCCCCTGCCAATTGATGGTCAGGGTGCCGGTGTCGGCCTCCATGAGCGCCAGTGCCTTGCCGCCAGGGTCGGAGATCGCCAGTTGCTTGCCAGCGCTGTCCTCCAGCGATGCGCCAAACGGGATCGGTTTGTGCTGCGCGTCGAACAAGGCGAACTGCACGCGGCGTCCGGTCTTGCTGGCGTAACGCGCCAGCACCACGGCACCGCGGCGTGGCACCACTTGTCGGGTCGCATTGTCGATCTCGACGTCGCCGCCCAGATCGCGAGTGTCTAGGTTGATCCAGTTCACGCGATAGGGCTGGGCGTTGGGCACCACGGCGAAACCGTTGCTGCCGGTCTTGGCCCCGGAGAAACTGCCGATTTTTACCCCTTGCACACCTTCGACCTGCGCCAGCGCGAACGTCTCGCCAACGGTTTGCCCCAGGTTGATCCCGCCGGCATGGCCGACGATCGAACCTGCCAGGTTCAGGTTCTGCGAGTTGTAACCGCGGCCCTGACTGTAGCCGGCACTGATATCCATCACCGAGGTGCGGGTGCTCAGGTTGACCGAGCCGGAGCTGCCGCCGGTGCTGCTGTTGCCGGCTTGTACCGAGTAATAGGTGTCGCTGTCTTCCGACAGATAGCCGTTGATACCCATTTGCGTGGTGTCGCTGGATTTCTGCGTGCTGGCCGAGACAAACGCCCGCGGTGCACGAGGTTTGGAACCCAGTGGGAACGACACCGACAGGTTGACCAGCGTGTCATTGTTCGCCGTCCCGTAATTGCCGACATCCTTGGTATACGTCGCGCCGAGGTTGTAACTCACATCCCCCCAATAGTTGCTGTAACCGGCAGACAGGCTTTGCGAACCGCCGCGTCCCCAATAACGCTGGTCGCTGGCGTTCACGTAGACGCTGCCATATTCCTGGTTGCGCCCCAGGCTCTGGTTGACGGTCAGGTCGGTACGGGTTTTCGAGTTGCCGGTACGTTGCTGACCATCGCGGCTCAACTCCTCGACGTGCTCGGTAAGGGTGCGATAGCCCTCGGTCGAGTAGCGGTAGGCCGCCAATGTGAAGTTGGTGTCGGTGCCGGTGAACGTCTTCGCATACAAAGCGCGCAAGCTGTTGCCGGTGACCGTTTCGCCGAAGGTGTTACTCATGGAGTGGGTCAAGTCCAGTGAGATCGCACCGATGGCGGTATTGCGGCCAGCGCCGACGGACAACGCCTTGAAATTGTCCGTCGCCTGCACACCGACGATCCCGGACAAGTTGCTGCTGATGCCATACGCCAGTGTGCTGCTGACAAACTGCGGGGTCTTCTGATCCTCGCTGTTGCTGTTGTACTGGCCGGCCGAGACGCTGTACTTCAACTGGCCCTGACGGACCATGATCGGCAGGCTGGAAAATGCTTGCACCGTCACCCGGCGTCGACCATCGGCTTCGATAATCGTCACTTCCAGGTCCCCGTTGGAGCCGCTGGGATAGATATCACTGATCTCGAACGGACCCGGTGGCACGTTGGCCGAGTAGAGAATGTAGTTGTTCTGGCGAATCTCCACGGTGGCGCTGGACTGCGCAATGCCGCGAATGACCGGCGCATAACCGCGCTCGCTGTCGGCACGCATGCCGTCGTCGGACGCCAGTTTCAGGCCGCGGTAGCGCACGCTGTCAAACAGGTCGGCATCGGAGAAAATATCCCCGGCGCTGAACTGGCCTTTCAGGGTGGTCACGTCATGTTGCAGGTAACTGCGGTTGCTTTTGAACGTGCTGGGGCGACCAGTGCTGCTGCTGAAGTTCGACTCGTTGCGCAAGCGCCAGGCACCAAGGTTGATGCCGTTGCGCAGGCCGACGTTGTTGGACAGGGTGTTGTCAGCCTGAATGCTGTTGCGGCTGCTGCTCAACTGATAATTGATGAACGCGGCGGGTACGCCTTCGTCCCACAGCGCCGGGTCGACGTAACCCCGTCGGCCACGCTCCATGGCGCTTTGCGGGACACTGACCAGCAGGCGCAGGCGCGGCACGTCGTAACGCACGCTGGCGTGATCGATCAGGGCGGGCAAGTTGATGCAGGCGTCGGGGTCATCACCGGCCAGTTTGCCGCTGGCTTGCAGTTTGCCGATGTCGACCCCCAGTTGCTGCACCATCTCCAGGGTCAGACAGGCCTCGACCTTGCCCGTACCGGGGTGGCGCCGGAAGTCGATATCGCGCCGGCCGACCAGCGTCTCGTTGCCGTAGAGGTCGACCCGGTAATTGCCGGGCAGCACGCGACTGCTGGCGAGCAGTGATCGCAGGTCGACAGAGGAGGGGGCGCCTTGCAGAAACGATGTATTGAATTGTTCTTCATCATCGGCCAGGCAGGTGCAACTGAACACCAGGGCAATCGAAAATGGTGCCAATCCGTCGCGCTTGAGTAAAAACATGCAGGAACCCTATATCACCTCCGATACGAACTAACGGAGCGAAGAGAAATACAGTGAAAGTGCTGCTGTGGCAGCGGCACGAAAGTTATGGCGCTTCTTTATTCAAGCTGGCTCGAGTGTCGGCACTGCTGGAAAGTTGCGCGCTATAACGATCTTGTGCGCCGTAGTCATTAATGCTGTTGAATAACAGGCGCACTGTATTGGCGTTGTGAAGTTGTTTGAGACTGAACTCTTTTTGTTCGCCGGGCGCGATCATCATCGAATCAAAGGGATGTTCGTTGATTGCGCCGGATTGCAGAGTGATATCGGCAATCGACACGTGATACTGGCCGGGATTGTTCACCACCAACAAGTGCTTGCCGGCGCGTTGGGTCAGGCGCCAGGTCAGTTCGCCTGGTGCCAGATAGGCGTTGTTTTTCAATGCCGGCGGGCGGAAGAACACCTTGATGCGCTGGCGCACGGCCAACTGCAAAGTGTTGGCGGATTTCGCCGACTGGGGGATTTCCTGCACGTTGAGCCAGACCACCGACTCGCGGTCGGTCGGCATGCCCGCGCCTTCGTAGATCACCCGCAAGATCTGCTGTTCGTCGCCGCTGACGCGTACCAGTGGCGGGGTGACGGCAAACGGTACGGCGGCGGTTTCGCTGGAATCGGTGTCGATCCATGACTGAATCAATACATCTGCACCGCTGTTACGCACGGTGATTCCGGCTTCCTTGTGCTGGCCGTCGAAGACCAGACGGGTGCTGCTCAAGGAAATGCCGGCCATGGCCTGATTGGCCACGAGCAGGCCCAAAAGGCCCGCGCAAAAGGACAATGAGTGACGATAAGACATAAGGGGTACCGCGCAGTTGAATGAGGGTGCAGGGCCGGACGGCCCCGCACCAGGCTTGATTGCTCGCGCGGGTTATTCGTATTGCAGCGTGAACGGCAGGGTGGCGTCACCACGACCGGCAACGGCGGTTGCCACGTCGCCAGTGGTGACATAGGCGGCGGAGAATTTCAGCGTGGCGTTGCTGTCTTGCAGGGTGTTTTCGATCTTCGCGGTGGACGGCGAACTCAGGTCGATCAACGCACCGTTGGAGTCGAGCAAGGCGATACCGATGTTCTTCGCAGCGCCCAGACCGTCGATCAGCTTCAGCACTTTGGTCCCGGCAACGATGCCCGAACCTGCGCCCTTGGTCGGTTCGAAGATCATCGCAACCTTGGTCCCGGCGTTGCAGTTGATCTTCATGTCGAAGTTCTCGACGCTCAAAGTGCCGTTGCCTTTAGGTGCAGTGGCGGTGCCCATGTCCTTGATCGATACTTCGCCCATGTCGACAGAAATGGTTTTGTTCTTGCCGGCGCCTTCAACCGAGCAGGCATCGTTGTTGATGGTGCCGGTGAAGTTGATGGTGCCGCTGCCAGCCTTGGTCGGGGTTGGGGCAGGTGGATCTTCTGCCAGAGCGTTGCCGGCAGCGGCGATGATCGAAAGGGCGAGAAGTGCGCGAGTCAGCTTTTTCATGTTGTTTCCAATGGTTGGGATTAAAACAACAACACGATATAACGCGCACTTTTGCCGGGACATCAGACGATTCCTAGAAGTCGTCTTTAACTGGGGTGTGATTACCAGTTAGTTGAACAAGTCGCGCTCTATGCAATAAGTCAGCAAGTCCTGATCACTGCTGACTTCAAGTTTGCGCATGGCCGATATCTTTTGAGTGCTGATGGTCTTGGCACTTCTGTTCAAACTTCGGGCAATCTCGCTGACGCCCATTCCCGAAACGAACAAACGCAATATTTCATGTTCCTTGGGTGACAAGCGGGTAAAGCGCTCGTCGAGGTCAGCATTGTCGACGAGCACCGAAGTCGGCGGCGGCCCGTTGCTGCGCACCGGATTACCCCGGGCGATGGCCTTGAGCGCCGTTTCGATTTCGATGTGCAACTGGTTTTTCTGAATGATCGCCAGCACCCCGAGCTCTTGCAGGCGCGTCAGGATCAGCGGGTTGGAAATCATCGTCAGCACCAGCACCAGCACGCGGACGCAGGGAAAGTGCCGCGTCAGGTACTCCACCAGTTTCAGACCATCGCCGTAGGTCGAGTCGCCGGGCATGTTGAAATCGGTGATGACCAGATCCACCTGGCGGGTTTCCAGCAGGTTGATCAGTTCGCTGGAGCAAACGGCTTCGCCCACCACGCGAAAGCGTTGGTCACGCTCAACCAGCTCACGTACCCCCACCAGAACGATGGGATGGTCATCGGCAATGACAACGTTGAGGGTTTCCATGGGTGATTATCCAGAGTGAGATTATTCAAGGGTATCCAATAGATCGTTCAATTGAGCCAGATTCCGGCGGACTTCCAGGTCCAGGGCGCTGGTCACGGCCATGCCGTGCAAACGGCACTCCAGCTCGACAAAGGTTGTGGCCATGGCTTCGATCTGCACTGCACCCAAAGCGCCGGCCATGCTGTGCAGTTGCTGCGCCACGCGATGGGCGTCGGCGCTGTCCAGTGCTGTCAGGGTGGTGTGGATGTCCTGACGCAGGGTGGTGACAAACAGTTCGCGCATTTTCGCCGACAGCTGGATCGGCGCAACGACTGCCGCCGGCAAGGCGATTTTGCAGTGTTTTTCCAGATGCGTGCGCAAGGTGGCCAGGTTCAGCGGCTTGACCATCCAGGCGTTCATGCCGACAGCGGCGCAGCGCTGGCCTTCTTCGCGCAGGGCGTTGGCGGTGACGCCGATAATCGGCAGGGCCTGATCCAGTTGGCGCAACGCCGTGGCCAATTGGTAGCCGTTCATGACCGGCATGTTGACGTCGGTCAGCAGCAGATCAAAGCGCCCCGGTACCCATTGCGCCAGTGCCTGTTCGCCATTCGTCGCGACGACCACCGAGCAGCCCAGCACCTCCAGTTGCTCCTTGATGATGGCCGAGTTGATCACGTTGTCTTCCGCTACCAGCACATGCAGCTTCAATGGCCGGGGCTTGTCCGCCGCCGCAGGTCGACTTTCGCTGCTGGCGCCGTGTTGCGCCCGATAAATCGCCCAGGCGATCGCGCGCACATCATGGGCGTCGACTTCATGATCGATCCCGCGTAACTGCGCCGGATTGGGGCCGTCCGCTGTGGCGATGATTCTCGGCCCGGGCCACGCGCTGATGTTGGCCAAAGGTGCAAGCTCGACCAGCAGCGCTGATGTCGCAGGGGTGTCGGCCGTCAGCGTACGGCAGTCGAGGCCAAAACGGTTGAGCCAGGCGATCAGGTGTTGTGCCTGCTCAGTGACCTGTGCCCGCACGCAGACTGCGGTGGAACCGAGGCTGAATGCAGGGCAATCGGCAAGCTCGCCGGGCGCGTGTTCCAGCGCAAGTTGCAGGGTGAAACTGCTGCCGAGTCCGGGTTCGCTGACCACGTTCAACTGGCCTGCCATCAACTCGCACAGCCATTTGCAAATGGCCAGACCCAGTCCGGCACCGGCCTGCTCGGTGGCGTCGTTGACCTGATAGAAGGGGTCGAACAGCTGCTGTTTTTGCGCTTGGGAAATCCCCACCCCGGAATCGCTGATCTGCCATTGCACGTTGGCTCGGCCATCGACGCTTTCCAGCAGCCGCACCCGCAGCACTACGCGCCCGTTATCAGTGAACTTGATGGCGTTGTTCAGCAGGTTGTTGAGGATCTGGCGAATCCGTATCGGGTCGCCGCGCAACCGATCCGGCAGCGTCGCGTCGATGCAGGCATACAGTTGCAGGCCTTTGGAACGGGCGAAGGCGCTGTAGGTGCGTACGGTGTCTTCGGTCAGTTCCAGTGGGCAGAAATCCTGAAGTTCGAGGGTCATCTGTCCGGTTTCGATTTTCGACACATCCAGCACATCGCTGATCAGTTGGAACAAGGTGGCCGAGGAACGCTGGATGGTCTGCAGGTAATTCTGCTGCCGCGGGGCGAGCGCGGTCAGACCCAGCAGTTCCAGAGTGCCGAGTACGCCATACAGTGGCGTGCGGATTTCATGGCTCATGGTGGCGAGAAAGCGACTCTTGGCCCGATTCGCCGAGTCGGCGGCCTGACGCGCCTCTTCCAGTGCTGCCGCATCTTCAACATGCCGGGTCACGTCGTGCAGCGCACACAACCAGGCGTCTTGACCCTGATAGCGGGTGGGCACGAAGGCAACGTGCAGGTAGCGTCCGTTGAGTTCAAGGTCAGCGTGGCCGGGGTCGGTGCGCGAGGAGAGCAAACTCATCAACCGGCCGTTGTCATGCCACTGCTGCGCGCGCTGATTTTCCAGCAGCACATGGTGATCGCTGCGGCGAGTCACGCACAGGCCGGTTGGTGCTGTGTCGATCACCGCGCGGCTGAACGCCTCGCTTTCGGCGATGCTGGCGTGCGCACTTTGCGCGGGCAGGATGACCCGGGTCTGGTACCAGCGATTGACCGCTCTACTGCAACCAAGCACCGCCAACACCAGCGCCAGCAGACACAGCAACGGCCACAGCGCGTAATCAAGGAAGCTGCGCACACTGATGAAGTAGATTGCCGTCCAGTGTTGTTCGCCGGGGCTGCTCAGTTTAAACACCAGGCCGTCACGCTTGAAGTTCACCCCTTCATCCAGCACCTCGCCGGGTTTCAGGGCGCCGGTCAAGACCACACCACGCGGGGTGATCAAGGTGAAGTCGTCGTAGATCGACCACTGCATCAGCCGCTCGATGTTATTGACCTGAGACAGGTTCATCAGCGAACCCAGTACCACCCAGGTATCGGCACCCTCGACGGTCAGCGCAGTGCTGGCCAGATTGATACTCACGTAGGCCAGCAGGGTTGGCGTGCTCTTGTCATCCTCGGCAGAGACATAGGGTTCCCAGTGCACCTGAAGATCGGGCAGCGGCGAATTTTGCCCGCGCAGGCGCTGGTTCACCTGGGTCATTACGTCAACCAAATGGCCGATCTGCGTCTGTCCCTTACCGCGCAAGCGCCCGGCAGAGGGTACGGCGACATCAAAATTATCGGGACCATTGATCAGCACGACGTGGGGCGACTGATAGTGCGACGCTGACCAGAACGCGCTGTAGTAAGCGGCCAGGTGGGTGCCGAGTGCGAAGATTTTCGGGTATTGGCTGGGGGCGATCCTGTCCGGATTGATCTTCAGGCTGTAGGGCAGCGAAAACGGCAGGCCACGGCCCTCATAGATGCCCGGCCCTTCATCGGGCAAGGGCTTTTGGGAGTATGGCGGCAATACGGCATTGGTGAGCCGCTCGCCCTTGGCACTTTCCCGGGCGATATCCTGCAGGAACAGTTCCTGTTCGCGGACATTCTCCATCAGTCGGGCAAAGTGAAACTGCACGGTATCGTGCCGCTCTTCGACCATGCGCTTGACCCCCACGTAGCTGATACCCAGTAACAGCAACACCAAGGCGCCGAGCACCAGCAGGCTTTTATTCAGGCGCGATGAACTGCTGGCGAGCTTCTCCAGGAATGCATTGGGATGTGGCATCAGTGGGCCCGGGCAGCAGAGATGAGAGAGCCTTTGAACACAGTGACCTCGATAGCAAGTGACAGTCGTCAACACCCGCTTGCGGGTCAGTACGCATTCGCCGGCCCGTCATGGGTCAGCAACTGCTGGAATTGATCCGAAGACACGGCATGGGAGATCAGGAAACCCTGAACCTGAGTGCAGTCGATTTTACGCAACAGAGCAAGTTCTTGCGCGGTCTCGACACCTTCGGCCACTACCGTCAGACCCAGCTGCCGTCCCAGGCTGACAATACTGGTGAGGGCCTTGGCCAGCTCTTCGTTGGCGTTGCAGCCATGTACCAGCGTGCGGTCGATCTTCAATTCAGTGAACGGCGCCGAGACCAGATTCATGTACGAGCTGTAACCCTTGCCGAAATCATCCTGTGACAGATCGAACCCCTTGATCCGCAAGCGGCAGGCACCGGCATAGAAGTTGCTGATGTCGTCGGGCACCGAGCACTCCATCAGCTCAAAACAGATCCGTGCCGGCAAGCCTTGATGGGCCAGCACGAACGCGTGGATACGGTCGGGCAGGTCGTGGTTGTTGAGCAGGTGCGTCGGCAAGTTGATCGAGACCGGAATGTCATAGCCCTGCTGGCGCCAGCCGACTTGGGCGGCAATCGCTTGTTCCAGCACTTTCCACAGCAGCTGTTCTTCAAGGCCACAGGCGGCCAGCACCGGCAGGAACTCGCCGGGCAGCAGCGTGCCCTGTTCGGGATGAATCCAGCGCACCAGGGCTTCGGCGGCGACGATGCGGCCATTGTTCAGGGCTTTCTTGGGCTGGAACCAGGCTTGCAGTTCACCGTTGTCCAGCGCGTGCAGAATACGCTCGCGCCCGACGCCTTCGCGGGTCTCGGCCGGAACCATCTGGCGCAGTGCCTGCAATTGATTGATCAGGCAGCGCAGGGCGGCGGTGGTCACCGGTTTGGAAATCAGCCCGATCACTTTCACCTGCAGATTGCTCGCCACCAGACTGGCGCCCATCAACATCCGTCGCGAGGCCGCGCTCATGATCGCCAGTGCGGGGCGCGAACGTTGTGCGGCGAGGCCCTGAATGAGCTGCACGCCGTCCATGCCCGGCATCAGCAAGTCGGTGAGTATCAGGTCGAAGTCCCGCTGTTTCAGGCAGGCCAGTGCGGCTTCGCCGTCCCGGACGCCGACCACGTCAAAGTTGCCCAACTCGTTGAACAGATTCTGCAAATAACGGTGCTGGAAAGGGTGGTCTTCGACTATCAAAATGCTACAGGGCTTCATGAGCAACTCGTTCATAAGGAGCCAGGGCCGCGAGCAAGGCTCGCAGCGTAAAAGGTTTGACCAGACAGTGATTCATGCCGGCCGCCAGACACAGGGCATCTTCTCCGCGCAGGGCGTTGGCGGTGGCGCCGATGATCGGGGTGACACAGCCCGCGCGGCGCAGGGCTGCGGTCAGTTCGTAGCCGTTGAGGCGCGGCATGTTGACGTCGGTGAGGACAATGTCGAACTCACTGCCGCGCCAGAGTGACAAGGCCTCTTCGCCATCGCTGGCCAGCGCCACCGTGCAGCCCAGTTCTTCGAGCTGGTCGCGCAGGATCAGTTGGTTTATGGCGTTGTCTTCGGCTACCAGAATGTGCAGACGCAATGGACGCAGCCTATGCGGTTCGTGTTGCTCAGGGAGGGGGGCGATCTGGCCGCCCTGAGCCTGGCGAACGGCGCGCTGGATCGCTGCCAGATCATTCAGATTGACCTTCCAGCCATCAGCGCCGAACTGCGGCTCGTGAGCTCCGTCGCCGCTGGCCAATACTCGCGGGCCGGGCCATGCCTGGCTCGGGCGCAGATCGGAGGGCGTGGGATACAGTTCAAGCAGCACGACGCTGCAGTCGGGTTCCGTGCAATCGGGTGTGCCTATCTGCGGACGGGCGCCCCAGCGGCGCAACCAGCCGCAGAGACTTTCGGCCAGTTCGCGCACAGGCGAAACCACGTAAACGAGGTCCGGCGCCAATGCCGGTACGACGGCCGGCGAGGTCTTGTTTGAGGTTTGCTCCAGCGGCACGCTCAAGGCAAAACTGCTGCCCAGCCCCGGCTCGCTGACCATGCGCAGGGTGCCGTTCATCAAGTGCGTCAGCCGCTGACAGATGGGCAAGCCCAGGCCAGTGCCGGCCACCACGTTGGTGTTGCCTTCAGTCTGGTAGAACGGTTCGAAAATGAACGCCTGATCGTCATGGGCGATGCCTTTGCCGGTGTCCGAGACCTGCCATTGCAGGCACACCCGTTCGCCTTCGCGACCGAGCAGTTTGACCCGCAGCACCACGCGCCCGGAATCGGTGAACTTGACCGCGTTGCTCAGCAGATTGTTGAGGATTTGCCGCACGCGGCTGGCATCGCCGATCAACCGCTCCGGCGTTTGCGGATCGAGGCAGGCGTACAGTTGCAGGCCTTTGCTCTGCGCCGCCGCCGCGTAGCCTTGCACGACTTCGTGCACCAGCGTCGTCGGGCGGAACTCGCTCAATTCCAGCGCCAGTTGCCCGGCCTCGATTTTCGACACATCAAGCACGTCGCAAATCAGTTGCAGCAGGGTGGCAGAGGAGCCTTCGATGGCTTGCAGGTAACTTTTCTGTTGGGTATCGAGTTGCGTACGGGCGAGCAATTCCAGGGTACCGAGCACGCCGTACAACGGTGTGCGGATTTCGTGGCTCATGGTCGCGAGAAACAGGGTCTTGGCCTCATTGGCGGCGTCGGCCGACTGGCGAGCCTGTTCCAGCGCCGCTTCGATTTGCCGGCGTGCACTGATGTCGCTGAAGGCACAGAGCAACACGTCTTCGCCTTTGTAGCGGGTCGGCGCGCAGCTCAGGTACAAGTGACGGCCATCGGCGGTCTCGAAGTAATCGGTCAGACCGGGTTCGTTGTCGTCAAACGCCGCGCGGATCCAGCCCGGTCCCAGTTGTTCGCCACGGCGGCCCAGCCATTGGCGGGCGAGGGTGTTTTCCAGCACCACTTGAGCGTCGGTGCGCCGCAGCACGCACAGCGCCACTGGCGCGGTCTGGATCACGTCGCGGCTGAACAGCTCACTTTCCACCAACGCCTGGATCCGGTGAATCGCCGGGTTGATCACGCGGTGTTCCAGGCGTCGGGTCAGCAGGTACACCAGGCTGATGCTCAACAGGCAAAACAGCAGTGCGCCGAGCATTTGCGGCCACAGTGCCCATAGCACCTCGAGCAAATCGATGGAGTAAGTGAGCTGCCAATCCGATGATTTCAGTTGCTTGCGTAACACCAACTGTTCTGGCAGCCAGCCGTCACCGACAAAACCGAAAAAGTCCTGTTGCCGCAGCATTGGCAGATACTGCCCCGGCGGCGGTTTTTGGCTGTTGCTGAACAGCGGCATGCCCTGCGAATTGAACATGGTGAACTCGCCGGCGCTGTGATCGCTCAAGGCGCTGGAAACTTCGCGGTCGTCCATTTCCAGACCGAGCCAGCCGGAGTTGATGTCGCGTTCGTCCAGGCGAATGAAGATGTACAGCTGCGAGTGCCCGTCAGCGGCATGGGTCAGCCAGAGTTCCTTCAGGTTGGCGCTGTTGTGGTGTTTGAGGGTTTGCAGTCGCTCAAGTGTGGCTCGGGGGAAAGCACTGGTCACCGGCGTCGCGTTGTAAAGGCGCCATACTTGAGACTGGGGGCCGCTGCTGACATAGACCAGGTTGAGTTGCCGAGTCTTGAGGTAGTCGCGCATGCGTCGGGTCAGCCAGATGCTCCATTGCTGCGCCGGCGCTTGACCGAGCAGCAGGCGGATCTCTTCATCGGAGACCGGCAGGTCCATGTTGGCCATGCGCGTGGCCGACAGGCTGAGGCTTTCCAGGAGTGCTTCCCGGGTGGTGAAAAAGGTATGCGCTTCGGCGATGGCGCTGCTCATGTAGCTGCGCCGCTGGGACACTTCATTATTGAAGGTAAACAACAGAAAGCTGTAGACGCCGCCGAGAATGCCCACCAGCAGCACCAGGGCAAAAATGCGCAATAGGCGCCGTGCCGCATGAGGGGTGGAGAGGATCGGGCTGATCTGGTGGAGGTAGTTCTTCAATCTCATCCCGGCACTCTAGGGACGGCCAGGTGCCGGGAACATCAGACGATCCTTAGATTTAAAGGTAGTTGACGATGAAGGTAACCTCGGTGTTGGCACTGCCGGCCTTGAGTTCATCTGTCGGCAGACGGTAATACGATGCCGACAAAGGAATCTTGAAGTCGGTGCCGGTGCTGGTGAACGCGTCGAACGGGTAGGTGGTGCCCAAGGCCATGGGCTGCCCGGCGTCATTCATCAATTGCAGGCCGATGCCCTTGGCGGTGGAGCTGTCATTGAGCGCGACGATGCCTTTGGCCGCATCGATCACCGTGGTATTGGCCTTGAGCGAGTAGGTGACTTTCTTGATGCCGGTCTGGCACTGGTTCAGGCCAATGTTGAAGCGCACCGTGCGCGGTGTTGCGCCAGCCTGGCTGAACTCGTTGAGTTGATAATCATCGCCCATGGCCACCGGTACGGACGGGGTCTGGCAGGAGGCTGCATTCAGTACCAGTGCATTGGCCAGATTAAACCTGTTCAGGATCAGCTCACTGGACTGCAGGTTGCCCAGATTGCCGGCATCAATCCTGACTTGCGACGCCAGTGGGCCGGTCTTGACGATTTCCAGTCTGACCGTACCGGCTCCGATGCCGTAGTTGGTTGGGCTGATCGCAAACAGGGAGGGCTCATAGCGACTTAACATATCTATCCAGATACGGAACGAGAGCCCGGTCTTGCCCAAGGGAAAGGTCGTTACGTTACTGGGTGGGGTGCCTAGCGCGGGATTGACTGCTACGCCGTATTGCGAAGTTGCGCTGCACGACCAGCTGTGCGAGCTCGATTGCTGCGCGGTGTCCTGGTAGACCACTGTGCCATCGGGTGTGTCGGCGGGGATTGTCAGGCCACCATTGGCAAGGCTTGCGCCAAAGTTGAGCGTTTGGGTGCGGGAAGAACCGTTGAATGTGCAATTCGCCGCTATCGCGTCCGACGCGCACGTCAGTAACGTCACCGCAGCCAGGGTGTGCATGGGGCGCTGAAGTTTTGATCGCTTCATGAAAAGGCTATTCGTGTTGGCCAGGGAGGACCGTACGTTAAACACGGGGTCTGCCGAGTGACATCAGGCGATTCCTAGAAAGCGCGTCCGCGCTTCGGAAATTTGAGGATGTATTAGACTCAGCGAAGCCTGAAATCCCGGTAGGTTGCAACTGCCCCAATGCAACAGGAAGCGCCTATGGTCCGCTTGAGTATGGTCTTGCTCGGTAATGACTTTGTCCGCAAGCGTTGGTCAGCACTGGCGGTGACCGGCATTGTCTGGGGCGCGGCCGGGGTGGCGATCTTTATCGATGCGCTGGACGGCGTGCTGTATTTTCCGCTGCATGTCTTTGGCTATCTGCTGTTACTCGAGGCCCTGATCATTCTGTTGGTGCCGGCACCGCAGACCGGCACCGCCGCCGCTTTGCGCAAGGCGCGCGGTCTGGCGTTCCTGCTGCTTGGGCTGCTGATCGTCGACCGACAACATGTCGCCAGCCTGATTCTGGCAGTGCTGTTCGGTGTGGCGTTTCTGCTCGATGGCGGCTTTCGGCTGGCGGCGGCGGTGGTGGTGCGCTTTGTCGGTTGGCGACTGTCACTGCTCACCGGATTGTTCGAAATCACCTTTGGCCTGTTCATCCTTGAACCGTATCCGACGCTGTATAAGGGCACGGTGCCGTTCTGCATTGGCATGAGCATCTTTCTTTCAGGCTGCGCGTTGTTGCGTCAATCACTGCGCTTCAAGCACCAGCCGCCGTTGGCTAGTCCGGCCTCGGTCGGTGGGCCGGCCCCCAGCACCGCGCTGGTGATCCATGTCTGGACACCCAGCGGCACCGTTGATGACACCCTGGTGCGCAACCGTCTGCTCAACCGCTATATCGCAGCGGTCGACATCAACGGTGTGATTTCTGCCGGCCACGCGGCCCTGGAATGCGGCCCGGATATTTACATCAGCCATTACCCGCTGGATGACATCGATCGTTCGGCGGGGGATTTCGTACGCTTGCTGCGGGCGACGCCGAACAATGATGTCGCCGGCCGGTTTCTGCCTGACTATGCGGGTGAGGTGGCGGACTGGTGTCCGTCTTCGGTTCAGGTCAGTTTTGCTCATTACGACGCCCGGCGACTGCAGGCGTTCTGGAGTGAATACCGGCAGAACAGCACGTACAACCTCACCAGCCGCAACTGCTCGAGTGCCGTCGCCCATAGCCTCGAAGCGGCCCTTGAAGGGGCGATGAATCGCGGGCATTCGAACATGCTCGATTTCGCCCGAGTGATCGTCAGCCCCGAGTTCTGGGTGGCGGCGCAAGTGCGCAAGCGCGCCGAAGTGATGGCCTGGACGCCCGGTCTGGTGCTCGACTATGCACTCGCACTGCATGCCGCGATCGAGCCCGCACCGCCGGGCTGGCACAGCATGTATGCGGTGATCAAACGCGCTTGCGGTTATGCGCTGACGGCCTTGCGCGGGCGCGAAGTGCATCCCCTCCAGCCGCCATCTGTGCATCCTTCCGACAAATCCTGACCGACGTTACACCCAGTCGCTGCCTTCGCGAGCAAGCTCGCTCCCACATTGATCCATGTATGCATGAGATCCCTGTGGGAGCGAGCTTGCTCGCGAAAGCGTCAGTGCGGGCAACACAAAAACCCAGTCCACTGGTCAACTAATTACAAAGCAACCTAACTATTACGTTGACATTCGCTGCCTAGGCAGTAACATCTCGACATACATTCACTGCCTAGGCAGTTATTAGGTGAGCACATGAAACATTTCACCCCGGACGAATTCAAGCATTGCCATCTCGGCCTGTTGCTGGGCCGTGCCGCGCTGCTCAAGGACAAGATCATCGACACCCACATGGACCCCCACGGCATCACCGCCGCGCAGTTCAAGGTGTTGATCATCATGGCCCAGTACGGCGTCGATACTCCGGCCGAGCTGTGCCGGCATCTGTCGCTGGACAGCGGTTCGATGACACGCATGCTCGATCGTCTGGAACAGAAAGGTTTCCTGGCTCGCCAACGCAGCGAAGGCGATCGCCGTCAGGTGCAGCTCAAACTCACCGAGCAGGGCCAGCAACTGGCCGATCGTCTGCCGCACATCGGCGCCGATGCAATGAATGAACTGGCCGGCGCCGTCACTACGGACGAGTTGAAGACCCTGGAATACATCCTCAAGAAAATCCTGCTGGCCGCCGGTGACCCGATCACCATCCAGCGCTTAGGTGAACACAATGAGCAGTAAAACCTTGCGCAGCAGCCTGACCCTGGTGCTGTCGGCAATGATCCTTGCCGGTTGCGCCAATTACAGTGGCCTCGACACTCAAGGCAAAAATCTTGATGCGAAAAGCCTGAAAGTCGGCCAGTCCCTCAACGGTGTGACCCTGTCGCCGGCGGCATGGCCGAAAAGCGACTGGTGGACCAGCCTTGGCGACCCACAACTCGACGGTCTGATCCGCGAAGCCCTGCATGACAGCCCGGACATGCAGATCGCCGAAGCCCGCGCCCATCAGGCCAGCGCCGCCGCGTATGCCGCCGATGCCGAACGCTATCCGACCCTCGACGCCAGCGCCGGCATCAGCCGTTCGCGGCTGGCCAAGGATCAGGATCCGCGCGGGCAGGGCGATGCTTACGCGACCGTGCGTAACGTCAGCGCCGGTTTCAATTACAACTTCGACCTGTGGGGCGGCCAGCGAGATGCCTGGGAAGCCGCACTCGGTCAGGCCCGCGCTGCAGAAGTCGACCGTCAGGCCGCGCAATTGACCCTCGCCGCCGACGTGGCCCGGGCCTACAGCGATCTGGGACAGGCGCACATCGTCTACGACCTGGCCAACGACGATCTGAAACGCACCAAACAGATGCTCGATCTGAGCCAGCGCCGCTTGAGTGCCGGGATCGACAGCCAGTACCAGTTCCAGCAAACCCAAAGCCTTGAGGCCAGTTCCGAAGCCAGCCTGATCGATGCCGAAAAGCGCTTGAACAGCGCCAAGATCGCTCTGGCCGTGCTGCTCGGCAAAGGCCCGGATCGCGGCAACGAAATTGCCCGGCCGAAAGTCCTGCAAGCCAGCGCCGTGGCGGTGCCGTCGGTGTTGCCGGCGGAACTGCTCGGTCGGCGTCCGGATCTGGTCGCTGCGCGCTGGCGCGTAGAGGCGGCGAGCAAAGACATCGACTCGGCGAAAACTCGCTTCTATCCCAACCTGAACCTTACGGCGTCTGCCGGTGCCGAATCCTTGTTGGGTGACGCAATGTTCGGGTCGGCCAGTCGCTTCTTCAGCATCGCCCCGACCATCTCGGTGCCGATCTTCGACGGCGGGCGCCTGCGCGCCAACCTTGATGCGCGCGACGCCGATTACGATCTGGCGGTGGCGCAGTACAACAAAAGCCTGGTGAAAGCACTGGGTGATGTCAGCGACACGATCAACCAGTTGCGTGACATCGGCCGGCAGATCGGGGCGCAGCAACACGCCACCGAGATTGCCCAGGACTCTTACAACACCGTCGTCCAGCGTTACGGTTCCGGCATCGGCAACTACCTGGACGTGCTCAGCATCGAGCAGCAATTGCTGCAGGCCCAGCGTCAGCTGGCCAACCTCAATGCCGAGCAGATCGACCTGTCGATTCAACTGATGCAAGCGCTGGGCGGCGGCTTTCAGGGTGAAACCCTGACCGCAGCCAACGCCACCCCAGCCACGTCGCACAACTAATTTCAGGTATTTGTCATGGCCACTGCCGAAAACACTCAAACTCAAGACAACACACCCGACACCGGTAATCCACGCAAGCGCAAAGTCATGCTGCTGGTGCTGGCCGTCGTGGTTCTGCTCGCCGGTGCTGGCGTTTGGGCGTATCACGAATTCATCGGGCGCTTCAACGAAAGCACCGACGACGCCTACGTCAACGGCAACGTCGTTGAGATCACCCCGCTGGTCACCGGCACCGTGGTCAGCATTGGCGCTGACGATGGCGATCTGGTCCACGAAGGCCAGGTGCTGATCAACTTCGACCCCAACGATGCCGAAGTCGGTCTGCAAAGTGCCCAGGCGAAACTGGCGCGTACCGTGCGTCAGGTGCGCGGCCTGTACAGCAACGTCGACGGCATGAAAGCCCAGGTCAACGCGCAACAGGCTGAAGTGCAGAAGGCTCAGGACAACTACAACCGGCGGAAAAACCTCGCCGCTGGCGGGGCGATTTCCCAAGAAGAACTGTCCCACGCCCGCGATGACCTGACCTCGGCGCAAAACGCCCTGGCCAACGCCAAACAGCAACTGAAAACCACCAGCGCGCTGGTCGATGACACCGTGGTTTCGTCGCACCCGGACGTGATGCAGGCCGCTGCTGAACTGCGTCAGGCCTACCTGACCAACGCTCGCAGCACCCTGATTGCGCCGGTCACCGGTTACGTCGCCAAACGTACCGTGCAACTCGGTCAGCGCGTACAGCCGGGCACCGCGCTGATGGCGGTGATCCCGCTGGATCAGCTGTGGATCGACGCTAATTTCAAGGAAACCCAACTGCGTGACATGCGCATCGGCCAACCGGTGGACATCGAGTCTGACATCTACGGCAGCAGCGTGAAGTACAGCGGCACCGTCGACAGCCTCGGCGCCGGTACCGGCAGCGCGTTTGCTCTGTTGCCGGCGCAGAACGCGACCGGTAACTGGATCAAGATCGTCCAGCGTGTGCCAGTGCGGATTCACATCAACGCCGAAGAGCTGGCCAAGCATCCGCTGCGGGTCGGTCTGTCGACCAACGTTGAAGTGAACCTGCATGACCAGAGCGGTCCGGTGCTGGCCCAGCAACCGCCGCAAAAGGCCTCGTTCACCACCAACGTTTACGAGCAGCAACTGGCCGAAGCCGACGCGATGATTGCGCAGCTGATCCACGACAACAGCGCGGCGGTGAGCAAAACCGCGCAACGCTAAGGTCACACCCTTCAGGTGCGGGCTTTTGTGGCGAGGGAGCTTGCTCCCGCTCGGCTGCGAAGCAGTCGTGAAGCTTTTAGGGCCGCTTCGCGGCCCAGCGGGAGCAAGGTCCCTCGCCACAAAAAGCGCGCTCCCATAGCGTCAACCCGGTTTCATAGGATTCACAATGAGCAATAACGCCTCTTTCACGCCGCCCAGCCTGTTGCTCAGCACCATCGGCCTGTCGCTGGCGACTTTCATGCAAGTGCTCGACACCACCATTGCCAACGTGGCCTTGCCGACCATTTCCGGCAACCTGGGCGTGAGTTCGGAGCAGGGCACCTGGGTCATCACCTCGTTTGCCGTGAGCAACGCCATTGCGCTGCCGCTGACCGGCTGGCTCAGTCGGCGTTTCGGCGAGGTGAAGCTGTTTCTCTGGGCGACCATTCTGTTTGTGCTGGCCTCGTTTCTCTGCGGTATCTCCACGTCGATGCCGGAACTGATCGGCTTCCGTGTGCTGCAAGGCCTGGTGGCCGGGCCGCTGTACCCGATGACACAGACCCTGTTGATTGCGGTCTATCCCCCCGCGAGGCGCGGCATGGCCCTGGCATTGCTGGCGATGGTCACGGTGGTTGCGCCAATTGCCGGGCCGATTCTCGGCGGCTGGATCACCGACAGCTATAGCTGGCCGTGGATCTTCTTCATTAACGTACCGATCGGCATCTTCGCGGTGATGGTGGTGCGCTCGCAACTGGCCAAGCGCCCGGTGGAAACCAGTCGCCAACCGATGGATTACGTCGGCCTGATCTCGCTGATCATCGGCGTCGGCGCGTTGCAGGTGATCCTCGACAAGGGCAATGACCTGGACTGGTTCGAATCGAACTTCATCATCATCGGCGCGGCGATTTCGGTGATCGCCCTGGCGGTGTTCGTCATCTGGGAAATGACCGACCAGCACCCGGTGGTGAACCTGCGGTTGTTCGCCTACCGCAACTTCCGCATTGGCACGCTGGTGCTGGTGCTGGGTTATGCCGGGTTCTTCGGCATCAACCTGATCCTGCCGCAGTGGTTGCAAACCCAGATGGGTTACACCGCGACCTGGGCCGGTCTGGCCGTGGCGCCGATCGGGATTCTGCCGGTGCTGTTGTCGCCGTTTGTCGGCAAGTACGCGAACAAGTTCGACCTGCGCCTGCTGGCCGGTCTGGCGTTCCTGGCGATTGGCCTGAGCTGCTTCATGCGCGCCGGATTCACCAACCAGGTGGACTTCCAGCACATCGCCCTGGTGCAGCTGTTCATGGGTATCGGCGTGGCACTGTTCTTCATGCCGACCCTGAGCATCCTGATGTCCGACCTGCCGCCGAGCCAGATTGCCGACGGTGCTGGTCTGGCCACTTTCCTGCGGACTCTGGGCGGTAGCTTTGCGGCATCGCTCACCACGTGGATCTGGATTCGCCGCGCCAATCAGCATCATGCCTACATGAGCGAAAGCATCAGCACCTTCGAGCCGGCGACCCGCGAGACGTTGAATCATTTAGGCGGCGCGAGCCAATCGGCGTACGCGCAGATGGATCAGATCCTCACCAGCCAGGCGTACATGCTCTCCACCGTGGATTACTTCACGTTGCTGGGCTGGGGGTTCATGGGGCTGATTCTGATTGTGTGGCTGGCGAAACCGCCGTTTGCGGCGAAGGCCGGCCCGGCCGCCAGCGGTCACTAAGCAAAACGCGGTCAAAAATGTGGGAGCGGGCTTGCTCGCGAAAGCGGTGTGTCATTCAGCAGAGATGTCGACTGAACCACCGCCTTCGCGAGCAAGCCCGCTCCCACATTGGGTTTTGTGTTGTGTCAGTTGGCAGGTGCTGCCAGTTGTGGTGGCGGGGCGAAGTCGAACGGTGCCAGGGCATACCCGTTCTCATCCACCTGCAACGCCCAACCCTGACGATCCCAGTCCCCCAGCACAATCCGCTTCGCCGCCTGCTCGCCGAGCTGCAGCTTGTGGATCGCCGGACGATGGGTGTGGCCGTGGATCAGGGTTTTCACCCCGTATTGCTGCATGATCCGCGGAATCTCTTCCGGCGTGACATCGACGATGTCATTGGCCTTCATCCGCACCTGCGCACGGCTTTCGCTGCGCAGCTTGCGCGCCAGTTTGTGGCGGGTGCTCAGCGGCAGGTGGCGCAGGATGAACAGGGTGATCGGGTTGCGCAGGTAGCGCCGCAGCTTCATATAGCCGACATCGCGGGTGCACAGGCTGTCGCCGTGCATCAACAACACCGGCTCGCCGTAAAACTGCACGACACTCGGGTCCTTCAACAGCGTGCAGCCGGCTTCTTTGCAGAAGGCCTTGCCGAGCAGGAAGTCGCGGTTGCCGTGCATCAGAAAAATCGCCGTGCCGCTGTCGCTCAATTGGCGCAGAGCCTGGCAGATGGAACGCTGAAAGGGCGTCATGGCATCGTCGCCAATCCACGCCTCGAAAAAGTCGCCCAAGATGTACAACGCACTCGCCGAGCGGGCGCGTCCGGCGAGCAAATCCAGAAACGCCCGGGTGATGTCCGGGCGCTCCTCTTCCAGATGCAAGTCTGAAATCAGCAATATCACGCTTCGATGATCTCGGCTTTCTCGATGATCACGTCGTCTTTCGGCACGTCCTGGTGACCGGCCTTGGAAGTGGTGGCAACGGCTTCGATCTTGTCGACGACATCGGTGCCGGCAACGACTTTACCGAACACGGCGTAACCCCAGCCCTGAGCGGTCTTGGCGGTGTGGTTGAGGAAGCTGTTGTCGGTGGCGTTGATGAAGAACTGCGCCGAGGCCGAATGCGGGTCCATGGTGCGGGCCATGGCCAGGGTGTACTTCTCGTTCTTCAGGCCGTTGTCGGCTTCGTTCTGGATGCTCGGGCGCTTGTCTTTCTTTTCCTGCATGCCAGGCTCGAAACCGCCGCCCTGGATCATGAAACCCTTGATGACGCGGTGGAAAATCACGTTCTCGTAGTGACCGTTTTTAACGTATTCGAGGAAGTTGGCAGCGGTGATCGGCGCTTTTTCCGCGTCCAGTTCGATGACGATGTCGCCGTAGTTGGTGGTCAGTTTGACTTGAGTCATGATCGCTACTCTTTATAAGGAATTCGTGGTTATGGGACATTCAGCCCCATGACCGGTTCAGCCTGCATCGGCCAAGGTGCGCAGTTTAGCGTGACAGGCGCGAATTTCGAGGCTGTTTTTCATATCCCGGCGATTAAATGCGCTCCTTTATAGGCCGCGCTCTGTCAGGCCCTTGACAGCATCGGCTATGATAGCGGCTTTGTTTTGTCTGGCCCCCTTTGCGGCCGCGCACATGTAAGTCAAGGATCCTATGAGCAAGCCCACTGTCGACCCTACCTCGAATGCCAAGTCCGGCCCTGCCGTGCCGGTCAATTTCCTGCGGCCGATCATCCAGGCAGACCTGGACTCGGGCAAGCACACCCAGATCGTCACCCGTTTTCCGCCTGAGCCCAACGGCTACCTGCACATCGGCCACGCCAAGTCGATCTGCGTGAACTTCGGCCTGGCACAGGAGTTCGGCGGCGTCACGCACCTGCGTTTCGACGACACCAACCCGGCCAAGGAAGACCAGGAATACATCGACGCGATCGAAAGCGACGTCAAATGGCTGGGCTTCGAGTGGTCCGGCGAAGTGCGCTACGCCTCGCAGTATTTCGACCAGTTGCATGACTGGGCGGTCGAGCTGATCAAGGCCGGCAAGGCCTACGTCGACGACCTGACCCCTGAGCAGGCCAAGGAATACCGTGGCAGCCTGACCGAGCCGGGCAAGAACAGCCCGTTCCGCGACCGTTCGGTGGAAGAGAACCTCGACTGGTTCGCGCGCATGCGTGCCGGTGAGTTCCCGGACGGCGCCCGCGTGCTGCGCGCGAAGATCGACATGGCCTCGCCGAACATGAACCTGCGCGACCCGATCATGTACCGCATCCGCCACGCCCATCACCATCAGACCGGTGACAAGTGGTGCATCTACCCGAACTATGACTTCACCCACGGTCAGTCCGACGCCATCGAAGGTATCACCCACTCGATCTGCACCCTGGAATTCGAAAGCCATCGTCCGCTGTACGAGTGGTTCCTGGAAAACCTGCCGGTGCCGGCCAACCCGCGCCAGTACGAATTCAGCCGTCTGAACCTGAACTACACCATCACCAGCAAGCGCAAGCTCAAGCAACTGGTCGATGAAAAACACGTCAACGGCTGGGACGACCCGCGCATGTCGACGCTGTCCGGCTTCCGTCGCCGTGGCTACACGCCGGCTTCGATCCGCAACTTCTGCGACATGATCGGCACCAACCGTTCCGACGGCGTGGTCGACTTCGGCATGCTCGAGTTCAGCATCCGTCAGGACCTCGACGCGAACGCCCCGCGTGCCATGTGCGTGCTGCGTCCGTTGAAAGTCGTGATCACCAACTACCCGGAAGGTCAGGTCGAAAACCTCGAACTGCCGCGTCATCCGCAGAAAGAAGAACTCGGCGTGCGCAAGCTGCCGTTCGCCCGTGAAATCT